>Ga0180085_1000583_pt1 | contig 12749 bp, 7 predicted proteins | sample EasRiv730_16_10D_FD_123013 | JGI IMG/M metagenome (GOLD analysis project Ga0180085, IMG submission 123013) | Soil microbial communities from meander-bound floodplain in the East River, Colorado, USA - East River metaG ERMLT730_16_10D | ecosystem: Environmental > Terrestrial > Soil > Floodplain ... | reverse complement strand
TGCAGAATTCGAGCGATGTCACCGGCTTTTAGGCTTGAAGGAATCAGGAAAAGCGCTGATGGGGAACCGTGGTTGCTGGGGGGTAGCACATCGGTAACGTCGCAAGCTGCATCCTCGATCTTGCATCGCCCCCAAAGAAAGTCATTGAGGCAGCGACGATCAGGATCGTCTTTGATTCCAAACAGCACATGAATGCCCGGTGACTGAATGTCGGTATCAACAATCGCGACACGATGCCCCGCAGAGGCGACTGTGGTCGCCAGGCTGGCTGTCAGGTTGGACTTCCCTGTTCCACCTCGAAACGAATGAATGGAAATGATCCTGCCCAAAAAAACACCTCGACTCTCGTTGACGCTCTGTCACCGACTCCCCCGCAGCCTCGGTCCTAACCTGGGTTCCGTCAACGCGACTCCGAGCTGCGCTTTCGAAGCTTTGAGGAAATACCTTGCAGATGTTGGAAATACTCAGACTCGACGATCGCCCGCACCTGGGACTCCTTCTGGCTTTCATCGATCTGAATCGACTGAGGAGGAGCCACGGCACCCATGATCGTGTTCAGGCAGTCAAAAGCTTCGCCGCGGTGCTCAAAGCGCAGGAGGGGTCCACCGGTCCCCAGCCGGAACAGAGTCTGCTCGTCAATTCTGACGCGGGAAATGGAGTGACTGGAAATGAGCGTGCCATTTTTGCCGAGATTCACGAGCTCCCATTCTGTGCCGTTGAACTGAAGCTCGGCGTGAAAACGTGAGACCGACGGATCAGAAATAACCACGTCATTGCCCTCGGCGCGGCCAATGCGAACGGACTTTTGTGCTTCAAACAGCCAGGTCTGAATCGGATGACCGGTGTCTGGATTTACCAAGTGCAGAGAAATTGGTTCCGGCAATCGGTTCGGGATCACAGAGGTTCTCCCCAAGCGTCCGAATGGGATGCTATTCAGAATAGAAGTTGGGTTTTCGAAGGATTCGTCTGCGAAGACTTGCTTCCAAGTTGTTCGGCGTTGAACAAATGTGGCGCGAGTTTAGAAAGTTCAAGAAGCGATGTCAACACTTCAATCAGAATCCACTTCAATCAGAATCCAATCTGAATCCAATCTGAATCTTCAATCAGGATAGGTGTGAGGCGAATCGTGTGAAACAGCTCGGCTAGCGCGAATGGGATTACGCCCTACAGCGGCTTTGAGTCGATGTCTGCGAAGGGCAAAGAGATGCAAAGAGATTGCTCATCGAGGGCAAAAAAGGTAGCATTCCCGCCTCGCAAATTGGGTTGCGGAGTCGATTGATTGTCGCAACTTGAACTCATCGGGGCGTAGTCGATTCAGACATCAAAAGGCCGGGATCCTAAACCCGGACGGAATGGGATACTTCATGAGTATGGTGGCAAGCGATTTGTCTCAAAAGGCGCAGGAAGCGAAAACCAAACTCGATGCCCACGTGCGCGAGATCGTCGAGTGGCATTTCAGTCCGGAAACCGGGTGCCCGTTCTGGCTGGACTTCGCGGCCAAGTTGGGCTGGGACCCGCGTCGTGAGATTCGCAGCTTCAAGGACTTGAAAAGGTTCCCGCCGTTCGAAGACGAGTGGTTGCGTGGCGGTCCGCTGCAGCGCTGGCTGCCGAAAGGTCTCGCCGGCAAACCGCTCTACGTTTTTGAAACCGGGGGCACCACCGGAATCCCCAAGAGCCGGCTCGCCATTGAGGATTTCCGTATTGACTATGAAATGTTCAGCCAGACCCTGCCGGATGAATACTTTCCGAAAGGCGCCAACTGGTTGATGCTGGGCCCTTCGGGTCCACGCCGGCTGCGGCTCGAGGTGAAGCACTTGTGCCAGCATCGGGGTGGAATCTGCTTTTGTGTGGACCTCGATCCGCGATGGGTGATCAAGCTGATCAAGCACGGCAACATGGATGGTCTGGAAAAATACAAAGCGCACGTGATCGAACAGGCGATCACAGTTTTGGGCGCCGGACACGATATTCGCTGCATGTTCACCACGCCGAAACTGCTTGAAGCCCTGGCTGAAGAACTCGAGAAGCGTGGCACCAACGTTAAGGCAACCGGGATTACAGGCATCTTTGCCGGGGGTACCGAGTTTACGCCGCAATACACCCGTTTCGCCGTTGAGGAGCTTCTGGGGGAAGGAGTGTATCTAACCCCGACTTACGGCAACACGCTTATGGGCCTGGCCTGCTCCAAGCCGGTTTCACCAGCCGATGGTTACAAGATCACGTACTTTGCTCCGCAGCCGAGAGCCGTGATTGAGGTGGTTTCGTTTGACGACGCAGACAAGATTGTCGATTACGGCCAAACGGGACGTGTTCGATTGACCACGTTGACGCGTGAAACTTTCATCCCCGGATTTTTGGAACGGGACGAAGGCGAAAGGGAGAAGCCTTACGAGAAATATCCCTGGGACGGCGTCAGTGGCGTGCGCCCGTTTCGGGAGATTGCCGCTCAGACCACCGTGGGCGTTTACTAATACAAACGCGATAAGTGTTGTCACAATTTCTCCCTCACCCCCGAGCCCGTCTCCCTTGGGGAGAGGGTGGCCAAAGGCCGGGTGAGGGGAACGATTCGAGAATGACCCACGTGTAACTTTACTTTGTGCGCTCGTATTAGAGCACACTTGTGAGGAACCGATGGCAGTGCTGAACATTCCAATCTTGCGCTGGGGCCAGCCGTACACGAGTCTCGAAACTGATGACGTAAAGCATTTCCTCACCGGAGAGACGCTGGCGAAAGTCGGCCAAGCCAACACGGGCTTGTTGAGCCGTGACATGCGGCTGGCGCCGCGCGCCCGGCAGGTGCTTACCGAAATCCCAGTCGCAGAATTGATCAGCGTTATGAAGAAAGCAGCTGATCTCTACCTGAACGCCGCACTTCCACTGGGAGACGGCGAACAAACACCGGACGATTTCGCACGCCAACAGTCGGCCAGCACGGGTCTGCCGGAGCATATGTCCAAGGCCAACATGAAGAAGAACCACTTCGTGTTGTCCAATATGGACAAGATTCTGGACGCGCTGACGCGAGGATTGGATCTCAACATCCTGACACGCGGCTACGGAGTCGAATCTCGCGGCGTGATGGTGAGCTACCAGGCACAGGCATCCGTTCTCGGGTTAGTGCTGCCGTCGAACTCGCCAGGTGTCCATACGCTGTGGCTGCCTGTAATTCCTATGCAGATCGGATTGCTCCTGAAGCCTGGCCCTCAGGAACCTTGGACTCCATACCGTATGGCCGCCGCATTCATGCAGGCCGGCGTGCCCAAGGAGGCTATTGCGATCTATCCCGGCCTGGGCGATTTAGGAGCCGAGGTCGTACGCTTGTCGAATCGAACCATGATTTTTGGCGGCACTGCTACTGTGGAGCGTTATCGTGGAGACCCGCGCGTTCAGGTACACGGGCCGGGCTTCAGCAAGATTTTGCTCGGAGACGACGTGGTGGACCAGTGGGAAAAGTACATCGATGTGATGACCGACAGCGTGTTTCTCAACAGCGGACGCGGCTGCATTAACTGCTCGGGCATCTGGGCCTCGCGCCACACGCAGGAGATCGCTCAGGCGCTGGCCGAACGGCTCGGGCCGGTGGAGCCAAAACCGCCCGAGGATCCGAAGGCAAGTCTCGCGGCGTTCACAGTGCCTGGCGCGGCCAAGGCCATCTGGAACAGCATTGAAGGTGCACTCGGCCAAGGGGGCGTCGAGCACGTTACCGCCAAGTTTGGCCCGCGCCTGGTGGAGAAGGAGCACTGCGGCTATGTTAGGCCTGTTGTGATTCACTGCGACTCGCCGGAGCCGACATTGGCCAACACCGAGTTCATGTTTCCATTCGTGAGTGTCGTACGCTGCCCGCAGAACGAAATGCTGAAGCGGATCGGGCCGACATTGGTTGGCAGCGCGATCACAGGCGACCCTGCATTTCAGCGGCAATTCATGGATGCGACCCATATCGACCGCCTCAATCTCGGCCCGGTGCCGACCATCCAGCTCGATTGGTTGCAGCCGCACGAAGGAAACATCGTAGAGTTCCTTTACCGACCGCGGGCGTTCCAGTCGAAGCTGGAGAAGCTGGCCATCTGAGAAGCACTCCGGTCGAACCTCCCCATGAGGTGGGTTTCGGCCGGAGCCAAATAAGCCTCGTCTGTTTCCGTCATCTTCCAGATTGCCTCAAGGCAAATCTGGAGCCTGTTCTTCAGGAAAACCATGTTTTCCAGGCACCGGATACAATTCCGATCGCTTTAGGAGGACGTGTCTTCCCGTCCCACAGACGCGCTGGTCCCTCGCAAAACGGCGCTGAAGGCTGCAACAGGTGGGCTTAGTGCAAACACGAATGCTGATTGCCTCATTGAAGTTGCTCGTCGTCATTCTCGTCTTTTTCTGCGTCTTCGTTCCTGGTTTTTTTTCCTTCGGAAATGTCTACCGCCCCAAGAGACCCGTGCTTGGTACACCGCAGAACGACGGATTTAGATATGACTCAGTCTCCCTTTCCACCTCAGACGGCGAGTCCATTCGTGGTTGGTTCCTATTCGGAACCAAGAGATCTCCTCTCGTCGTAGTGTGCCATGGCGTCGGGACAAATCGGGAAGACCTGCGTGGCGTGAGTCGGTTCCTTTGCAGGGCCGGGTTCAACGTGCTGGCATTCGATTTTCGGGCACACGGCGAGAGCACCGGTTCCAAGACCACTTTTGGATTTCGTGAAGCCCTGGACGTGCAGGCTGCAGTTCAATACGCCGCTGCACACTACGAGCAGCAATTCGAGGGAGTCGGGGTATATGCCATCTCGATGGGAAGCGCGGCTGCCATCATAGCAGCGCGGAACATGCCTCAAGTCAAGGCGTTCGTTCTGGACTCGCCATTTGCCCGTCTCGGGGATTTAGTGGATCAGCAGTTCTCTCACTGGCCTCAACCGCCTCGCGGGCTGTTAGCGTCGATGGCAAGGTTTTACGGATGGCTTTTCACTGGAATTGGTGCAACCGAAATTGCTCCCGAGGATTACGCCCCCAACTTGGGCATGCGTCCGGTGCTGGTCTTTCATGGCGATCACGACACCCTCATCCCAATCTCGCAGGGGAGGCAGTTGTTCGGGCGAATTCCCGGCCCCAAGGAGTTTGTTGAGACTCGAGGCGCGGCTCACGTTCAGAGCTACGCCGCGATGGGCAGGGCCTACGAAGAGAAGGTGGTGGACTTCTTTCACCGCCACGTTGGTCCGACCACTGAGCTTGCTCACTCGATCGGCCACCCGTAGAGTCGCAGCGACAGAGATGTTTTTTCGAAAGATATCTTAGGCTCCCCATGATCTTCCGTCTGATCACCACAATCCTCTTGCTCTGCTCGGCATCCACAGCGGCCGTTGTGCGCATCGAGGTGCGCGAGCGCACTTCGGTTCTCGGCGGTAAGCCCTTCGGAGCTGCTGGAGCGTACGACGGCATTAAAGGACGCGTTCATTTCGAAGTCGATCCAAAGCTGGCGCCAAATCGCATCATCTCGGACCTCGACCTGGGACCGAGGAATGCGCGTGGACGCGTGGCGTTCTCTTCAGACTTCTACCTGCTCGCTCCAGTCGATGCTTCCAGAAGTAACGGAACTCTTTTGTTTGAGGTTTCCAACCGGGGTGGCAAAGGCATGCTCGCAATGTTCAACCTCGCAACCGGCTCGCGCGATCCGAAATCAGAAGCCGAATTGGGCGACGAGTTTCTGTTCCAGCATGGATTCACTCTGGCCTGGTTAGGCTGGCAGTTCGACGTTCCGAAAGACCCAGATCTGATGCGGGTCTACGCGCCGGTGGCAAGGCAAGGTGGCAACCCAATTCGTGGGTTGATGCGAGCGGAGCATATTCCAGAACAAAGAACCTTAAGCTTTTCGCTGGGTGATCGCACGATGATCGCCTATCCGGTGGCAAATCCGAACGACCCGGCATTGCAGCTTACAGTTCGCGACCGGCGTGACGGGCAGCGGCAAACGATTCCGCGCGAGGCATGGCAGTTTGGCCGCGATGAGGAGGGCAAGCCAGCTCCAGACCGAGGCAAGGTTTTCATGGCAGCGGGTTTCGAGCCAGGTAAGATTTATGAGCTGGTGTACACCGCGCAAGACCCGGTCCTTGTCGGGCTCGGCCCCGCAGGGGTTCGAGATTTTATTTCGTTTCTGAAGCACGGCGGCCTGCGTGGACGAGATGCCGCAACACCCTTCGAGGGTGCTCCGCGCAAGTTTTCGCAAGCGCTGGGTTTTGGGGTTTCTCAGAGCGGCCGCTTCCTGCGGACATTTCTCTACTATGGTTTCAATCAGGACGAACAAACCCGTCGGGGTTTCGATGGAGTTATGGTTCATGTGGCCGGAGCCGGCCGGGGAAGCTTCAACCATCGCTTTGCTCAACCTTCTCGCGATGGGCACCCTTTCATGAACTGCTTCTATCCCACCGATATCTTCCCCTTCACGGATCTCGAACAGTCGGATCCAGAAATCACACTCTCCGACGGCATTCTCAACCGAGCCACGAAGGAGAAAGTCACACCGAAGATTTTCTACACGAATTCCTCATACGAGTACTACGGGCGAGCGGCTTCGCTGATTCACACAACCGTCGACGGAACGCAGGATGCTTCTTTAGCGAAGGACACCCGCATCTACTTGCTGGCGGGAGGCCAGCACGGACCGGCCACGTTCCCGCCTTCGCAACAACGGGCCCAGCAGATGGCGAATCCCAATAACTTCCGCTGGTCCATGAGAGCGCTGCTTCTAGCGCTCAACCAATGGGTAGCCGACGGGAAGGAACCTCCTCCTTCGCGCTATCCTCGGTTGGCTGACCAGAACCTGACTCCCCTCACGGACTTGAAGTTTCCAAAGATTCCTGGCGTCCGGCTCCCGGAGCGCATCCAGACTGCCTATCGGCTCGATTTCGGACCCAGCTTCCGTTCGCGAGGGATCGTTTCTCTTGAGCCTCCCAAAGTGGGCAAACCATTTCCAACGTTGGTTCCGCAGGTTGATTCGGATGGCAACGAGACTGCCGGAATTCGCCTGCCTGAGATCCACGTGCCACTAGCTACGTATGCTGGCTGGAACTTGAGGGCGCCGGAGCTTGGTGCCGCCGACGAACTGCTCAGCATGGTCGGTTCCTTCATCCCCTTTGCCCGTACCAAAGCCGAGCGTGTGAAGCTGAGCGATCCTCGGCCTTCTATCGAAGAGCGTTACCAGAACCGGCAGGAATACTTGGAAAGGGTGAAAGCTGCAGCTCAGGGTTTGACACGTGAAGGCTACCTGCTCGAATCTGACATTCCCAGCATTGTGACAGGCGCTGGCGACAAGTGGGACTACCTGCTCGAACCTCGGCCCTGACGAACCAACAAGAAATCCGAATCATTCCGCAGTCGACGGCCAACTTGGTCAACATGGGTCCACGCGATCCGTGTTGTTCCCCGGCAATACGGAGCAGCGGGCAGGTAGCCAAGTCCCCCCTTAAAAAAGGGGGCTGTAAAGTTCCCCCTTTAGTCAAAGGGGGCGACGGCGTAGGTGAAGTCTTGAGAAGACTTCACGCGGTCGCGCAGCCGTCCAGGGGTTGTCTTGAAAAACGCGAAAACCAAGAATCAATGAACAGCTATTTTGAGCGCCGTCAGCATCCTCGAGCTGCCTCCGGAACGTCAAGACAAACCCGCGCCCACGCGACCACTGTCGCTTCGGAGCCGCCCCTTTTCTAAGGAGGAATTGAACGACAACCCCCGCGCGGTTTCTTGGAAACCGCTGTCCCCCTTTTGCTCCAGGGGACTTTGACGGAGCCTGTTGACGCAGGCTACTCTTGAGAATTATCGCGCCCAGCGCTAGAGTTGAGCCTGAAGGAACTCTCTAGGGAACGAACCCACCAAAACGTGCAAGCTGACTGCCTGAAGTTGATTCGGCATTTCTTCTGTCTGTGCCTGTTCTCGATCCTCGGCACCATCTCGACGAACAGGTGCGCTGCTCAATCGAACGCCTCCGCTGATTTTGTTCGTGACGTTCAACCAATTTTTCAGGCTCGTTGCATCCTGTGCCACGGCAGCGAAGTCCAGATGGGCGGGCTGCGCCTGGACCAGCAGCAAAGTCTTCTCAAAGGGGGCAAATCAGGAGAGCCCGCAATCGTGCGGGGAAAGAGCGCGCAGAGTCTGCTGGTTCGTTACATCTCTGGACTCGATCCAAAACTAGTGATGCCTCCCACTGGTGAAAGGCTCGGTGCTGGCGACATCTCTAGGATCAGCCGGTGGATCGACGAGGGAGCAGCCTGGCCCGACGAGACAGAGACTTCAAAACCAGTTCATTCCGCTCCCACAGACCACTGGGCATTTAAGAGGGTCCAGAGTCCAGCTGTTCCGTCTGTCAAAGACTCCAGATGGGTGCGCAATCCTATCGACAGTTTCGTACTGGCAAAACTCGAAGCCAAGAGCTGGACACCTTCTCCAGCCGCTGAGCCTCGAGCTTTACTGCGGCGGGTCTATCTGGACGTCATTGGCATGCCCCCGTCGTTGGCAGAGCAACAGGCGTTTCTACAATCGCCGACACCAGCTGCGCTCGATCGTGTTGTGACTGATCTGCTGGCTCGGCCTGCCTACGGCGAACGCTGGGGGCGGCATTGGTTGGACTTGGTGCGTTATGCCGAAACCAATGGATACGAGCGTGATGCCACCAAGCCGCATGTCTGGCGATATCGTGATTACGTCATTCGCTCCTTGAACGGCGACAAACCGTTCGACCGATTCGTCCTCGAGCAATTGGCGGGCGATGAACTTCCCGATGCCAATGCCGATACACTGACGGCTACCGGCTTCTACCGGCTCGGCCCCTGGGACGACGAGCCGGCTGATCCGAAAGAGGATCGGTACGACCAGTTGGACGATATTCTCAGCACCACTTCGCAGGCCTTTCTCGGACTCACCCTTGGCTGTGCTCGCTGCCACGATCACAAGTTCGAACCTCTGACACAGAGCGACTACTACCGCATGGTGGCGATTTTCAGCGGACTCCAGCGGCCTCGCAACGGCCGGACGGAACTGGATCTGCCCATTGGGAAACGTCTGGAGGTGGACACGGTGGTCGCCCGTGATCGGCTGGTTGAAGCCCTCACCCAGCAATTGGCCGAACTGCGCAATGCGCATCGGAAAGAAGTGCTGGAGTCCAAGCCTTCGGCCCTGACTGCCGAGGCGATTACAGCATTTCTGACCAATCCAGCGAAAAGGGATGAGGCTCAGAAGAAGTTGGTGGAGAAACAGGTGGCGTTACTGGATGAAGTCATCGACGCCACAGCGCCGTCAGATGCGAAGGAGAGAATTGGCTCGCTCAAGGAAAAGATCGTGCAAGCGCGGAGCCTCACGTCCGATCTAGCGCGCGCCTACTACATGGTTGAGCCGGAACCTGTCGCGCCCGCAACTCATCTGCTGATTCGTGGAAAAGCCGCCAATCTGGGATCTGAAGTCACGCCAGGGATGCCCGCAGTTCTGGCAGAATCGCAACCGGTGTTCCCTGCTCCGAAGCGGAGCAGTCTGCGTCGTTTGACCCTGGCCCAGTGGATCGCAAACGCCGAGAATCCGCTGACCGCGCGCGTGATCGTGAATCGCGTTTGGCAACACCACTTTGGAGAGGGCCTGGTTCGCACGCCAAGCGACTTTGGACGGATGGGTGAACGGCCCACCCATCCAGAGTTGCTCGACTGGCTCTCGCATTGGTTTGTCCAGGAAGGCTGGTCGCTGAAGAAACTGCATCGTTTGATCCTGACCAGCAACAGCTATCGACTGGCCAAGACCTGGAACCCGAAGTATGGAGCCGAGGATCCGGAAAACCGAATGCTGTGGCGCGTCTCGCCGCGACGCCTGGAAGTGGAAGCCGTTTGGGACTCCGCACTGACGGTAAGCGGCCAGATCAATCCCCAAATGTACGGACCCAGCATGTACCCGTTCGTCCCGGAAGCAGCGTTGCAAGGCCACAGTGATCCGGACAAGATCTGGAAACCGTTTGATGAGAGGGATGCTTCGCGCCGCGCCATCTATGCATTCATCAAACGCTCTATGCTTGTTCCCCTATTTGAAGTCCTTGACTTCTGCGACACGGCCAGGACCGCTGCCAGTCGCCAGGTAACGAGTGTGGCCCCCCAGGCCCTTAGCTTGCTGAACGGAGACTTTGTGAACCGCCAGTCGCGTTATTTTGCAGAGCGGCTTGAAGCTGAAGCCGGGCCAGATGCGAGCAAACAGATTGAGCAGGCCTACCTGTTGGCCCTCTGCCGGCCCGTAACTACCCGCGAGAAAACCGAGATGCTGGCATTTCTGGAGCGGGAAACAAAGCAGCGGCTTGTCGAGTATTCAGATGCACCGTCCGCTGCCGATAAAGCGAGAGCCCGTCGAGAAGCGCTGCAGCAGATGTGCCGTGTGATTTTTAACTTGAACGAGTTTGCGTATACGGATTGATGGAGAGTAGCAACGCCAGAAATTCCCCCTTAGCAAAGGGGGCGCGCGCCGAAGGCGCTGGGGGTTGTCTTGGGAGGCAGGAAGGCCAAAGGAGAGCTCGCTGACTTAGTTACGATTTCCAGTGGAAAGGCCTCCCAATTCGCCAGACAACCCCTGGCGCTACGCGACCACCGTCGCTTCGCGCCGCCCCCTTTGCTAAGGGGGAATTTGAGGAGGTCACATGCCACCTGAACCGACCCGATTTTCACCAAACCCAACTCCTTGTGGGCAGAACCGGAGGGAATTTCTCTGGGAAGTGGCCGGAGGTTTTGCAGGGCTGGCGTTGTTCGATCTTCTGTCCCGAGATGGGTTTTTCCAAAGCGCCTTGCAAGCCTCTCCCTCAACGAAGACGCTCGATCTGTCGAACCCGCTGACGCCGCGCCAGCCGCACTTTGCGGCGAAGGCCAAACGTGTCGTTTTCCTCTTCATGAACGGCGCCCCTAGTCAGGTCGACACCTTCGATCCTAAACCCGCCTTGAGCCGCTTTCATGGAACACCGTACAAGGGAGATGTGGAACAGGTCGGTTCGAACGGCCGGCCAGTCGGGCACATCATGCAGTCTCCATTCGAATTTCAACGGTATGGGCGGAGCGGATTGGAGATCAGCAGCCTGTTTCCGCACACCGCCAAATTTGCGGACGATCTGTGCGTGATTCGCTCAATGTACACCGACACGGCAGCGCACGCCTCGGGCTGTCTGCAGATGAACACGGGCAGCGTGTTGATCGGGAAGCCAAGCCTGGGTGCCTGGCTCAGCTATGGTTTGGGCAGCCAGCAAGAGAATCTTCCTTCCTTCGTGGTGATGACGGATCCACGCGGCGGGCCGATTGGCAGCGCTTCCAACTGGACCACTGGCTATATGCCCGCGTCTTACCAGGGTACGCTGTTTCGCAGCACAGGGGTTCCACTACTCGATCTGGCAACGCCGGCAGGTACGAGCGACCGAGCGCAACGGCACTCCCTGGATCTGCTCGAACGGCTCAATCGTCAGCATCTCGAATCGCACGCGGGCGATTCGGATTTGGTGGCGCGCATCAATTCTTACGAGCTGGCGTATCGCATGCAGACCACCGCGGCTGAAGTGGTCGATGTCGATAGGGAAAGCGCCAAGACCAGAGAAATGTACGGGCTCAATCAAAAGCTGACCGCCGATTTTGGACGGAAATGCCTCGTCACGCGACGTCTACTGGAAAAGGGCGTGCGCTTTGTTCAGCTCTATTCAGGCGGTGGTCATATTGAAGACACGTGGGACGGCCACAACGACTGCATTACAAACCACAAACTTCATGCAGGTGAGACCGATCAACCCATCGCGGCGCTGATGACGGATCTCAAGCGAACCGGACTGTGGGAAGATACTCTGCTGATCTGGGGCGGTGAATTCGGCCGTACTCCAACCAGTGAGGGCGTCGGCAAACCGGGACGCGACCACAATCCCTACGGATTCAGCATGTGGCTGTCAGGTGCGGGCGTCAAAGGTGGCCAGGCCGTCGGCGCCACGGATGAACTCGGTTTCAAAGCCGTTGAAGAGCGCTCCCATATCTCGGACCTCCACGCGACCATTCTTCACCTTCTAGGCCTCGACCACACGCGGCTCACATACTTCTATCAGGGACTTAACCAACGCCTCACGGGCGTTAGGGGGAATGTGATCCAAAAGGTGCTGGCCTAAGCTCGTCGCACGCCCATGAGTGTATGGCGATTACTGTTTCCAAGGTACTTCTGCCGGACTTTGGTCTGGCATAACGGCACAATCGCCGTCCGGAGGCTGGCTCCCACCCTCAGACTGAGGCACCAGCTTCCAGTTGCGGGTGCGGGACGATTGTATTAGACTGACGCTGCTTTCTGAGATCGTCCTGTGTGGTTCCCGCCGGGCAGGTTCGTTCCCTTCAATGGTGAGTGTAGCTCAGCTGGTAGAGCGCTGGATTGTGGCTCCAGTGGTCGTGGGTTCGATCCCCATCACTCACCCCAACTCCTTCAATAACTTCTGAATTTTCGTTGACCGCTTGACCCCTGATTGTGCCCGAAATTGTGCCCGTGAACTGATCGAGCCGCCTTGCTGCGTCAAACAGATCGCCCTGGCTCACGATGTTGTAACGTTCGAAAACCGATCGCGTCTTGTGTCCCGTCATCTGCATCGCGACTCGCTCAGGGATGCCGGCGCGAACCAAGTTCCGGACTGCGGTTCGCCTGAAGTCATGGGCGAGTTTACCAGGTACCCCAGCGGCCTTACATGCCGTCAGCCACGCGCGTCTGAAACTCTTGAAGCGCTTGCCTTCGTACGTGAAGACCCAAGGGCTC
>Ga0180085_1000582_pt1 | contig 12767 bp, 12 predicted proteins | sample EasRiv730_16_10D_FD_123013 | JGI IMG/M metagenome (GOLD analysis project Ga0180085, IMG submission 123013) | Soil microbial communities from meander-bound floodplain in the East River, Colorado, USA - East River metaG ERMLT730_16_10D | ecosystem: Environmental > Terrestrial > Soil > Floodplain ... | reverse complement strand
GGAACCTCTAGTGCTCCCGGACGGAAGGAACGGCACTCCGTCTCGTCGTCTTACGAGTTCTTCAACCCCAGCCCCAAAACCTGTCTGCAGTAGCGCAGGCTGCGTTCCAGCTGATCTTTCTGATACTCCTGCTCAGCCAGCTTTTTGTCCTTGCCTTCCGGTAGTTTGACCGCGTCGCGAACCTTGCCTCTTTTGGCCAGTGCAATGAACTTTGCAAACTCGTGGGCGCGTACCTGCTGATAAGGTTTCCAGAAGTCAGGCTTCAGGTATGGGTACGGGCGTGTGATGCCAGAAATAATCTCAAGAATCACAGGCACGTTCGGACAAAGCTCGGAGTATCTTGACATGTAAGCTTTGAAATCAATGTCACCTTCGCCCATCGCCGTCCACCGCACCCAGGCCCCTTCGGGAGACTCCCAAATCGCCGAATCGCGAATGCCCGTCGTCGCGGCATATGGCCCGAGAATTTCTAAATTTTGCATGGGGTCTTCGAGCGTCCAAGTCGCATTGCCTGAGTCCATGGTGACGCCGACATAGTCACGTCCTGCCTCTTCCACCAGCGTCACCAACTCCCAGGCCTGCATGTCGCCAGCATGGTTTTCGATGGCTATCTTCACACCTGCGTCCAGCGCCCGCTGTCGAACGCTCTTGCACACTTTTGTGGTGTCCTGAATGCGAGCCATGATGCCACCCTGACTCTTGCGGTCCTCCGCGTTACCTTGATAGCAGCGAGCCACCGGAGAACCCAGAGCTTTGGCAACGCGAATCGTGAGAGCCAAATGTTCCTCAGCCGTTCCAAAGCGTTTGCTAAATGTGTTGGAGGAAGGGCAGATGCTTCCAGTGCCTGCATGAATCTCTATGCCAAGACCACTGGCTTTCGATTTGATTTCCCTCAGGTAAGCATCACTGTGGCTTTCGTAGACGTCGAGGTCTGAAAAGAGCACAACATCAACCTTCAACGCCGCCGCATAGTCCAGCAGTTGCGGTGCTTTCCAGCCCAGAGCCCGGATCGAAAAATTGTCGAATCCCAGCTTGATGTTTGTGTTCCGAGACAGCTGAAACGGGTGGGCAAGGCTCTGGGGCTTCAGCGTTAAGGAAGCCGCTGCCACAGAAGCTGATTGAAGAATCGTTCTTCGGGAAATTTCAGACACGGGCAATGACATGATCAAACCTCAGAAGTGACCTTGATCGCTTGCGCTGTTGCCTCTTCTCCTGGAGAGCAAGAATGCATATGTCAGGGCGAGTTCCGGGTTCCTGCCCCGCCTGAAGATCGGCCGGGGTGACGCTTGTTCCCAAGACGGTCTAGGTCCACGTTCTCGGCTCCAATAGATTCTGCGGTACGCGCGAACGGAGTGTATACCATGAACCTGCCCGCGGCAATTTCAGGTGGTCGGAGAATCTCTTTTCATCCACACAAGCGCGCGCAAGTGCTAAACTGCTTCCGATTACCCGCCATCGTTTCAAACACACCTGCTTCCTGACATTTTTGAGAATGGATCTGCTGACGCCCAGATCGAGTCGAACCAAACGGCAAGTGCCTGCAGTCTGCCTTGCACTCCTATTTGTCCTTCGAACTCAAGCAGGCGTTGCACAAGATAAGATTCCCGCTCATTTGCAGAGTGTGCTTGACACCATCTCCGCCAACTCGCTTCGCGGGCATTTGTCCTTTATCGCTTCAGATCTGCTGGAAGGACGTGATTCTCCCTCCCGGGGTCTGGACATTGCGGCTGAATATATAGCCGCCCAGTTTCGACGCGCCGGACTGGAGCCTGTGGGTGGCGATGGCTACTTTCAGACCGCAAATTGGCGCATCGCGGCGCAGGATCTTCAGGCATTCCAACTTCAATTGGTATTCAATGGACGGGCGCTGAAGGTGAGCCCACAGCAGGTGAGCTTTCGCATCGGATCGGCAGTCGAAGTGTCTTCCTCCGAGGTCTTTAAGCTCGAGTACCAAGACTCATCTAAGCTTTCGACGTTAACTGCTGCCCAAGTGGAGAAACGGGTGGTGCTAACGGAGATCCCGGACTTTCAGCGCGAGGATATTTCTCGGTGGGAAGAGTTGGCAGGGCGGCAACAGGCGTTCCTGAGGAAGCTGACGGAGCTTAACGCAGCATTGGTCATTTCACTCGATCGGCAGAGCCAGACCGGCAGCGGTGCGGGCAACGGCCGCTTGATTGATCCCGAGAATCGTGGTGCTCCAATCGCTTCTGCAGCCCTGCCCTGGATCCGGGTTCACAGTGCTGATGCCGTCAGGATCTTCGACGGACTCCAACAGGGGCTGAATCCGGGCAACGTGTCGTTTTCCGTGCCGGCACCTGTGGAGAAGCCCGTGAAGCTTAGGAACGTCGTAGGGTTGCTGCGCGGCTCAGACCCAGCGTTGCAGGATTCCTATGTCCTGGTCACCGCGCACTACGACCACGTTGGCACCGATCCCTCGCGCGAAGCCGATCCGATCTTTAACGGCGCCAACGATGACGGCAGCGGCACCGTGTCTGTGATCGAGCTAGCGTCAGCTTTGTCGCGACTGAATTCGCGGCTGAAGCGAAGCTTGGTATTCATGACTGTGTTCGCCGAAGAAAAGGGCTTGCTGGGATCACGCTACTATGCGCGCCACCCGGTGTTCCCCTTGGAAAAGACCGTGGCCAATATCAACCTGGAGGTTCTGGGGCGCACCGATGGACCGGAAGGTGGCTACAAGAACAAGGCTGGGGTGACGGGGTTTGAGTATTCCGACCTGGGAGAGGTGTTTGTGAAAGCGGGCCAGCTCGCTGGCGTGGAGGTGTACCGCCATCCAACGTTCAGCGACGCATTCTTTCCACGCAGTGACAATCTGGCGCTGGCGGAGAAAGGCGTCGTCGCCCACTCGGTGTGCTCGGGGTTCCTGTTCCCTGATCTTCATGCTCCGCAAGATCATTGGGACAAAATCGACTATCCCAACCTGGCGAAGCTCAACCGTCTAGTGTCAATCGCGCTTTGGATGATTGCGGAAAATCCACAGGCCCCAAGCTGGAATGCGGCAGTTCCAAAAGCTGCGCCCTATCGGAAGGCCTGGCAGGAAAGGCACAAGTAAGGCAGAAGAGTTCATGGACGCGGTCATTATCCAGGTCGTGTTGTTTTCAACAGTGGGTGCTTGTGTCTATATGTTTCGGAGTTTGCGCCGACGGGTGAAGCGACAACAATGTTCGAGGGCGAAGGCGGTTCTATGGTATGCCGGTGCCAGCTTCCTGCCGTTGATTCTTTTTCTGCTGCTCTTTTTCGCTACCGTCGGGCTGGAGGAGCTTACCGGTGCAGCCTGGATCAGCGAACTCTTCGCGCGGTCGCTGATTCCCGTCGGAGCCATCGCTACGGGTCTGGCTCTGATGGCGAATCTTGCGTTTGCCGTCACTCTCGCTATGATGAGGACTGGCTCCAGACCGTGAAGCGATGACGCTGCCGCCAGGGCGGGGTGTTGCGACCGGGGACCAGGGCAACTCAGGAAATGGGCATGCTCGAAAATCTCAATCTCTCATCCGATATCGTCGCGGGAGTGCTGGTAGGGACGTTGGGTCTCATTCTGATCCTGGTTGTTCGGATTTCCGCCTACCGTCGTCGCAGCGACCGCTCCTTGATCCTGTTTCGCCAGCAGGAGAATCAGCTCAGGAGCCTACGGCAGCGGATAGAGGAACTTGAGCCTTCGGGCAACAGCGGCGTGCTGCTCGTGAGCGAAATCACCAGCATCCTGGGCAACATGCAACAACATGAGCCTTCCTTGAACGCGGCGTTCGGCCGAATGCTTGAGATTCTGTCGATCGATCTCGGCATACTTGAATTATCGGGAAGGCAGTCGGCGGCCCTCCGAATCTGCCACGGCGTCGATGATGCCGCGTTCGAGGAGGCCTTGGAACAGATCGCCTCCAGGGGCTGGGTGTTGGAAGAGAAGCAGCCTGCTGTGGAGCCGGTGTCGTTCGAGGCTTACCAGAAACTCCGCCAAATGCGTGTCTTGGAAAGAGCCCGCTCGTTGCTTTCTGTGCCTTGCCGGGTGAAGTCGGTTCAGGTGGGTCATTTCACGATTGGCTTCCATCAAGCGCACGTGTATACCGCAGCGGAACTTGAAGGGCTGCGTTTCTGTGCCGACCAGTTTGCCATTTACAGCCAAATTCACCAGCAACTGGTGGACACCCAGGAACTCTCGCAACTCCGCCACGACTACATTGCCAATGTTTCCCACGAACTGCGAACTCCGCTCACGACCATTTACGGCTATCTGAACATACTGAAAAGCTACCCCACGCATTTGTTTCAAGAGGATGAGAAGCAACAGATGTTCTCCGTGATGACCGATGAGTGCCAGCGCCTCATCCGGCTGATCAACAACTTGCTGCTGTCGGTGAAGGTTGAGCAGGAGGACTTCCATGGGACCACGAATTGGATGCCCGTGTCCTTGGGCGATGTGGTGGCACAAACCTGCCGCTTTATGGAGCGTGAACTCAAGTCCAAGAGTGTTGAGCTGCACGTGGATGTCCCGGCCAATCTGCCCAGCATTGAGGGAAATCTTGACTTGCTTTACCAGGTTTTCCAGAATCTGATTGCCAACGCAATCAAGTTCTCGGCGAAGGATCCCCGAATTGAAATCCTGGCCAGGGAAGAGGGCGATTCGGTATCGATATCCATTTCCGACAATGGAGTCGGTATCGAAGAACAGGCGTTGACTCACATTTTCCAGAAGTTCTATCGGGCGGAGTCTCAAGCCGGCAGGCGACCCGGCCTTGGCATCGGGTTGTATCTGGTGCAGAAGCTGGTGGAGTTGCACCGCGGCGAGATCAACGTCGTGAGCAGGTTGAACGAAGGCACCACGTTCACCCTTTCCTTCCCGAAGCTGCAGGCAGCCCAAACGTTCTCTCAAACGGCTCAAGCCTGATTCAGGGTTCTTCTGAAAGGAGTTTACTGGTCGTTCGTTTCGTTCGTTTGCCACTGCTCCTATTGCTGTTGTTTGCGGTCGGACGTTTCATCCTCGGCGTGACGGAGTGCCGTATTTCCCGCGCGGGACAGCGATATTCTCAATCGTCGTGTTGAGTCTTTATCAGCAGCTTTTATTTCGGCGCCTTGTCGGGCAAAGTGGGCGGTTTTGGGTGGGGCGGTGGTTTGCTGTGCGGTACGGTGATCGGCCTTGCTGCCCAAGCCTTGATCTTCACAGCCACGCTCGTTAGTTATCTGGGCGACTTCAACACCTATTTCCGCCACTGGGATGCACTGAACGTGCCCGAAGGAACTGTGTTGCGATGGCTCGAGCCATGCAAGCGCGCGCTGGCGGGCTATTGATTGGCCCGGCGTTCACCACCATCGCAGCTGGTTTGGGACGATGTCTGGGGGGGTTGGCTCCTGAGAAGAACGGTTGATTCCAGTCATGCTCAAAAAGATCTTCGCTCTATTTTCGACCTCCAAACAACCCTCCACTTGTGAGGCCTGTGGAGACACATTCCAATGCGGTGCATCGTTGAAGGGGTGTTGGTGCACCTCAGTCCCTCTGAGCGACGAAACTCGCTTGAGCCTTCGCGGAAAGTATCGAAATTGTCTTTGTCCCCACTGCCTCAGTAGCCTTTCCCAGAATCCTACGACTAAGTAGAAGCAGTGTTTTGGCTCAAACTGATCCCTCAGGTTGAATTCAACTATTTTTCTCCTCGCTTGCTAGAATATGTTGTCTCTAGATCTCCGCGGCAGTTCAAGATATTTGCTAATTAGCGACATTCGATCGCCTAAGCACGGGTTGGCGCGGCGGGAGCTGCCAAACCACCGAATCAGTACGTCTCAAAAGGACAACCGCTCGATCGTCCAGTAGACTGCTGTGCACGCGATAAGCGTCGACACGGGAACGACGATGCGGCTGCGATACCAGGCGCGATTGGCGCAATGCCACCCGACGAGCATGAAAGCCGCGCCGATCACCGCCAGTTGCCCTGCTTCGACCCCTACGTTGAAAGTCAGCAGCGCCGTGACAAATTCCGAGCGTGGCAGTCCGAGTTCCTTAAGGGCTCCCGCGAAACCCATGCCGTGCAGAAGCCCGAAGGCGAAAACGAGGGCGACCCGCCAGGACTTCAGCTCTGAAAGAAAGATGTTCTCAATGGCGACGTACGCAATCGAGAGAGCGATCAAGGGCTCGACAATCCTCGGCGACACGGCGACGATGCCGTATATGCTCAGCCCCAACGTGATGGAATGAGCGACTGTGAATGCACTGACCTGCCACAGGACCGAGCGAGCGCGGCCGCTCAGCAAGCAAATGCCGAGCACGAACAGCATGTGATCCAGTCCGAGGGGCACGATGTGGGTAAAGCCGAGTGTGAGATAGCGCCAAGCGGTGGCGGGTCGATCGACCGGTGGCGCCGGCGACGCTAACTCGAACGGGGCGCTGGTCTGGCCGCCTTCCAGCCATTCGGTGGCGGCGTTCTCGGATGCAGCTCTTCGGACCGTCAGAGCGTAGGACGCGAACGTCCAAGAGTAGGTCCAGGTAAAGTGGCGCGCGTCCGGAGGGATCTGGCTGGTCAATCGGATGGTCGCAACCGCGGGTAACGCGGCGTCGATCCCGGGCGCGACAGAATACGCGATCGCAGGACGAACGTCTGATGCGTCGAACGCAAGCTTCACTCGCTGGCGAAACTTCTCGTCGAAACTCGTGAGCAAAGATTGGAGACGAGCCGGACGGGTGCCGGCAGGTGGCGACCCACCGGCCGAGGCCTCGAGTTTGTCGACGAGCGCCGCTGCATCAGTCACGATTTCTACGTCGTACGTCCGGCCCTCCTGAAAGAGGACCGACACACGCGTCGTGCCGATCTCATGGGCGCGAATCGCTGCGCCGCAAAAGAGCGCGACGACAACAGCGCACAACGCTGGGCCGGCCGGCCACCGGCATTGTGAGGCTGAACGCATGACCCCGAAAACGCTCGCAAACACAGCCTTGTGCCCTTTCTTCCTTTGGCCCGTAACCCGACTTCAGCAACTGGCCATTGTGTGTCCTGCCTCCGCCCGCCCGCTACCGCAGGCGGTACTGACACATGAGCTGGCTAATTCCCCTGGACGGTCCGAGTTCGCAGTTCGAACGTCAGCGACGCCCAAAAGCTTGCCCACTCGGCGGGGGAGCGAGCAGGCGCCGGAACCATATGTACGGCTTTGACCAACCACATCCCGTCCGGTCGCAACCGGAATCGCACACGGCCGGCATTGTCAGTGCGGGCCGCTAGCTTCTCGGAAGGATTCAGTCGGTTCATGGCAACGACTAGTGCGCCCGCGAGCGGGCGATTCTCGTAGGTCAAACGAACAGGAAGTTCCTCGCCTGCACGCATAGAGTATGGGTTCCGTTCGGCCATGAGTTCGAGGGTAAAACCGAGTAGCCGATCGCCCTGCACCTTGCTCGGCGACCCTGAAAGCACTAGGCTTTTCGCGCAGCGGGAAAAGAGTTCGCGGGCCCTGGCGCCAGTTTCGTTGCGGCGGGCTCTCACTGCCGCGACCGTATCGAGCCCTTCTTCCTTCAGATACTGATTGAATTTGTCTGCCGCCAGCTCGACGGCGCTCGGGTTGCTGCGATAGCCGATGACGAGCAAGCCCGGCTTGTCCGCGCGCAAGAAGCCCGCCGGATCGGCGCCGTCTCGGCCAACGACCGGTTTGCGGCCAGCCGCATCTTCAAAAACGAACTGATTGATGAGTGAGGCGTTCCGTGGCAGCGGATCGCCGAGCAGGTCCTGCCCGACACGCAACCATACACCGAGCATCTGGCCAGGTCCCGGAGAGAAGGTCGTGGGCTCGATCCACATGTCGTGAGCGAAGAGGGGAGCACCGCTCAAGGCCATGGCCGCGACTGCCAGCGACAGGCGGCGGAATATCGATGTTTGCGAACGTGACATCCTTAGTATCCTGGAACGGCCCCCGCGAGCGGGGACCGTTCGATGGTGGGCAAAAGGGTCAGCTCAAGGGGTTGGAGGCGGCGGAGTCGGTTCGGTAGGAACGTTGGTGCCGCCGTGTCCCTGGTACAGACCCTGGTGGGCAGGAGCCAGGAACGGGAAATTGGGGTTAAAGTTCTTGTCGTTCACTTCCGTGCCTTTGGCGAGGCCGGCAGCCGGGTTGCCCGCCACAATCAGGCTGATCAGCACAGTGTTCACATTCACCTGATGCTGGTTCGGCGCAGTCCCGCCGCCAAGCCGACGCCCGTTGGGAAAGCTTGAATCGATGGCTGCGTCCAGGGTGATGACGTCACCCGTGAAGCCGTCTTCGACCGGGATGGGCCGACCCAAGTTGATCGCGTTGACGATGTCAAGGCGGGGGCCCTTGAGCGTGGCCACGGCGCCAGCAGGAACGCCCAGGGCGCCGTAGATGCCGAGCGCATCGGCATCGCGCACCAGCACGGGGAACAGGATGTCGGCGCCAAAGTTACTCACGTCTTTGAGCGGGCTGCTGTGCAGGTAGAGTCCTTGACGCTGGGTCCCAACCAAGCCTGCATTGAAGAGCGGCAGGGCATTTCGACCGACCTGCACGAACTCGCCGGACCCCTTGAGGCCGGTGATGATATTGCCGGGATCGACGGTCTGCGTTTTTCGACGGGTAATACGCGACCACACCCGAAGCAGACTGTCGGTCGAGTTGGGCCTGAGCTCGCCGTTGTGGGGGATGCCGTTCGGGAAGACGTCGCTGATGGGGACCTCGAGGGCGATCGAGAAGACGTTGAAGCCCGTGAATACGTCTTCGGCGGGCGGGCGGCGCGCTCCCGGAGTTCCAGCCAGATCACTCGAGGCCAAGTTGACCAGGTCGAAGATGCCCTTCTCATCGAGCTGATAGGGATCGTCGAACTGGCCGGCGATGATCCGCCCGCCGTTCGCCAGAGGGTGGATGAAGGTGTCGACGAAAGCCTGATCGTAGAGACCCACTTCACGGCTGGTGGGATTCCCGGAGTTGTAGCCCTGGAAGCCCCCGAGTCCGTAGACAAGCCGGTCAGTCTGCGGGCCGTGGTTGTTCGGAAGAACCGGGAGGTTCCTGCCAAGGACGACAGCCCGGCGATCTTCCGAATCTTCGCCGTCTTGCGAATCTTGGTCGTCTTCCCAGCCCACGATGCGCGTGACCTTCATGGTCTCGGTGCCGCCGGTGATCTGCCAGAGTAGCTCGTTGCCGCCGCCCAGAGTATCGGCAGGGCTGGGAGCTGCTTCGGGCCTGAGCTGATTGTTGAACTCGATGCGGTAGACCACTTGATCCCTGAGACTCGCGCCCTTTCCGATGTGGAACTCGTAGCGGTAGCCGTTGCATGCACGTAAGCCCTGGTTGCCCTGACCCGGCTCGTGGAGCGGGTTGAAGTCCATAATCAGGTAGAGCTTATCGTGCGAGCCATTCGACACCCAGGCGTAGGTATCGGTGTTGTCGGCGCAGGGTTCGTTGAGGACGGGCAGTGCCTCGCGATGGCTCGAGCCCTGCAGCGTGATCCCAGTCATGGCGAACCAAGCCGCCACGATCAATCCCTTCGATATTCGCTTCATATTTTTTGTTCTCCTTGCGGCGGCCCTTGCGGCCCTGGCGCGATTTGTATTGGATCCGATCGAAATCCTATGGGCATATACGGGCTGCCGAGATGAATTGGATTGCGTCGATTTTCACCTCGAGGGCGAGGCTCCCGCCGAGACCGCTGCTGCAAGCTCCCGATCCGGAAAAGCTCGGCGGGAGCCTCGCCCTCCTGCGACAACGACCAGCGCAATTTTTTCTCAGCTCCAGCGGAGGGGTAAGGCGGGTACATGAGGCCGATTTCAGAACAATCCTGCTTCCTGCAGCGGGCGCAGGAATTCCCTCAGTTTCAGCATTCCGGTTCGCATGCGCGTTTTGACGGTGCCAACAGGAATTTCCAGTTTCTCAGCGATCTCACTCTGGCTGAGGCCGCGAAAATAGGCGATCTCAATGACCTCGCGCTGTTCCGGGCTGAGCCGCCGGAGCGCTTGACGCACCTGCAGTTGCCCTTCAGCCAAAGCCGTGGTCGTTTCCGGGTTGTCGCCGCTGGCAATCATCGTGTGGAACTCTTCTAAGGGTTGCTCGTGCCGTTTGGGCCCCTCCGTATTCCGCAGGCGGTCGATGGCTTTGTTTCGAGCAATCGTCATTAGCCAGGCCAGGGGGCTTCCGCGGGAGCTATCGTAGGTGCCAGCCTGACTCCAGACCCTCATGTAGACGTCAAGCGTCACTTCTTCGGCAGCTGACGGGTCACTGAGTATGCGGAGTGCCACGCCATACACCATTCGGCTGCTCTTGTCATAGAAGGCGGCGAGAGCCGACTGATCCGCCTGGACAACCCTAGAAAGGAGGTCTGCCCAGTCACCATGAGGCAATGCTGCCTTAATTGTGTTTCGAGATCCTGATAGGTGCATATTGACCTCACTTCAATCATCGCGTTCAGAATTGTCCGTTTCGTTTTGGAGGACTGCCCTTTCAGTTTTGGCTGGCGGTCATCATCCATTCCTGCAAGTCCGCCAGGCTGGACGTTCGCCGATGCTCGCCAGTTTGAATGTGTTCGATGTCAAAAATGGAACGTTCCCCGTGAATCGAATCGCGAGTAACCCAGCAGCGAACTAGAAACGAGCTATACAATTTCAAGGCTCTCCCTTCGTGTTATCCGGGGACAGGCGCCACAAGCGATTGAGGGTGTCCCCTTGCGACACGAGCAGCCTAAAAGGCCGCGGTTCCTCAAATCTTCCATGGACCCTTCCCACCCACTTCCAAGACACTTCCAAGCGAAAGCCCGCCTGACGAAGTTGGGCTAGGCCTTTCATAAATCAGGGGCAAAGCCACAGCGGATCTTCTTCAAAAAAAGTCTGAAAAAATGAGAGGTGGATCGGAGATCGTGGAGTGCAGTGCGGCGTTTCGCCGAAATGCATCCACTATCGATTTGGAGGGACTGGTGCGGTGGTGCGTTGCGCCTGCGGCTAACGCACCCTACAAGGCCTCTCCTTCGCTGGCCATCCAAAGAGTGGACTTTATAGCCCGACCTGTCGCAGCAGGTTGGTAAGCCTGGGATCCGAACGAAGACCGTCGTATCTGGACTTTGAGGTAGACAAAGGGGGCACTACGTTCTGCAACAGCTTTTTGAAGCCACTCAAAGGCCTGGTCTGTTTCCCGAAGCCGGATATAGAGCTGGGCGATCGTCATCGGGGGGGAGACATAGTGCCGAGACTTTTCCTTCTTTTCGTTAAGCCACACTTGGAGCGCAGCCTGGCAGCCAGACGACGCGTAGGCCTGGTTGATGGAAATCGCCAGGGCTCGTTCAACTCAGGATTGTGCAGCGGCTTACGGGGTAGTGAAACGCCCGCTTGGTGAGGCTAATCCTCTCCCTACCCAGCTCCAGGCCCTCTTCTCCGTAGCCGCGCCGCACGAATTCTTATTTCGTTGGCCAGTCTATTTTTCTGTCCAGGTAACCACTGATTACCATTCGGGTATTCCAGTATTCCGGGGCAGAATACCGATTAGTCGAAATCAGTATCCTCTCACTGGAATCTCGGAAACTCCGGGTATCAAATCAACAACCTCGCCTGCCTCTCCGTCTCAAGATTCATAGGAAAAAAGCACTCAATGCGGATCTCTTGTAAGGTAATGTCCTGCGGCGTTCCCAGGGTAGTGACGGTGGACATAAAATCAAAAGTCCTGCCGTTTTTCCTGAAGCTCACGGGGATCACGGGATCCTGTGGCGCCTCCAGATCGGGATGTCTCCACCGTTCGGGCACCTCTGGGAACTTCAGCACCTCTTCGATCAGTTTGCGCGACTTCTCATCGATCACGCCACCAACGGACTCCCGGTGAATGCGTCGGATTAGCGTTTCCGCGACGCGCTCCCAGTCAGCCACGTAGGGCTTCAACGCCTTCGGGTCGAACATCATTCTCACCACGTTCGCCGGTCCCGAGGCCTTGTCCGCCCCCAGCAGAAACCCAAAAAACCGGCCGGCGGCGTCATTGGCTCGAAGGATATCCCAATGCCGGGTCATGACCACGGCCGGGTAAGGTTCCTGTTGGCGCAGGATCGCGTCGAGCGCGGAACGGGCCGGCCCCAACTCCGGCGCGTCCAAGGGCGTCTCCCGGTACACGGGAGCGTACCCGGCGGCAAGGAGGAACGAATTTTGCTCGCGGAGCGGAACGCCCAGCGCGTTCGCCAGCAGAATCACCATCTCGGGGCTCGGTTTGGCCCGTCCCGTCTCGACGAAGCAAACGTGCCGTGACGACGCGCCGGCCTCCGCCGCCAAATCGAGCTGGCTCATCCGGCGGACCTTCCGCCAGTGCTGGAGAAGGATGCCGACCGGGCTCGGGCTGGGGTTTCTGGAACGGCCGCTCTTGATCACCCGTCCCATCGCTGGTCCTTGAACGGTTCTTCCAGGGCGGGCTTCGCGATGTTCCCGGCGTAGTTCGCCATCACGGACACAGCCAAGCCCGCGACGACGTCGAAGACCTGGGCTTTACTGAACCCAGCCGTGAGGAACCGGCTGACGTCCGCCTCGTCCAAGTGCCCCCGCTTTTCGATGAGGACCCTGGTCAGCCTCGAGAGGGCGGCCAGTTTCGGATCTTTCGGCAGCTCTCCGGCTCGGATGGTGCGGATAGCCTCCGGGTCGATGCCCTCCTTGAGGGCCATCGTGGAGTGGAACGCGACCGCCCAAGAGCAGTTGTTCGCGACGGCGTTCGTGAGAAGCAGGACTTGCCTTTCCCCGGTGCCGAAGGCGCCCCCGTGGAAGTTCATGAACCCCCCGACGAACCCGTTGATGAGAGTCGGGCTCTCCGCCATCGTCGCG
>Ga0180085_1000581_pt1 | contig 12777 bp, 17 predicted proteins | sample EasRiv730_16_10D_FD_123013 | JGI IMG/M metagenome (GOLD analysis project Ga0180085, IMG submission 123013) | Soil microbial communities from meander-bound floodplain in the East River, Colorado, USA - East River metaG ERMLT730_16_10D | ecosystem: Environmental > Terrestrial > Soil > Floodplain ... | reverse complement strand
GGCTCCAAGATTCGACCGATCGAGTTCGACAACTGGTCGGCCGTGATTCGGCCTTTGTCGATCGCAGTAAAGAAGGTGCCCGAGACTTTGCCGGTATCTTCCACTCCCAGGCCGTAGCTCCGCAGAGCGGCCGACAGCAAGTCGATCGAATCGGACAGTGACGAGTTGGTCGCCTTGGCAAATTTTGCGGCGTCCTGACTAAACCGAAGGCTTTCCTCGAAGTTACCGACCTGATTGCTGAGGGCCTGATAAACGCCAGCAGCCGTCTCAAGCAACGGGAGATTGAAATTTGTCGAGATCGCTTTGACGCCCGCCGCGATTTGATCGAAGCTCGCCCCGTCGGCGATGGTCGTAATCAGCGCAATCTGTTTCTGGAAAGCAATCGCGTCAGTGACCGCTTCCTTGAGGGCCTCACGAATCTGAGTCATCGTTCGGACGATGAGTTGGGTCACGACCACGCGCGCGAGCGTCCCCCAGGTCACGGTCAAGCCATCGACCGCCTTGCTGGCGTCGTTTGTGGCCTGGGTCGAGCCCTTGAGCGAAGTGGCGACCTTGTTCTGCGCAGCAGCGCTCGCGCTCGCGCCAGAATTAAATTTCGCCAGCGTGGCCGCGACGGAATTGATCCGGTCCTCGAAGCGCTTGTAGCCGCCGTCCAACTGGTCCAGCTTCTTGAGTGCGTCACTCGCGTCGATGCCAAGCGTTTGCGTGATGTTTTCGGGCATAAAACGATCCATCCGATCTCAGATGAGATCGCGTAAATTTGGAACATGGGAAGCCCAGGTGAGAGCCTGGGGTGAAGAAGAGTTACTTGTCGCGCCGGCCTTGGTGCTGCCGGATACGATCAAGCTGCTGCTGGTAGTACGCGAGCGTTTGAGATTTCAAACTGATACTCGCTCATTCAGCGACGTTCTCCCGACGCGCCCTCATCAATTCAAGCTCCGACTGTTGCACCCTGGAATTTGCGAGAGTGACCTCTTGCCTTGCCGCCTCGACCGCTGCGTCGTTTTGCTTCACGCGTTCGGCTTCAAGCTCTATGTCCGTGAGCCTATCGGATGCCTGCTTAAAGGCTTGAAATTGGGAGTCAGGCGTCGGCCAGTCTTCGGACCTCGCGATCGCGATCAATTCATCAAGCTGGACTTGCGAGGCGCGGGGCAACAAGTGGGCTCCCGACCGCTCAATCAGATCGGCCTCTTCGCGGATCAAGGAAATACGACGGTCCCCAGCGAATGCCTTGGCCTTGGCGGCTTGGGCCTTCTCGGCGGCGAGGGTCTGTTCCAAGTTGGCGACGTGATCGCGCCACATCTTCTGGCCGGGCGCGTCGTTGTGCTTCTTTTCGGCGAGCAAGCGCTGTGCCTGCTCAAGGCGAAGCTCCGTCTCGCCCATCTTGGACCGGGCCTCGGCGTCGGCGAGGATGGTCGCGCGACGAGCAGCTTCCTTGGTGCGAATTTCGGATTCCATTACATCCTTGAATGGACGAATTTTTCCCGTCTCGGGATCAATGGCTTTGTCTGCGTAGCTACTCATGGCTGTGGTCGCGGTAATAGGCCGCGAGAAAAAGGTGGAAGGGTTGGCGTAAGCCGCATTCGCAATGCCGCGAGAACGCATGTTCAAGTTCGGCGAGCGTGTAGGTCATTGGGGATACTTTTGGGCGAGCGTGTTTAGGCGCTGGCCGATGTAATCGAGCGCGATCTTGCCAACGCCGGCAGCTTCAAGTCGGAGCAGAACTTCGCGCGGGCCAACGAACGTGTCTCCGCCGCTGTAACCGATGGTCGCGCCGTAAACAAACAATGCGTAAAGCAGAGCGTCCTCGGGCGAAGTGGACTGGTCGGATACGCCGAAATCACGGAGAACGAGTTGAAAAGAATTCACAGTTAGTACCTCTTCGAGATTCGACCTCTGGTGAGGTCGTAGCTGCTGATCTCGACGACCACGCGGTCGCCGACGGTGCAGCGGATGTAGTTTTTGATGATGCCCTCGGCGACGATGTTCTCTGTCTTCACCGGAACCACTCCGCACGGTTGCGGTATAGCTGCGAAATAGCTCGCCGCATTGCGTCTTCGGACTCGCAATGCGATAGGCACGAAAGGATGTGTCGGCGGTAGCTCGGCAGCGCCCCCGACTGCTTGGTGATGGTCTCGGCGAGACGTTTCATTTGTGAGCGGGCGACCTCACGCTCAGCGCATCGCAGATCGGACATAACAATCCTCGGGTGTAAGAAGACGATCGCCGTCATCGCTGCCGACGATCGCCGTTGTGTGTTGCACCCGCTGCCGCTCTCTCCGTCAGCAGCGGGTGCGGGCCTCGCCAGAAGGCGTCAAGCGAGTCTTCAGGTGTCTTTGCGTGCTCGACTTAGCATCTCGATCCGCTCATGCTCGCGTGCGTCATCTCGCAAGTTCAGGAAGCAGCATGGCCCGCGTACCTTGGCAGTGAAGCCCGCCATGATCGCGGCGAGAATGTATGCCCGCTCGCTAACGTAATGCCCGGTCGCGTCCTCGCAGTCATGCTTCAGCGAATAGCAGGATCGGCGGTAGTTGATCGTCTGCCGCTGTCGGGACAGCGACAGGTAGCTGAACGCTGTGCGGAACTGTAGCAGTTCGATCGCTGGGCAGTCCGGGCAATCGAATTGTGCAACCCAGGAGTGCGCGGCCAACGTCGATGCGAAGTCAGCTTGCGTCGGCACATTCTCGATGTTCAGCGTGACCTTATTCACTTTTCACCGTCCATTTCGTGATGCGGCCCTCGATGCGATCGAAGTAGCGACCACCAAGTCGGCAGCCCTTGAACTTGGCGAGCGTGATACCTAAAGCCTGCTTCTTGTCGCGACCCTCGATGTCCTCGATTGCAGCGCGAAGTGTGGGGCACGCACCGCCGACATACGCCGCCTCGATCGCCTCGCCCGCCGTGAGCGTGCCGCCGGCCTCTTGCCAGCCGTCAAGCAGCATTCGCAGGATCGGAGTGTCAGAGTCGTTTTGCTCCCGCAACGTCGTCAGCGTCTCGGCGGGATCAGGCATCCCAGCCCAGACGACGACATTGCGGATCAGCGTCCAGCCCTCGAATGATCCCCACGGCTTCAGCCCTTGGTCAGGACGACGGGCGACGTGATAGTGGTGGAGTAACGAGAGCGCGGCGGCAGTGAGCTTGCCTCGGCGACTGCGGACATGCGGAAGCAGCGGAGAGTGTCGGCAGTCGCTACGTTGTTCTGGCCGCTCAAGTTGTGTTTCGATTCGGATGTGGCAAGTGCGCCGGCAGGTGTCGGCGTGCAAGCTCAGATTGTTCCCGGTGACGACGAAGATCGTTGCCATCGGGACGCGGACGGTTTCGTTGCGGCCCAAGAGCCGATCGGCCCAGGTGTCCGACGTGAGCGCTGCATCGAGAGCCGCACTCTTTAGCTGGCCGGTGAGATTGTCCAGCAGTATCGCAGCCTCGCCAGCCATCGCAATCGACGTGAGCCGCTTCCGCATTTCCGCATCGTTCTCGGGCGCGGTCATTCGAGCGAAGGGGGTGCCGACGCCGATCGTCGCTATGACATCGGCGAGCAGCCCTTTGCCGGTGCCGGGGCGGTTGCCCTCGATCAAGAACAGAGGAGCGCGGCCGGGGAACGCGAACCTTGCAAGCAAGGTGAGGATGGCTGCATACGCCGCCGACTTGTGGGCCGGCTGGGCGAAGGGGAAGTCGGCGAGCACATCTTCAAGCTCGGCGATCGCTTCCTTGACACTGACCAGTTCTCCGAAGGTGTCGGCCGGCGCGTAGTAGATGCCGGTCGCTGAATCGTAACCCGGCTTGGTCAGGATGCTCCCGCTCGGCAGGAATAGTGGGACAGTCGAGATACTTTCAAGCGTCTCAACAGGGTAGTGACCCCGCTGCGATATGTTCTCGGCGAGCCAGCCCGGCTGCTGGCAACGAACGATGTCCTTCTTGCGGCTGTCGAACTTGCAAAACTCAACGCTGTCAGCGATCGCCTCACGGATCGCTGACCTGGGCATCAACACGATGCTTGGCGCATCGGGTGCGCGAAGTACATGCGGCGGATTGGTAGCGGCGAAGCGGACTTGGCACAGCATCCCGCCACGCTGATAGATGCCGGCTTGCGTGAGCGCTTGCGCGGTTTTGTCCGCGATTGCCTTCTCTGGCGTTATGCCCAGGTCGATGACCATCTTGGGGCCGGGAAACTCGAAGGACGCGAAGCCGTGGCTGTTGTCTTTCCAGCCCGGCTTCTCCTGATCCGCTCGGGTGCCATAGCGGTGGATCGACCATCCGCCATCGGGCCTCGGATACGCTCGGCAGTTCGGCTCGTCAGGACGGGTGCCAGGACTGATCGTGTCATAGTCGCCACGCGCTAGCGCCTTGAAGGCGCAGGCGTGAGTATCAATGTGGAATCCGTTGTCTTGGACAACGAAGCCGGCGTCCTGCATCGTTGCGATGTCGGTCTTGTGGCTGGCGAGCTTCTTTGTCGATCGTTGTACGTCGCGGCCTCTCGCGAGCATGTCGTAGATGTCGGTCATAGTGTTCTCTGTTGCTCAGTGGGGTGAAAGAGAGCGGGCGACGGGGAACAACACCCGTCGCCCGCAAAGTCGGCGAGGATCAAACGCCGACCCAACACGTTTTGTTTAGGCAGCGACAAGGCGCAGGCGGCCACCATCGTCACGCGCCCAGCGCCGGGGCGTGGTCAGGTACAGACCGGCGATATGGACAACGCCATGCTCGTCCAGGCCGGTGAGGAACAACTGCTCGATCTCGGCCTTGAACCGCCAGCGCGGCCAGAGCGACCGGTGGCGATCATCGGGGAGCGACCCCATGAACTCACGGTGGAGCGAGATCAGGCTGGTGCGGCAGTCGGCGCGAGCCTCGGTGCGATCAGACAAGAAGCGGGTGATGAGTGGGTCCATGATGCGACCTCCCGAGAAGACAGAGCGGTGTCGCCGCAGAACGCGGCGATGAGGGCAAGCGGTAGAAAACCGCGCACTTTTCTATTTCCTACTATGTGCGGATTCGGTAGGAAAATTCACAATCCGTTCAGAATTGGGCAATTAGTTGCCTGACCGCGGCGCTCTGCTGCACCACTCACCACCAATACACCACTTTTACAACCCTTCGCGTATAGTGAAATGCAATAATTGGTATATAGTAGCGCGCGGTGGTGTAGTGGTGGTGCGTGGTGCAGGACTGCGTTTATCCCCTGATCGCGCTTACCCTTAATCGCGCTTACGACTTCTGGGCGTTGCTGTGGCCACCCAGGAAGACCACAACGCCCTCGGGCCGGCCAGGAGCCTCCCCTTGCGTCCTGGGCGTGTATGGCAGCCGTGGACCACACAGGACGGCAGCCGGGCCGTCGCGGCGGCTTGCGGCGGCTTGCGGCGGCTCGCGCGGCTCGCGCGGCTCGCCAGCGACCACGCCCAGACGATAGGCCGGACCGCGTGGGCAAGCTGTCTGGATAGAAGCCAGGCCGGCCGCCGTCATGGAATGGCCCATGACGGCGGCCGGCCTGGCTTCGAGATAGGCGTCTTCGAGATCGAGATCGAGATCGAAATCGGCGTCTTCGAGCTTTGCGATGGCGTCTTCGAGAGCACAGTCTCTTCTAGCGGCCGGGCATGGAAGCTGAAGGCCGTCTCTCGATCCCTGATCTTCTTCTCGATTGTCGGCCTTCTCGATCTCGATCGTCCGCCTTCTACCCTAGGTCGCTGCGATCGAAGTTCTCGACCTTGCCAGTCTCTCTCAACCAGCAAACCTAGTCGCCGCCTCACAGTTCTCACCATCACAGTTCTCACCATCATGGTTCTCACCATCATGGTTGTGAGACACGCCGTTTAGGCAGTTTCACGTGCGGGCGACCCCAGCCTGCCCGGCTAGCGCTTCTATCGCCTTAACCCCTTTTCTGGGCCTGAAAAGGACAACCACTTTTCAGAACAATACTTGTGAGATTCCGCGGTATCATATTGTGATATTTCCATCATAATAATGATCCGAGACGCATTATTGATTGTGGCCGCTAGTCTAACAATTGTGAACTGGAGACAAAACATGGAACAGCTCTTTATGATCGTGGGCTTTACTGCCGCTTGCTCACTGTTTGGTTCGGTGCTTTGCGTGCTGGAAATGTGCGGATTGCGTGCGTAGCACGCCGGTCCATAGCTTCTACACCCACTCTAATCAGTCTGGAGACTACTAACAATGAACGATCACACGCAAGCAATCATCGACGCGATGCAACAGGCCGATAGCTTCATTCCGGGCGACGATGAGGGCGCAATCGCCTACTACCTACGTGATTGGTTCGCCGATCCAATGGACGATGATTGCGAGACTTGGATTGCCGAAAACGTCCCTTGCTGGGTCATACACAGCCGGGTCAATTGGGCTGAAGTCGCCCGCAACGTGCAACAAGTGGCAGCGTGAACGACGAATAGCACTAGGCCGAACATCTCGACAATTCATTAGGCCGCCTGCGATCAGGCGGCCTATTTTGTTGCGCCCATCGACCAGGGCGAGCATCGACCAGGCCGCCAAATCCCCAGCGGTCCACGTGCGGTTAGCGCGCGTATTCTCACGACACCCCTTATTAGTTGATATATCAACTAATCTCCCTCGCATAATCGGCACTATCCGCACATCCGTCATAGACGTAACCCGTTGCTGGTACACGTGTTACGATCGCCACGTTTGCAACGATTGACGGTCGTCTAAGATGTGCTCGCGCCGACCAGGGCGAGTGCTCGCAAGCGGGTGTCGCGGTGTAGTCGGCTGCGGGTGTCGTTCGCAAGTGCTGATGTAGTAAAGACTTGCGACGATAGAGCAACGGATTGCTGATCCGTTGCCGCGTCGATGCCAGTTCTGATCGTGACGACAGGGGTGGGTCTGATGGAGGAATCGGGCCAACCGGCCCGACCGTCACAACCCGCAGCCCTTTCCTATGAATTTGTCTTGGCGCTGTAAGGGTCCGACGCGGTAAATGCTGTGGGGATCAGGACTTACGACCGACGCCCAGGACCACGCCAGACGCAGCAGGAGCCTTGTAGAAGCGTCCAGACGCCCAGGGTCGTGTTCTGGGCCGCCCGTAGCCGTCTGCGGGCCTCTATCGCCCTAAATACCACCATTCCTTGATCTGGTCGCGGAACACAAGCGCAACCAGGATCACGAACACGATGAAGATGAGCAAGCCGATCGCGTTGGCGTCCGACTGGTCGATCCATACGCCGTCGCCGGTGGGGACCGTGGGGACGCTCGCCGCCTCACCAGCGGAGAACGTAATCCATCCCGCAGAGATGCAGGCGGCGAGGACGCCAAGAGCGCCGGCGATGATGACGCCAGCGGCGTTGATTTTAGCCGCCGTGATTGCGGCTCTACTCGCATGGTCCGGTTCAGGTGCCATAGGCTGCCTATCGTAAGTTGCTCTTTGTCAGCGTCAACTGCCCAGCTATCTTCGGGGCGGTCGCTCGGGGTGGGAAGGGAGGGCAAGGATGCCAGACGCGATTGCAACGCTGTTCAGTGAGCAATTCTTAGAGAGGCTCCGCCATTGGATCGGCATTCACCACACGGTCTATCCGCGAGTGCCGCCGCAGGGTATCTATTTCGAGTCGCTGGTCGAGCGGGCCTATTTGCACTCAGGCTGGCCGCGAGATCAGGTCGTCCTGGAGAACCCAAATAGTCCGAAGGCAGATATTCGAGTCGGCGACACGCGGCTTTCGCTGAAGACCGAGACAGGCAAGGGCACTCGCCGGGATCGGATCAGCATTACGAAGCTCTGTACGACGGAGACGGGCGAGTGGATTTCCAACGCCCTCATTGAACACGCGCTGGCCCATCTTAGCCGCTATGAAGGCATCTTAATGCTGCGTGCTATCTGGAGCCAGGACACCATCGACTACCAGCTTGTCGATGTGCCGATCCAACTATTGCAATTGATCCGGGCGTGCGAGGCGATGCCCGTGGGCAGGCGAGTAGGAAGGAAGAGCCTCGGCTTTGACGTGAAGGAGAAGGAAGGCGGTCAGATTCTATTTCACGTCCATTTCGACGGCGCTGACGGCAAGTGCCAAGTGCGAAACCTCCGGCTCGATCGCTGCCTCATGTTAGCGACGTGGCAGCAACCGATCGGAGAGTAGTTACTCGCACTTCTTCGATTTGCGAAGGATGAGCCAGTAGCAGTGCTGACGCCGCGCGTGGTGTGCCTTCTTCCATCGCGGATCGGTGATCGGACCCTTGCGGACCTTGACGATGCAGTCGCAAGGCGTGAAACCGATCTCAACTGCGGCGTTGATGATCTCCACGTGCGCCCATTGGAACCGATGGCCATGTACGTAGTCGGCGATCTTACAGAGCAGGACGCCTTCCTTGCGGAGAACTCGGTAGGCTTCACTGAGGAAAGGCCGAAAGGTGTGCGTGAAGTTGTACCCCTTCTCGATCGGCGACTTCAGCACAAGCCCAAAGCGGTCGTTGAAATCCTTGGACCGATCCTTGCCTTGGTTCGGGATGTGGGGCGGGTCATAAACCACAACATCGAACGAAGCATCTTTGCAGGGCATCTTCGAGTTGTCCGCGAGGATGTCCGGCTCGACCCTCGGGTCGATGTCCATTCCGACCACCTTACGGTGGCTTCCCCGCCAGAATCGACCGGCGTTGACCGTGGCGTCTAAGATGTCCTTCGGCGGCTTCTTCGGGTAGAAGCAGAGCATCATCTCCAGAAGCTCTGCATCGTCGCCGTACCAGACAGAGGGCAGCGGGTCATAGGTGCTGCCGTTGGAAACTGCCGGTGCCTCCTCATCGGAACCGAGAAGCGGGCGAGGCCGCCGATCCAGCTTGGACTTTCGTTTGGTGCTTCGTGTCGCCATGCCTCGGATCATCTTTTCTCGTGCCCGTGCTGTCAACCGGCCAACTCGCGCCGCAGCACCAATCAGTTACTGTTCAGCGGGCATTGCCGAATCTGATTCGCCCTTGGAAAGCGCCTCTTTGTTTACATGCAGCGGACTACATGGGATTCCTTTCGCCCTTATCGAGAATCGGCTGTTACCTTCGTCGTCGGTCGTTGCAACGATCAGGGCATCGTCGCCAAGGAACTTCCCGCTGCTCCATGTGACCGCGACCTTGCCAAGGTATCCACGCTTAAGGGGAAATGGCGACGTTTCGACGTTGCACGAACCAATAATCTTGATCGACTGAATTGGCCTCAATTCATCGGGGTCCAGACACTTCAGGCACAGGCGTTTGCCGTCGATCGCGGGTACTGGAAAGCCAAACTCAAAAAACTTGTGCGTGGAATCCGCGCGGGGCAAAAACTCGGCAGCAAATCTTTCCGCGCGTAAAGCGACGTTCACTAAGTTTCCAACGCATGAAACCTCTGCCCCGTCTGACAGAAAAATACTTGTGTCTTGTGCTGACAGGACCGACTCAAGCGGAGGCTCCTTAGATGTTTCGACCAAAACGTAAACCTTCGTGGGTGTGACACTGAATGCCTTGGCCCAAAGTGAATCGGTGTGGTCAAGGATTCCTTTCCACGAATCGGCATCAACCGTTTCAAGGTTTATCAGTTCTACACCTTCCGCCGTCGCCTTCAGCTTTGCGCCCTTTGTAAAACCCGAGCCCGACGCAAGGGCGAGAATATGCGTCGGCAACGAAGCGTGTTTGCCAACCATTTCATTGACCCATTCTCGCGTTGCAGGGCGACCTGTCTTCTGGCACTCGATCCCGATTAGTACGTCGTGACCTCCGATGCGCGTGCGAATGCAAACATCAACTTCGATGTTCTCACCCGTTCGCTGATCTATGAGCAACTCCGATTCGTTGACGGACGCACCGTCTGCCACTTGCTGTTTGACGAGGTGAACAAGCTGCTGAAATTGGTTGGTACGCTTTCCCATTGCTGAGCCGCTGTTGCAACAATTATGGAGAGTCCAGCAGAAAAATTCGAGCGGGTGTAGTCGCGGGTGTAGTACACCAAAAACAGGTGTCGAAAGCGACTAAAAGGCCATTCGGGACGATCAATGGAAGCTGATCTAAGTCCTGAAGCTGTCAGTATTTGCGGCAGAAACGCAAGATTGCTGAAAAACTCTTCAAAAATTATGAAGCCGTTGCTCTAACCAACTGAGCTACCCCGCCGTCTATGTTTTTGCCTTGTTTTTGCGTGTTTCTGGACTAGGGTTGAATAGCGGGTGTCGGAAACTACACCCGTTACTACACCCCGACACCCGCTCCGACACCCGCTCCGACACCCGCGCGATGACCCACTCGCCCGTGGTCGGTGTAGAAGTTTTGGAGACACGCGCCATGATGAAGCCTGCGAAACCGACGCCTGACTTCCCCCTCTTCGCCCACAACAACGGATCATGGGCGAAGAAGATCGAAGGCAAGATCAAGTGCTTCGGACCTTGGAGCGACCCCCAGGCCGCCCTCGCAAAGTTCCAAAGCTCGACACCTGCAAAGGTAGCAGCCTCCAAACGACCAGCCAAGAGGCCGGCGGGCTTCCCGCTCTTCCTGCACAAGGGGTCAGGCCAGTATGCCAAGAAGGTTCGGGGAAGGACCGTGTACTTCGGAGAGGATCGGGACGCCGCCCTGGCGAAGTGGAATGCAGAGAAGGACGATCTCATGGCCGGTCGGGTTCGCCCCACGGGGGCGTTGACCGTCAAAGAAATGTGCAATCAGTTCCTTTACGCCCAGGAGCAGCGGATTGCGACTGCGGAGCTAGGCCGCCGAACGTGGAAGGACTACAAGCGGCAGTGTGAGTGGATCATGGAAGTCCTGGGCGAGCAGACTTCAGTAGCCGACCTCCAGCCGGCCGACTTCGGGCGTCTGAAGGGGGCCTTCGCGAAGGGCAAGCCCAGGAAGAAGGGTAAGGGCAGGAAGAATGAGCGATCCCCCGTGACGCTGGGCGGCCTGATTACCCACGCTCGCGTGATCTTCAATTTCGCCGAAGAGAACCTTCTTGAAGGCCGGAAGATCAGGTACGGCAGCCAGTTCGACAAGCCGTCTCGATCCGTTCTGCGGAAGGCTCGGGCGAAGCGTGGCGAGCTAATGTTCTCGGGCGAGCAGATTCACAAGCTGCTGGGAATCGCGTCAACGCAAATGAAGGCCATGATCTACCTCGGGCTGAACTGTGCCCTAGGCAATGACGACTGTGCTCAACTGACGCTGGACCACCTGGACCTGGACGGCGGTTGGTGCAACTACGCGCGACCAAAGACAGGCATCACCCGGCGCTCGCCGCTGTGGCCAGAGACGATAGACGCGATCAAGGCCGCCCTAGAATCCAGGCCAACACCCAAGGAAGAGAGTCGGCTGGTCTTCATTACGAAGTACGGGGCAAGCTGGGGGCCAAAGACAGATACGGGCGATTCACCCGTGACCAAAGAAATGGCCAAGCTGCTCGATAAGCTCGGGATCGCGCAGCCGGGCCTAGGCTTCTACAGCCTTCGTAGGACGCTGGCCACGATCGCCGACGAGCAAGTAGATCGAGACGCGACCCGGTGCATCGGCGGGTGGGGCAAAGACGAGAACGATATGTTGTCTCGGTACAATCAGCGACGACCCAGCGATGAGCGGCTGAAGGCCGTGAGCGAGCACGTCCGCGAATGGTTCAAGAGAAGTAATCCGGCACTGAAGGCGGCTGCTGCCGCCGTTGTGGAAGAGGCGGCGTGACCTCGCGGGACTTCTCGAAGTCGTCCAGGGCGGCCTGACTGACCCTGTATAGGTTTCGGCTGCCGCCCTCGGCAACGTCGATAGCGCGCAGCTTTCCTGCCTTGATCCATGCCACGATCTTCTCGCGGCGGACCTTCAAGAGCTTCGCGATTTGGGGTGGGGTAAGGTATGACACACTTCTTCTACACTGAACTTTGTTGCGTGGACAAAAAAATGCCCCGCCTAGGATTTCTCCCAGGCGGGGCTTGTGCGTTTACGATGCTCGCGACCAGTGCCTAGTTACTAGCTACAAACTTGTTCAAGACTTATTGACGAGTTGACAGGGGCGAGCCGACTTGCCATCATGTGGCATGGTTCAGGTCCGGTTCTACGTCATCTGTTTCCTGGCAGGGCTTGCCGGTGCATTCGCCGGCTACTTCCTCGCCGACTGGTTGGACTTCCAGATTGCCTCCTGGTTCATCGAAATTCCCGAGGCGGCCAAGCACGCACCATGAGCGACGATAAACTGCTTACCGTGAAGATCGTGGCCGAGCAGTTGTCAGTCAGTACGAAGACCGTTTACCGTCTGATCGAAGAGGGCCAGTTGAAGGCACTACGGATCGGCTCCGAGGAAGGCACTGGGCGAGGCGTGCTCCGAGTCAAGCCCAGCGACCTGAAACGATACATGAACAGACCTCAGACGAACGGAATCGCCATAAGCAGAGGCAGCTTGTACGACGATGACTTAGAGCGGCTTTAGTATCGACTAGCTCGCCCGACTCCAGTGCATCAACCGCGCAAACTGGTCATGCGTGCAATTCTGATTGTTGACGCCCCAAAACACGCGGTTGATGGCCCCGTTAAGGGTGTCGGCGGCGTCATTTGAGAACTGTTCTCTGAGGGGGCTGACATGGTTTTCCTAGGGTTGCGGCTGGTGTGCCAAGTTTCATGTTGCTAGTCATGGATCGTTCCCCGCCGCACTTCGCGGCGTAGCTTGAGCGCGATCGAGCGAACGGTGGCCTCGGCCGTGTCGCCGCCCTTCACACTGACATGGATGTCGCCGACGTTCGTGACGCCGCCACCTTGCGACCGGAAGATCGGTTGCTTCCCGCTGTTGATTGCCTGGATTTGCGAGAAGAACTTTCGGGTCGAGTCCGGGTTGATGATGCTCTCGCC
>Ga0180085_1000580_pt1 | contig 12807 bp, 5 predicted proteins | sample EasRiv730_16_10D_FD_123013 | JGI IMG/M metagenome (GOLD analysis project Ga0180085, IMG submission 123013) | Soil microbial communities from meander-bound floodplain in the East River, Colorado, USA - East River metaG ERMLT730_16_10D | ecosystem: Environmental > Terrestrial > Soil > Floodplain ... | reverse complement strand
GTCGACGCTGTTGTCGTTGAAGCCGAGCGCCGCCACGGGGGCGGCGTACCACCAATTGAGGTCGTAGCTCTCCCATTCCGGATGGACGAGGGCGGCATCGAAATAACTACCGTCGCCGACCACGTCACCAGCGACCGCACGGATGCCGCGCGCCCGCAAGGTATCGACCAGGACCCGGAGCCGCGCGAACGGATCGGTATCGCACGCGCCGGCGGCTGTCGTGTCCACGGCGTAACAGCGCCGGCCCATCGTCGGATCGCCCCGGCCGTACAGGACCAGGTCGCCGCGAAGCACGCCGTCGACCACGGGGCCGGCGGCGTAGAGGCTGGTGCGCACCGTGCCGTCAAGCGGCAGCAGCGCCGCGGCCACGGCGCTCACGATGATCTTCGTGTTGCTCGCCGGCATGAACATGCGGTCGGCGTTCCGGCCATAGAGCAGCTTGCCCTGCTCATCGAGCAGCGCCACGCCCCAGATCTGCCGGCTGAATGGGGGCCGGTCGAGCCTGGCGTCGAGCCGCTTGGTGAGATTCTGGGCCACGGCTCCCGAGGCCATACCGAACAGCAGGAGCGCGGCCGGGATGACCATCCTCCTCGTGACCGGCCCGCTGACCCGCTGTCCCGCCTCAGTCATACGCCACCCTTGGATCGGCTTTCGCATAGAGGAGATCTGTCAGAAGGTTCACCAGCACGAAGACCACACTGAGAAAAAGAATGCTGCCCTGGATGGCGGGCAGGTCGCGCTTGTCGATGGCGTTCAGAACGTACCGGCCGACACCGGGCCAGGAGAAAATGGTCTCCGTGAGGATCGAGCCGGTCAGGTAGCTGCCGAAGTCGAGGCCGATCACCGTGAGCACCGGGAGGAGCGCGTTCCGGAGGCCGTGATGCAGGACGACGCGGGCCTCGCCGACCCCGATGGCGCGCGCCGTCCTGATGTAGTCGGCTTGAAGCACTTCCTGCATCGCCGCGCGGGTCATCCGTGCGATCACCGCGATGGACCGCATCCCGAGTGCGAGGGCCGGCAGCACGAGGAACGCGAGTCCACCCGAACCCGAGGGGGGGAGCCACCGGAGCCATACCGCGAAGAACAGGATCAGCAGCAGCCCGACCCAGTAGACCGGAAACGAGACGCCCAGATAGGCACCGAGGGTCATCACCCGGTCGAACCAGGCACCGGCGCGCCAGGCGCCGACGACGCCAACCAGAATCCCAAGGGTGACGGCAAGCCCCATCGCCGCAAGGGCGAGCTTCAATGTGGCGGGGAAGCGCTGCAGCAGGTCGGTGAGGATCGGGCGCCCGGTGATGTAAGAGTTGCCGAGATCTCCGCGCAGGATGCCGCCGGCATACTGCGCGAACCGGGCGGGAAGGGGATCGTCGAGGTGCAGTTCCTGGCGAAGGCGCGCGAGGGTCTCGGGGTCCGCGCGTTCGCCAACCATCGCCTGGACCGGATCGCCCGGCGCCACGTGCAGGAGCAGGAACGCCACGACGAGCACGCCCAGCAGTGTCGGAATCAGCAGGAGAGCGCGCAGGGCGAGGAAGCGCCTCACCGGATTCGCCGGACCTCGCGCCACCGCTGGCCGTTGAAGATCGCCGACACGTTCCACCCCTCGATCTCGGAACTGGCCGCCCAGAGGTCCATCGGGAACCAGAGGAACACCCAGGGCGCCGCATCGAACACCCGCTGGTCGATCTCGCGCGAGAGCCGCGTCTTTTCCGCGTCGTCCGTCGTGCGGCGGGCCACCATGATGAGCGAATCCATCCCCGGATCCGACAGGAAGGCGCGATTGCCGCCGCCGCCCCGGTTTCGCGAATGGAAGGTGGAGTAGTTGAAGCTTTCGGGATCCGGATAGTCGGCGTACCAGTCGGTCAGAAAGAGGTCCGCCTCGCCCTTTGTGGAGGCCGCGCGGGCGCTGGCCGGATCGCGCTCCACGATGTTGACCGTGATGCCCACCGCGCCAAGGCTCTGCTGCAGGCTTTGGGCGATCCGCGCAAGCTCGGCGCGCTGGGTGCGCCAGAGGGTGAGCGACAGCCCCTTGCCGAATCCCGCCTCCGCCAGGAGCGCGCGGGCCTGCGCCGGATCGTGCGGGTAGGGCGCGCGCGCGCTGTCGTAGCCTTGGAGGCCCGGGGGGATCGCGCCGGCAGCCGGCACGCCGCGGCCTCCCATCACCGTTCGAAGCATGGTCGGCACGTCGACCGCGAGGTTCAGCGCCCGCCGCACCCGGACGTCTGACAGCGGACCCCGGGTGGTGTTGATCGCGACGTACACGGCGCGCAGCGCCGGGCGGCGCCTGAGTTCGTCGGCGTGCTGCTCCGTCCAGCGCGCGGTTTCACTGAAGGGCACTTCCACCACGTCGAGCTGGCCGGCCTCGTATTCGGCGGCCTGGGTCAGGGCTTCGGGAATGATGCGAATCCGGATGGTGTCGGCCAGGGGTGGCCCGCCCCAATAGGTCTCATGCCGTGCCAGCACGAGGGCGTCGTCGTGTGACCATGCGACGAGTCTCCAGGGTCCGCTGCCCACCGGCCGCTCGGCGAAGTCCGGCGGGATCTGCTCCGGCACGATGGCCGCGGCAGGCATGGCCAGGTACTTGGGAAACACGTTCAACGGCTCTTCGAGCGTGATCACCAGCGTGGAATCGTCGGCCACCCGAAGCCCCGCCACGTCGTCGGCCTTGCCCTCCATGAACTGCTGGGCCCCGACCATCGGCGTCAGCATCCACGTCCGGGAGCCCTTGCCGGCCAGGGAGAGCACCCGGAGGAACGACGCCCGCACGGTGCGCGCCGTAAGCGGCGAGCCGTCGTGAAACGTGAGGCCCGGGCGGAGGTGAAAGGTGTAGGTCCGGCCGCTCGAGTCGGTCTCCCAACTGCTGGCGAGCCCCGGCAGGAGCCGCCCCTCGATGTCGAACTGGGTGAGGTTGTCGAAGACCATGGGCACGACTTCCCCGGTCTGGACGTCGGTGGAGAACGCCGGGTCGAGTGAGCGTGGGTCGGACGAGAGATAGTAGTCCAGGGTGTCCCCGCCGCGCTCGCTGCTGCAGGCGGCGATTACCAGGAAGGCCGGCAGGAGGGAACGCATCATGGCGAGTATCGGCGAGGGAGTAGAGGCCTGGGGATCAAAGCCCGGGTGGCCAAGAGTTCGGCGATGTGGCGTAAGATGCTGAAGCTAGGCATCTTACAGGATGCCGTCAATCGCGCGTTTCCCGTTCGCAGCGGGGGTCGCCGCGTGAGCGCGCCCCGCCGGGCGCTTCTCGCGATGCTTCCGCTGCTCTTGGCGGCCCCGATGCACGGGCAGGAACCGGGACGAATCGTGCGCGGACTGTCCTTCACCGGCAACCACGCCCTGGAGGACGAGACCCTCGCCGCGGCCATCGTGACGACGAATTCGAGCTGGTTCGCGCGCAACACACTGGTGCGGTGGATAGGACTTGGGGAGAAGCGGTACTTCGACGAAACCGAGTTCCAGCGGGACGTCCTGCGCATCACGCTGCTCTACCGGAAGGTGGGTTTCCTCGAGGTCGAAGTGGACACGATTGTCCGCCGCGAGCCGGAGAACGTCTATATCACGTTCGCGATCACCGAGAACGAGCCGATCATTCTCGACTCCCTCGACGTGGCCGGGATAGACTCGGTGGGATGGCGCCAGCGCCTGGCGCGGTCGCTGCCGTTGCAGGCCGGCGACCCGTTCAACCGCATCCTGCTCGAGGTCAGCGCCGATACCCTGGTGCGCCGGCTGCGCGACCGCGGGTATCCCGACGCCGTGGCCTTCCAGAGCTTCGAAGTGGACAAGGAGGCCCGCCGGGCGGAGGCGACGATTGAACTGGAGCCCGGCACCATCGCCGTGATCGGCCCGGTCGACGTGTCCGGCACCCAGCGGGTGGATACGAGCGTCGTTCGCGGGCTCCTTGCCACCCGTCCCGGCCAGCGTTTCTCTCAGGAAGATCTCTTCCGGAGTCAGCGGAACCTCTACCGATCCGAACTCTTCGCGTTCGCCTCGGTGGGCGTGGACACCGCTGCCTACAAGGCGGGCAGCGGCACTGTACCGCTCGCGGTCCGGGTGACGGAAGGCCGGTTCCGCCGCGCCCGCGGGAGTTTCGGATATGCGACGGAGGACTGCCTGCGCTTCGGGGCGGGGATCACCTTCCGGAATTTCCTCGGCGGCGGCCGTATTTTCGACGTCTCCGGGCGCGTGTCCAAGGTCGGTGTGGGGACCCCCGTCGACTGGGGACTCGAGGAGAGCATTTGCCCGCGCCTCAAGGAGGACACGCTCGGTTCGGGCAAGATCAACTACAACATTACCACCGCGCTCCGCCGCCCCGCCTTCCTCTCGCCGCACAACACGCTCACCGGCGCCCTGTTCGCCGAGCGGCGCTCCGAGTTCCAGGTGTACCGCCGGGAGGAGGTCGGTGGCAGCGTCGGCCTCAGCCGGGAAACGCTTACCCGCATCCCGCTCGGCCTGACCTACCGGCTTTCGTACGGCTTCACCGAAGCGAGCCCCGCCAGCTTCTGCGCCTCGCTGGACGCCTGCTCCGCCGAGGATATCGCGCGCCTGAGCGAGAAGCTGTGGCTCGGGACGCTGACGGGGAGCGCGGCCTGGCCGCGCGTGAACAATCCGATCGACCCCTCCCGCGGTAGGCGGACGAGAGTGGAAGCCACGGTCAGCTCCCAGTATCTCGGCTCCTCGAGCGGCCAGACATTCGGCCGGCTGGTCGCCGAGCGGAGCTGGTACACGGAGGTGACCCGTCGGTCGGTGCTGAGTTTCCGGCTTCGGGGCGGGATCTCCTATGCGCCGCTCTCGCAGATCGGCGACCAGTCGGTGCACTACATCCCGCCCGAACACCGTTTCTATGCGGGCGGCCCCAACGACGTCCGCGGATATGAGTTGAACGAGCTGGGACCGATCAACTATGTCGTGGTGAACGACTCCTTCCCGGTTGACTCCATTGGCACCGGGGTCATCCCGGAGGGCGACGTGCGCTTCTCGCCGATCGGCGGGAACATGCTGCTCCTCGGCAACGTGGAGCTGCGAATCCCGTCGCCGATCTGGTCCAATTTCATGCGGATCGTGGGCTTCGTCGACGCCGGCATGCTCTACGAGCGTGGCGAGACCGTAGCGGCAGTCCGCGTGACGCCGGGCGTGGGGCTCCGGTTTGTGACGCCGCTCGGCCCGGCCAGGGTGGATGTCGGCTACAATCCATACGGACGCCAGTCGGGAACCCTGTACCTCTCCCGCCAGGGCGAATTGTTCAAGATCACCGACGACTTCGACCCGGGCGGCACCCCCAACCGGTACACCCTCCACTTCGCCGTCGGGCAGCCGTTCTGATGCGCCACCGCATCGCGCATTTCCTCTTCGTGACGGCCCTGGGGACCGGGGCGATGATCGCCGGTATCGTGCTCGCCCTCACGCTGTCGACTCCGGGGCGGGCACTGCTTGCCCGGAACGTCTCCGCGGCCCTCGACCGGATGTTCCGCGGCGACGTCGAGGTCGGCGCGATCGGTGGATCTTTCATCACGGGGCTGGATATCCGGCGGCTCGTGGTGCGCGACACGGCCGGCGTGCTGCTGGCCGACATTCCGCGTCTCGAGGTTCGCTATGGGCTGGCCAATATCCTCGCCCGACGGTTCGTCTTCGCGCGCTTGCACCTGGTCGAGCCGACGATCCAGCTGATCAAGTACCGCTCCGGGCGGATGAATTACGAGGAAATCCTGCGGCTTGGGGAAGGCGCGGGCGGCGGGCCATCGCCCCTGGTTGATTTCCACCGGTTCCGGATCGACCGCGGCGACGTCACCATCCGGGTTCCCTGGAATCCGCCCGACTCCCTGACCACCCCGGCCCGGCGCGATTCGGCGCTTGCGGCAGAGCGGGCCAAGCCGGGCCGGGTGATCGAGGCGGGCCGGGACGGCCTGCAGCGCGTGATCCGCCTCGAGCGCCTCACGGCGCAATTCAGCCCGCTCACCGTGAGCACCCCGGATCATCGGCCCATCTCGGCCGAGATCGACACCCTCGCGACGCGGGTGAGCGACCCGGGCGTGGAGCTCGTGCAGGCCCGCGGCCGAATCCGGACGCCGCACGACAGCCTGATCTTCGAAATCACCCGCGGCGCCCTCCCGCATTCGCGATTCACCGGTGCCGGCGCGATCACCTGGCCGGACGGCCCCATCCTCTTCGATTTTGAATTGCAGATGTCCGAGGTGGATCTCGCCGACCTGCGCTGGGTCTCGCCGGATTTTCCCGCCCTGCACGGACGGACCGACGTCACGGCCAAGTCGGAGTCGGCGACCCGGACGGCCTACGACCTGCAGAATCTGCATCTGGAGAACGATTCCACTCGCGTCGATGGCCGGGTGGTCGCCCTGACCGATGCCCGTCGCGGCCTCGGGGTGCGTGGAATGGATCTCGCGTTCCGGAAGCTCGATCTCGAGGCCGTTCGGCCGTATCTCGATACGCTGCCGCTCGCCGGCAACCTGAGTGGCCGGCTGGCGGGGGACGGCTTCTTCGACGACATGGTCGTCAGGCTCGCCTGGGATTTCGAGGACGCGCGTGTGCCTGGCCAGCCGGTCAGCACGCTGGCAGGCGCCGGTCACGTCGTGCTGGGTGGGCCGGAGGGCTTCATCTTCCGCGGGTTCGAACTGACCTCGAGCGATCTGGACCTGGAGACGATCCGGCTGGTGACCCCCGCGATGATCCTCGAAGGGCGGCTCGCGCTCGCCGGCACGTTAAACGGCCCGTGGACCAACGTGACGTTCCGCGGCAGTGCCGTGCACCAGGATGGAGATCTCCCCCCGAGTCGAATGATCGGATTGCTGCGGCTCGACACCCGCCGGGAGGACGTCGCGTTCGAAGGCGACCTGCGGCTCGATCCGCTCGCCTTCGACGGCATCCGGCCGGCGTTCCCCACCCTGAAATCCCGCGGCACGCTTTCGGGCCCGGTCCGACTTCAGGGAACGTTGGCGCGGCTCCGTCTCGATGCGGATGTCGCCGGCGAACTCGGCGCGCTCCAGGTGCAGGGCGTGGCCATCCTGCTCCCTCCGCGCTGGGGCGGAGACTCCCTCCGGATCGACTTCCAGGGGCTGGACCTGGCTGCGCTGCGCGGGACCGGCCCGACGACCGCGTTGACCGGCTCGGCTCTCGTGAACGGTGTGATGGACACCCTGCAACCGCCCGAGGGAACCCTCGACCTTCGGCTCGGCCGGGGCCGGTTGGCGGAGTTCGTGGTGGACACGGTCGAGACCCGGCTCTCGGTCCACGACAATCTGCTGACGATCGACACCCTGGGCATCGACTGGCGCGGAGGCCACGCGAGCGGGCGCGGGACGCTCGGGTGGGCGCGCCCCGGTGATGGCGTGATGGAACTCGAGGTCCGCGTCGACAGTCTCACCGCCTTCGACTCGCTCCTGACGAGCGCCCTCGGCCTGCCCCCGGACACTTCCGCCGCTCCGATGCCCCTCTCCGGGCGGCTCCGCGCCGACCTCACGCTTTCGGGTTCGCTCGACTCACTCGACGCCGCCGGCCTGGCTGACCTGCGCCGCGTCGCCTACCGCGGGTATCGCCTCCCGAGCGCGTCCGCGACCATCGGCTGGGTTGGGGGCACGCGGCCGCAGGTGAACCTCGAGCTGCTCGCCGATACCCTGGCGATCCGGGAGGCGGCTTTGTCCTCGCTTCGCGCCGATGTCCAGGGACGCACCGACTCCCTCTCGTGGTCCGGAGGGTTCGAAGGGGGTGGGGGCGTCGGGATCGAGGCGGCCGGCCGCTATGCGAGACAGGGGGACACCCGGACCTTCTCCTTCGACGAACTGGTTGCCCGCCTCACGGGGCACACCTGGCGCCTGCGCGAGCCGGTCACAGCGACGCTCGGCGATTCCTCCATCGCGATCACCCCGCTCCGGCTCGAGGCCGACGACGGCTCGGGTGCGATCGCGCTCGACGGTTCCCTGCCCGGGACCGGCCCCGGCCGCCTCCGTTTGGAGGTCTACGGCCTGGAATTGCACGACCTGTACGGACTGCTCCAGCGTGACACCACAGGCGTGGCCGGAACGGTCGGCGCGGACCTCGAGATTACGGGCACCCGCCTCGCCCCGGTCATTCAGGGTACCGCTTCGCTGGGCGACGCGATCTTCGGAGACTTCCGCGCCCCGTTCGTGCAGGGCGTCCTGCGATACCAGGAGAGGCGGCTGGACGGAAACGTCAGCGTATGGAAGACGGGCAAACAGGTCCTGGGCGTCGAGGTGAGTCTTCCGCTGGACCTCGCGTTCACGAAGGTGGCCCGGCGACAGGTGGATGGTCCGCTCGCGATCCGGGCGCTCGCGGACAGCCTGGACCTGGGCAGCCTCGAGGCATTCACCACGTCCGTGCGCCGCGTCGGCGGCACGCTCCGGTTGGACGCCCGGGTCGAGGGAACGTGGGAGCAGCCGCGCCTGGTCGGGTTTGTGAATGTGGCGGATGGGCGCGCCACGCTTCCGAGCCTGGGCGTCCGCTATTCGACCATCGCCGGTTACGCGCGATTTGCCGGGGATTCGCTGGTCCTGGATTCCCTGCTGCTCGTGAGCGATCCGGCGGGCGGACAATTGCGCGCCACGGGGACGGTCCGCTTCACGACACTCACGAATCCAGTTCTGGATCTGAATCTCAACACCAATCGGTTCCGCGCCACCGACATGCGCTCCTTCCTGACACTCGATGCGACCGGGCAGTTGCGGCTGAGCGGTCCAATCACGAAGCCGCTCCTGACCGGCAGCGTCACGGCCAACAGCGGAGTGCTCTACTTCGCGGACCTGCTCACGAAGGATGTCATCGATCTCGAGGATCCCGCCTACGCCGACCTGATCGACCAGCGGTTCCTCCGCATGCAGCGCCTGGGCCGGACCGCGACCGCCCGGTTCCTCGATTCCCTGCAGATCACGGGACTGACGGTGCGGGTCGGCGATGCCTTCTGGCTGCGCTCACACGAGGCCAACATTCAGCTCACCGGGCAGGTCCGGGTCGACAAGATCCGCAGGGTGTACAGGGTTGACGGGACGCTGAACGCGGTGCGAGGCACCTACACCCTCAAGATCGGGTTCGTTACCCGTGATTTTCAGGTGCAGCGGGGGCGGGTCCGCTACCTTGGAACACCCGACCTCAACGCCGACCTGGACATCCAGGCCGAGCACATCGTCAGGCCGACGGACGGCTCGGCGGACGTGCCGGTGATCGCGAAGATCACCGGCTCCCTGAACGAGCCCCAGTTGGCACTGGAGAGCGATGTCCTGCCACCGCTGTCAGAGACCAATCTCGTGTCGTACCTGATGTTTGGCCGGCCCGCCGCCGGGCTGTCGAGCTCGGGCGGCACCGGGGACGAGATGGAGGCGCTGAACGCCGGACTGGCCTATCTGGGCGGGGCGCTGTCGAGTGAGCTCGAGCGCGCCCTCGTTTCGGACCTCGGCGTGCCGGTGGATTTCATCGAGATCAGGCCCGGCGCCAGGAGCGGCCTGTACGGGGGGACCTCGAGTGCGACCGAGTTCGCCGCCGGTTGGCAGATCGGGCGCCGGAGCTTCCTCACCTTCAGCGCGGGGTTCTGCACCGAAGGGCAGCTCGCCTACAACAACGTGGGTGCCAGCTTCGAGTACCGGCTGAGCCAGCAGTGGCGCCTCAAGACCAGCTTCGAGCCGACGAGCACGTGCCAGACGAGCCAGACAACCAATCCGCTCACGAACAACGAACGCTACCAGGCGGGTCTCGATTTCCTCTGGGACCTGGAATTCTGAGCGTGGCTCGCGTGCTCCTCATCACCAATCCGGCGGCTGCCCGGACTCGTTCGACCACGGTCCGTGCCGTGCGCGACGTGCTGCGATCCGCCGGATGGCAGGCCGAAGTCGCCGCGACCAGCGGCCCCGGCGACGCGCGCCGGCTCGCCGAGGAGGGAGTCGCGGTCGGCGTCGACATCGTGGCGGTCTTCGGAGGGGACGGCACCACGATGCAGGCCGCCTCCGCGCTCGTCGGCACCGACGTGGCACTCGGACTGATTCCGGGAGGAACGGGAAACCTCCTGGCCGGGAACCTCCGGATTCCCGCCTCGCCGGCCCGGGCCGCGGAAGTCCTGGTTCGTGGCGTCGAGAGGCGCCTGGACCTTGGGCGGCTGGTGGCCGGCGGAGAGGAGCACTACTTCGCGGTGGCCTGCGGCACCGGGTACGACGCCCGCGTGATGGTCGAGACGCCGAGCGCACTCAAGCAGAAGTGGGGGATCGGAGCGTACGTGGCTACCACGCTCAAGCTCATCGACCAGGTCCGGAGCATCCGGCACCTGATCACCGTGGATGGCGCGGAGTACGAGGCGCACGCCGCGCTGGTGCTCGTGGCCAATTGCGCCGAGGTCATCCCGCCCCTCATCCGCTTCGGCGACGGCGTGTCGCCGGAGGATGGGCTGCTCGACGTCGTCGTCCTGCGGGCCGACAGCCTGGCCGAGGGCGTCCACGCCGTGTGGCAGTTCCTCAGCGGCCGGCCCGGGTCCCGCGTGGGCCACGTGCAGGGTCGAGAGATCCGGGTGGAGACGGACCGTCCCGAGCCGGTCCAGCTCGACGGAGACGCGGGCGGCACCACGCCATTCACGGCAACTGTGGTGCCAGCCGCCCTCAAGGTCCTGTGCCCGCCGGCCGCATGAACCCCGTGACTCGTCAGGCCGACGCCCTGCCCGGCGAGGTCCTCGCCGCGATCGCGCGCGCCACGGGGCAGCTGCTCGCGCCCGAGGCGCTGTACGATGTCCTCTATGAGCAGACGAGCCGGCTGGTGAAATGCGATGCGTTCTACCTGGCCTTGTGGGACTCCGCCCGTGAAACCATCCACTTCGTGGCCCACACCGATCGCGGCAAGCGGTTGCCACCGCAACTGAAACCCGTCGGCGAGGGACCGACGAGCTGGGTCGTCCGGCATGCGAAGACGTACCTCAGCAGGGGCGTGGACGATCCCGTGCAGCAGCGGGGGGCCCGGTTCGGGACCGGGGAGCGCAGCGGTTCCGCCGTCCACGTGCCGCTGATCCTCGGGGACCGCCTCATCGGCGTGCTCTCCGCCCAGTCCTACGAAGGCGGCGCCTACTCTCCCGCTTCCATCCAGCTGCTCGAAGCGCTCGCGACCCATGCCGCCATTGCGGTCGAGGCGGCGCGCATCGCCCGGACTACACGTGAAGCCGAGGAGGCGGCCCAGGCGACCCTGGCCGGGACCCGGGCTCTGCGTGAGCTGGCCCATGACCTGCCCAGTATCGGCACCCTCGACGCCGTGATCGAGCGGGGGTTGCATGCGGCGACGGTCGTCGTGGACGCGGACGGCGCGATGATCGCGGGGCGATTCGGAGAGCAGACTCCGGGGCTCGTCGTGCTGGGATCGGTCGGACGGGAGGCCCGGGTCTTTCGCGCGGGGGATATCCTGCTCGAGCAGAGCCTGCAGGGTGCAGTGGCGCGCACGGGCCGGCGCCGGATCAGCCCGGATCTCGAGGCCGAGCCTGAGGTGAGTCTCGATCCCCGCCGCCCCCATCCGCACCGGCCGGGCGCCGTGGTGCCGATGCGGTTCGGGGAGATCGCGATCGGAGTGCTGACGGTGTCGGGACCCGACGGCCAGTGGGCCACTCCGTCGGAAGATGGCGTCCTCCTGCTGGAAGCGGTGGCGGACCAGGTCGCCGCCGCGGTCAGCGGCCTCCGGCTCCGCGGGGAGTTGCTCACCCGGCTCGACCAGATCGACGCGTTGGGTCGAGTCGCGCACGCGCTGACGGGCGTGGAGGATGCCTTTCACACGATGCAGTTCCTGGCCGAGGAAGGGCTGCGGGTCTTCGGAGCGCAGCGCGCCGGTGTGTTCCTGCTGGATCGCGCGACCGGCGGCGTGGAGTGTCTCTGCCCCATCGGCCTCTCGCACGACTACCTCCGCGCGGTGGAGCGCCACTTCATGGCGCTCAAGAGCACGCGCACCCTGCTGGAAGGTCATCCCGTTTTCCTCGAGACGGCGCGGGGCGATCTCGGCTCACCGATTGCCGCGGCGGTGCGGGCCGAGGGCTATGCCTCGGCGGCCCTGCTCCCGCTGGTCTTCGCGGGCGAGACCATCGGGGCGCTGTGCTTCTATCACGACCGGGCGCGCGAACATACACCCGATGAGCGGCGCCTGGCGGTCGCCTTCGCCGATCAGGCGGCGCTGGCCATCGGTAAGTCCCGCCTGCTCGATCAGGTTACCAGAATCAAGCGCGAGTGGCAGACCGCGTTCGATGCGACGGGGAGCGGGCTCGCGATCCTGGACGCCGAGGGTCGCATCGTCCGCGCCAATCGCTTCGTGGCGGACCTCGCCGGCCTGCCCGTAACCGGGATTCCGGGCACCAGCTTCCGCGCCGCGCTCGGATCGACTCTGGGCGAGGCCCAGGATCCGCTGGCCGTCTCGAGGCGGACGGGCGCGCCGGTCACCGAGCTGCTGGAGCTCGACGCCGGCCGGGCGCTTGTCCTGACGGCGACGCCGCTGCCCGAGGGTGGCCACGTCGTCGCGCTGGACGACGTGAGCGACCTGGTCCGGATGGAAAACCGGTTCCGAATGATCGTGCAAAGCGCGCACGATGCAATCATCCTGGCGGGCCCCGACGGCATCGTTCGCTTCGCCAACGCGGCGGCGGTGGAACTGTTCGGCCTGCCGGAGGCGGATCTCTGGGGCCGCGCGCTGGCCGGCCTGGTGCCGGGCGATCCGGGCGCCGGTGCCATCGGATCGAGGCGGTTCGAGTCCCGCCTGCTCCGCCCGGACGGGCAGCTCCGCGACCTGGCCGTCTCACTGGCATCGCTCGGCACGGCCTCGGCGCCCGCCGGCTCGGTGGTC
>Ga0180085_1000579_pt1 | contig 12816 bp, 12 predicted proteins | sample EasRiv730_16_10D_FD_123013 | JGI IMG/M metagenome (GOLD analysis project Ga0180085, IMG submission 123013) | Soil microbial communities from meander-bound floodplain in the East River, Colorado, USA - East River metaG ERMLT730_16_10D | ecosystem: Environmental > Terrestrial > Soil > Floodplain ... | reverse complement strand
TGACCCGTGGCTACCACCGAGGAATGAGACCTATAGGGGCTGAGATTAAGTATCTTTTGAATTTTCTCCAACGAGAATATGACTATATCGTTGTGGATGCTACCAGTTCGATCGACGAAAATACGGTAGCGGCTCTGGATGCCTCGCACCTGATCTTTTTGATATCGAAATGCGATTTGTCCTCATTGCGAAACACTCAAAGAGTCTTACATATGTTTCAGAGATGGGGCTATCCCGATAGTAGTCATGTTCGATTGTTAATTAATCGCTATTCAAAAGAAGGTATCAGTCTCAAGAGAATTGAAAAGGTGCTCAATTTCAATGTATTTTGGGCGATTGCAAATGACTTCCGATCACTGACTCAATCAATTGAATCGGGGAAACTGTTGATTGAGAACAAACAGTCCATTCCACTTGTCAAGACCTTCTATGAGCTCTCAGCCCAGATTTTGGGCATCCAGCTAGAGCTGCCCCACGAGCCTCCTGAAGGTGAGTTCTTGGTACGCGCCAGAGACTCTGCTACCCAGTCACTACGAGTAACGACTCAAACTTGTCCAGAAGTTAGGCACTCTTAGATAGTTACGCTTGCCCTTGGACCTCACCACCAAAGTCACACTCCATGTATCCATTGCCTGACGGCACTGGATTTGAGCAAGCTCAAACCTAAAGTACCAGGGAATTGACCAATTGCCAGGTTGTCTTGGGGTTCGCGTCGTCTTGCTCAAGTTGCCCGTGGATTTTGAGTTGCCGAGATGTACTACAAAGACGGACACCCAAAATGAAATCCATAAACATCGCGCGACGGCGACTTGACGGGCTAATTGACCCTCAGTGGGTAGAAGGCTTTGACGCGTTTAAGTCGCATAATTCTCGGAATGCTTGTCCATATTCCATTGGTACCGAACAGTTTAATAGCTGGATGGAGGGCTGGATGGACGCAGAGGGTGCCGGCATGCTCGAAGAACAAGAAACTTCTCGATGAGCTTGTACATCGACCTTTGCGATTCCTCGCACAACCCCCAGCGTCAGGGTTTCGCTTTTCATGGCGAGAGAAATGACACGGCGATGAATGTTGTCTTTGAAAGTCTCTACGGTGCTCGGAAATGAACACATACCCAAAGCGAAAAACCAGTGTCAGCATGCGTGTCATGGATGATGAAACGGTAATACTGGATCGGGAAGAGGGGTTCGTCCACCAATTCAATCAAACAGCCAGCTATGTTTGGCAGCGTCTAGATGGGGTTTTACCTCCAACTACAATTGCAGATCAACTCGTTGAAGCTTTCGAAGTGGATCCTGAGACAGCGGTAAGAGACGTTGCCCAATTCGTATCACATCTACAAAAACTGCATCTTTTGGAAGTCACAGAAGGTTGAAAAAGGCCGAACGGTGTTGTTGCACCAACAGGAAATCAAGCTTTGGTTTCCTCCGTTCAAGGGTTCATCCTAGCCCGCCATCAGCGAAAGGGAGTAATGCCGATTAGGTTGTGGCTCGCCGGAATATCAGGTCTAAGGACAAGATCCTTGAAATCATTTGAAGGTGACTTATGCAGGGAAAAAAGAGCAATAAGAGAGAGTTTATCAAAAAGGCTCCATACGTAGTCCCAGCCGTTTTGACTTTGGTAGCCGTTCCATCGTCTGCATCATCAGGCTCAGGATCAACACCGGTTCGTGACATACCAAAATTGGCACCGATCAAAAAGGGAAAACGGTAGACCACATCTCTCAGCTCTTGTCTTTTTCGGACCTTCATGTGAAGTGGGACGCCCTTTCTGGCGAGTCCTACAAATCTGTCAAGGCCACGGGTTTGCAGCGTAAACCGCAACTCATCACCCTCCTTGAAGCTGCCTCCAAAGGCCGCAACAACCTGAGGTTGACGGACTTTTCCGAGGTAGCGATTGACTGGGCCGTTGACACCGGCTTAGGCCCACTTCTCTATCAAGCTACGAAAGCTCATCCCGAGGCTTTTTCGGCTCAAGCCTGGACGTTATTGAAAAGTGCAGATCTCACTGCCAAGATCACCACGCCTGAGTTGCACGATGCAATGGCTGAGATCACCGACGCCTGCCGGGGATGTGTGGACGCCTTGACTCTGCTCAAGGGCATTTCCATCTGTCATCTTTATCCGCAACCGCACCTGAGGCCGATGCGCGATTTAGATGTTCTGGTCGCTGTCGACGATCTCCCGATCTTAGAGTCTCTTTTGCTGAAGCTGGGCTACATTCAGAAATCCGAAAACCCGCCTGAGTTTTATGAACGTCACCATCACAGTATGCCCTTCTTTCATCCTGAGAAACGCGTCTGGGTGGAGGTTCATCGCCAGATATTTCCTTCGGCAACTGCGGTTGCGTCTGACTGGGTGTTTAGTCCGCAAAATGTCGCAACACAGCTCCGCCCCCTGAAATTTCAAGCAAGGCGAGTCAACTGTCTCAGCGATGAACTCTGTCTCGTGTACATCGCTTCTCACTGGGCCAGCGACTTGAAGGTCATTGCCGGAATGATCGGCATGTTGGACGCGATTCACCTCCTCAGAAACCGTGCAATCGATTGGAAATTGCTTTTGACTTGGGTGCGGGGTTCCATTGCCTCAACACATCTTTACCTCCTGCTGACCTATCTTGATCACTATGGTCTCATCGATGTGTCTCCTGAAATACTGCACCAACTGTTCCTCCAACAGCGTTCTTTCGGACGCCTGAACCTGAGGATCGTGCACACATTGATTGACTATCACCTGGTAGAAGGAAATCACTTCGAGAGTGAATTCAGCCGAAGAAATCTGGCCATACTCTGGCAATTCCTCCTCCTGCAGGGGCGGCCTAGCCGGAATCTCACCCTGGCCCTGTGGAACTTGGCGCCTGCGCTTCAGCGAACAAATACTTGTCAAAGCACACAAGGCCACTGACCAACTCTGGCAAAAGCCCTTCGCCGGGGACTCTGACGGCATATCAAGCATGTTCGCCGCTAACTGCGGCCATTGATCGGTGTTAGCCCCTTACAGGGAATCCATGAATATCACAAATGTTCTGACTGTTGATGTGGAAGACTACTTTCACGTCGAGGCGTTTGCCGATTGCATTCCCAAAACTCAATGGGCTCTTTGCAGCTCGCGTGTGGAAAGGAATGTGGATCGGATTTTGGTCATGCTCGACCGTCACGATGTCAAAGCCACCTTCTTCGTGCTTGGGTGGATCGCCGAGAAATTCCCCCTCCTTGTCCGTCGAATCGCTCAGGCCAACCACGAAATCGGCTGTCATGGCTTCGGTCATGACCATTTGCATCGGCTCTCACCCGAGGGCTTTCGTGCAGACATCCGTGATGCCAGGCATCGGCTCATGGATCTGGTCCAGCAGCCTCTGGTTTGTTATCGAGCGCCAAGTTTCTCAGTTACTGAACGCACCTTGTGGGCTTTTGACATCCTGGCCGAAGAAGGGTTTGTTCTTGATTCTTCAGTTTTTCCTGTGCGGCATGATCTCTATGGCATTCCTGGGGCAGCAAGATTTCCACAGTGGTACAGGACCTCAAATGGTAATGCCATCTTCGAGTTTCCGCCCTCTACAGTGCGCTATTGGAACAACAACTGGGGAGTTGCCGGCGGCGGCTATCTCAGATTGTTTCCTTACGATTTCACGCGATGGGCACTTCACCGAATCAACCAGCAGGAACGCCAGCCGGCGATGGTGTATCTCCATCCCTGGGAAATCGATCCCGAACAGCCGCGGATCTCGGCGAGATGGCGATCCAGGCTCCGCCACTATACTAATTTGGATACAACGGCACCTAAACTGGAGAGGCTCTTCCAGGAATTTTGCTTCACGAGCTTTTCAGACGCTTGCCAACACTTGGAGTCCTTTCACTCCAGAAGGTTTCATCCATGGGAAAGCTTCCCCCTTTCCAGCCCTGCGGCTGCACCTCTAGCTTGCGATGAAGTGCGGTCCCTGGGATTTTGACTGTAAGCACCGGAAGGTCAGCAGATTCTGTTTACGGGGAAAGACCAGCCGGGTTCAACCCCCTGATTTGGTTGAATTCGCAATTAAATTCAAGCGCTCAAGCAGTATTTTCACCAACTTCAAATTTGCCCCCTGTTCGCCTCGCATTGACATATCGCGGGACAAGGGGATTGGGGGATTCTGGAAACTCCGTTGGCCAAAAGCGAACTTCTGGACAAGTTTGAGGCCATTATTCCTAGGGACTTGGTGGCAGAGTCTCTGTTGCGCATCAAGAACTGGGCCACAGGCTGGGCCCAAGTGCGATACCAATACAGCGCCTCTGTCAAAGAAACGATCCAGAAACTGCGTGCTTTACTACATCGAGAACCTGTCGCTTTGGCTTGACATTACGATCATGTTTCAAACCTTCAAGATTGTTTTGCAAGGAAGAAGCGCCAGCTGGAGGCCCTCCCTAGAGGACTCCTCGGCAACCGGAAGAATTTTCCGCGCCAATCTTTAGCCACGTAGACCACCAGCGATGGAAATAGCGAACCGAGCAATTTACCAAAGCAAGAGAATACTCAACCTATTTGGCACACGTCCGGAGGTTATCAAGCTGGCTCCAGTGATTCGCCAGCTGGAGGCACGGAAGGATCACTTCGAAACGATCAATGTGACTTCCGGGCAGCACAAAGAACTGCTTTATCCATTCATTCGACAGTTCGGACTTCGAATCGACCACGACCTGCAAATCATGCAGCCGAAGCAGACCCCAAACGATATTTGCGCCCGCGTGCTCTCGGCACTCGACTCTATCTTAGAGCATGAGAAGCCAGACCTGATTCTGGTCCAAGGAGACACGACCACGGCGATGGCAGGGGCCCTCGCAGGATTTCATCGAAGGATACCCATAGGTCATGTGGAAGCCGGGCTGCGGTCCGGGAACAGTCTGAACCCGTATCCAGAAGAAATGAACCGGAGAATTATTTCACGTCTCGCAACCTGTCATTTCGCCGCGACCTCACGTAACTGCGAGAACTTGATTGCAGAAGGCGTCTCCCGCGACAAGATCTTTTTGACGGGGAATCCGGTCGTGGATTCTCTTCAGGCCATGTTGCAGCAACCTTTTGACAGCCCCGTTATCAAGGGATTGACGAAGGCGACGAAAGGATTGAAGACGATTGTTCTCACAACGCATCGCCGCGAGAGTTTCGGCCAGACGATGGCTGAGAATCTCCGTGTGCTCAAGAGATTTGTGGAACAACGGCAAGACGTAGCGCTAATTTTCCCAGTACATCCCAACCCCAATGTGGGAGATCTGGCCTACTCCATCTTGGGAGGACACCCGAGAATCCATCTCATTGCCCCGCTCAACTATGAGGACTTCATTCGCTTGCTGAGCATAGCTTGGGTGATCGCTTCGGATTCCGGAGGTGTCCAGGAAGAGGCGCCTACCCTGGGTAAACCGCTTTTGATCCTGCGTGAAAATACCGAGCGGCCGGAGGCCGTGGATTGCGGTGTGGCCCGGCTGGTGGGGGGCTCTCCGGAGAGGTTGGCGCTACTCCTCGAATGGTCCTATCTCAATGACTCCTTAGTTGACTCGGTTGCCCGCGTGGAGAATCCGTTTGGAACGGGTGACAGCGGCCTGCGCATAGCCAATGCCATTTCCGGATTTTTCGGTCTCTCCCCAGCGCAAGCCTGTTGCGCTTGAAAAGTTGCGAACCAATCAACCCGGCAGGTATGAAATGCAAAAACTCAAAGCCATAAGCACGGCAGATGCACGCAAGGATCTCACTCCAGGCCGCGACGGCTACCTGCAGGAGCCGATCCCGCCGCTCGTTTCTTTGGTGATCCCCGCATTCAATGAAGCCGCAATTCTAGAACACAACCTGGGCATCCTCTGCGACTACATGGAGACCCTGGAACACGAATATCGTTGGGAACTGCTGGTGGTGAACGACGGAAGCAAGGATGCGACGGGTGCAATCGCGGAAGCATTTGCACGGACGAAGAACAACATTCGGGTCATTCACCACGTGAACAATTTCGGAATGGGGCAAGCTCTGCAGACGGGATTCAATCAAAGCAAGGGACACTACGTAGTCACCCTGGACATCGACCTGAGTTATGCGACGGAACACATTGGACAGCTGCTCAGGAAAATTCATGAAAGCAAGGCCAAGGTTGTGGTCGCCTCACCGTATATGCGTGGCGGTTCCATTTCCAATGTGCCTTTGCTGAGGAGGGCATTGAGCCAATGGGCGAATCGCTTTCTGGCGATTGCTGCCAAGGGCCATCTTTCGACTTTGACAGGTGTTGTACGGGCCTACGATGGAGACTTTGTGCGCCGGCTGAATCTCAAAGCCACGGGCATGGAAATCAATCCGGAGGTCATTTACAAAGCCTCTTTGCTGCGAGCTCGCGTCGAGGAAATTCCAGCTCATCTCGATTGGCAGATGCAACGAACAGAAACGGCTGCCCGACGGTCGAGCATGAAAGTGCTACATCAAACTCTGTCCATTTTACTTTCAGGATTCATCTTTAGACCCGTGATCTTCTTCGTTCTGCCGGGAATCGTTCTCCTTCTGTTTTCAGCTTATGTCAATTCTTGGATGTTCACTCACTTCTTCCGTCACTACAGCAAACTGGGTCACTACCACGTCTTCCTGGAACGATGCTCAGCTGCTGTCGCAGCTGCGTACGGTCAATCCCCTCACACCTTTCTCCTTGGCGGTTTGAGCCTGATGATGGCGATTCAGCTGATCAGTCTCGGAATTCTAGCACTTCAGAGCAAAGGTTACTTTGAGGAAGTCTTTCATCTCGGCAGCACCATTCACAAAAACATCCTAAACCAAGGGAGATCAAGACATGAATAATTCCGCCGTAGCTCAAGCCGCTGTGGCCTTGCCGTCCGACCAGGAGGCTTCCGGGCGCACTCTGGGTATTGAAGAAATTGAACTGCTAACCGAGGCAATTCGGACCGGAACGCTCACCAGCACGAAAGGCCGATTCGTCAAGACGTTGGAAGATCGATTTGGCGAAAAACTAGGAGTCAAACACGCCTATGCCTGTTCCTCCGGCACAGCCGCGATCCATGCGGCCATTGCGGCCATCAATCCCGAACCCGGCGACGAAATCATCACCTCCGGCATTACCGATATGGGTGCCTTGACTCCCATTCTGTATCAAGTGGCAATTCCTGTTTTTGCAGACGTCGATCCAAAAACGTACAACATCACAGCCGAGACCATCCGCCGTTGTCTCAGCGAGCGGACGAAAGCCATCATCGTCACCCACCTTTTCGGGAATCCCTGTGAGATGACCGAAATCATGGAATTGGCTAGCAGCAAACAGATTCCCGTTATCGAGGATTGCGCCCAAGCCTTCATGTCTCGACACGATGGCAAGCTTGTGGGAACCATCGGCACGATCGGCTGCTTCAGTCTACAGCAAGGCAAACACATTACAACCGGCGAGGGCGGTCTCGTCGTGACCAGCGACGCTGCCCTGGCACGTCGTATCTTTCTTTTCATCAACAAATCTTGGGGATATGGAGATGCGAAACCAGACCATTACTTTTTGTCACTCAACTATCGGATGAGCGAATTGCAGGGCGCCGTCGCGGTTGCCCAATTACCTAAGCTGGATTCGGTCGTTGCCTCACGCGTGTCAGGAGCGCAGCGCCTCACCAGACAGCTTCAAGGCACACCGGGAATTGAATGTCCTTGGGTCAGTGAGAAGAGCTTCCATACTTACTGGAAGTATTGTCTGCGAGTTGATGCAGAAATTGTCCCTGGCGGAGCGGTCAGCCTCGCCCGGCTTCTGCAGCAGAGAGGAATAGCCTCGGCTCCCCGATACATTCAAAAACCGGCTTTTCAATGCGAGATCTTTCAGAAGCAACGTACCTTCGGAGAAAGTCGCTTCCCGTTCACACTCGCTCGGCCAGAGGCTTTGGATTTTGATCGCTCGCGTTTTCGCGGTACCTTTGAGGCGCTCGAGGGTGTTCTTGTCCTGCCCTGGAACGAGCGTTACTCAAATGAACATCTGGACTACATTGCTGACTCCGTCAATGACTGTGTCAGCCGTGTGTCAGAAAGGAGTCTGTGATGGAAAATCCTGTTAGGTTTGGATTGGTCGGGGCTGGAGCTATAGCCCAGAGTTATGCACAAGCTTTCGAGGTTTGTGAAACTGCCAGACTGGTGGCCGTTGCAGACATTCGCCTGGAATCGGCCCAAGCCCTCGCACAGCGGTTCAATTGTCCCAGTTTCTCGTCCTATCAGGCCATGGCTAAGGTGTCCCAACTTGATGCCGTGATTGTCTGCTCGCCTCCGAACACCCACCAGGAGGTCTGCCTCTATTTCCTGGGACGCAAGATTCATACTCTGTGCGAAAAGCCTTTAAGCATCGACAGCCGAAGTGCTGGGAAGATGTTGGAGTCAGCTCGAAAATCGGGTGTCACTCTGACGATGGGCTCCAAATTCCGTTATGTCGACGATGTCATTCGCGCCAAGAGCATCGTGATGTCCGGTATTTTGGGGGAGATTATCCTGTTCGAAAATGCCTTTACGGCCCGGGTAGACATGGCAGGCCGCTGGAACTCCGACCCCAAGGTGAGTGGCGGAGGAGTGCTGATTGACAATGGTTCCCATTCCGTTGATCTGATGCGCTACTTCCTTGGACCGCTGGCCGACGTTCAGGTGGTCGAAGGCAAACGGGTGCAAGGCCTGACCGTTGAAGATACCGTCCGCATCTTCGTTCACAGCGTCAGCGGCGTGATGGGGAGCATCGACCTCTCATGGAGTATCAACAAGGAACTGGATAGCTATATCAATATCTATGGATCTCAGGGCACCATCTCGGTTGGCTGGAAGGAATCGAAATACAGGCAGGCTTCCAGCCGCGATTGGATTGTGTTCGGTAATGGTTACAATAAAGTCCAGGCATTTCGAAGCCAGATCACCAATTTCGCCAGAACGATTCGCGGAGAGGAAATGCTGCTCATCACGGCCGAAGACGCGCTGGCTTCGGTGGAGGTGATCGAAGCGGCGTATGATTCGCTGCGACTCGTACCTCAGCATTGGACTGCCGTCGATCATGGTCCGAGCTCAAAGACGAACGGGCAATTATTGGCGGTGGGCGCGGGAGGATCATGACAATACGGATTCACCCGACTGCACTGATTGAAGAGGGCGTGCGAATTGGCGAAGGCACTTCCATCTGGGACAGCGTCCATATTCGCCACTCTACCGAACTCGGAGCGGAATGCATTGTCGGAGAGAAGACCTACATTGCTTACGGAGTTCGCATAGGAAACCGAGTCAAGATTAATGCACAGGTTTATATCTGTAACGCGGTGACGCTGGAAGATGGCGTCATGATCAGTGCCGGAACCATCTTTACCAACGATCGCTTTCCCCGTGCGACAACGCCCGACTTGAAGAAGCTCCGGCCTTCCGAACCTGACGAACATACGTTGCCGACTTTGGTTCGAGAGGGGGCCACGATTGGAGCCGGCAGCACTATAGGCAACGACCTGGTCATCGGTCGTTTCGCGATGGTCGGAATGGGAGCACTGGTTACGAAATCAGTACCCGATTTTCATCTGGCGATTGGCCACCCTGCAACGTCAATTGGTTGCGTATGCCGCTGCGGTCAATTGCTCTTGCGCTTTGCCAGCAGCAACACGGAAAGTCCTGTTGAGACCACCTGTACTGCCTGTGGTTTGAAATATCAGATCAAACAGACGGTCGTCACCGAACTCCAAAAATCCAGCCTCTGAGATCTCGAATCAGCAATCAACGATTTACGCAAAGCCTCTCGATAAATCAAACACGATCCAATATGACACAGTCACATCGGCATGAGCGATGGGGAGTGTTGGGTGGGGGCATCCTGGGGATGACACTGGCCCATCGCCTTAGGCAGCAAGGTAAGGACGTAACCTTGTTTGAGGCGGCAGAAACTCTTGGCGGTCTGGCGAGTACCTGGCAGTTGGGAGATATCATTTGGGACCGGCACTATCATGTGACGTTGTTCTCAGATCTCTACCTGCGGGCTCTGTTGGCAGAGCTGGAATTGGAAAAGGAATTGAACTGGGTTGAGACTAAGACAGGCTTCTTCACGGATGGCACCTTTTACTCGATGTCCAACACCTGGGAGTTCCTCCGATTTCCTCCTCTAAGGCTACCGGACAAGCTGAGGCTAGCTCTGACAATCTTTTACGCTTCTCGAATAAGAAACTGGGGACGACTCGAGGGTATTCCGGTCGCTGAATGGCTGAGAAAGTGGTCGGGAACACGGACCTTCAACAAGATTTGGTTACCATTGCTGCGCTCCAAGCTAGGTGAAAGCTACAAGATCACCTCGGCAGCCTTCATTTGGGCCACCATTGCAAGAATGTACGCTGCTCGGCGCAGTGGTCTGAAGAAAGAAATGTTTGGTTACGTTCATGGCGGCTATGCTCGGATCCTGGATCGCTTCGAGAGCACCCTCGCTGAGGAGGGAGTCGCCATCCGGGTACGCCACTCGGCCAAGCGAGTAGAGTCCATTGAAGGGAAGGGGCTGGGCGTCACGTTCGAAAATGGAAGAGAAGAGATATTCGACCGCGTGGTGCTGACGGTTCCCGCTCCCGTAGCCCGACGTCTCTGTGTGGAACTAGACAAGGACGAGGCATTGAGGCTTGAGAAGTCGCAGTATCAAGGGATCATTTGCGCTTCCCTTTTGTTGGATCGGCCGCTTTCAAAGTTCTACGTGACCAACCTCACCGATTCCTGGGTCCCCTTCACTGCCGTCATTGAGATGTCCGCATTGGTGGACCGGCAGCACTTTGGTGGGAAGGCTCTCGTCTATCTGCCCAAGTATGTCAGTCCGGAGGATCCAACCTTTTCTTTGTCTGATGAAGAAATCCGGGAGACATTCTTCAGCGCACTCTCGCGGATGTATCCCCAGTTTTCTCCGAGCAGTGTACTTTCATTTAGAGTTTCCAGGGTTAAGCACGTGTTTGCCCTGTCCACGCTGAATCGGTCCGGGCAGCTCCCCTCCGTCGTGACATCGATCCCGGGAGTGTACATGGTCAATTCGGCTCAGATCGTCAATGGGACTCTGAATGTGAATGAGACGGTCCAGCTTGCCGAAAATTCTGTTAAGCAAATCCTATTGGCATCGAACCGACTTGATGCCGTCTCCTTCTCCGCTACACCTCAGCCATTGCCCGTATTCACCTAGCTGAGTTGAGCCAAGCTGGTTGGAAGTCAACAACCAGAATCAAGCCTACACGGCTACCGTCGCCATTTTCTTTGGCTTCTGAGTCATTCCTCGCCCAGTTTCACCTGGCTAATCTACAGGATCAAAAACATGAGAACCGAAAACCCCATCGGCCGACTACACCTTTTGCTTCCGCTGCTATTGGCAGTGGTTTTGGGAGCGTGGGAGTTGCTGCAACGCAGCGCTCTAACACAGGCTCAGACCCCGGATCCCTGCGCTCCGCCCAATGGGAATCCGATCGTTTGCGAGAATGCGAAGGTCGGTAACCCTCCCAGCGAGTGGGACATTAGTGGAGTCGGCGATCCGAGTATCCAGGGTTTCGCGACCGACATTAGCGTCAATCGTGGCCAGACCGTTCGCTTCAAGATCAAGACGAATGCGAATAATTACCGGCTAGATATCTATCGTATGGGTTATTACAACGGAGACGGAGCGCGAAAAGTGCTAGGCAACCTTCTGCCCTCGGCCACTCTCCCTCAGAATCAACCCGACTGCCTTTTCGTTAGCGCGACCCGTCTGGTGGATTGCGGCAACTGGTCGGAATCTGCCTCATGGACGGTTCCCGTGGATGCCACGTCGGGTATCTACTTTGCGAAAGTCGTTAGGACCGACACCAACGGTGCCAGCCATATCGTCTTCATTGTTCGCGATGATTCGAGCCACTCTGATTTGTTATTCCAGACTTCCGACCCCACCTGGCAAGCCTACAATACTTCTGAAGGCTTTAGCCTCTACGGAACTGAGGCATCGGAGTTTGACCAGGCCAACCGAGCCTCCAAGGTCAGTTACAATCGTCCGTTCAATACTCGGAGCGTAGAGGGTGGCGTATCCTGGGTTTTTTATAGTGAGTACCCGATGGTTCGTTGGTTGGAGTCGAATGGATACGACGTAGCCTATTTTACAGGAGTGGATACCGCTCGAAGTGGCAGTCTGATTCTCAATCACAAAGTGTTCATGTCCGTGGGGCACGACGAGTACTGGTCGGGCGGACAACGAAACAGCGTGGAAACTGCCCGAGCCGCCGGAGTGCACCTTGCTTTTTTCAGCGGCAACGAAGTCTTCCAGAAAACACGCTGGGAGCCTAGTATCGATGGCAACAACACACTCTTTCGGACACTGGTTACCTACAAAGAAACGATAGGTGACAGAGTCGACCCCAGCCCGGAATGGACTGGCACATGGCGCGACTCCAGCGGCGGCCCGCCTGCTGATGGTGGCAGACCTGAGAATGCTCTCGCAGGCACCATCTTTATGGTCAATGGTCCAACCGTTCCTCCACATGCCATTCAGGTCCCGGCGGAGGATGGCAAAATGCGGTTTTGGCGCAATACCAGCGTTGCTAACTTAGCTCCAGGCCAGACGGCGACTTTTGCCGCGGGGACTCTGGGTTACGAGTGGGACAGCGACTTAGACAACGGCTTCCGTCCTGCCGGTCTGATTCAAATGTCGACTGCAACCTACAGCCTAACCAACCAACTGCTCCTCAATGCTGGTTCCAATTATGGGCCAGGCACAGCGACCCATCATTTGACCTTGTATCGTCATTCCAGTGGGGCCTTGGTTTTCGGAGCGGGGACGGTCCAATGGTCTTGGGGTTTAGACACGACCCACGACACACCCTACTA
>Ga0180085_1000578_pt1 | contig 12833 bp, 10 predicted proteins | sample EasRiv730_16_10D_FD_123013 | JGI IMG/M metagenome (GOLD analysis project Ga0180085, IMG submission 123013) | Soil microbial communities from meander-bound floodplain in the East River, Colorado, USA - East River metaG ERMLT730_16_10D | ecosystem: Environmental > Terrestrial > Soil > Floodplain ... | reverse complement strand
GCACGAGGCCACGCGCTTCAACCTCCACGACCGGCGCATTCCGATCATCGTGCGGCTGGGCCTCGCGGATCGCGAGACCGTCGAGGACGTGCGGGCGATCGTCGTGAACCCGGGCGGCGAGCGACCGATCGCCCTCGCGGCCGTCGCCGACGTGGTGCTGGGCGAGGGGCCGAGCGAGGTCCGGCGCATCGACGGCCGGCGCGTGGCCGTGGTGGGGGCGAACATCGCCGAAGGCTCGCTCTCCGGCGCCGTCGCGCGCATCGACGAGGCGCTGGCGAGCCGCGTCGCCTGGCCCGCCGACATGACCTACCTGATCGCCGGGCAGAACGACGAGTGGCAGCGCAGCAGTGGCAGCCTGTGGGTTGCGCTCGGTCTGAGCGTGTTCCTGGTCTACGTCATCATGGCCATGCAGTTCGAGTCGCTGCTGCACCCGCTCGTGATCATGCTCACGCTGCCCCTCGCCGCGGTGGGCACGGTACTGACTCTCAAGCTGCTCGGCCTGGCCCTCTCGATCATCGTGTTCCTGGGGCTGATCATCCTGGCCGGCATCGCCGTCAACAACGCGATCGTGCTACTCGACTACGTCAACACGCTGCGCGCGCGCGGTCTCCCGCGCGACGAGGCGATCGTCACGGCGGGACGGGTGCGGCTGCGGCCGATCCTGATGACCACCGCCACGGCCGTCCTGGGGCTGCTGCCGATGGCGCTCGGCTTCGGTGAGGGCGCGGAGATCCGCACGCCGATGGCGATTGCCGTGATCAGCGGCCTGATGAGCTCGACGCTCCTGACCCTCGTGGTGATCCCGAGCATCTACGCGCTCGTCGACGGGTGGAAGGCGCGCCTGCTCGGCCTCGAGGCCGCGCCGGCGACGAGCGGGACCGAGCCGCTCACCGTCGGGGAGTCGGGGATGGTCACACCGTGACCGTCCACGACTTCGACCGCGAGGGCCGACTGCCGCGCTTCTCGCTCGACCGCCGCATCACGCTGCTCGTGCTGGCGCTGACGCTCGTGGTCGTCGGCAGCGCGGCGGTGTTCCGCATACCGGTCGAGCTGATTCCGGCCGGCTACGATGAGCCGTTCCTGCGCGTGTTCGTGCCGTGGGAGGATGCCCCGTCCAAGGAAGTCCTGGACAAGGTCACGCTGCCGCTCGAGGAGGAGCTGGCGACGGTGCGAGGCATCGCCCGGCAAACGAGCGTCAGCGTGACGGGTCGCTCGATCGTCTATCTCAACTTCAAGCACGGGACCGACATGGACGTGGCCTACCGCGAGGTGCGCGACCGTGTCGAGCGCGCGCGCAGCCGGTTCCCGGACGACATCGATCGGGTGTACGTCAACAAGGAAGACGCCTCGGGGATCCCGGTCTACGTGCTCGGTGTGGCGGTCGATCCTTCGGTTGCCGACAGCTACAACCTGCTGCAGAACGCCGTGATCCTGCCGCTTTCGCGCGTCGACGGCGTGGCCTCGATCGAGTCGGAAGGTCTCGTCGAGAAGGAGATCCTGATCGAGCTCGACCGCGCGCGCACCGCCGCAGCCGGGCTCAACGTGTACGAGCTGGCCCAGGAGCTCGGCGGCGACAATTTCACGCTGGCCAGCGGCAACGTGCGCGAGGGTCCGAGCAAGCTGCTGCTGCGCTCGATGGCCCGCTATCGCAGCCTCGAGGAGCTGGAGAATCGCCGGGTCGGGACGTCCGTGCGGCTCGGCGACATCGCCAAGATCAGCTACGAGCAGCCGGAGAAGGACTTCCGCGTGCGCGCCATGAGCAAGCCGGCGGTGGCCGTGCTCGTGATGAAGGAAGGCGATGCGAATGTCCGCGACGTGTCGACGCAGGTGTCGGCCGTCGTCGAGCGGATGAAGACCGACCCGCGTCTGAGCCAGCTGGAGATGGTCACGCTGTTCAGCCAGGGCGAGGTGATCGACGAATCGCTGAACACGCTGTTCCATTCGGGCGTGATCGGCGGGCTGATCGCGGCCGCGGTGCTGTTCCTGTTCCTGCGGCGCTTCCGGCTGACGCTGATCATCTGTCTAGGCATTCCGGTCAGCCTGCTCATCGGACTGACGGTGATGTACTTCAGCGGCGAGACGCTCAACCTGCTCACGCTGCTCGGGTTGATGCTGTGCGTCGGCATGCTCGTCGACAACTCGGTCGTCGTCGCCGAGAACATCCACCGCATGCACCACGGGGGCATGGAGCGCCGGGAGGCCTGCATCCACGGCGCGGGCGAGGTCTCGCTCGCGATCACGCTCTCGACGATGACCACCATGGTCGTGTTCGCGCCCGTGGCGCTCGCCGAGGGGCCGGCCCAGTTCTTCCTGCTGCGCCTGGCCATCCCGGTCTGCGTTTCGGTCGCGGCGTCGCTCTTGATCGCGCTCGTGTTCACGCCGCTGTGCGTCTACCTGACGCTGCCCAGCTCGTCCGAGGCCGTCCGCGCCACGCCGCTGCGGCGAGCCCACGAGCGGCTCAACGTGGCCCTGCGCGGGTTGTACGAGACCACGTTCGGTCGGCTGAACCGGGCCTACGATCGCTGGCTCCGCTGGTCGCTCGGCCGACGCTTCGACCTGGCGGCCCTGATCCTGCTGGTCTTCGCCGCGACGGCGGCGCTGCCGATGCAGAAGGTCAAGTTCACCGAGGCGCAGGAGGAAGAGCGCTCGGGCTTCGAGATCGGTGTCGAGATGCCACAGAACACCACGCTCGAGGAGGCCGAGGAGTGGTTCCTCTCGGCCGAGAAGGTCGTCGAGACCAAGAAGGACGCGCTCGGACTCGAGGGCTGGTTCGTGTTCCACCGCAAGACGTTCGGCGAGATCAGCGGCTGGTTCGCGCGGCCGCGGACGGCCGACGTCACGGCCAAGGAAGCGACGAAGATCGTCCTGGACGCGCTGCCCAAGAAACCGGGCTTCAAGCTGACCGTGGGCGACGATCGCGAGACGACGGAGCAGGACGCCAAGTCGAGCTACACGGTCACGCTCAACGGCGAGGACGCCGACGAGCTCGAGGAGGTCGCGGACGAGCTGGAGCGCGTGCTGGTCCAGGTGCCGGGCGTGCTCGGTCTCAAGGGCGGGAGCGAGCAGGCGCTGAGCGAGCTGGCCCTCGTCGTCGATCGGGCGCGCGCCGAGCAGTACGGGGTCAATCCGGAAGTCGTGGCCGGCGTGGTGAGCGCGGCGCTGCGGGGCGCGGCGTTGCCCAAGTACCGTGACCAGGGCAAGGAGATCCCGGTGCGGGTGCGGTTCGCCGAGCACGACCGCGAGAGCCTGACCGAGCTGGCCGGGTTCGAGGTGCCGACCGCGAGCGGCGGGGTCGTGCCGCTCTCCGCGGTGACCACGGCCCGCGTACTGCCCACGCAGCGGGTGATCGTGCGCAACGAGAAGCGTATCGGCCGGCCGATCGTGCTCGAGCTGCAGCAGGGCGAGGAGACGACGGCGCGCGAGCATCTCGATCGCATCGTGCGGGCGATCGATCTGCCGGAGGGGGTGCGGTTCGGCGCGAACCTCGGGCAGCGGCAGCTCGACGAGGACTTCGCGGGCCTGCGCTATGCCGCCGTGCTCTCGGTCGTGCTGATCTACCTGCTGATGGGCTTCCTGTTCGAGAGCTTCATCCTGCCGCTTTCGATCATCCTGACGATCCCGCTGTCGCTCGTCGGGGTCTACTGGACCCATTTCGCGATGGGCTTCGACCTCGACTTTCTCGGCGTGGTCGCGATCGTGCTGCTCGTGGGCGTCGTCGTCAACAACGGGATCGTGCTGGTGGACTACATCAACCGGCAGCGCCTGCGCGGTTTGTCGCGCGACGAGGCCGTGGCATCGGCCACCGATCGCCGGTTCCGTCCGATCATGATGACGGCGCTGACCACGATCGTGGGGATGTTCCCCCTGGCCTTCGCCGGCTCGAACAGCATCGGCCTGAGCTACACGAGCTTCAGCCTCACGCTGATCGGCGGCATGACGACGGCGACGCTCTTGACGCTCCTCGTCGTCCCGGTGTTCTACACGCTGTTCGACGATGCCCGTGCGGCGTTCGCGGCCGCGCTGGTCCGGCCGGCCGAGCCCGTGGCGTCGGACGCGGCGCCGGGCGCTGCCAACGCCTGAGCGCACGCCCCCCGGGCCCGCGGCGGACGGGAATCGAGCGGACCTTGGTGTCGAACGCCGTCCGTGTGTCATGATGTGCCCCCGGCTCGGGCGCCGAGTCGATGAGGAGGATCCCATGAGACACTTGCTGCGCGCGGCGATGCTCGTAGCGACCACAGTCGCTCTGTCCTGCTCGGTGACGCTCGCCGCCGCCCCGAACTGGAAGTACGTCGAGGCCGGGTATCTGAATGTGGACCCGGACGGCGGGGATTCCGGCGACAATTGGTTTGCCGGCGGCACATGGGGCATCTTCAAGAGCCTCCACGTGAACGCCCGCTACATCGACGGGGACTACTCCGATAATGTGGACTTCACGTACTGGGAGTTCGGCGGCGGGTGGCACGGTCTGCTCGGTGAGAAAGCCGATCTCTTCGGCGAGGTCAGCTGGGTCGACACGGAGGTCGCGAGCTCGAGCGACAGCGGCCTGGGGCTGTCGGCCGGCGTCCGCTGGAAGGTGCTCGACGCCCTCGAAGTCGATGGGATCGTCAACTGGGTGGACTATGACTCGGGCTCCGAAGAGAGCTACGAGGCACGTGGCATCTTCGACGTGTGGAAGATCGGCGTCGGCGTGGCGGTCGAGTTTGCCGACAGCGCGGATCAGTACAGCGTGTTCGCGCGGTTCAACTTCGGCCAGAAGTAGCCCTGCGTGACCGAGCGCGTGCGGCAGATTCTGTCAGGCTACGCCGGGGAGAACCCCGGCGTACTGACGAATCTGGCCCGACTGCTGAACCACGGGACGCTGGCCGGGACAGGCCGGCTCGTGATCCTGCCCGTCGATCAGGGTGTGGAGCACGGGCCGGCCCGCTCGTTCGGACCGAACGCGGCGGGCTACGACCCGGACTACCACTTCTCGCTCGCGATCGAGGCCGGGTGCAACGCCTACGCCGCGCCGCTCGGGTTTCTCGAGGCTGGCGCGGCCAAGCACGCCGGGGCAGTGCCGCTGATCCTCAAGCTCAACAACAACACCTCGCTGTACAACGACAAGGACCCCGTGTCGGTGCAGACGGCCAGCGTGCGGGACGCGCTGCGCTTGGGCTGTGCGGCGATCGGCTACACGGTGTACCCGGGTTCGACGCAATCCCCGCGGATGTACGAGCAGTTGCGCGCGTTGACCGAGGAGGCCAAGGCGGCAGGCCTCGCGGTCGTCGTTTGGTCCTACCCGCGCGGACAGCAGTTGTCGAAGGACGGCGAGACCGCGATCGACGTCGTGGCCTACGCCGCGCAGATCGTGGCCCAGATGGGCGCGAACGTGATCAAGGTCAAGCTGCCCACGGCGCACATCGAGCAGGACGCGGCGCGCAAGGTCTACGAGAAAGAGAAGATCCCGATCGAGGCGCTGGCCGATCGCGTGCGCCACGTGGTCCAGTCGTCCTTCGCCGGCAAGCGCATCGTCGTGTTCTCGGGCGGCGAGAAGGCCAACGACGCGGCGTTGCTCGAGCAGGTGCGCGCGATCCACCAGGGTGGCGGCTTCGGCTCGATCATCGGGCGCAACTCGTTCCAACGCCCGCGCGCCGAGGCGCTGGCGCTGCTGCGCTCCATCATGGCCGTCTACGCTCAGGACTTGGCTGGATCCCGGCCCGGGGTGTAGATCGGGGTCGGGAACGCGGTGACCGTGCCGGCCTTGGGCGCCTCGGTGATCCGCGCCGTGCCTTCCTTCTGCACCTCGTCGATGCGCACGACGGAGTGCAGCGGGACGAACGTGCGGGCGACGCCGGCGAATTCTAGCTTCAAGCTCTCCTCGGACGGATCGACCACGACCTGGGTTTTCTCGCCGAAGAGGATCCCCGCGACTTCGACGAAACCGAACAGCTCGCCGTGCGACACGTGCCGGGCATAGATCTCGTACAGCTTCCCTTGGTTCAGGAACGTGACGCGGTAGGTGTGCTTGGCTGCGGCGGGACGACGGGTCATTCCGCGGGCAGGATATCATGGGCCTCGCGAGCCGCGGTGTGGAAGCGCAGCCACTCGCCGGGCAGCGGCATCGTCCACGCCGGGCCACCGGGGCCGCACGAGGGCGGCTCGGGCCCGGCAGGCGCGTGGCGCGGGAGCGCCATCTCGGCGCGGACTGTCTCGAGGAACGTGGCCGCACGCCGGTCGGTCAGCAAGGCGACGAAGCGCAGCGGTCGATCGAGCGGACGGAAGAAGTCCTCGTAGTGCGTGACCAGCACGTGCCGCGCGCGCGTGCGCTCGAGGATCCCGCGCGGGTAGTCGCGGACGCGCCAGGACGACGGCATGCAGGTCACCGCGAGATCGACCGCTCGCTCGGCGATCGCCTCCTCGGGCGGGAAGCCGAGCGGCGCGTCGCTCGCCGCATCCTGGTAGTGAATGCGGAACGCGGACCTGCCGTCGTCGTCGAGCAGGTCGATCAGGAACGTGAAGGGCAGCCCCTCTCGCATGTCCGGGTGTCGCTTGCCCTGCCACGTGGTCCATGGGGCTTCGACCTCGCCGGGCGCATAGTGGTAACCGGCGAAGTGGTCGGCGTGGTTCGAGCGAATCGGCAGCACGCGCACGGGCAGCGGCGTTCCTCCTCGATCGGTCAGGCGCAGCCACCGGCCGTCGTGCGGCTCGAGCGCGACGACGCTCGGCCCGAGGGCCGGGAACGCCGAGAGCATGTTCGCGCCCGAGCGGTTGACCAGCACGCTCGCCGCCCGGGCATGATCGAGCAGGACCACCGGCACGTCGGCTAGGTGGTCGTAGTGCGCATGGCCGACGAGCACGGCATGCACGCGGTCGAGCGCGAGCCCGTTCACCCCGCGCTCGATCGCCGCACGGTCTTGCGCGATCTTGCCGAAGCCGGCGCTGGTCACGCTCACCCGGGAGAAGTACGGCCCCGTCAGCAGGGCCACGCCACGCCACTCGATATAGAGCCCCGCGACGCCCAGATAGCGCACGAGCACGTCGCCGTCGGCGGCTCCGGGCTGTGGGCCCGGTGCGCACGGTGGATCGCCGAAGTCGAAGTCGCGGCCGTGGTTCGGCGCATGGAGCGCGCGGACCGTGTGGCCGTGGAGTCGCGAGACGAACAGCAGCAGGGCGGCGAGGGCCAGCAGGGCAGCCGCGAGCGCGGCACGCCCGCGCGTCACTCGCGCACCGCAACGTCGTGCCACGCCCGCGCGTAGAGCTCGGCGCGCACGGCGAGGTAACCCGGGTAGTCCTGTCGCGCGGCCTCGACCGCAGAGCGCTCGAGGGACAGGCGGGTCAGCGGCTCGGTCGTCTCGACGAGCACCTCGCCGCTCGGCGCCACGGCGATCGACGGACCGCCGATCGGGACACCGCCCTCCGGCGCTGGTCGGTTGACCGACACGACGTAGGCGCAGCTCGTGATCGCGTCCGCCCGGATGACCGTCTTCCAGCGCTCGTAGCTCGCGGGCGGCGTCGCCCGTGGGGCGAGGATCGCCATCGCCCCCAGGGCGCCCAGGAGGTGCGAGCCTTCGGGACGCTGCAAGTCGGAGCAGATCTGGATGCCGAACGGCAAGCCGAACGTGTCGATCCGCGCCGGAGGCTCGACGCCGGCGTCGTAGTGGTCGCTCTCCCAGTATCCCTCTTCCGCGGGTACGTGCAGCTTGTCGTACACGGCGACGAGGGTGCCCGCGGCGTCGACGACGAGCGCGCGGTTGCGCCGTGAGCCTGTCGCGGGATCCTGCACGATCGCGCCTCCCAGCACGGCGATTCCGGCTTCGCGCGCGGCTGCCGAGATGGCTCGCGCGCGGGGCCCGCCCGGCGCCTCCGCGTCGTCGTCGCGCCGGCTGCGCGTTCCGGGAATCCACGGATCGAGCGGCAGCTCGGGGAGCACGGCCAGCTCGGCGCCGAGCCGGCGCGCCTGCCCCAGGCGCTGGGCCAGGCGCAGCTCGGCCTCCGGCCCCCAGAACACCTCGTGGACGATCGCGAGCTCGAGAAAGTCGAGCGCCATTCCTACCCTTCGTCTTCCGCGCCCATGCCGTGTCGCGCCGCGAAGACGGCGGCGGTCAGCAGACCGAAGAGCAGTCCCGCTACCACGGCGCCCGACAGACGCAGCGCGGCCGGCACCGACTCCGGCACGACGAGCGCGAGGAGCGGCGCGACGAACTCGATCGCCCCGCCCGTGCGCAGGGGCTCGAGCCCACGCAGCAGCGCCATCGCCGCGACCGAGAGCGCGAAGCCGACCACCGCGCCCCCCGCGGCGTGGACCCACAGCTGAGCCGGGGACAGCGCCTGGCGGCTGCGTGGCGGCTCGACCGCGAACGACGGCTCGCGCGTCCCCGGCGGTACGAACCGCGCGAGCATCAGCAGACCCGGCACGCCCATCAGCATCGTGAACCAGAAGAACGGCGTCCAGCCGAGCGAGTAGACCATCACCCCCGTCACCGGACCCGAGACGAGCCGCGGGATCACGAACAGGCTCGAGAACAAAGCGTACTGCGTGGCCGAGAAGCGTCGCTGCGTCATGCGCAAGAGCAGCACGCCGAACGCGCCCATCCCCATGCCCTTGGTCACGTTCTCGAAGCCCATCGCGGCGTACATCAGCGGCAGATCGACCGCGCTCTCGGCCACCAGCACGTAGCCGATGTTGGAGAAGATCTGCAGGAAGCCGAAGATCCACAGGCAGTGGCCGAGCCCCCAGACCGAGGTCAGCGTGCCGCCGAGCAGCGTGCCGGCCACCGTCATGATCGTCCCGATCGTGGTCAGGCCGATCCCGCGGTCGAGGTTGCTGTACCCCATGTCGACCAGGAACGGTCGCAGCAAGGACTCGGCCAGGTTGTCGGCCAGCTTGTACAGGATGACGAAGGCCAGGATCTCGAGCGCGCGGTGCCGGCTCAGGAACCCGAGGAACGGCAGCCACACCGCCTCGCGCAGACTCGGCGGCGGCGGGCTCGGGATCTCGGGCTCGGGCGAGCGCCGCGTGACCCACAAGCACGGGAGGTAGAGCAGAGCCAGCCCGACCGCGACGAGCTTCCACGAGACCACGGCCAAGAGCGAGATGGACAGACCGCCCGAGACGTACATCGCCGTCCGGTAGAGTGCGGTCCGCGCCCCGACCGCGACCCCTTGCTCCTCCGGACGCAGCACGTCGACCGCATAGGCGTCGACGACGATGTCCTGGGAGGCAGAGGCGAGGGCGATGGCGAAGCACAGAGCCAGCACGACCCACGGCGTATCGGGGTGCTCGGTGACCAGGCCGACGAGCAGCGTCAGCCCGATCAGGACCAGCTGCGTCACGGCGATCCAGCCGCGCCGGCGCCCCATACCCGGAATCGGATAGCGATCGAGGAGCGGCGCCCAGAGCATCTTGAAGCTCCACGGCGCGTGGGCCAAGGTGGTCAGGCCGACGATGCGGATGTCGACCCCGGCATCGCGCATCCAGTCGGGGATCGAGATCCAGACCAGGCCGATCGGCAGTCCGGAGGCGAAGGACAGGCACGTGACGGCGAGTGTCCGTCGCGACGATAGCGCGAACCTGAGCGTGGAGCCGAGCTTGGACGACGTCATCTTGGCTGAACCGGCGACAGGATACCCAATATGGAGCGCCGATTCGCCCGCCGGTAGCCCGCGGCCGTGGCCGAACCCATACTTTCAGGCAGGGGGACGAGGAGCGAGACGATGAGCACCCAGACCCGGTGCCGGCGCCTCGTCCGGCGCTACACGATATCCGAGGGCGCCGCGGCGACCGTCGAGTTCACCTACCCAGGCCCGAACGGCCCGCGCCACGCTCTGTCGCTCGTCGACGTCAGCACGTCCGGCCTGTCGTTCGTGGCCGGCCGCGAGCTGGCCGGGGTCGGCAGCGGTACGACGATTCCCGAAGTGGTGGTACGCTTCGGTGGTTGCGAGATGCGCGGCGAGATGCTCGTGATGCACGTCACGCCGCGCACGCCCGAGAAGCGCACGATCGGGGCCCTGTTCTATCCGGCGCAGGACACCGACCTCGTCAAGTGGAAGAGTGCCGTCGCCGGGATCGAGGCCGTGCAGACGACCTGACGCGCGGGCCGCGGGGGGAAGCGTGGTCGGATCCGTCGCCGATGGCGTCGAGCGACCGCTCGACCCCAGATCGATCAACGTGCAGCGGATCGCCGGCGCGATCACATCCGCCCTGATCGGCGGTGTCACGCTGATCGCGCTCGTCGTGCGGCTGATCGCCTCCCGACCGACGCGGGGCGAGGTCGTGCTGCTGCTGCTGGCCTGGCTCGCGCTGGTGGCCTCGATCGGTGCGCTGGGCTGGCTCTGGCCCCCGCTGTCGTTCCGTCACGCGTTCTGGCGCATCGACGCCAGCGGGATGCGGATCCGCCGGGGGGTGGTCTGGCGCTCGATCGTGTCGATCCCGCGCTCGCGGGTCCAGCACACGGACGTGCGGCAGGGCCCCGTCGAACGGGCTTTCGGCCTGGCCACGCTGGTCGTCCACACCGCGGGCACCGAGCACGCGTCGATCGCGCTGTCCGGCGTGGCCCACGACACCGCGCTCGCCATCCGAGATCACCTGATCGATGTCCAGACCTGACGACGACGCCGGCTGGCGCCGGCTGCACCCGCTCTCCCTGGTGTTCCGGATCGGATCGGCCGCGCGCCGACTGCTCTTGCCCGTGCTCGCGGTGCTCGTCGTGTCACGCGGGCAGGGGTACGAGCTGTGGCTCGCCGTGATGTTCGTCCCCGCGGTCATCGCCGCGATCGTGAGCTACCTGAGCTATTCCTATCGGCTCGGCGCGGACGATCTCGTGATCCGGCAGGGCATCGTGACGCGCAACGAGCGGCACGTCCCGTACGCGCGGATCCAGAACATCGATCTCGTGCAGAACCTGCTCCAGCGCTGGCTCGGTGTGGCCGAGGCGCGCTTCGAGACCGCGAGCGGCAACGAGCCCGAAGCCGTCCTGCGCGTGCTGTCCCTGGACGAAGTGGCGGCGGTGCGCGGGCGGGTATTCCGTGAGGCACGGCCGGCGGGAGCCACGACGGACCCGGGAGCGCCGCCTGCGCCGGCAGACGCGCCCGAGCCCCTGTATCGCGCTCGTACGAGCCAGCTCGCGCTCCTCGGTCTGACGAGCAACCGCGGGCTCGCCGTCGTGGCCGCGGCGTTCGGCGCGCTGTGGCAGCTCGAGCCGCTCGGGTACGATCCCGAGTCGCTCGTGCGGGAGATCGCGCGCGTCGATCCCTCGCGCGCGCACCTGCCACCGAGCCCGTGGGTCACCGCGCTCGTGGCGGTCCTCGGGTTCTTCGTGGTCGTCCTCATGCTGAAGCTGCTCTCGGTGGCATGGACGGTGGTCCGACTCTACGGCTTCGCCCTCGAGGCGCGCGGCGCCGACTTTTCCGCGCGCTACGGCCTGCTGACGCGCATCGCCGCAACCGTTCCGCAGCAGCGGATCCAGCTGCTGTCGGTCCGGCGCGGCCCGCTGCATCGCTGGCTGGGCCAGGCCTCGGTGCAGATCGAGACCGCCGGGCGCGGCGGCCGGGCCGGAGCGGAGGGCTCGGGGGCGGAGGTCGAGCGGCTGTGGCTCGCGCCGTGGATCGACGACCGCGCGCTACCGGGTCTCGTGGCCCGCGCGCTCCCGGGAGTCGATCTCGCGAGCGCCGCGTGGCAGCCGCTCGCGGCGCGGGCCGGGCGGAGGATCTTGGTTCGCAGTCTGGCGCTCGCGCTCGTGGTCGGGGTCGTTCCCCTGTTCTGGCTCGGTCCGCAGGTGCTCCTGGTGCTCGTTCCGCTCGGTCTGCTCGCGGTGCTGCACGCGCGCCTGTGGACGCGCCATGCCGCGTACGCGCTCTTGGCCGATGCGGTCGCGTGGAAGAGTGGCTGGTGGACCCGCCACACGAGCATCGTGCCGTACGAGAAGGTCCAGGTCGTGGCGGTCGGTCAGTCGCCCTTCGACCGGCGCCACCGCATGGCCTCGCTCGCCGTCGATACCGCCGGCGCGGGGCACGTGGGCCACTCCTTCGAGCTGCCGTACCTCGACGAGGCCGCGGCCGCCGCGCTCCTGGGGCGCCTGCTCGAAGAGACCAGCGCCCGCGCCTTCCGCTGGTAGAATGCCCCGCGGGAGTTCAGCGATGAAGCCTACCGAGATCAACGAGTATCTGCGCCGCGAGGTGATCGGTCAGGAGCAGGTGCTGCGCTTCGTCTCCGTGGCGATCTTCAAGCACCTGCAGGGCGAGCCGTACGGCAACCTGATGATGATCGGCAACTCGGGGACGGGCAAGACCACCGTGATGCGTGCGATGGAGCGGCTGTACCGCGAGCACGCCGAGTTCGCGCAGTACCGCGTGGTGGTGATCCTGAACGCCAACACCTTCGCCTCGGACGAGGGCGTGATCGACACCGCGCGGCTGTTCGTCCGGCTCGAGGAGCGCGCCCGGCAGATCCTCGGCGACCAGGCGACCGCGGAGGAGATCGGCCTGCTGATGGGGCACGCCACGGTCTGCCTCGACGAGATCGACAAGGTCTCGGGCATGGTGGGCGGCAAGCCCTACGTCACCGGGCTCAACATCCAGCAGGCGCTGCTCACGCTGATCGAGGGTGAGCGCGTCGATTACACGCTGGAGGTGATCGAGAACAAGAAGCCGACCAAGGTCACGGTGCATCTCGACACGGCCAAGATGCTGTTCCTGTGCGCGGGGGCGTTCGAGGCGCTGTACGAGCAGGTGTTCCGCCGCGTCACCTCGCCGACGAGCCGGGTCAAGCTGCCCACCGAGACCGTGATCGTGGATGGCGAGGTGCACATCCGCGAGTACTTCTCGCTGGGGCATCATTTCCGACAGGAAGACCTGTT
>Ga0180085_1000577_pt1 | contig 12836 bp, 11 predicted proteins | sample EasRiv730_16_10D_FD_123013 | JGI IMG/M metagenome (GOLD analysis project Ga0180085, IMG submission 123013) | Soil microbial communities from meander-bound floodplain in the East River, Colorado, USA - East River metaG ERMLT730_16_10D | ecosystem: Environmental > Terrestrial > Soil > Floodplain ... | reverse complement strand
ATTCGACTCGCTGGAATGATATTGCCCGGGAAGCAGGCCGTCCGATCACTGGCGTTGCAATTTCCAGTCAGCAGTGGATCTCTCAGATAGATCGGACTCGCTTGGGTGAGCAAGCTAGAGAAATCACCGCGACGGAAGTCAGCCGGCGGGGAATTCCCCAGCAAGGTGTTGCCGCGACGACGACGGAAGCCTTCCCAAGAAAAGAACCAGAACATCTTGTCGCGCATGTCCGCCTTGGGGAGCAAAACGGGACCGCCCACGGCGACACCATACTGATTGAGCCGAAACGGAACTTTGCCCGTACCGTTGCGATTAGCAAAGAACTCATTGGCGTCAAGCTTGTCGTTGCGCAGATACTCATAGAGCGTGCCGTGCAAGTCACGCGTGCCAGACTTCGTCACCATGCTCACGTTCGCGCCCATGGAGCGGCCGAACTCCGAACCGGTGTTGGTGGCCACCTTGAACTCCTGAATGGCGTCCATCGACGGCGAGATGCCAGGAGAGTTCATCATCTGCATATTTGAGTCGAAGCCGTCCAGGGTGAAGTTATTGTCCTGCGGACGCCCGCCGTTAACAGAGAACAATGCGGTGCCGGACTGGGCTGTCCCGCGGTTTTGGCTGCGGCTTATCGAGCTTGTGCCCGGCATCATCAGAATCAGACCCGTAAAGTTGCGTTGATTCACCGGCATACGCTCCAACTCCCGCGAGGTGACGACTCTACCGACCGAGGCTTCTTCGGTGCGCAAGGCGGGCGTTATGCCGGTGACCTCGATCGTTTCGGTGAGCTCTCCAACTTGCAGAGCAAAATCGACTTCCAGAACTGCGCCGACTTCGAGTACGACGCCAGAGCGAACCTCCTTCTTAAAGCCCGCCGATTCGACCTGAATGGTGTAGGTTCCTGGGTTCAGCGGCGTGACGCGATATTGCCCAACTTCGTTGGTCTGAACCTTGCGCTCAGTTCGGGTGCCTTCGTGAATCACGGTCACCGAAACATTGGGTGCGATAGCGCCGCTGGAGTCCGTGATATCGCCCACGAGCGTGGCTGCGGTTTGCGCGTGGACGTGGCTTGAACTGAGAATCCACAAAGCGAGCAAGAAGCCCAAGGTGAGTTTCAGGAGGTTTCGTTGAAAGCTCATACTTTCTCCTCTCTAGGTGTTGCTGAGCGGACAGGTGAACGATCGCCGTCCGCAAGGGTGTTAGCAAAGTTAGCGTTAACTATTTTGGTCGGACTCTAAATTAGTGATCTATCCGATGTCAAGAAAAAACTCAGAAAAGGTTGGCAAGCCGATCGCGGCCGGCATTGAAAGGCCGTGCGAACCCACGGTATAGTCGGGAAATGATGTCGTATTTAAGTTTGTTCTGCTGAATGAAAGTTACTTTTCGTCCAACCGCGTTGTGCCGCTGGCAGTCTTGGGTTTCTCTTGGGTATGTGTTTCTTGCAGTTGCCTTTTTTGGTCTTGGGCTCTATGTGTTCGGTCAGGGCGTGGCTACCCGCAACGCCACTCCAGCACCAAGAAACACCGCTTCGGGAAAGCCCTTCCTGGCAAAGTTTACCGACGTCGCGACGCAGGCAGGTCTTTCAATTCGTTTCACCGTCGGCAGCGAAACCACCAAGAAGTACATTCTTGAAGCAAACGGTACCGGGGTTGCCTTGGTGGATTTTGACAACGACGGGAAGCTGGACATCTTCCTGGTAAACGGATCGCGGCTGGAGGGATATCGGGGCGTTGAGGCGCCAACCAACCGGGTTTACCTCAATTCTGGTTCGGGAAAGTTTGTCGATGTGACGAAGAAGGCCGGCATGGCGCGCTCGGGTTGGGGTTCCGGCGTTTGCGCCGGAGACGTGGATAACGATGGTCGTCAAGATCTCTATGTTACCTACTGGGGAGCAAACGTTTTATATCGCAATCGAGGAGACTCCACATTTGAGGATGTCACAACACGCAGTGGAGTCAGCGGACCCTCAACGCAGTGGAGTTCGGGTTGTACGTTTCTTGATTACGATCGTGATGGATTCCTAGACCTGTTGGTGACGAGCTACCAGGAGTTCGATTTAACGACGGCGCCTTTACCCGGCAAGGCCTCGAACTGCGAATGGAAAGGCATGCCGGTATTTTGCGGTCCTCGTGGGCTTCCTTTTGGGTCTGTAACTCTGTACCACAACCGTGGCAACTTATCTTTCGAGGATGTTACCGGGGGATCCGGTGTCGGAACGGTCAAGGGCTTCTATGCTTTCACGCCGGTGGCTGCCGACTTGAATGGCGATGGTTGGACCGACATCTACATCGCTTGCGACTCTACTCCTAGCATCTACTTCCGCAACAACCGGAATGGAACATTCACAGACATCGCTGCCGAGGCGGGCGTTGCGTTCAGCGAGCATGGCTTCGAACAGGGTGGGATGGGTGTTGGTGTCGGCGATTTCGACAACGATGGCTGGCTGGATTTGATCAAAACAAATTTTGCGGGCGATTATCCTAATGTGTATCGCAACACCGGAGATGGCATTTTCGAGGACGTTGTTGTAAGGGCAGGGCTCGCCGTGAATCCGCAGTATGTCGGTTGGGGGGTCGCGTTTGCCGATTTCGACAACGATGGCCTAGCAGACATTCTTCAAGTCAACGGGCACGTGTATCCAGAGCTCGACTTGGGAACTCGCAAAACCCAGGAATCCTACCGGAACCCTCGTTTGGTCTATCGCAACCTTGGTAACGGCCGCTTTGAAGATGTCAGCTCACAAGCCGGGCCTGGTATTGCTCAACAGAAATCGAGCCGGGGAGCCGCATTCGGCGACTTCGACAATGATGGCGACGTTGATGTGTTGGTCATGAACATGGGCGATGCGCCATCGCTGCTGAAGAATGATCTTTCCAGTTCGAATCATTGGATTCAGCTGCGCCTGGAAGGCTCCAAGTCCAATCGGAGCGCCATCGGCGCGACTGTGCGGGTCGAGGCAGCAGGAGCCATCCAGACTCAGTCCGTTCTGAGTCAGTCGAGCTATGTTTCACAGAACGATTTTCGTCTGCATTTCGGTCTGGGCTCGGCGGCGCGCCTGGACCGAATCAGCGTGCGGTGGCCATCCGGCACTACGGAACAGTTCCCTGGAATGCCCGCCGATGGCCAGGTCTTGCTTGTTGAAGGTAGCGGAACATCCAAACGGCTGCCTGGAAATTGAACCGACGCTCTCTTGAAAATCTCCTGGGAGCGTGGCATCCGTGCCGGCTTCGACGTTTGCGCAAACCCCCTGCCGCAAGAAGCGCGGCGAAGCTTTCTCAAAGCTTCGATTCCCTTGCCAAGGGGACAAAGTCTTTCTCCCCCTTGCGAAGCGCATAAGGGGGAGATGAAGAGGGGGTCCTCGTTCTAACCGTCATTTTCATCGAACGTGGCGCCGAAAAAGCGGCATGAAAAACTCCTCTGAAAATCCCCCTTACCAAAGGGGGAAAGAAGGCGAAACGACAGCGGTCGTGAAGCCTTCAGGGGGTTGTCGTGACGGGTTTGGGCCGACTGGACAGCCTAATCCAAAACCCCCTGAAGTCCCCCCTTGTCCAAGGGGGGACGCTGTTTTCATCGAACGTGGCGCTGCTCTAGGCGGCATGAAAAACCCCTCTAAGTATAGCCCGGCTTATCAACAGAAGACCTTGCACTCGGCTATTCAAATCTTGCACCAGAAGACCTTCAAAGCAGCAATAGTCTCTGTGGTTGTTGCGTCTTTGTCAGCGACCGTCTTCGCACAGAGCCCGGAAGCCCTTTCGGACTCCGCACAGCAGGCTGCCCAGGCTCAGCGCTACGAGGAAGCAGAGCGTCTATGGCGAAAGGCTATCGACTCCTCGCCCCGCTATTTTCCGGCGCTCTTCAATCTCGGCTTCTTTTTCTTCTCGCGCAAGCAATTCAGCGATGCAGTTCCATTCTTAGAACGAGCGTCCGCGGTTTCGCCGCGAGACTTCAACGCGCACTACCTGCGCGGAGCCTGTTACCAAGCCTTGGATCGACGCGATGATGCGCTGCGTGCCTGGCGAATTGCCCTGATGCTAAATCCAGCCCACGCCCGACTATTGCAGATTATGGTCGTGGAATACGGCAAGGGGCGTTACTTTCAAGAGGCTGCTGACGTGGCACGCCGGGCACTCGAGCTGGCACCCAACGATGCGAACGCATACTACCTTGCAATCAAATCACTGCAGGATGCGGGTCAGTACCCGGAAGCTCTTGAGATTGCCGGTCGAGCTGTAAGCCGCTTTCCTCAATCAGCCCGGGCGCACTTCGAGTACGGATTCCATTTGCAAAAAGTGGGACAAACGGATCAGGCGCTTCAGGAATTGGAAAAGGCGATGGCATTGGACCCTTCTTATGAAGAACCGCCCTTTTTCTTCGGCGACTTGATGCAGACACAGGGCCGGTACGAAGAGGCGATCCCCATCCTGCAAAGGGCCATTTCAATACGTACGGATTACGTTCCAGCTCGCGTCTCACTGGCCAAGGCTCTTATGGGGCTTAGAAAGTGGGAAGAGGCAATTAAAGAGCTTGACGAGGCCATTCGATTGGACGCAACCCACCCGCAACCGCATCTTTTGTTGTCACAGGTTTATTTTCGACTGGGGAATGAGGATCGTGCTCGAAAAGAGAAAGACTTGTCTTTGAAACTTCGACGCGAGAATCCAACCATACTGGAAGCGGTCCAAGGGCGCAACTTCCCGACATACTAGAAAACCGGCAACCGCCGTGCTGATGCTCAACCGTGCGGAAGGTGTCAGGCGGGCATGCTTTGGCTTCTTAGCCTTTCCTCAATTGAGTTTTTCGGTCAAAGATGTTAGTTTCGACGTGATATAGGCATGTCGAGGAGAGGAGCGGCCCATGGGCATTGAAGCCATATTGAAGTCGAGAAGAATTCGTCAGTTGGAGCTTCCGCAATATCTGTCGGTAGATGCGAGCAACAGCTTGCGCGATACACTGCAAGCTATGCAGGCCTCCGGTTCGGGATCGGCGCTTGTGACAGAGAATGGTCGTCTGGCGGGCATCTTCACTGAGCGGGACCTCATCTCCAAGGTTGGGGTTGCTTCCGTGGATAATACGAAGCCCATCCGTGATTTCATGACTCCCAATCCAACGGTTCTCAGCCCTGAAGACTCTGTTTTCGATGCCATTTACTTGATGGACGAACACGGCTATCGCAACATCCCGCTGGTGGAAGCTGACGGACGGCTAGTGGGGAGCTTGCCGGTTTCGAAAGTGGTTGAATTCCTGGCCGAGAGTTTACCGCAAGAGGTGCTCGCCCTGCCTCCAAGGGGTGAACAGCGCTTTGCGGCCGCTGATGGTGCTTGAGTCGATTCCCTTCATTCATAACCAATCAAAATTGAGGGCGCACAGTTTATGCCGGTGATTGAGACCGAAAACAGGAAAGATCTGGTTGAGATTGAGAACGTAACGATCCGCTTCGCCGGAGATTCCGGCGATGGCATGCAATTGACGGGAACGCAATTCACGAACACCTCGGCCATTCTCGGCAATGACATCAGTACCCTGCCGGATTTCCCGGCCGAGATCCGCGCGCCTGCCGGATCGCTTCCTGGCGTCAGCGGATTCCAGATTAATTTCAGCAGCCGCGATATTCGCACCCCGGGCGACGAGCCTAACGTGCTGGTCGCGATGAACCCTGCTGCGCTCAAAGTAAACATCCACGATCTCGAAAAGGGCGGCATCCTCATTATCAACAGTGATGCGTTCGCCGAGCTGAACCTAAAAAAAGCCGGCTACGAGAAGAACCCGTTGGAAGACGGATCCTTGTCGGGCTATCGCGTCATCTCGATTCCGCTCACGGAGCTAAATCTGAATGCGCTGAAAGAGTTGAGTCTCGGGAAGAAGGAAGCTGACCGCTGCAAGAACTTTTTCGCGCTGGGCATGATGTACTGGCTGTATGACCGACCGCTGGACCCGACGCTGAATTGGATGCAGTCGAAGTTTCAAAAGAACCCCGTTGTGCTTGAAGCGAATGTCCGCGCTTTGCGTGCCGGGTTCAATTACGCGGACACCACCGAACTTTTCACGACTCATTACCGCGTGCGGAAGGCCAGCCTGGCGCCAGGAAAGTATCGGAACATCACAGGCAACGAGGCCACGGCACTGGGATTCATCGCAGCCGCACAAGTAGCGAAGCGGCCGTTGTTCTACGCGAGCTATCCAATCACGCCGGCCAGCGACATCCTTCATGAATTGTCGCGCCACAAGAATTTCGGCATCAAGACATTTCAAGCCGAGGATGAGATTGCGGCCATGACAGCGGCGATTGGAGCTTCCTTTGCCGGACACCTCGGGCTGACAGGCACCAGTGGACCCGGCGTAGCACTGAAATCCGAAGCCATCGGGCTGGCCGTGATGACAGAATTGCCGGTGGTGATCGCGAACATTCAGCGGGGCGGGCCAAGCACCGGTTTGCCAACCAAGACGGAACAAGCGGACTTGCTGCAGGCGATGTTCGGTCGTAATGGAGAGTGCCCGGTACCCATCGTAGCCGCCGCAACTCCGTCGGATTGCTTTGCGATGGCTTTCGAGGCCTTCCGGATTGCAACAATGTTCATGACGCCGGTGTTTTATCTTTCGGACGGCTATCTTGGCAATGGCTCGGAGCCATGGAAACTTCCGAAGGTGGACGAGCTGCCGAAGATTGACATCGAGTATCGAACGGAAGCGGAAGGGTTCCATCCTTATCTGCGGAATGAGGCCACGTTGGCGCGACCGTGGGCGATTCCGGGGACACCGGGTCTGGAGCACCGGATTGGCGGGTTGGAGAAACAGCACATCACTGGCAATGTCAGTTACGATCCGGACAACCACGAATTTATGGTTCGCCTGCGTGCGGAGAAAGTTGCCCGCATCGCGAACTTCATTCCTGAAGTCGAGGTGTTCGGGAAGCCTGAAGGCAAAGTGCTCGTGGTTGGCTGGGGAGGAACCTACGGGGCAATCACTTCCGCCGTGGAAATGATGCAGACGCGAGGCAAATCCGTATCGAGCGTGCATCTTCGCCACTTGAATCCGTTCCCCAAGAACTTGGGCGAGGTGCTCTCGCGATTCGAGAAGGTTCTGGTCCCTGAGCTGAATCTTGGCCAACTCTGCTTGCTCCTAAGGGCTCGTTATCTGGTGGATGCGATCGGGTTCAACAAGGTCAAAGGGCATCCATTCAAGATTTCAGAGCTGGTTCGAAAGATGGAACAGTTGGTTTGAAGTTCTTATTTTGTGAGCATTAGCAGAAGAGCACGACGCTGTCGATTGGTTTGCACTGGAGATAATTCCTAATGAGTGAAAATGGCAAGCAAAACGGCAAGGGTGCCGGGGTGGTGGAACTCAAGCGCCAGGACTTCATGACCGACCAGGAGGTTCGGTGGTGCCCCGGTTGTGGCGACTACTCCATTCTTGCCCAGACCCAGAAGACGTTGCCGGATCTCAAGATCCCGCGGGAGAATTTTGTTTTCGTTTCGGGCATTGGCTGTTCGAGCCGCTTTCCCTATTACGTCAACAGTTACGGGTTTCATAGCATCCACGGCCGGGCGCCTGCTGTGGCCACGGGGATTAAGGCCGCGCGACCGGAACTTTCCGTGTGGGTCATTACGGGTGACGGCGACGCGTTGAGCATCGGTGGCAACCATTTTATGCACGTAATCCGACGCAACCTGGATATCAACATCATTCTGTTCAACAACCGGATTTATGGATTGACCAAGGGGCAATACTCGCCGACGTCGGAATTTGGAAAGAAAACCAAGTCGACACCACAGGGTTCGATTGACTATCCGATAAATCCCTTGTGCGTGGCACTGGCAAACGAGGCAACGTTTGTGGGGCGCTCCATTGATGTTGACGTGAAGCACCTGAGCACCGTGCTCACGCTGGCTGCCAACCATAAGGGTGTTTCGTTCGTGGAGGTATTTCAGAACTGCAACATCTTCAACGATGGAGCATTCAAGCATTTCACCGAGCGAGAACACCGCGAGGATCGTACGATCAACTTAGAACACGGCAAGCCCATGATTTTTGGGAAAGACCGCAACAAAGGTCTTCGTCTCAATGGAATCAAGCTTGAGGTCGTTGAGCTTGGCAACGGAATCACCGAAGCCGACTTGCTCGTGCACGACGCGCATTCCTCGGATCCCAGCCTCGCATACATGTTGGCCAGGATGGAGTACCCCGAATTTCCAGTTCCCATCGGGGTGTTTCACGCGGTAGGAAAGCCGACCTATGACGAACTTATGGAAGCTCAGGTGCAAGATTCCATCAGCCGCATGGGTCCCGGAAATCTGGAAAAACTACTCAACAGTGGAGATACCTGGGTGGTGGAGTGACGACGTTCGAATGACGAAGTTCGAAGTACGAATAGCGCTGAGGATGGGTTAGTCTGTTCTTCATTCGCACTTCAGAAAAAGGGGCAACGCATATGCAGTGTCCATCTTGTGGCCACGACAATTTGCCAGGCTCGGACCGATGCGAAACTTGCATGGCATCCCTGATGAAGCTGGACGTACCACAGGCGAAGTCCGGGCTTCAGGAACGCCTGATGGAAGATTCGATTTCGGCCTTGCGACCTGCACAGGCCATTTCACTACCGGCCGAGTCTTCTGTTTTGGAGGCCGTCGCAAGAATGAAGGAACGTCATGTCGGCTGTATTCTGGTAATGAAAGACGGGCAGCTGGCTGGAGTTTTTTCAGAGAGAGACTACCTGCTCAAGGTCATTGGTCTCAGCCGCAGCCTGGAAGAGATACAACTCGCCGAAGTGATGACGCCCAGCCCGATCACCCTGAGTCCGGAACATTCCATTCGCTTTGCCCTGCACGAAATGTCTGTGGGTGGATTCAGGCACATCCCGCTTGTCCGCAATCGTGAACCTGTCGGCATTGTTTCAGCTCGCGATGTAATCGGGTACCTCTGCCATCAAATCCAGCATGCGGAAGTTTCCGCCGTGGCTGCTAATACAAACAGCTAGTCGCTTCCATCACTCAGCCAAGCGTTCCCGGTACTCCGTTTGCTCTCTGCAGCACAAGCAGATTCCGGGTGCGTGAGTCGTAATGTTGCAGACTTCGCAGAAGTAGTGAAAGTCGTACACCTTTCCGCCGCGGATAAACTGAGCCTTCACCAGTTCAAACCAAGGCGAGGATGCCTCTTCCTTTCGTAGAGTCAGCCGGAACTCCCGGGTCTGGAGCCGTTTTTCCACGAACAGAGCGCCGACGTTCTCGTGTTTCCTGAGCGGATAAATCTTGCCCCCAGCCGCTTTCAGGCCCAGAGTCTCAGGCGCTGTCGTACAAGCCTTCTCTTTGAAGGACCCGTCCAGACAAACTAATAGTCCTGTGACCACAAGATTGGCAGCCTCTGGCACCCGCGGCTTCTCGAGTGCAAATCCGGCGCAGACTTGGCAGAATACCAAGCCTAGACAAGGAAAGAATTTCCTCACTTGAGGGCATATCATAGCGTCACGCTCCAAGAACCAGAGTAGCTCAGGGTGACGAGGTTTTCAAGGGCACGTGGGATAGAAGTCGCCCAAGGCGATATCCGTCATTCCTGCAAAAGAACGTCACCCCGGCGGATATTAAGCCGGGGCTAGTATTGCTGACAAAAAGTCTGGATTCCCGCTTTCGCGGGAATGACGCACACGATGAGAGATTTCTGATGCGCACCATCAACATCGCTCTACTCGGCTCGGGCTTTGTGGCCGAATTTTTCATGCAGGGTCTTGCTAATGTGAACGGCCAGAGAGTTGTTTTGAACTACTCGCGTTCACTCAAGAGAGCGCAGGAGTTCGCGCGTCGCTGGAACATCCCGGAGAGCGTTACGAATCTGAAGAACGCCGTGGAACGCAGTGACATTGACCTGTATCTGATCGCTCTGCCGAATAAAGAGCACCTGCCCGTTGCTCTGCTCTTGTCAAAACACAAAAAGAATCAGGTTTGTACCAAACCGTTGGCGCGCAGTCCGCGAGAAGCGCGGGCAATGCTCGAGGCGGCCAGGAAGTCAGGAATGATGCACGGCTATGCCGAAACCGAAGTTTTTGCGCCAGCGGTCGTCAAGGCAAAGGAAACCGTTGAGCAAGGAGGCATTGGCAGAGTCCTCTGGGTTCGATCGCGGGAGTCGCACAGCGGCCCCCATAGTCCGCACTTCTGGGATGTCGCCAAGACTGGAGGTGGCGCCCTACACGACCTGGGTTGCCACTGCGTTGAAGCTGCGCGATACTTTTTTGGCAAGGACGACTCCGTCGTTGAAGTCATGGCTTGGGGAGCGACACTGGTGCATCACAAGAAAACCAAAGGCGAGGACAACGCGCTCCTGCTCCTTCGATTTGCGAGCGGCGGCATTGCCCATTGTGAGCTTTCCTGGACAACGCGTGGAGGCCTGGACCTTCGCAACGAGATCCACGGATCAGAGGGCTCGTTGTTCACCGATGTGACGCGCCAGACCCCATTGATTTCGTTTACCCCACGACCAGCAGGCTACGTCATTGAGAAAGCCGACCTCGATTTCGGCTGGACGCGGCCTCTGCCGGAAGAAGCCTTTGCCTACGGCTATCAGGCGGAGATGCGGCACTTCGTGGAATGCGTTCGCGAAGGAAAGCCTCCACGTGAAACCTACGAGGACGGCTACATCGTCAATTGCATCCTTGAAGCCGGTTATCGCTCGATGCGCAACCGGAAATGGGAAAAGATTCGGAAGTTCGAAGGCCGAAGTTCGAAGTACGAATGAAGGACGAATGGCTAGGGAAGTGCAATCACGAACAAGCCCCTACGATGCTCATGACGAGTTTGGAATTCATTTCGCTCTTCGAACTTCGTCATTCGTACTTTACAACGTTGTGACCTATGAAATGTCCCAATTGTGGCGGTGACGCCAGCCCCGACCAGGTGCGCTGCTCGTGGTGCCAGGGATCGCTGGCCACTGTTGCGTGTCCATCCTGCTTTGCAACCATCTTCACCGGGATGAAACACTGTCCCTGGTGTGGTGCCGAAGTTGCGAAGGCAGAACCACTCAAGCAAATCGCCGAGGCTTGCCCGCATTGCCAGACAACCATGACATTCGTTCAACTCGGTGCCAGCCAGTTGAGTGAGTGCCGCTCCTGCGGCGGCGTTTGGGTCAGTAAGGATTCCTTTGAAAAGATTTGTCAGGATCGGGAGCAGCAGGAGGCGGTCCTTGGGCGGCCGGTGGCGGAGACTGTGACGCCAGAAGCAGCCGGAAAGCCACGACGGGTCTACGTCCCTTGCCCGGCCTGCAAGAAGCTGATGAACCGAATGAATTTCGCAGGCTGTTCAGGCGTTGTCATCGATTGGTGCCGCGAACATGGAACCTGGCTGGACCATACGGAATTGCCCCAGATCATCGCTTTCATCCGAGGGGGTGGTTTGCGCAAGGCTCGCGACCGGGAGAAGGAGATGCTTCAGGCCGAGTCGCGCCGACTGAGGATGAAAGAGTTACAGTTGGCTGCGAAGGAAGGCAGGCTGCCTCGGGATGTCTCGACGGTTTCCTGGAACAAAGATTCCGACTCGTTGATGGACTTGCTTGCCTCCATGTGGCACAGCTTGAAGGATTGATTGCGTTGTGCACTCTCCTGGGTCCCAGGATTCACCTGCATTGCATCGACCTCTCCAAGACTGGAAAGGGAATAGCGAATCGAGAGCTGAATTCAGAGCCTTTTGGCTTGACCCCCGATGAATCATAAGTCGCTGCTTGGCGCGTCGTTTCTCCACTTCCGGATTCATTTGAACCGTTCATTTGACTGGTTTAGAATTGCGGATGGTTTGAGGTGACTCCAGCCATTCAGGGAGGGTGCAGCACCGATGGTGCCTACGAAACAAGAATCTGCCCCTCCGATACACTCGCCTGCCGAAACCTCTCAACAGGTGCTAGACTGCCTCGTTTGGGACTTGGGGGCGTGCGAGTACCTCCCGAGTCTGGAGCTGCAGCGCAAAGTTGTACAGAAACGAAAGAACAGTGAAATCCCAGATAGTCTGTTGTTTGTTGAGTATCCCCATACAATCACCTTGGGGCGAGGCGGGAACGCCGAGCATCTGTTGGCAGCGGCTTCAGAGCTGAAGCGCAGATCGGTCGGCTATTGGGAAACGGACCGTGGGGGCGACATCACCTATCACGGGCCGGGACAGATGATCGCGTATCCCATTCTCGACTTGAAAGGCCTGCGCCGCGACATCGACTGGTATCTAAGAACCCTGGAGGAATGCATCATAGAAACGCTCGAGGACTTCGGCGTCCAAGGTGATAGGGTTGCTGGGGCAACGGGCGTTTGGGTAGGCGACGAAAAGGTCGCCGCCATTGGGGTTCGAACCAGCCAATGGGTGACGTCCCACGGTGTGGCGTTGAATGTCCATACGGACCTGGACTACTTCGACCTGATTGTGCCATGCGGACTGCGGTCACGCGGCGTTACCTCTCTATCGAGAATTCTAGGGGGCCGGGCGCCGGGGCTGCACGAGGTGAAGTCTCGTTTCACGGATCACTTTGGAAGGATCTTCGGCCGATCCATGGGCGTGCCCTTCATGCCGTTGCCCTGCGCCACGGCGGATGAAAGTATTCCCCCTTAGCAAAGGGGGCGGCGCAAAGCGCCCGGGGGTTGTCTTGCAGGTTTTCCGGTCCCGTCACGACAACCCGCTGAAGGGTTCGCGACCGCGTGAAATCTTCTCAAGATTTCACCTTCGCCTTCTTTCCCCCTTTGGTAAGGGGGATTTTTGGAGTAGACCGCTGTTGTTGGATTGCAAAGTCGGGCAATAAGCTCTCTCGTTCATCTTAGCTTCAAGCAGCAGGATTCTCTCAAGGAGCTGACCGTCCATGGAGCTCAATCAGCAGACGCTGCT
>Ga0180085_1000575_pt1 | contig 12886 bp, 13 predicted proteins | sample EasRiv730_16_10D_FD_123013 | JGI IMG/M metagenome (GOLD analysis project Ga0180085, IMG submission 123013) | Soil microbial communities from meander-bound floodplain in the East River, Colorado, USA - East River metaG ERMLT730_16_10D | ecosystem: Environmental > Terrestrial > Soil > Floodplain ... | reverse complement strand
GCGTCGACCGAGCTGGTCTTCGAATTGAGCGTGACGGAGGATCGGGAAGAGCTGCGGAGTGAGCCGCAAATTCAGCGTCCAGCGGCAGTCCCCTACTCTGTTCTCGGTCGGATCTACAACCGCGTTCGTTGCCTGCGGATAATTTGCGAGGATCGGTCCGATGGTCCGGCCCGCGAGCGCTTCATGGAGCTGAACGAGGAGTGTTACCTCCTCATTCAGCACGCCGTACGACAGCACGATCTGCTCACCCGTGTGCAGCCCCTGGTGCACAGCCGCGAGCGCCTTCTCCATGTAGCGGGGAGTGCGATCGTTGTGCGCCGGGCAGGTCAGCGCGACGAGCATTGGGCGAGCATAGCACGCCCGTCAAAACCGCCCGGACAAGCGTGCATTGCACTCGTACCAGGCGGCCCACGGCTTCCCACGCGGCGCGACGTTCCTCGTCCGCAGGCGGAGGAGGGGAAACGGCGTGATACCCGTCCACGCGACGCATCGAGCCAGGGACTCCCAATAGTAGCAGACCGTCGGCACGGCCGATCAGTCGAGCGGGAGCACCGGTTGTACCCGTGGATTGATCCGCACCGGTGAGCGGATGAATCGTGCGGACGGATGCTCGTTGACGAGGGCCTGCCAGTTGCCGTAGTGATCGAGAAAGAGCGGGGATCGAAGCGCGTCCGGCTCGGCGAGGAACTGATCGATCGTTGTGGCGTAGCAGAGCTTGCGGTCCCGGTTACGGGCGCAGTCTTGCGCCAGACCTAGGATGTGATGCGCTCGGTCTGCGGTGGTCGTGACGAATGCGACGCGGAAATACGGACGCTGTTCGCGTCCTCCTCCCCTCTTCCAGATTCCCCAGACGTAGTTCTGGTACGCCTCATACGCGAGAATCTTCGTGCGGATACTACTTGTCGCGGTGCTGTCGAGCGGCTCGGTGCTGCGATCGAGCTCGAAGAGGACGTTGTAGGTTCGGCCGGCCGTCGAAAGCTGCACGTGGCAATCGGGCGAAACGCGGTGGGTACCCGTCTCAAGCACAAGCTCATTCTCTCGGTGGAAGCCCGTTATGCGCAGTCGCCAGGCGTGCGCCGTCGTGTACGTATGCACGATGAGGTCAGCCAGACTGAGCGTGTGGAGCAATCGCGACGGAGACAGCTCCGCGAAGAAGCTGCGGTGCGGGAGCGCCGCTTCCGATCCGTGCAGCACCCGGTAGGCTTCCACGGTCAGCTTGTAATAGTTCGCCAATCCTCCACCGGTAACGCCGAGCGAATAACTGTGAACGAATGAGCCTCGGCTCAGGGCCTGCAGCCGCTCTCGGGCCCGGCGCTCGTCGCGGAACGGCCCTCCCTCGAAGGCCACGCTCGCTTTGAGGATCTGCGACACGGTGACGGGAGTCCGATCGAGGAACTGCAACAACGCCAAGTCGCGTGGAGTAAGTTGCATGGGGTCGCACATCCTTGTTCGAGCGCTTCCGCGAACGTACCATCCAGGCGTGGCGGGTTCCTATCGCCCCTATGGAGAAATCTGGTTACGTAGATGTCGACGCCCTGCAGGCAGGCACGTCCCTGGAGGACGCTGCGGCCAGGTGCGGCGTGCGGCTCGACGCGAAGCCCAGTGGCAAGGAGGTGCGGATCGACTGCCCGTTTGGGTGCCCCGGCGATCACGGCGGGCGCCGCGAGCTGTCGGTCAGCACCGAAAACCCGCAGAAGGTCTTCTATTGTCATGCCTACCAATGCCAACTGCGGGGCAATCTCCTAACACTCATGCACGGCTGGCTCACGGGCCACCGACCCGCCGGCGACAAGCTCAAGGGAGCGGAATTCAATCGGGTTAAGCAGGTGCTCGCGGGTGCAATGCCGCCTCCGCCTGGTGCCGCCGTTTCCTTACAGCGACCGGCGCCGGAGCCTGCACCGGTCCCACGCAGCGTGCCTCTGGAGGAAAGCGACGAGGAACCGATCCGCCAGCTCGCAACGATCGATACGAAGTTCGTCACCGACGTGGCTGCGATGCAGCCGGCCGCCGCCAGCTACGTTCGTCGTCACCCCTCCCTCTCACCCGAGTCGATGAAAAAGTGGCGTGTGGGCTACCTCCCGCTCGACGGCGGCGGGGACAAGCGCGGGTGGAGCCTGAGGGGACACATCATTTATCCTCTGCTGAGAGAAGACGGGAAGGTCTTGGCATGGGTTGGTCGCGACCCTCTCTATGAAGAGAAGGAACGGGAGTTTCAGTGCCTCATTCCGGCCGAACGCGAGAAACGCAAAGAGCCGCAGAAGCACAAGGTTCCATCCGGATTCGCTCGCGGCGGCGAACTCTTCGGGCAGCACACAGCGCGTCTCAATGAGACTGGCTATCGCGAGACGATCGCGGAGTGCGGGATCATCGTGGTGGAAGGATTTAACGACGTGATCGGCCTCGACAATCTCGGCGTCCCGTCCGTGGGCCTCTGCTCCAACCGGATGACCGAGCAGCAAGCGGAGAAGGTCGCACGTTGGGCGCGGCAAGTGGCCGGCGGCAAGGTGACGCTCCTCCTCGATTGCGATGACACGGGAGACGACGGGGCGAAGGAAGCGTTGTGGCTCCTCGCACAGCGAAGCGTCGATGTGCGGCTGGGGTGGACGCAAGCAATGCACGGCGGAGTTTTCCGTGGGAGACAGCCTGAGCAACTCACGAGCGAGGAGTGGCAGGAGGCGATCCGCCCGGTCGTGGTGCGGTAGCGTGGCGCGTCGGCGCGCCCTGCCATGTAGCGCCGCGTCCGCCGCTGCCTCAGGCAGCGAATGCATGCGGACGCGGAGTGGAAGGAGGCGCTTGCCGCGGGCCGCTCGTGCGAGTCGCGTCGCCCGGCGCATAGCCGGGCGTGTCGTCCGCTCCGCGGTCGACTCCCGACGGGGCGTAGTGCGGCGCAACGTCGTGGCCCGACCGTCAGGAGGGCGCGACCCCCGTTCTGAAGCCCCGTCGGTCCGCGAGGCACGAGCGGCCAGGGTGTCGGAAGAACGGGGGTCGCGGCCGATAGGCTCGCGACGTTGCGCCCTCGCAGAGTGGCGTTTTCGGCTGTCCCAAGCCGAGAAGTCGGTCGATCTCCGATCGCCGGGCGTTCGCCGCACGCTCGCCGGTGCCGGCGACGTTTGGGCGCTGGTTCGGCGACGGGGGAACGAGTGGTCAGGGACGCTCGACGGGTGCTACTCTGAGCCCGTGGCTCACCCGAAGAAACCGGCATCGGTGATTACGGTCCTCAACCTCAAAGGGGGAGTCGGCAAAACGCACACGGCGTGGTTGCTGGCCTCGGTGTGCGAAGAGCGCAATCTCCGCTGCCTCCTCATCGACACCGATCCGCAGGGCAACCTGAGCAATTCGTTCCTGCGGGAGCGGGCGGGGCTCCCCGGCGTGGAGCGCCTGCTCGATCCCTCTCAGGATGTCGACGGTCTCTCCCTGGTGCAGCGAACGGAGTTCGAGCATATCGATCTCCTTCCCTCGTCGCCGCTCATCGCGCGTTTCGACCTGGCGGATCAACAGTCGTGGGAGAAGGCCGACCTGCATCTGTCGTTCCTGTCGACGGTGCGGGCCGCGGAGCGACTGTACGATCTGATCGTCTTCGACTGTCCGCCGAGGTTGTCCCTCACGTCGTTCGCCGCGCTATGCGCGAGCCGGGTCGTCATCGTTCCGATGGAGGCCGCTGACTGGGGGGCCCAAGGGGTGTCGCAGGTGACGGAAGCCGTCGAATATGTGCGGGACCACTACAACCGAGAGTTGGCAATCCTCGGGTACCTGGTGTCGCGATTCAAGCCGCGCCGGTCGTATCAGCGAACGTATTTGGCGGGCATGCGTGAGCACTTCGGACGATCGGTCTTTGACACGACGATAGATGATCTGTCAGCATTCGAGCGTGCCGTCACAGACGCCGTCCCGATCACCGCGCATAACCCCCGCAGCAGTGCGTCCGTCATCGCGAGGCGGTTCTTCGACGAAGCGATCGAAAGAATTGAGGAACTCTCCGGAGGCAGCCACCGCCGCCTTCGCAAGGTCGATCGCAAGGAGCACGCCGCTTCCGCTCGGTAAGCAGCGGGCGGAGGGGGAGGCGAGCGGTCTGACGCGCATGAAGGGCGCGTTCTTCGTGAAGATCGGGCTGCTTGCACCCGACCCTACCCAGCCGCGACGCGCGTTCGATAAAGAGCAACTGCAGGAACTCACGGCCTCCGTGCGGGAAGGCGGCATCCGCCAGCCAATCCGCGTGCTGTACGTCGAAGCATCAGGGACGTACCGGATCATCGCCGGGGAGCGTCGCTATCGGGCGGCCGTGGCGGCAGGGTTAAGCGAGGTTCCCTGCATCATTGCGGACAAACAGACGGGAGAGCGCGACGTGCTGCTCGAACAGGTCATTGAGAACTGGCAGCGGGCCGATTTGAAGCCGGTGGAGGTGTCGAATGCGCTGGCGCGACTGCGCGACGAGCATGGCATGAGCCAGGAGGAGATTGCGCGCATGATTGGAAAGTCAAAGGGCGACGTTTCCAAACTACTTTCCATTCAGCACGTGGATGCCTCAATTCTGAAAGAAGCGAAGCAGGATCGGACTGGGCGATTTAATCGTCGGACGCTTGTGGCGATTGCTGGGCTGTCGTCGGATGGACAGAAGGAGATGGTCGAGAAAGTACGGCACGGCATGCCCGTGAGGGAGGTCGAGCGGGTCGCTGGGCGTTTGCGGAAGCATGGCCGAGGAAAGCGCGTCAGTCGCGTCACGGGAGCAATTCGCCGATTCGTCGTTGGGAGTGCGATTGTGGAAGTTCGGTTTCGCAAGCAAGATGCAACGAATGAAGAAATCGCCGATACGTTGAGGCGAGCGGCGAAGATGGCGGAAGAAGCTACCTGAGTCACGTGCAGGCTTGTGGCAGGTTTCCCCAGGAAACCGTGTTTGTTTTTGGCTACGAGAAGCCATTTGATTGAAAAAACTCGATGGAGATTCGTGTCCGATCGAACATGAACGGCCCGTTTGACGGGCACGAAGAAAACCCCGTGAGAGCGCAAGTCAGACACGCAGCCCGCTCCTTAATGATCCGATGGGAGCAGGGCCGTTATTGCACCGCCATCGTCATCCTCGATGAACCACAGTGCCTCAGGCTTGTCTGGGTCGTCGAATACCTGGAGGTAATCAAGGCCATTCTTCTCGCGAGCGAGGTTCTGAAGCCGGGACAAACAGTCGGCGATTGCGTGTCGATAGACTTCGATTGCCGATGGGGTCGCAAGGAATGGTTTATCGGGGCCGGGCTGGAACATGTACCGTGAATCCGGATGGTCGAATGGGATTTCCTGTTGCTTCAGAATCGGGCTTTGCATGGATCGGGAAGAGAGAGACCGATGCGAAAAGAGGGTTAGCTTCCCGATGAAACAACATCGCGGAAGCTCATGTTTGCCTTGGCAAAAAACAGCCCGACTCTGCCAGTCGGCCCATTGCGATGCTTCCGGATGAAGATATCCGTCACGCCAGGCGAAGGAGCGTCTTCGTTGTAGATGTCGTCGCGGTAGAGCATGAGAACAATGTCGGCGTCCTGCTCGATAGAGCCGGACTCGCGAAGATCGGAAAGCACAGGGATCGGGGGACTGCGCTGCTCGACGCTTCGAGAAAGCTGGGAGAGCGCGATGACCGGACACTGGAGTTCGCGGGCGAGATTCTTGAGGGAGCGGGATATGTGGCTCACCTGCTGCGTCCGGTTCTCGGAAATAACGGCCCGGTCGGTGACCTCAATGAGCTGCAGGTAGTCGATGATGAGCAAATCAAGGCCGTGCTCCAACTGCTGTCGGCGGGCCTTGCTGCGCAGATTGCTGAGAGTGGTGTCCGAATCGTCATCAAGGTAGATCGGGTGCTCGCGCAGGCCATCGAAGAGCTTCCCCATGCGCGCGAAGTCCTCCGGCGACAACTCTCCTTTCTTTAGTCGCCATCCGTCGATGCCGAGCTGTCCCGCGATGACACGGTCCATCAGTTCCTGCTTGCTCATCTCCAGCGAGAAGATTGCGACGTTTTTCTGCTGGGTTCCGGCGACGTTCCGGGCGATATCGAGCGACAGTGATGTCTTCCCCATCCCCGGCCTGGCCGCAATGATCGTGAGGCTGCCGGGCTGCAGGCCGGTGAGCATGTAGTCGAGTTCCCGGAAGCCGGTGCGAATGCCGAAGAGCACGGTCTTGTCTTCGGCGGCCTGGAGCTTCGTGTACCTGTCGTAGCTCTCGCTACCCACGTCGGCGATGTGCTGCGGCAGGTTGTGATTCCCATGCCGGGCAAGTGCGACCAGGTGTTGCTCGGCCCGCTCAAGCGCCTCATCAGCTGTCGAGGCGTCGTCGCGGGCGTCGGCTGCGATCGTATCCCCCACTGTCGCGAGTCGGCGGCGCAGTGCTCGGTCGCGAACGATCTCAGCGTACCGCCGCGCATGTGAGGACGTGGGGACGTTCTCTGCAAAATTCGTGAGCATCGCGAGGGCGTCTCGTGACGCGAACTGAGGATCCGATTTCAATTCGTCGGCGACGGTGACGGGATCGATCGGATGTCTTGCGTCGTGCAGTCGGTTGATCGCGTCGTACACCGCACGATGCAACGGGTCGTAGAAGTCGGCGGGCGATGTCACGGGCGCCACGTCGATCATGCGCTCGCTGTCGAGAAGCAGCGCGCCGAGAAGTGTCTGCTCGGCATCGAGTGAATGCGGGTGTGCCGATGGGGGAGTTGCGGTGCGGGACACGTCGGAGAAAACGCTACCACCCTCGGCGAGGTCGCGCCTAGTGCGAAACACGCAATCGCAAAAGGCAGTCGCCGCTCTGCGTCGGCTGATCGAGCAATGGCAAGAACGGTCGTACGTTGCTTATCAGTGCTCTACAGATACTCTTCCCTTTACTCTCTGGTCGTGGGGACAAAACGACAAACGGTCGTCAGTGCAGCCAAGCAGATATTCCTGAGCGGTCGTCACGCACTTTGGCTCTCTGAAGCGGAGAAGGGTGTTTTCGTGTATCGCCAGACCCACCAGGAAGAGCACCTCCGGCGTATCGCCAGACCCACCAGTTTCCGATGAAAAGCGTATCGAGGGACCCACTATCGACGTATCGCGAAACCCACCAAAAGGGCGACGTGGGATGTATCGCCAGACCCACCAACGCTCAGTCCCGGAAGAATGTTCCGTACGCATCCATCGACAGCTGACTCGGCGCTACATCGTCGAATCGAGCAAGTCGTTCTGCACGACGAAGGTCGGCGTACCAGTCGGGCTCGGGATGATCGTGCTGCATCCGATTGATGTACGCAGCGAGCTCGCTCTTGTGAAAGCTTTTTGGACGATGTTCCTTCTGTGCAAGCACAACAGCGATGTGCTTCTGCATTCTGTCCCGACCGAATTGCGCAACGAGTTTGCGGAACACCTGTGTGGAGATGGCCTTGTTGTCCTCGTCGCGTACCTCGCGGACTTGAGCATACAGGGCATCATTCTCGATGTTGTCGGTGAATCGGACGTCCGTTGTGGGAGCAGTGCGCACGTGGAGTCGCGGGCCTCGGCTCCATCGGAGCGCATACGAGTCCTTCCTCGGGCCAGTCAAAAGTTTTTCAAGGTATTTGCCCCAGGGCCGGAACGGGACGATGAGACCGAGCGACTCGGCCTCCGCTAGAATGCGTTTCAGTTTCTGGAGACGCAGTCGATTGAGCTCTGGTTTGTCGTCGTATCCGATCTGGTGCATCGCGAAGTCGTCGGCGATGAAGAACGAACTGTCCCGCTGATTCCATCCGTCGCGATTAGCGATGAGGTAGAACCGTCGCATGGCGGGGGAGAGTGAGCGGTAGAGTTCGTAGTCGAAGGCGAGGTGAGTGCCGCGTCGGATGAGGTCCAAGAATGAGCGGTCCCACTCGAAGACGATGGGGCGTCGCGACTCCGTAAGGCGGGACATGCTGGCCAAATTGAAGAAGCCGAAGTTCCTGACGTCGTACGTGTGGGTGTCGGAATCCCAGAATGCGGTGTTCGTGTACTTCACGTACGACAGTCGGAAGATGCGGCTCCGCAGCCGAAGGTAGTCGCCTTGCGACGTCGCGGGCAGTTGCAGTTGTTTCGCGATGAAATCGGCAGTGAGATACGTCCGACCGTCCGCGGGTAGCTCGGGCAGCCGCCTGAGGTACGTGTAGAGGCCGAGTAGCACGTCGAAGTCGGTGGGTGCGAGACCGAAATACGCGGAAACGATCTGCGTCCCCGTGCGGCGATTGCCGTTGTGGGTGTAGGGGAATTGCCGTGGGTAATTGAGCGGGTCGCTCACCTCCAGTTCCGCTAGAGCTTCATCGCGGCGAAGCTCGACGTACCGCGGATGATCACGTAACGGAACGGCATTGAAGTCGAGGGGGCAAAAGGCCGCACGAATGAAATCGAGACCGGCGTAAGCTTTCGTTCCTGCCTGGTGCTGTGCCGCCTTTGGCATAGTCGGGACGGTAGCACGGTGACGGGAAATCAGCTATTGCGAGGGATGCGGCGACTGTGTTCACGCACTTCCGGGCGCCAACAGCTCGCGGGTGCGGCTGTAGTATTTGCGGAGCGCATCTCGGGAGGCGATTGCAAACAGGCCGACAAGCCCGAGGTCGACGAGCATGGCAGGGGCAGGGGAGAGTCCCATCATCGCTCCCGGCCCTCGCTGGACGAGAGTTCCGCACAGGACGACGACGACCGTATTCCCGTAGAACTGATAGTAGCGGTAGTGGTTCTGAACGATGCCCTGGAATGCTTCGGCTCGGGCATGAAGATTCTGGAAGGACCACTGAGGCTGGGCCAGTCCCGTGCAGTGGTGGATCGTATCGAGCACCAGCCAACGAACGGTGCTTGCGGTGAGGCCAGCGCCGACGGATGCGACGGTGACAAACAGGAAGCCTGCGACGGTTGGTGCAGTCTCAGGAGAGGGGACGAGCCAGGCCTGGAGGGATTCCGAAAAAATAGAAAGCTGCAGGATCAACAGAAAGCCCGGCACCACGTAGGCGATGAGCAAGCCGAAGCTGTCCTCACGGATGTCAGTCACCGGCAGGAATCGTACTCCGGCCGGTGACGTGGCAACAAGGCTCACGCCTTCCCTTTCGTGTCCCGCCGGCGTTTCTTCTTTGCCTTGGCTAGAAGTTCCTTTTTCTTCGTGGAAGTGGCAGTAGGTTTGGGCGGATGGTAGCCGTTTGTCATGGTTCGACTCCAGAAATGGGGCTCAGCACGCATAGTCCTTTTAGGACTATTCCAATAGAGAATATAGGTTCCGTGGCAGACTCAAGGAAGGCCTGTCATGGAAAAATCGACGTTCACCCGCGAGTACGCCGCACTCTGTCGGTTACTGCGCGAGACGCGGGAACGCGCTGGGCTTACACAGGTGGAGCTGGCCGAGAAAATCGGCGAGACGCAGTCCTACGTGAGCAAGGTCGAGAGGGGAGAGCGACGGCTCGACCTGGTGCAGCTCCAAGTGTTCTGCCGGGCGATGAAGTCCTCGTTGTCGGATTTCGTTGCGGTATTCGAAGGCGCAGCTTCGCGCAGAAAATAGGCTGCCCGGGCCTCCGCTGTCCGCATGTTCTTACCCTCGTTCCATTCCCCGGAAGGCGGGTTAAGATGGGGGCTCTGAGCTGACTCTGCAAGCTTCGAAAGGGGTGGTTCAATGCACCTTAAGTCGGTCCTCATACGGTTTTATAAGTCGTTCAACTTCGATTACTTGCGGAAATTCAATACGTCAGTGAGCCAACGGTATCCGTGGGAGTCGATCGGGGATCTTTGGTATCCGTTCGTGACAATTCCCATCGACTCTAGGATTACCACCGTGGTGGGCGCGAACGAGTCAGGGAAGACTCACCTTTTGACTGCGATCGAAAAGGGAATTCGGGGTGCTGGAATCGAGCGATCTGATTTTTGCCGCTACTCCCAGTTCTTCACGGTTGAGCACGGCAAGATGCGCATGCCTGATTTTGGCTTCGAGTGGGCAGGCTTCACTGGAAACGAACGCCAAGAGGTGCTGCAGTATCTAGGAATCACGAAGCCCACTGCATTCGATTCGTTTTTTATCTTCCGGATGCATGACGAAGGATTAGTGGGATTCATTCCACGAGAGGGCAGCGAGTACACCAAGCATAAAGTCACCGCGAACCCGGCCAGCCTTGCCGAGCTTGTGCCGGCAGTGTTCCGCCTTCATGAGGACATCGCGTTACCAGAGAGCGCACCGATTCGTTGGCTCGCGGAAGATGACACGAAGGGATCGCGACTGGAGCACTTGCCTAGGAAACGCCGAGTTACATTTTTGGAAACGATCTTCGGACACGATGGCTGGTTCAGCACCAAAGAGACCGTAACGAAGTCCGCGGATGAGATCGCTGGCGCATTTGCTGACTGCTACGGAGAATCGGAATCGGCACCTCAGGAAGAGCATCGGTTGGCCGAACTCCGCCTTGCTCGCGATCTTATTCGTAAGGTCGCGAGAATTGATGCGACCGCCCTGAGAGAGTTGCTCGGCGCCCTGCGTGACGGGAAGGATGCGTTCGCAAATAGCATTATCGATGCCATTAACAATGCGCTCGATGCGGCCTTGAACTTTCCCCATTGGTGGGTGCAGGACAAAGATTTCCGGCTACTCGTATCACCTCGGGACTACGACCTTGTTTTCACGATTCGTGATCGAACTGGACGAGAGTATTCGTTTGGCGAACGCAGTAGTGGTCTCAAGTACTTTCTGAGCTACTACATACAGTATCTCGCGCATGAGTCGCCCAAAGACCGTCGGGAGATTCTGTTGATGGATGAGCCCGATGCGTATCTCTCAAGCCAAGGTCAACAGGACCTCCTAAAGATATTTGACGCTTTCGCAAGCCCGGCTTCTGCAGGTCGCCAACCTACGCAGGTGATCTATGTCACGCACTCGCCGTTTTTGATCGACAAGAACCACGGCGAGAGGATTCGGGTGCTCGAAAAAGGGGTCGGGGACGAAGGGACTCGAGTCGTGAAAGATGTGGCACGGAATCATTACGAGCCGCTTCGATCTGCATTCGGTTCCTTCGTGGCAGAGACAACGTTTATCGGTCACTGCAACCTAATGGTTGAAGGGCCAGCCGATCAGATTCTTCTGGCTGGTGTCGCGTCGTTCCTGCGATCACGCCAGACTCCAGACTTGGAGACGCTTGATCTGAACAAGATCACGATTGTGCCTGCCGGCGGCGAAGGCCACGTTCCGTACTTGGTCTATTTGGCTCGCGGGCGAGATGTCGAAAAGCCTGCTGTGATTGTTCTCCTCGACAGCGACGCGGGAGGCAACAATGCCAAGAAAGGCTTACAGAGAGGCGGTGCAAGGCGCAAGCAAGTTCTGAAGCCAGAGAACATCCTCCAAATTGGAGACTTGTCGAAAGATCCACTAAAACTCAGAAATCCCGCCGGCCACACGTTGGTTGAAATCGAGGACTTGATTCCAATGCAGGTCTGCGTTGATGCAACCCGCCAGTACCTGCGAGAATTCTGCGAAGCAGCAGACGAGGTCATTCTCAAAGTGACGCATCAGATGATATCGTCCAAGTGCCAGGAAGGGATTTCGGTGTTCGATGCGATCAATCTATGCGTGGCCGAGATCGACAAAGATCTCCATATCGACAAAGTCGGCTTTGCGCGAATGACGATCGATTGCCTGTGGGAACTTGCGAAAGAGAAGGACGAGAAGGCACAGGGCGCGGTTTCAACGTTCGCCGACAGCATGAAGGTGCTTTTCAAGGAGCTGCGACGAATGCAGAGGAGCGCGGAGCGGGAGCTTACAGTCGAGAGAGTGTCACACCGTGTGGACCGCTCTAAGCAGGCGTTCCTGCAAGACCATCGTGAAGAGGCCAGACGGGAACATGCGTTTGTGCTTCTCGAAGAGATTGAAGGAGCGCTGGACAACAGTTTGGAGGCGGACGAGATTCGGATGCAATTACACGCGCTTCGTCGCGACTTCAAGATTGAGGACGACGTGACGCAGTTGATTCCCGATTACGCGAAATTCAAGGACCGCCTGGAAAACCTAAAATACGCAGGCCGGATAGCGACGCAAAGAGAGGAACGAGCGGTGGTCATCGGCAAGGAGGGCGCCTCTGCTGAGGCGGAAGTCGAATCGGAATCGACGCCCACAGAACCGCCTGTCGTTCCGGCGAGCACCGTCGCATAGCCTGCTGAAGTAATCGCGATCAAGGCGTCCAAATGACGGAGCGAATTAGAAGCGGAACTAGTTGTCAGACACGGACGGCAATCCACCGTCGACTGCCTCTTCGTTGGACATGATCCAGACTTCCAGCTTGTCCCAACGGACGACGACTTTCAGTCCTCGATCGTCGTTGAAGATGTAAGCGGCCTCCTTCGGCTCGATGCGCTCCACTCGTTTCACGGCATCCCTCACGAGCTGGTCTCGCTCTTCCTTCGTCAGAAACGAGGCACCTTCGGAGCAGACCAAGCGAAATGCCTTTTTCATTTCCGCTCTTTCCTCGGCACAATCGCCAACTGCTTCTCGGAATCGGCGAGTCGGTTCAGACTCTCGACGATCTCCTCGTAGGTGTCTCCGATCACCTCGGGGTGGTGAATGACGACGAGCTGCTCCTTGGACTCGGCGAGCATTCGAATGAAGTCGGCGAACTTCCGTTCGTAGTCAGACGTGCTGTGGTTGCCGTTTGTGCTGGACATCGGTAGATCCACCTGGGGCTGCGTCGGCGGCTATCTGGAATTGTAGTCATCGTCACTTTTCCCTGCTTGGGGAGGTCATCCGCAGCCGCACTGCGCCTGGCCGATGGAAGCGCACAAAAAACGGGCATCACGAAGGATGCCCGCGAACTCTCAGTCGCGATCACAATAGTCGATAGCACCGTCGTTCCAACAAAAGACGTAGGTTTCGAACGGCCAATCGCCAGCGACTAAGACCAGTAATTTGCCTT
>Ga0180085_1000574_pt1 | contig 12893 bp, 19 predicted proteins | sample EasRiv730_16_10D_FD_123013 | JGI IMG/M metagenome (GOLD analysis project Ga0180085, IMG submission 123013) | Soil microbial communities from meander-bound floodplain in the East River, Colorado, USA - East River metaG ERMLT730_16_10D | ecosystem: Environmental > Terrestrial > Soil > Floodplain ... | reverse complement strand
GATCAGAGCGACAACCCCGTCGATCCGCTCGATGCTCCTCTTTTTCGATGGCTTCCAGTTGTCGGCCGCGTCCGTCTCGATCGAGGCGTTCCCCGCCATCCAGCGCAGGACTGGCCACCAGGGCACACTGCTGGCGCATCCGGGTGCTCCGCGGGCAATTGCCGTGTCGCCCGACGGCAAACGTCTTGCAATTGGAACTTGGGAAGGTGATATCATCCTTTTGGACCTCAAGCCGTAGCTTGCGATTCCCGCCGACATAGGCGCGAATCTCGACGGACTCCTGATCAAGCGACCGCCCGTTCTCGCCGACCGTCACCACCGCCCTGGGCCAGCGCCGAGCAGAACGCGAAGAGCACCGCGGACGAGCCGTCGCGCTCATCGTCGCTTCGCAGCGGTATGGCCCCTGGGTGGGCTTGGGCTTGGCCATGCTCGGCAGTCGAGACGGGCGCAGGCCGCGGGTCAAGAAGTGAACTGGGGCCGATTACACTGGCGAGCATGCCCCTTCGCTTCGGCCCTTACCGCATGCCCCGTTTCAGGATCGGCGGCAAGCTCGATTGCAAACACTCTGGCCCGATTCGCGTTGTGGCAATCAGCAACGCTCCGCAGCAGTGGCCGTTGGGTCAAGTCCCTGGTCATAGGATTCCAGTGCTATGCGGTGACTTAGTCCTCGCGGTCAAGAGCGAAGCGGCTAGTGACGTGGCAATCGCCTGGGGCGTAGCAGTCAACCTCGTGACAAAATGGCGCAAGGCACTACGGGTTAGGGAATCGGCTGGCGAACGATTGCTGCGCTCGGAAAGGATCAAGGCCAGCGACCCGAAGCGTGCGAGGAGAATTGGCCGAGCTTTTCGCGGTAAGCGCCGGCCGCGTCACGTCCTAGAGGCGCTTCGGCGGTCGCATCTTGGCAAGCCGCTTTCCCAAGCAGTGAAGGCGAAGATTTCAGCCACTCACAGGCGACTTGGCATTCGCCCGCCAGGGCGGCAACCAGCGTGGTCTGCCCGCGAAGACGCTGTTGTGCGCAACCGTCCGCCTGCCGAGGCGGCGAAAACAACAGGCCGCACAGTTCGTGCGATTTACAACCGGCGGCACTTTCTCTGCCTGACGCGCAAAGACCGGAGGAAACCGGCTAACGCACAGGCGAAAGTCAGGCGGTACTGGACGGCGCGGGAAGATCGAATAGCGAGAACTAGGCCGCTGGCCGTAGCGGCGAAGATGACCGGGCGCAGCGTGTCTGCAATTATCGCACGCCGTGTAAGACTTAGGCGCAATGGCGAACCACTCCCCGACCATCGGACGAGCGCCGAGCGGCTAAAGTTGGGTAGATCGGTATGGACGCCCGAGGCTGACGAGCTGTTGAGGCAGCTTCGGCCCTACATCGTGGCCCGGATGCTTGGTGTATTGCCCGAGACGGTTAGAAACCGTCGCAAGGCACTTGGCCTCCCACTTGTCGGTTGGCAGGGGGCAAAGCGGCCCGCGCACGAAAAAGCCCCGCCAGTGAAGGCGTGAACGATCTAGGGCAGGGGTGATGGCGGTTGGACAGCAGCGTTCGGAGGCGATAACGCATAGGGGTTCATAGGCGGCGAACGTATGCCCAGATTCCAGCGACTGAAATGACGCCTGTAAAACCCAGAGTGACCAGAGCGGCCAGAAGTCCTGATTCAACGTGCCTCGAATTTGAGGAGTTATGCGCTTCCCCTAAAGTCGCCCTTTCCGCAGCGAATACTAATCCAGAAACGAAATCATAAGCCAGATAGCCAGCAAGCAGGCTCACAAGAATCGCGATGACGCCCAGCTTGGCGGCCGTTCCCCATTGGAATCTTCGGCTCGGCGACTGCGATAGCACGTCTTTCGGCGCTTCGTACGGGTTCGGCTCCATGCCCCTGATTGTCACGGGCCGATGGCCGCCGCGGCAAGTGAGCAGCGAGCGGGACTCCCCAATCAGTGTTCGGGGTTCCTAGGAATTAGGCAGTGCTACGAGTCAGTCCAAAGGTGGATGTACCAAGTAAGCACCGCGTCGAACTGCTCACAGGTTCGCCCCGTCCAGAACAGCGGAGCATAGAAGTAAACGATAGCCGAGCCTGCTCTGTATTCGATGTAGCCTGCGCTCGACAGATACGCGACTGGCCCAATCGACAGGAAGTAGAGAATGGGGCCGGCGACAGCTACGAGAAAGCTGATGAGTATTGGCGTGAGCCGAGACGATGCACCCATCCCGCCATTGTACCCGCGCACGAAAAAGCTCCGCCAGAGTTTCGGCTAGGGCTGGCCGCGGCAGGCGCGGAGTCTGGATCGGCGTGCCTTTGCTATCCGCGACTTTGGGAGAGCCAGTCCGCAAAACGCGTCGGACCGAGGCGTGGATTGTCGCCGGGCGTTAGGCTTTGGTCGTTCACTGCGATGCCGAAATAGAGAGCCTTGGGATCGGTGATTACCGTCCGTGCGTCCCCGGTGGCGTTCAAGAATTGCCGCACGAGGTCGTCTTGACGGATCGGTTCGGGACCGGCCAGATCGACGGTGCCGTTCAACGGCTCGGCGAGGGCCGCATCGGCCATGACGGCGGCAACGTCATCCGACGCAATGGGCTGCATCAGAACCGGTGGGAGCCGAACCGTCTGCCCTTCAGTCGCCGATTGGGCGATGCCGCCCACGAACTCGAAGAACTGCGTGGCGCGCACGATCGTGTAAGGGATCGAGGAAGCCTTGATTAGTTTTTCCTGTGCCATCTTCGCTCGGAAGTAACCACTCGCGAGCAGGCGGTCGGTGCCGACGACCGACAACGCCACATGATGGCCGATGCCCGCGGCGGCTTCCGCGGCCAGGAGGTTGCGACCTGATGTCTCGAAAAATGCTAAGACGGCGGCGTCCTCCCAAGAGGGCGCATTCGCGACATCAACGACCACCTGGGCACCGGCAAGCGCTTGCGCCAGTCCTTCGCCAGTCACGGTGTTAACACCCGATGATGGTGATGCCGCCACCACCTCGTGGCCGTGCAGACGAAGGTTCATCACGACCTTTTTCCCGATGAGTCCGCTTCCGCCGATGACGACGATTTTCATAGCTGTCCTCTCGCCGCGCCCTGTGCAGCCGAACTATTGATTATCGTGCGCCCATGCGCGATAGCATGGGAGCAATCGGCGAGCAAATCAATCGCGCCAAAGGAATTTGGCGAATATCGGCTCACTCTCGCGGATCGTGAAACGGAACATAGGCGCTCCTAGCGAGAGAAGCCAATGTAGAAGCTAAACACCGCCTCACGCTCGGCTGCGGCGCGGCGTTCCTGCTCGGCTTTCCAGGCGGCGTAATTCCACCAGCCCACGGCCAGCAACGGTGGCAGGATTGCCAGCACGATCAGCTGCGTTCGGAGGCGGTAACGCATGGGGCAAAGTCAGCTCAGCGCGAGAGTGTTTCGGGAGCCACACTGCCCGGCGTGACCTTGGGACGTGTTTGCCTTGCAGGCACTCTGAGGCTCGTGGGGAGATTGCCTGCCGCGGTGACGTTTTGTTTTCGCTTGGCTTTTGCTTGATAGGGCAAAAGCGTCCCATATCTGAACAATGCGGCTAGAACTGCGATCTTGAAGGTAAACACCATTAGCGATCGGAGATCGAATTGCCAGCGGCTCTTCATCGCAGTCTATTGCTCCATACCCCTGATTGTAGCCGGCGGGGAGGGAAATTCGATTCTAACCGGGGGACAAGGGGGGGGCTTAGGGTGGGTTCGGGGGCGTAGAAACTGGACCTGTCGCTTTAGGAACAGGCGCAGCGTACCCTCTGCTGATACTTCCGCCGCTGCCATTCACCTTGATCTCAATGCTGGCAGTCGGGTTCTGGTCTTGCAGTTGCTGCGTCAGGACCTCAGACAGTGCCCGATAAGATTCTGTCTCCTCGGCGCGGATGGCGAGGCTGCGCCGGTCCAACCACCACGCAACGCCCATCGCCACCACCAGCGTCAGTAGCACAAGCTCGCGGATCGTGAAACGGAACATGGGGGGGCTCCTAGCGCAAAATGTCACTGGTCGAGAGTAGCACGCTGCCGCCGTCTGGCACCGTCAACAGCAACGATTGCCGCTCCCGCGCCGTACGCCATGCCGCGTACTTCCACCAGCCTACGGCCAACAGCGGCGGCAGGATGGCCAACACGATCAGCAGCGTTCGGAGGCGGTAGCGCATTGGGGTGGGGACTAGGACTCACCGGAAATAGATAGCCTCGATGGCTCGCCAAATGATCCTCACCAGAACATAGATGGCCGCAGCCGCACTAAGCCAGACACCCGCTTTGTCCCGCACCCACTCCGTTGGCGGTTTGTAGCCGCTCGTGCCGCGCGGCGATTCATATGGATTCGGCTCCATGCCCCTGATTGTCGCTGGCACCCGGCTCCAGCGGCAAGCAGAATTGGCAGAATGTCCTCCGCCCATTACAAGCTGCTTGGCACGTACCGCACGCCAACCTTTCGCTATGGCCAGCGCGTGGAGGATGAGCGCCGCGGCGAAGTGCGAATCGTCGGCTTGTCGGCTGGTCGCATCCCGTGGCCCATTGGCCAGACCAAGCGGACCAAGTCGCTGGTGCTGTATCGAGACCTCGCAAGGGCGGTCAGGCGCGAATCGGTTGTCGCCATTCGCCACTGGTGGGGCGTGGGGGCGAACGCAGTTCGCAGGTGGAGAAAGGCGCTTGCGGTCCCCTACAACAATGAAGGGACGACGGCCCGGCGCGTCGCCCACGGCAAGGGCAAAGCGAACCGCCCTGCACTTGCTGCAATGCACGCTAAGGCGCAAGACCCGGACCGCCGAGCAAAGATAGGGGCATCGCGCCGAGGCAAGCCGCGACCACCGGAAGTGATCGAGGCGCTTCGCAAGGCAAACATTGGCCGCCCGCTTTCGGCCGAGCACCGACGGAAGATGAGCGAAGTGCACAAGCAACGCGGCATTCGGCCGCCGTGGCTCAATAAGTCCTGGGCAGAGTGGGAGGACAGGCTTCTACGGTCACTTGCTCCCGCGGAAGCCGCTCGGCGAACCCGACGCACTCTTTCGGCTGTATTCCATCGGCGGTCGAAACTGGGGATAGCGAAATGAGAACCTTCACCGTGACCACCGAAGGTCAGAACCGTCTCGGGCTCCGCGAGCTGTGCCAGCGCTACGTTGACGAGCAATGGGTCGCGGCGCACATGACCGACGAGCAAGCCGCCGAGTCGTTGCTCGACCAATTCAAGCGGACGGTCGGGGCTGAATTGGAACTGCTGACGGTCGAGACAAATGATGTTGATCGACCGAGCCCACCCTGACGACAATTCGGGCATGGATGAGAAGCCGACAAAACGAGGCGGCGGGGCAGTGCCCGTGGTGATTCTCCTCGTCGTGCTGATCTTGCTTCCAATGATCTACGTGCTATCGGTTGGTCCTGTCTTATGGATGTCAAGCCACGACTTGATTGGTGAATCGTGTGGTCGGGTTATCGAAACGATCTACAGGCCGCTGGAGTGGGTTGTTAAGGTGCCGGTCATCGGCTCGGCGATCGTAACGTACATGGAATGGTGGCTGCCGCAGCCGCTCCATTCCTATTCAGCCCCGACCACGCCTTCGGCCACTACAACCCCAGCACCAGCCTTGCCGGCCGGCGACATTGTTCCCGCCGCGGATGCACTTCCGGCTCCGCTGCCCGCCACAGCGTCGCCCTGAGTAGCGGGTCATGTCGAGACGCGGCGGCATGTTACTCCCGCGGTGCGATGCACTCCGCCCCCTGATTCCGAGCATTGTTCACGAACGTGCTAACCGGCTTGGCCGACATGCGCTTGCCGCCCTTGCAGTTCAACTTCCAACAGCCCGACCCACAATGAAGCAAATGCCGACGATAAACGCCCCGATGACGATCGCGGCGGCGATGTTTCCCTTTCTGATCTCATCGGAAAAGTCGATGCGCCTTTCGGCAAGGTCGAACAGGAAGTAGCCGAAGATCGAGAGAACGATTCCGAGGCCGCCGTACAAAGCGGCAATTCCGATTGCTACCAACATGTGAAGTACTCCGTGGTGATTTCAGCTTGAAACGCGTTGGCCGTCATGCGCCAGCGGACTGATTGCCCGACTGTGGCTGCGAACTGCGGAGTGGAAAAAACCTCCGCATCGATCCCGAACTGCGCACGGTTGGCAGATCGGAAGGTACACGTTCTTCCAGTCGGAGATGCTCTGCCTGGCAAACGGCCACAGCGTTGGCGGCAGCACGCAAAGCTGGTGGTTGTAAATCGACACATTCATCGAATTCGATGCCAGCTCGTTGACTGCGGCCTCCAGGTCCGACTGATAGTCCGCGGGATCAACCCAAAGTGTCGAGAGATTCGCTCGGGCGAATCCAATCGGCTCAAGTCCCATCAACGCCACATGCTCAACAAAGGGAAGATTGCGAGCAATGAATGTAGCGAGACCGACAAGTCGTGGCAGTGACAATCTGTGAATAACCACACGTAGCTCGATCCGCACATCGCAACGAGCGAGATTGAGTAGCCCTCGAATCGTCTGGTCGAATGCTCCAGGAGCCTGAACGATGAAGTCATGTTGCCATGCAATGTCGGAATACAAGGGAGTCCCGATGACGAGATCAGGATGGCCGACGCTCGCGACTTGCTGAGCGAACGACAGGTAGTTAAACCCCCGTCCATTGCTCAGTACGTGCAGCCCTGTTTGCGGTAAGTGGTGTTTGCAGGCAGCGAGCAACTCGACAAAGGAATCGCCGAGTAGCGTCGGCTCGCCTCCGGTGATTCCGAGCTCCGCGGTGTCGGGCGCCATCAGCGAGATGGCCTCCATCCAGGCATCGACCAGCCATCGGTCGTCAGCCGCCACAGGGGGTTGAGAGCACATCACGCACCACGAGTTGCATTGCTCCGTGAACAGCATCGAGTTCGTACTCGACTCCTTGCGGTACATGACCCACACTTGGCCGTGGCGTGGGTTGAGGCGAATGATGTCTCCCTCGCCCAGATAAGAAAGAGCTGAGGGCAACGGGTAGATCGGTTCCAGGCGGGAACCAATTTCCAAGGTCTCCGGCTCACCGTCTTCGACTAAGTAGGCCGCGAAGCCCGGGGGGAGATCGGTGATGAAGGAAGGGAGAATAAGAGCGGTATTCGTTGCAGGCAGACAACCAGGATCGGTCGCGATACGCAAGACCGCCGGCTCCGCGTCTCGCGTAATGGCGAGTCGTGAGTGCAGAGAAACGGCAACTTGGCGCATGTCGCTCATCGAATCCAGGAGCGGAGAATGGAGCTTGCCTCACGGTCGTCCTCGAGCAAGCGAACTAGATGCTTGATGATTTCCATGTTCTTTCTGCAAAAGCCGCTCGTCGTCTTGCGGCCGACCATGTCTCCCTGAGTCGCGTAATGAAACACGGGATCACTGCCGCAGTAAGGCTGCACACCGCAATCTGCACACATCGGCGCGGATTCGCTCATTGACGCAGCTAGGCAATCGAGGAGCCTTGGGGAGCCTATCACCGACTCAAATGTGTCAGACACTAATCGACCGAGGCGAAACGTGTAGTCGCCCATCTCCGCCAGCATGCGAGCCTCGTCGGAGGCGTAAATGGATCCGTCATAGTTGAATGCGATGCAACTCAGCCCGATCCCGGCCGGCGACTGCAAGTCAACGTATCCCGTGGGATACGGTGTCAGCATTTTTCGGAGCAAGAGGGCCGCGTATTCCTCCCGGAATGCCACACCTTGCTTGTTGAGGCGCAGAATGTGCGCCAAAGCGCGACGGTAAAAAGCCAGCCACTCGTCGATTGTGTAACCGTCGATTGCCCCCGTCTTCACGGCAAAGCCAAAGGGGCTAAGAGCCCGTAGGAAGAGCGATGAGAAGCCTTGGCGAACGTACTCGTCAACAATTGACTCGGGCTGGCTCAGACTCGCTCGCGTCGTGGTCATAAGAGCGGCGACGCGGTCGGCTCCGAGCGCGGCGCGCACTTGGGCGATCCCCTCTATGGTCCGTTCGTAGCTGTCATGTCCGGGTCGCGGGCGGTTGGCATTGTGAAGCTCGCGCGGCCCATCGAGACTGGTGGAAATGAATATGTCGTGGGCCTTGCAGAACGCGAGGATGCCGTCGTCGATGAGGGCCAAATTCGTGGCGATAACAAAGGCGATCTGTTTTCTCGCCGTCTCGTTGCGCTCCAAGACTTGGTCGACTACCCAGCGAACGAGGTCGAAATTCAGCAGCGGTTCGCCGCCTTGGAATTCGACCTTGATGTGCTCCGACGGTGAAGAGAACACGAAGTCGATTGCCCGCTCGGCGTCGCAGCGCCGCATATCGAAGGCGTGGCGATCCTGCGACTGCCGCGAAACTTGGCAATACGGGCAACTGTGCTCGCACCGCAACGTGACGACGAAGAGAAACAGACTGGTCAGCTTCGAGAGGAGGCTGTGCTTCGTGCGGTACTTGCATGCGAGCAAGTCGATGGCCACACTCGAATCGCCATCGAGGACGAAATGCTTCGCCTTCAGCGCGTCGTAGAGGCCACCTTGAGGGCGCAGCTCGTGCCGAATCAATGCCTGCAGGTCTGGCCGCGTGAGAACGATATACTCGCCAGCGAAGTTGGTCGCCACGTAACGATCTTCGTCAAGTGGCAAAAAACGCAACGGCAACAAAGCGTAGTCCTTGCCGGTGCGCTGTCTGAATGAGTCCTCCGAGGCAAATGCCTTGTTTAACTGAGGCACAGCGATGGTTGCCATTGCTCACCTATTCGCTAGTGCGATGGACTTCGCGTTCCCGCGATCTTCAGCGGATCGTCGTGATAATCGGCGTTTTCCCCAACAGGGTCAGTGAGCGGGAGATTGGAAAGCGCTTGCGCGAGCAGCAACTCGCGCACTCCTCGGGTTTCGTCGGCAACCAGCTCGCGAAGTTCCTGATCCAGTACCTCGTTCGGCAGCGTCGTTGGTTCGATGGTTTGCGGGATGCCCGGACGTGGCACCAGCGTCACGCGGACCTGGGATTCAGTGACGCGGTCGAGCTCCACGCTGAATGGGCCCGTGAAGCGATAAGCCGCCTTCTGAATTGCCGATAGCCGATAGAGCGAGAGGTCGAATGTAAACTCGATCGCTGGAGTACTTGGACCGGAGCTAGGACGTGGTGCCGACATGGGCTCTCAGTCGCGCATCGTAATCGTCGCTGGCACCATCTTGGTATCGACGAGAGTTACGGCTTGCGCATTGAAGTCGATGCCCGTGACGACGAACGAGTCGATTCCATCGTAGGAGGCGACCTTGTATTCCTGGTTGGTTGTGCGGTCTCGAAGTCTGGCCGACACGACGCCGTTGATACTGCGAGTCACTGCAAGCAGCTGAAAGCGCTGCGACCAGTCGGGTGACCGGATCACTGGTTGTTGCAGGCCTGGCTCCGGTTTGTCGCTCCTGACGGGCTGACGGGATTTGTCGAGGCGTGGCGTCGAACGGACCGGCGCAGGATGTGTCTCGGCGGGGGGCGAGAACGCCGGCATGTACGAGGGCCGAGTCGTGCGTGTGCTAGATGAGTAATGCGAACTGTGTGAGGAAGCTGACGAGACGTGCGAACTGTGCGAAGAATGAGACGAATGTGAACGATGCGAGGAATGTGAGCGATGGCCGACGAACTCAATGGTCGTCCGGCCCGAGGGCTGCAGAACCAACGGCGACGGACGGTCTTTGCGATCAGATCGAGCTGCTGCCGCCATCGCAGTTTCCATCAGAGGACGAATGACCTCCGACGATTTCGCAACGAGCGGTTGAGATAGCAGCGCCGCAGCGACGGCAGCCGTGGAACCAAGTTCCTTGAGACGCTGGTAAATCGAATCGTCGGACATGGGACTGGGACACCCCTCGATTAGGCTAGAGTAGTGTGGCCCCAGCGAACACTGGTTGTCAAACCGATTTTTTCGCCGGCACCTTTTCTTGCAATTGGCTTCTACGACCCCCATACTGCGGGGCATGTCCCGCTATCCACGCAAAGACCCGCAGTTCAATTTGACAGTGCTGCTGCTCATCGCCCTGAGTGCTTTCTCCTGCGGCGGTGGGATCTGTGGACTGAGCGGCTTGTTCAGTCACCGCGATCAGGTAGCCGACGTTGATTCTCCCCGCGGCAGCAATGTCAACTCAACTTCGTCCCCGATCTCATCTCGGACATCGCAGCCCCAATCGCTCCGTGTCCCAACGCCACAGGTTGAGCCTCAGCCACAACTCAGGCCGATCGAGCAGGTCGCGCCTGAATCGAATCCCGTCGAATCGTTACCAAGCGCCGAGATTTCGACGGTCGCTTCATCAGCAGTCCAATTGCAGCCCGGCGATGTGTCTTTGCAGGCGCAGATCCCGCCGCTACGAGAGTGGACATCCCGTGATGGAGCATTTCGCACGTCCGCAAAGTTTGCGGGATTCATCGCTGGAAAGGTCCGACTCAACAAGGCGGTAAAGAACGAAGTGGTCGACGTGCCGCTCGCACAGCTCTCGGCCGTGGACCAGAAATACATCGCTGATTTGATCCGCGTCGATGAACAAGCCAAGGTGATTTTTGGCACGGTCATCAGCATTGCTGACGGCGACACGCTCACTGTCCTTGATGAAGGAAAACAGCAGCACAAGATTCGACTGGAAGGAATCGACTCGCCTGAAGGGGGACAGGCGTTTGGAGATGCCGCCAAACAAGCGCTCTCGTCAAAGGTGTTCGGAAAGTTCCCCTGGGTTGAGTGGCGCGATACAGACAAATATGGGCGCACGCTCGGACACGTCTACCTCGATGGCCGGCACGTCAACCTAGAAATGGTGGCCGAGGGTTTTGCCTGGCACTACAAGCAGTACAGCAACGACCCTCGGTTAGCAAACGCAGAGTTTGTGGCGAGAGGAAAGCGACTGGGACTCTGGAGCGACAGCAGCCCCCCGGTCGCTCCCTGGGACTTTCGGCATCCACAGCCAATGCCTGGTACGACGCCCAACGGTCTATTGGATCGAACCTCGCCGCAAGACGCGATCACCGTGTACGTCACTCGAACCGGCATGTCCTACCACGCGGCTGGTTGCAGATTCCTCGCCAAGAGTTCAGCGCCCATCTCGCTCGATGATGCTCGCAGCCGCTACAAACCGTGCGCAGTATGCAATCCGCCGCGCTGATGGTCGCAGTCTGGCTGCAGGGTAACCATCGTCGTTGCGGCCATGCACCCCGATTTTGCGTGCGTGTGCTGAACAGGTACATTCGTGACAAGCCCCCGTTAAGATGCAGCCCTGGCAAGTTGAGCCGACCATGAATCGTCAAATCGCATGTTCGTCGATATTGGCTGCCGTTCTACTGATCGGTTATTCGGCAGATCGCGTCGCGCTCGCGAAATCCAAGGACGAGAACACGGACAAGGTATTCGTGGGATATGTGTATCGGCGTCCGGAAAAGATCAACTTCGGCCTGTACACCCATCTCTGCCATGCATTCGTCGTGGCCGACGAGGACGGGATGATCCGACCAAATCGAAGTTGCCCAAGCCGAGAGTTGGTCGAGGACGCCCACAAGGCGGGGGTGCGAATGCTGATTTCACTTGGTGGCTGGGGCTGGGACAAGCAGTTCGCGGCCATCGTGAGCAAGCCCGAAGCGGAAGACCGGTACGTGAAATCCATATTGGCGATTGTCGATGAGTTCGACTACGACGGAATCGATCTGGACTGGGAGTACCCCGATACGCGGGAGGAGGTCGTGGGGTTCGAGAGACTGAGCCGCAGATTTCGCAAGCAGCTCGATGAATTAGGTCAGAAGAAGGGACGCCATCTGTTTCAAACAATGGCTGCTTCCTCCAATCCCCCCACGCTCAAGTGGCTCACAAACGATGTGTTGCTGGAGACGATGGATTGGGTAAACGTGATGACCTACGACTATGCCGGTGATTGGACGCCGTACGCCGGTCACCATTCACCGCTGTTCGCCTCGTCGAAGCAGCCGGGCACACCGCGTTCGACCGAGTTGACCTTGAAATATCTGGTCGATCGGGGCCTGCCCGCCCAAAAGCTGGCGGTAGGTTTGCCGCTATACGGCAAGGGTTTTGCGGTGTCCGAGCCCTATGCATCCACGAAAGATGCCGCCACTAGGGGCCGAGTCCCGCGGGGCGGTGGCTACAGCAACATCGCCAAGCTGATCAAAGACGAGAGCTGGACTCGCCGGTGGGACGATGAAACGAAGAATCCGTGGGCCATCGCTCCCGACGGTTCCGCGGTGATCGGCTATGACGATGCCGAATCGATCTCCTTGAAAACCGAGTGGGCCATGAAACAAGGGTTCCGGGGCGTCTTTTTCTGGCAAATCGGCGGAGACCTAATGCCCGACGGAGCCAATCCGCTACAAGAGGCATCCCGCAAGAAGCTGAACGACAGTTCGACAGGCGCCAGCAGCAAATAATGCCCTTCGAGCTTGGCATTGTTCCTTGCCAAACGCACTTGTCCCTCTGGCATCATCATACAACTGTGTCGCGCCGTGGATTGACTTGTCCATTTGCCGCGCGATCACAGGTCAACGCCCACAGTGAGTGATTGGTCGGCCGGCGCCAAAGCAATTTACAACGCTCGATCGCAGCGCTGATTCGCTACAGCAGCTTCGCTAGCACATCCAGTGCCGCCCGCGCCTGCTCCACCCCGCCCAGCGCATCGGCCAACTTCTTCGCCTGGATCAGTGAGGCGTAGCCACCGACCTTCGGCTTGGCCGTCGTGGACTTCACGTTGTAGACCTGCGCCGGCGTGACGCGGACTCGCTGGGCGGCGAGCGTCTGGACGATCTCTTTCGCGGTCGCGTCTGGGATCTCGGCGAGTGCGGCTCGGATCTTGGCGGCTTTGTTGCGGCGTTTGGCCATGGGTGTGGCTCCTGGGTGTGGTGCGCCTTGCTGGTTGCTACCACCTGAACACAAGCGGTAGCACCGGTCTGAAGTCTTTG
>Ga0180085_1000573_pt1 | contig 12895 bp, 11 predicted proteins | sample EasRiv730_16_10D_FD_123013 | JGI IMG/M metagenome (GOLD analysis project Ga0180085, IMG submission 123013) | Soil microbial communities from meander-bound floodplain in the East River, Colorado, USA - East River metaG ERMLT730_16_10D | ecosystem: Environmental > Terrestrial > Soil > Floodplain ... | reverse complement strand
CGCGAGTCGCATGGGTACTTGTCCTCAGTGTCGCTGTATTCTTCATCGTGACGCGCGTCCCGCGCTATCTGGTGCTCACCGAACAATCCTATGGCCCCGTATTTCTGGCCTCGATCCAGCTGGGTGCTGCCGCATGTCCTTGGTGGCTTACTGGCCATTCTGATTGGGCCACTTCAGTTCTGGTCAAGAATCAGGAGAGACCATATCCAGGTGCATCGCTGGTCCGGACGGGTGTACCTGGCAGGCGTGGTTGTCGGGGGGATTGCCAGTTTCGGGCTGGCGGCCACCAGCCAGGTCACGCTCACCTATGCGGCAGGCCTCGCAGGCTTGGGTGTAGCCTGGCTGACTACCGCTGGCATGGCACTTGCCGCCATACTCCATCGCAACTTTGCGCTGCACCGGCAGTGGATGATCCGCAGCTACGTTGTTACGATGGCGTTCGTAATGTTCCGCATAGTGGAGGACCTGCCGGAAGCCAAGGGCATCGGCACGAAGGTGGACCGGCTTACTGTTATGAGCTGGGCTTGCTGGGCGGTTCCCCTGCTCTTTACGGAAGTGGCCTTCCAGGCCAAGGCCGTTTTCAGCCGCCGCTGATTCTTTGATGTCAGGCTTCTTGCGGTTTTGGGCTCGACCAATTCCCCCTTGGAAAAGGGGGCAAAGACCGCAGGCCTTGGGGGTTGTCATGGCAGATTCGTGGAACAGCAGGCACGACAACCCCCACGTGGTTTCTTCGAAACCGCTGTCCCCTTCGTTAAGGGGACTTTGACTGGAGGACAATCCAAATCATGATTGGGCAGACGCTGGGACACTATCAGGTTACAGGCAAGTTGGGCGCCGGAGGCATGGGCGTGGTTTACCGCGCTCACGACAGCCGGCTCGGGCGCGATGTCGCCTTGAAAATGTTGCCGGAAACTTTTTTGCACGACTCCGAGCGCTTGGCCCGCTTCGAGCGCGAAGCACATTTGCTGGCATCGCTCAACCATCCGAATATCGCCACCATCTATGGCTTGGAAGAGTCAGGCAGCGGGCGGGCGTTGGTCATGGAGCTGGTCGAAGGCGCCACGCTCGCTGAGCGAATCGGGAGCGGGCCGGTGCCGCTGGAGGAAGCGCTCGCGATTGCCCGGCAGATTGCCGAGGCGATTGAATTCGCGCACGAGAGAGGCATCGTGCATCGTGACTTAAAGCCTGCGAATGTGAAACTCACCCACGACAACACCGTGAAAGTGCTCGATTTTGGCTTGGCCAAGGCCTTCAGCGAAGATCGTCTGTCTTCAGACGCGGAGAATTCGCCCACGATCACTCAGGCCGCCACACGGGCCGGAGTGGTCTTGGGCACTGCGGCCTATATGGCTCCGGAGCAAGCGAAAGGCAAGCCGGTAGACCGCCGGGCTGATATCTGGGCGTTCGGCATTGTGCTCATGGAAATGCTGACGGGCCGGCAAACCTATTCGGGCGAGACAGCCGCCGAGACTCTGGCATTCGTGATGACCAGGGACCCAGCCCTGGATCGGTTGCCCCCTGAAACACCGCCGGCGATTCGCAGGCTCTTGCGCCGTTGTCTCGACCGGGACCCTCGGCGGCGTCTGCGCGATATCGGTGAAGCGCGCATCGCGATTGAAGAAGTGCTGAGTGGCGCCCCCGCCGAGCCTGCCGTTCCGGGTGGGACATCATCGAGCCCGTCGCCCTCTCGCCCCCTTGTGTGGATGGCCAGCACTGCCGGCCTGGCAGTTCTGCTGCTCGCGAGTCTGGCTGCACTCGTGGGCCATTTCCGCGAGACACCTCCAAAAGCAGCGACGGTACGTTTTCAGGTTGCTTTACCTGAGAAGGCAAGCCTGAGGTATTTCGATTTTCCAGTTGTTTCTCCGAATGGGGAATTTCTCGTCCTCGCGACCGGCGGCGGCCCAGGGAGCACAACGGGAAGCATTCTCCGGGTTCGGCCTCTAAATTCTCTTTCCTTTCAGGACCTGCCCGGGACCGACGGCGCCTATATACCCTTTTGGTCTCCCGACAGTCGATCCATCGCATTTTTCAGCGGGGGAAAACTCAAGAAAGTTGAGGTCACCGGAGGACCCCCGCAGACGATTTGTGACGCCGTAAACGGCCAAAGTGGCGCCTGGAGCCCGGATGGAACCATCGTGTTTGCCACTGCCGCTAACCCTGGCTTTGCTGGACTCCCCCTCCGTCGGGTCCCGGCTGCGGGAGGCGAAGCCACGCCGTTGTCTGCGTTGGATCCATCGCGGCAAGAGCTCCAGCATTGGCGGCCCTTCTTCCTGGCCGATGGCCGAAGGTTTCTTTATCTCGCTCTAAGCTCGCAACCGGAAAAGAGCGGGATTTATGCGGGATCTTTGGATTCGAAAGAGACCAAGCGCCTGATGACCTCCAGCAGCCACGCAGCCTATGCACCCGGGCCTTCCGGAGTTGGCTACTTAATGTTTTCGCGAGCGAATACGCTGATGGCCCAACCGTTTGACAGCCGCAAGCTGGAACTCTCTGGCGAGCCCTTTCCCATTGCCGAACAGGTGGCGGAAGCCGAATTTGTTGGATCTGCTTTCTCGATTTCGGGAAATGGTGTGCTGGCCTATCGTAGCGGCGGTGCCGGGGGCAACACGGAACTGGTTTGGTTTGACCGTTCGGGCAAGCGATTGCAATCCGTCGGTGACCCAGCCGTTTACTCGAGCCCTGCACTCTCTCCTGACGAAAAGAGGCTGGCTGTGGATCGCGTCGATCCAAGAGCCACGAAGCGTGACATCTGGATTTTCGACCTGATGCGTGGAACAGCTTCGCGGCTGACGTTTGATTCAGGCGACGACCACAACGCCGCCTGGTCGCCTGACGGAACTCGGATTGCGTTTGCCTCCGACCGCAAGGGACACCGAGACCTTTACCAGAAGCTGGCCGGGGGTACTGGAGAAGATGAACTATTGCTGGAGTTAGCCGAGAGGAAAGCCGTGGAAGACTGGTCTCCGGATGGCCGGTTCCTCCTCTACACCCAAGGGCAGCCTTTCGACTTGTGGGTGCTGCCCTTGTTTGGAGAGCGAATCCCGTTTCCATTCCTGACGACGCCGTTCAACGAAACCCAACCTCAGTTCTCCCCTAATGGCCGCTGGGTTGTTTACAACTCGAACGAATCGGGAAGGAGCGAGATTTATGTTCAGGCCTTTCCACCGACAGGAGGCAAGTGGCAGATCTCAACAGCCGGGGGGAGTGATCCCCAATGGCGGTTCGACGGTAAGGAGCTGTTTTACCTCGAGCGACAGAAGATGATGGCCGTTCCCGTAAACACTGGCGGGCCGGCTTTCGAAGCCGGTATTCCTGCCGCCCTTTTCACGCCACCCATCACAGGGGTCCCGCGCAGAAATCGCTACGTCGTAGCCGCGAACGGCCAGCGTTTCCTGGTCAACACCGTCCCCGAGGAACTGCATCCGGTGTTTACAGTGGTGCTTAATTGGGAGGCTGGCGTAAAGCGATGAGTGGGGATGCGAGGCTCGGACGACATCGCATCTGCCATCGGCTCTGGCGCGAGGTGAGAAGAAATGGCATCTTCCTAGAGTCTTTCATGCCGCTGACCCGCGACAAGGCCTATGAAGATCGTGTAGCGCAGACCGTGCTTTCTGCTGTCTGCGGCTTTTCGTCTCCGAATTAGCCCAAAGCCGCAGACCTCCTTGAGATGCAGGAGGTCTGCGCTACATGGTTCCGAAATGGACATTTGCGAAGCGGCCGGAGGACAACTCTCCCTTGGCCTTGAAGCACTGGCGTGCTTCACAAGTCGGACTGAGAGTCTGACCCGTTGGAGTGCGCAGACACGACTGCGCTTTGCGAGGCGCGACGTGTCGCGCCCGATCGAAAGCGGCTCCACGTCACCGCACTCCAAACGTACAAACTGCAGCTGAAGCACTGGCGTGCTTCACTACGAACGTGTGTTGGTAGTGCCCCACCCCAGTGGGGCCTTGGGTGGAAGGCGATAGTTTTGTTTTCCTTGATGCGCTTGGCAGAAGGACCAATGCATCCTACTCCCCCGCACAAATAAAGTTTGTGTTCGAAGCCAAGGGTCGAATAGCATCCGTACAGCACGCTACAAATCCAATCTCAAAACTCAACATGGAGGGACGATGAGAGCCAAGAAGCTTGTCCTGACTCTGTCCGTCATCTGGATGATGGCCGGACAGCTTGAAGCACAGCAGCAACCACTCTATTACCAGACACTCAACTGCGTCAAAGTGATGCCTGGCAAAGCGAGGGAATTCACCCAGTTTGTTCGTGACACTTCGATGAAGGTGGCGCAAATGCGTGCCGATGCCGGAGAGATCCTCACCTGGTCGCTTTTGGGGAGCGTCATGCCCGCAGGACAGGAGGCTCGCTGCAGCCACATCATCGCCACGTTAGTCGAGGGTGTACCACCCGCTCCGAGGGGCCCCGAGGTATTCGAAAAGGCACTGCAGAAAGCCGGCGTGAACATGACGGCGAGTGATTGGACGGCTAAAGCGAACAGCCTCTCGTCGCTGGTCTCTACAGAGATGTGGCGGCACAGAATTCGGGTGGGGGCTCCGCAAAAGGATCACTATGTTTTTCTCAACTACATGAAAGTGCACGACTCGCCTGAGTACAACGATTTCGAAAATAACGTCTGGCGGCCGATGGCGGAGGCATGGATCAAGGAGGGATCGCAAAGCGGGTGGATCTTCGCGACCAAGGTGCTGCCTTCAGGAACAGACACGACCTATGCCGCCGACAGTGCTGACATTTATCCAAGCTGGGACGCGGCTTTCAAACAACGGTCTACTCAAGCGACGTTCGAGAAGATACACAGCGGGAAGAACTATCAGCAGACCATGGACAGAGGGTTCAAGTTGCGCGACCTCGCACGACGTGAACTGTGGGTAATCCTGGAGCGAGTGGCTAAGAAATAAGTCGTCTGGCCCGGCTACGGAATATTCTCATCAAACGTGGCGCCGCCGGGGTGACACCGGGGATCACCACGAACGAGAATGGGGCTCGAATGTGGGAGCCGCTCTCCGAGCCGCGCTGGAGATTGGACATTTTCGTTCCCCTCCTCGGCCGAGGAGGGGTAGGCGATGGCGCAGCCAGCGCCGGGGTGGTGCGGCTGGTCGTTTCGAAAACCCTCAACCACGCGTTTCGTGTCACAAATTCGAGCACTCGAACACGAAACACTTGAATGGCGGTCACCGGCAGATCTTTCAGACCACCCCCATACCGCTGCGCGACCGTTGTCGCTGCGCGGCATTTCCCCTCCTGATCTCAGGAGGGGAACCCAATCTCGGCTCCCACATTTTGTTCATTGGACTCCCAAGGAATCCCCGGCGTCACCGATCCTTGAAACGCAACGCATAGACCGACGCCTTGCCCGTGTCACCACTGGCCCCCGCAACCAGCAGGATCAGATCCCTCCGCGCATCATAAATGATCGCATCGTTCCAGCCCATCCGGCGAGGGATGTCTTTGCCTGAGATCTCCAATTCTTCCCAAACATTCTGTGACGGGCGATAGGCCCACAACGTCCATGACCGAGGCTCTTTGGATGAAGCTGCGTAGATGAGGAGTAGATCCTGCTTGGCCAGAAACACCGCCTCCCGACCGGACGCAGGCGGCTTTCTGCCTCGGGGCGTGGTCACAGTCGGAGTCAGGTTCTTCCAGCGCTTCTCCTTGAGGTCAAAACTCCACAGCTCGTCACGATTGGCTCCGCCACCGTGCAGCAAAACCCGATCGCGGTTGGAGTCATAGGCCAGGCTGGTTCGCTCGTAGAGATTCTGTGGAGAGGTCTCCTTCTCACTCAAACGCTGCCACCGTCCAGCCTTCGCATCGAGCAAAAAGAGAGCCGTGTCCTCGGGAGGTTGGGCTGCAGGGGGCAGTTGGTAACCGGCATCATTCAGGCGTCGAGGCCAGTTCACGTTGAGGCCAATCACTCCATGGGGTGTGCTCAAGAGCGTGTCCAATCCTTCGGGCGCAGCACCCAGCAACTCAAACGTGCCCGCGTCCGCATCGAATGTCCAGGTCGCATACTTCACGTAGGAGGACGGTGGGCTCACTAGCGCATCCACCCGCGATTGGTAGTCGGAGGTCAGGGCCACCGGAAAACGGCGCAGCGCCTCGGGATCGTAGCCGGTAGTTAGCCGGATGGTTCGAGCCAAAATCAGTTTATGGCTAACCGGATCGTAGGCGTAGGTGCTGCGGCCGTGCTCGGTCCAAGGGCCGCCGGCAAATGTTACTCCGGCCAGCCGGACGCCGTGGTTCGAAAGGCGCTCAGGATATTCAGCAACCTGGCTGAGCCGGCGCCAGGTGCGATCCCGAACGGAGTAGGCGTCCACATCGTTGCCTTCGTAGCCGCAATGCCCACCCCCCCAGTAGAGAATTTCCTCGCGATCTGAGTCGAATGTCGCCGCCCCCCAGGTCCGAGTGGGTGCGGTTCTTCCTGGATTGGCCAGGTGAACCCACTGGTTGACGGGCAGGCTGTCGAAGGTCTGTTTCTGCGCGGCGCTGCGGCGCGCAAGCGCATCCTGCGATTCGACAACAATGGTTTCCCCCTTGGGGATTGACTGGGCCGGTCTTCCGATGTTTCCAGGTTTCAGAATGCCTTGAGACTCGATGCGGTAACCGTAGGTGGAGCGCACCGGGTACAGGATATTGCAACTCATCGTATCGCCCTGCTTCCGAGTATTTGCAGCGAGCACGATGACCCGTTTTTCTGGCGCGAGATCGGCACTGAGGTAGAAGCCTGTGGGCACTTCGCCTCGCAGTGCGATCCAACGATCAGAAGAGGCGTCGAAGGCCCACATGTCTGTGAGGTCTTTTTGGTTGTAACCACCGCCGATCATCACCCAACCGGTGTCGGGATCGTACACGGTAAAGTGTCCCGCTCGCGCCTCGGGACCCGACGCCGCTTTGGACTGATGCCAGGTTCGGGTCTTCAAATCAAAAATCCAGGTATCTGCAAGATAGTGACTTTGGGCATCGCCACCAAAGAGCACCAGTTGCTGGTTCTTTGTGTCGCAGACCAGGCGGGTATTCAGTCGAGGCGGAGGCTGAGTTTCCAGAGCCAGGGGTAACCAGCGGTTCTCTTGAAAGCGATACAACCAGGTGCCGGTGTATCCCACGATTCGTCCATCCCTTCCCTGCTCGGCCACGTGTCCACCGCCAAAGAGAACAATCTCATCGTGCAGCGGGTCGTAAGCCAGAGCACCTGCCATCACAGGCGGCGGAGACTGGGCCGGCCGCAGGTCTGTCCAGCGCCGTTGTTGAACGTGGTACGCGGCCGTCAAGCCGCCGGTGAAATAGATGAGCGAATCGGTGGGAGGATGGTAAGCCACCTGGTCGAAGACGATGTTGAGATCGGGACGGGCAGCGCCTTCCCGGTCAGCGGTGGGTCCTCGCAGAACAGTCCGCTCGCTGCCGGTGGTGATGCCCGAGTAGGTGCGAGGCACGTAGGCCAAAGGCAGCTGCTTCTTCCAAGCCCCTGCCCATTCGGACGGAAACTGGCTTTGCCATTGCTTCCCGACCAGATCGAATGCCACGACGTCGTATTCCGGGGTGCGCATGAGGGGTTGTTCCTGCAGCAGATCCGGGTCGTCGTTCATGAAGCCCCAAAGAACGAACACGCCAGCTTTGGGAGCATAGCGTAGTGCCGACCCACGCCGTGCCCCGGCAGGATCCTGGCGCAAGAGCGTCCAGGTATTCGCAGGAAGCTGCGCGTACAGTGTTCCGGTCAGAAGCATTCCAACTAAGACGGCTGACCATTGGCGGTGGTTCTTGCGCACTTTGGTTTCGGAGCGAACTGGTTTAAGACCGTTCATGGTGTTTCATTCCTTGACGATGGATTCACTCAGGCCCTGTTTGGTCAGAGACTGTACCGCGACTTCGCCTGCAATCCCAGGTTCATTGACACTGGATTTTGGCATCAGCTAAGATGGGCATGGTTTTTCGGTAAGAACACCGGTGACAGCGAGGTGGAAGAAGGTTATGGAGACAAGCGACCGTCGCTTGATGCGCGAAGAGTTGAAGCCGATTACGGACAAGGTGTTTTCGGGCCAGCGGCTTTCGTTTGAAGATGGCGTCGCATTGTACACGACACCGGATCTCCACACCGTTGGCGCGCTGGCAAACTGGGTCCGTGAGAAGTGGAATGGCAACGTCGGATATTTCAACGTCAACCGGCACTTGAATCCGACCAACGTCTGCGTAGTGGACTGCAAGTTCTGCGGCTTTGCGCGCAAGCCCAACAAGGGCGGCTACACCATGTCGCTGGAAGAGGCGTACCATCATGCGTCGCAAGGGTATAGCGAGGCTGTGACAGAGCTTCACATTGTTGGGGGTCTTCATCCCTATCTGCCATTCTCCTATTTCACGGATCTTTTGCGGGGGCTCAAGGAGCGTTTTCCGAAGGTTCATCTGAAGGCCTTCACAATGGTGGAGTTGGATTTTCTGGCGCGACGGGCCAAGCTGTCGGTCGAGGACACGATTCAAGCGCTGAAGGAAGCCGGCATGGACAGTTGTCCGGGTGGCGGGGCCGAGATCTTTGCAGAGCGCGCACGCGAGATCATCTGCGACCACAAAGTTTCGGCAGAACGCTGGTTAGACATTGCCCGAAAGGTTCACAAGTCGGGTCTAAGGTCCAATGCGACGATGCTCTATGGCCATGTCGAAACTGCAGAGGAGCGCGTCGACCATCTGATTCGCTTGAGAGAACTACAAGACGAAACCGCTGGTTTTCAATGCTTCATCCCGCTGGCGTTTCATCCGGCCAATACGCAGTTGACACACATTCCTGCGCCCACGGCGATGCTGGATTTGCGAACCATTTCGGTTGCCCGCCTGATGCTGGACAACTTCCCGCATATAAAAGCATATTGGATCATGATTGGCGCCAAGACGGCACAGCTTGGACTCAACTTTGGCGCCGATGATCTGGATGGCACGGTCGTCGAAGAGAAGATTGTTCATATGGCCGGAGCTCAAACCCCTATTGGAATGACCCGCGCTGACATCGAGCATCTAATCCGTGATGCCGGGCGCGACCCCGTCGAGCGCGATACCTTGTATCGCCCAGTGCATCGCGCCGCGGCCGCCTAAACTGAATTGCCGGGAGGAACTCAGGCTTCACCCGGCAATCTGACTCGCTTTTTCACTGCCCATACGACGCCAATAACTAAGGACGCACCCGCTTCGCATCCAATTCCTTTTCTGACCTGGATGCCATACGATGCTGTGGGTCATTCATCTCGCCGCGGTTGCCTGCGTGGAGGCTGGCGGCATAGCGGGTTACTCTGCTTTGTGCTGACTTCTGATCATGGAATTGACCACGTTGCCCCCGCCTGCGTTGGCGCGAAGCCTGGAACGACGCCAGACACTTCTTTCTGCCCCGTTCGCCCAGGGAGTTGAGGAGCTCGGTGCGCGTACGAGCAGCTGTTCAACGAAGACGACTCGAAGAGGTGCTGCGTGAGCCAGGATGCCGCCGAGGGTTTGCCCGCCTTGCGCCGTGATGAACCCAAGGTGATCTGGTCCTGGGCGCTCTACGACTGGGCCAACTCCGCCTTCACCACGCTGGTCACCACGTTCGTGTACGCGACCTACTTCACCAAGGCTATGGCGCCCAACGAAGCGGTGGGAACGGCGTGGTGGTCGCGGGCGGTGGCGGTGAGCGCGCTGCTCACTTCGGTGCTGTCGCCCGTGCTCGGCGCCGCGGCCGACCGGGCGGGGGCGCGCAAGCGATTTCTCGCCTTCACGACCTCCAGCTGCGTGCTGGCCACCGTGCTGCTCACGTTCGTCGCGCCCGGCACCCCGAACGGACCGCTGATCGCTCTGACGCTTTATGTAATTGGCGACAGCAGCTTCGAGATTGGCTACGTCTTCTACAATGCGTTTCTTCCAATGATCGCGTCGCCGGCGCGCATTGGCCGCGTGTCCGGGTACGGCTGGGGGTTGGGCTACGTGGGCGGACTGCTCTGTATGGCCATCGCACTGCTCGGGTTCGTGCAGCCCGAGGTGCCATGGTTCGGTTTGCCGAAAGAGGCGGGCTTCAACGTGCGCGCTACGAATCTCCTGGTCGCGATCTGGTACGGCGTCTTCGCCATCCCGCTGTTTTTGAGCCTTCCCGAAAAGCGACTGGGCAAGGTGCACCTGGACTTCGGCGGGGCCTTTGGGGAGTTGCGCGAGACGTTCCGGAAAATCGGCCGCTACCGCGAGATCTTGAAGTTTCTTGTTGCTCGGCTGATCTACAACGATGGGCTGGTGACGGTCTTCGCGTTCGGTGGCATCTACGCTGCCGGAACATTCGGGCTGACACTGTCCGAGGTGATCGTCTTTGGCGCGGCCATCAACATAGCCGCAGGCCTCGGTGCGGTGGGGCTGGGATTTCTCGACGACAAGATCGGCGGCAAGAACACGATCATGGTCACTCTCGTGGTCCTGTGTGCAGCGACGGGGATGGTGGTCTGGGCCCCCACCCGCACGTGGTTCTGGGTTGCCGGCATGTTGATCGGTCTGTTTGTCGGGCCTAACCAGTCGGCGAGCCGATCCTTGATGGGACGCTTCGTGCCAGACCAGCACCAGTCGGAGTTCTTCGGATTCTTCAATTTCTCCGGTAAGGTGACCTCCTTCTTCGGGCCGATCTTGCTCGGAACACTCACAGCCGTGACTGGTTCGCAGCGGGCAGGCGTGGCGACGGTACTGCTGTTCTTTGTGGTAGGCGGGGTGGTTCTGGCTTCCGTGGACGAACGGAAAGGAATGGAGGCGGCAAAAGGTGAGTGAGCCCTCCGAGCCTGTCTTGCACCTTCTCAACTCGTTTCTTGCTAGGCATGGCCAGTGCCGAGGGTTTGTTGGTCAGCAGAGCAGAGACAATCAATTGACCCGAGCAGGCCGAAGTCTACGTGGTCATCGAGCTCAGGAGTTTGACCCCACGCAGGAACACTTCCGGCGGCAATCCCAACGCTTGCTTGAGCCGGTAGTCTCTCTCTAATAGGTTGCGCTCTGAGAGCAACGAAAGGAGTTTGGAGAGCGACAGTCGATTCCAGAAAACCAACGCGTTAGATGGAAACGGAAAATCGCTTGCGTGAATCGTCCGCTCTAGAACTTCAGGGATTTCCAAGATACGAGGTAGCGTGCGCCAGCGAAACCGGTCAGCCAGAACTGCGGTGTCACAGTAAAGCCTCGGGAATTGACGCACCAAACGAACGAAATTGGGAAAGAAGTCCTCCTTATCGAAGAACGCCCTAGTGCCAGCGTGTGCAGCAATCACCGTACAACCTTCTTCAAGAGCGGGGACCAGCCTTCGTGGGTCCGAGAACGCAGTTCCCACAGTTTCCGCAGCGTGCTCTGTACCCGTATGCACCATGAGAATAACCTTCCGTTCGGCACAGCGGCGGTAAAACGGACGAAGGCCAGGGTGTGCAGGATCGACGTCCTGAGTGGGCGGATGGATCTTGACCACTTTTGCTCCCGCATCAACACAACGATCGAGTTCTTCCCTGGCGTCGCGTCGCTTCGGATTAATCGAGGCGCAAGGAATGAAGAGTTCTGGAAAGCGTCTCACAATGATGAAGAGGTACTCGTTCGGCACGTAAACAGACGACGTGTTCTCCAAATCCTGCCTTCCCTGCGAATCATAACGGGAGTCCCAGGCCTGTAACACCGCCTTGGAGATCGACGAGGCCCTCACCTGGGCGACCAGTCGCTGAACGTAATCTTCGTCCATATGACCGTTTTCAGACAGATTCAGGAGCCGAAGGAAATAGCGATAATTCCAGTGACGTTTCTGCTTCGCTGAGAGAAAGCAGCCAGTCCCTCCATCGCCGACCCCGAAGAGGTGCACATGGAAGTCAATGAGGGGAAATGGGCGCTGCCGTGGGGATACACTTCTATCCTGAGCGGTGTGTGCCATATCCCCGAGTATTGGAGCCCCCAGTAAACCAAGGATTAGGTTCCGACGTTTCAGATTCATACCCTTCCCCGTGCCCTTCGCCATTTTGCCAAAAAACCAAATGCGAGCGACTGAAAGAGGAGACAAAGCAGCAGGCTGCAAATCGAAAAGAGCCAACCGCCAGACAATAGTGGAGTAGTTCCCCACACTGAGGCCGTGAGTAGTACCGCCGTGGTCGTTGGCAAGCCGATGGTGGCTGACCAAAGAAGTAGCGGGAGGAAGATCCAGCCCGAGACCCCAAAGTCTGCAAGAAGCACTGCAGTGGCTGCGATGAGCAGGGTTGTTATCGCGGTCAAAGAAGCCCAAAGCTTCGTGTAGTGCCTTATTGAAGTCACGTTCTGTTCCTTTCTTCGTGGCGCACCTACCGGCGAACGCTGACTCACCGTGCACCTCCGCAGATGGACGTTACGTTAGACTGGCCATCCGACCCCTGCACCCCTCTCCGCTGTCTTTCAGGCCTTCCCCCTCAGCTCACTCCTGTAATACCAATTAAGCAAAAATAACGCACCAGTGACCACAAGAGGTCCTGCCATCAGAAGTAACGTAGCCCAATCGGCATAGAATAAGCCTTTCGGCGGCAGGAGGTATAGGACTCCCAGCAACGGAAAAAGCGTCCCGCCAATCCACTCTAGGCGCCAAGAAGCCCAGAGGACAATCAGAAGAAGAAAGGTTGGAATCAGATGCATCGTGAGGGCAAGAAGGGTTTGCCAGAGTCCTCCTCCATGCTCAAACACATCGAGAGCGAACATGCTAATGAACAATGCAAACACAATGCACAGTACCCTGGGCGCCCAGTAAAGCAATTCGAACCCCGGCCTACGCCTGGGGTGTACCGCAAAGAAATAGACAATCCCGAGGACGAGCGCAAACATCCCCAGGAGCATCGACGCGATGGCCAGGGGGTTCGCTACGGCCGGTGGGGTGTCGCTAGTCGCCATGACGTATGCGAGAACAAGCAAGATGCAGCCT
>Ga0180085_1000572_pt1 | contig 12902 bp, 12 predicted proteins | sample EasRiv730_16_10D_FD_123013 | JGI IMG/M metagenome (GOLD analysis project Ga0180085, IMG submission 123013) | Soil microbial communities from meander-bound floodplain in the East River, Colorado, USA - East River metaG ERMLT730_16_10D | ecosystem: Environmental > Terrestrial > Soil > Floodplain ... | reverse complement strand
TTCTGCTCGGTCGGCCTCAACCTCGGCGCGGACGACGCGGACACCAAGTCGGTCGAGGAGGTGCTCGAGGTCGTGCGGGCGGCCCGCGCGCAGTCGGGGATCACCTACGTCGACTTCAACACCGGCCACTACGAAGGTGACACCTATCTCGACATCCTCGAGCCCTACATCACGCGCGTCAAGCAGGCCACGAACCTGCTGATCGGCATCCAGACGCCCCCGCACCACGATCTGCGGCGCTACCACGAGCTGCGGCGCATGGGGGTCAATCGCGTCTCGTTCTGCTTCGAGCTGTTCAACCGCGAGCGCTTCGGCACCGTGTGTCCGGGCAAGCACCGCGAGTACGGGCTCGACCGCTACCTCGCGGCGGTCGAGTACTGCGCCAAGGAAGTCGGCCCGACGGGGCGCGGATTCGAGCCGTGGGTCGTGAACGGCGAGATCATCGCCGGGCTCGAGCCCGCGTCCGACTCGATCGCGGCGATCGACTGGATCACCGGTGTCGGGGCCGTGCCGACGGTCTGCGTGTTCCGGCCGCTCGCCGGCACCGACTACAAGGACGTGCCCCCGCCTCGCACGGAGGAGCTGGTGCCGGTGTTCCGGCGGCTGTACCAGGCCTGCATGGAGCGCGGCCTGCCGATCGGCGTCGCACCGAACGTCCACGTGTCACTCGTGCTGCTCCCCGAGGAGTGCCGCGGCTTCGTCGACGAGCCGCGGCGCCACTGGCGCGGCGAGCTGCGCCTGCGCGCGATGCGCGCCGCGTTCGCCCTGCGCTTCGGGCGCGAGCTGCGACGCGCCCCGGAGAGCGCCGTCGCCTGACGCGACGGCTCAGACGGTCCGCGAGAACGTCCGCGCTCCCGGGTCGTGCTGGCGCAGGTGGCGGTCGAACACCATGGCCACGTTGCGCACGAACAGCCGGCCGTCGCCGACCACCTCGAGCGCAGCGGGCCGCAGGCGCACGAAGCCGTGCTCGACCGCTCCGCCGGGCCCGCTCAGCTCGGCCAGCTCGTCGGCGAAATAGGCGGCGAACGAGATGCCGAAGGCGCGCTCGACCTCGGCCAGATCCAGGTGGAAGTTGCACATCAAGCGCAGGATCACCTCGCGCCGGATCCGGTCGTCGGCGGAGAGAAGATAGCCGCGCTCGATGGGCAGCTCGCCGCGCTCGATCGCCTCATAGTACGGCTTCATCTTGCGCGCGTTCTGCGCGAAGCTACCGCGGACCTCGCCGATCGCGGTGATCCCCAGGCCGACCATGTCGCTGCCCATGCGCACCGTGTAGCCCATGAAATTACGGTGCAGCCCGCGCCCGGCCGCCGCACGGGCCAGCTCGTCGTCGGGTCGGGCGAAGTGGTCCATGCCGATCGCCGCGTAGCCGGCCGCGAGGAGCCGATCGCGCGCGATGCAGAACAGGCGCAGCTTGTCTCTCGGCGCGGGAAGCTCGCTCGCTTCGATCCGCTTCTGGTGCGCCTTGAGCCACGGCATGTGGGCGTAGGAGTAGATGGCGAGCCGGTCCGGCCCGAGCGCCGCCACGTGCTCGATCGTGCGCTCGAAGCCCGCGGCCGTCTGCCGCGGCAGACCGTAGATCAGGTCGATGTTGATCGAAGCGAAGCCGAGGCTCCGCGCGACCGCGAACAGCCGGCTCGTCTCCTCCTCGGTCTGGTTGCGGTGGACCGCGGCCTGAACCGCGGGATCGAGGTCCTGCACGCCCATCGAGACCCGATTGAAGCCGCAGCTACGCAGGACCGCCAGCTGCTCGGCCGTGGTGACCCGCGGGTCGATCTCGATCGCCGACTCGGCCTCGGGCTCGATGTCGAACGCCCCGGAGATCCGCTCGTGCAAGATGCGAATCTGGTCGGCCGACAAGTACGTCGGCGTTCCTCCGCCCCAATGGTACTGCGAGACGCGCCGTCGCCGCGGGAGCGCGGCGGCGAGCAGATCCACCTCGCGGAGCAGATAGCTCAGGTACTCGGCCGCGACCTCGCGGTGCTGCGTGATCACCACGTTGCAGCCGCAGTACGAGCAGCGCTCGGCGCAGAACGGCACGTGCACGTAGAGCGAGAGCGGCTCGTCCGCGGCGGCGTCGGCTTCGGCCAGCTTGGCCCGGTAGACCGCCGTGTCGTAGCTCGCCTCGAACTCCACGGCGGTGGGATAGGACGTGTAGCGCGGCCCCGGGCGGTCGTAGCGCTCGAGCAGCCCGACCAGCCGATCGACCTCGTCCATGCGTTCCTCTACCCCGGCGAGCCGCCCGACACGTAGTAGCGCGCCGCCGCGTCCTCGGGACTCTCCTCGAGCACCCGCGCGAACTCCGCCTCGGCCCGAACCCGGTTTCCACGACGAGCGTACAACACTCCCAGGTGGAAGCGCGCGATGCGGAAGCCGGGATTGGCCTCGAGCAGGCGCTCGAAGGCCCGGGTCGCGCCCTCGAGGTCGCCCCGATGGTACAGCGCCTGACCGAGCCAGAATTCGGTCAGATGGTGTCCCGGATCGATCTCGAGCACCCGCCTCAATGCGCTGAGCGCCGCGTCGAAATCGGCGGCGTGGTACTCGACGACCCCCAGGTCGTGCCAGGCCGCGGCGTTGCGCGGATCGAGCGTGACGGCACGCGCGAGATAGCTGCGGGCTCGCCTCAGGTGCCCGAGCCGGAAATGCAGGTTGCCCAGGTGCTTCACGAACGGGGCCGCCTGCGGGGTGTCCTCGTCGGGGTGCGATTCGGCCCAGGCCTCGAACAGCGCCGCCGCCTCCTCGAGCTTGCCGCCGAGCTCCAGTCGATAGGCGCGCGCCAGCTCCGGATCGAGTTCGTCGTGCATCGGATCCTCCCGCGCCGCGGGGTCGCGGCCTAGTCGTGGGTCTCGGCCGTGGCCAGGCGCCAAGTGGCCTGGAGCCACGCATCGTCGCTCGCGACGAACGAAGCGCTTCCGCGCCCGGGCTCGGCGCGCAGGCGCCCCTCGCGCACGAGGTGCGCGATCGCGCGCGCCAGGCGCGCGACGCCCTCCTCGAGCCGCGCCGGCGCGGCATAGCTGAAGTTGAGCCGGAGCGTGTTGCGGCCCGAGCCGTCCGCGTGGAACGCGTCGCCCACCACGAAGGCCACGTGATACTCGCGCACCGCGAGCTCGAGCAGCGTCCGCGCGTCCATCCACGGCGGCAGCACGATCCAGGCGAAGAGACCGCCCGCGGGCCGCGTCCAGCGTGCGCCCCACGCCGGATCGAAGTGCCGCTCGAGCGCCGCGAGCAGCACGTCGAGCTGCCGTGCGTAGAGTGCACGCACGCGCTCGAGGTGCCCGGCGAAGCCGCCCGCGCGCAGGTAGACGCGCGCGGCCAGCTGCTGGAGACCCCCGGTACACAGGTCGACCGGCTGCTTCATCACCACGAGACGAGCCACGATCTCGGGATGGGCCACGAGCCAGCCCAGGCGGATCCCCGGCGCCAGGATCTTGCTCAACGAGTGCAGCGCCAGCACGCGCCCGTCCCGGTCGAGGCTCGCGAGCGTCGGCTGCGTCTCCCCCGAGTAGCGCAACAGGCGATACGGGCTGTCCTCGATCACGAGCAGATCGAAGTCCCGCGCGATGGCGAGGATCTCGGCGCGCCGGGTGCGACCCATCGTCTCGCCCGTGGGGTTGGCGAAGTCGGGCACCAGGTACAGGAGCTTGGGGTGGATCCCGCGTCCCCGCGCCTCGACCAGACGCTCCTCGAGCAGATCGGACCGCAGTCCCTCGGCGTCCGCCGGGACTCCGATCGGTCGTGCTCCCGCGGCACGAAAGGCGCCCAGCGCGCCGAGGTAGCTGGGCAGGCCGACGACGACGGCATCGTAGGGCGAGAGAAACGTGCGGCTGCACAGATCGAGCGACTGCTGGCTCGCGCTCGTCACCAGCAGGTGGTCGGGGGTGAGACCAGCGTAGGAATCCCCCTCGGTCTCGACGAGGAAGCGCAGGATCTCCCGCTTCAGCTCCGCGTCCCCTTCGGTCGTTCCGTACTGCAGCGCCGACCGGCCCTCCTCGCGCAGGGCCCGCCCGAGGAGATCGGCCAGCTCGTCGACCGGGAACGTCTCGGGCGCCGGCATGCCGCCGGCGAGACTGATGATCTCCGGGCGTGCGACGAGCTTCAGCAGCTCGCGGATCTCGCTGCGTGTCGCGCCGCGGGCCGCGTCGCTGAGGAACCGCTCGAGGTATCGCGCGTCCATGGCGCCCCCTGGGGCCGCCCGCCCGAAGGGCCGCCCCTCCGATCAGCACAGCAAGCGGCCTGCCACTCCGGACGGTCGAGCGGAAACCCAATCGGGCCCTCGGCTGCGGAGACCTGCGCGAACTGGCCCAGCTTGTGGGTCAGAATCCGAATCCCACGCCGACGCGCAGGACCCACGGGTCGTCGTAGGGCGACAGCTCGTCCTCGTCGTACGAGAAGTTGTACAGCGCGGCGACGAAGAAGCTCGAGTGGTCGCCCAGGACCTGGCTCACGCCGGCACCGGCGAACAGGCTGTCGTAGTCGTCCCGCTCGCTCGATCCGTCGAGGAGCGGGTATTCGTAGCTCAGATACTCGTATTCGAGCTGCAGGAACACCGGCCGCGTCACGCTGTAACGCGAGAACAGACTGGCCCCGTAGTCGGTGGCGCTCAGGCTGGGCGAGTAGCGCTCGTCGTCGCGGTAGCGGAAGATCAAGCGCGCTCCGACGTCGATGCGCTCGGTCGCCGCGTAGCCGACGATGGGCTCGATCGAGACGTAGGTCACGTCGCCGAAGCCGATCCCGACGCCGCCCCCGAACCAGAAGCGGTCCGCGGCAACGGCCGGCGTGGCCACGAGCACCAGCAGGCACGCGAGAAAAGCAGCGCGCATGCGCGGCTCCCGACGACCCCTACTTCGGTCGAGCCGCGTACGGATTGCCGCCGAGGGCGTTCGAGATGTCGGCGATCGCTTTTTGGGCCCGCACGCTGTTGCCCGCTTCGTCGAGCGGCGGGGAGACGACCGCGATGCCGAACCTGCCCGGCGACACGGCGATGAGCCCGCCACCGACCCCGCTCTTGCCCGGAAGCCCGGTCCGGAAGAGCCACTTGCCCGAATCATCGTAGAGACCGGCGGTCGCCATCACCGCGAGCACGTTCGGCACGTAGACCGCTTGCATGACCTGCTTGCCCGTGACCGGGTTCTTGCCCGCGTTGGCCAGCGTGGCCGCCATCGTGGCCAGGTCCTTGGCGTTGACGCTCACCGAGCACTGCTCGGTGTAGATGTCGGTCGCTTGCTGCGGGTTCGCCTTGATGTAGCCGTAGGCGTACATCAGCATCCCGATGGCCTGGTTGCGCTGGTTCGTCTCGGCCTCGGACTTGAACACCTCCTGGTTGACCGAGAGCGGCCGACCGGCGAACTCCGAGTAGAACCCGAGCAGGCCGGTCCAGATCTCGCTGCGCGTCTTGCCCTTCAGCATGCTGGTCGTGGAGATGGCCCCGGGGTTCACGAGCGAGTTCATCTCGGGGCCGCCGAGCCCTTTCTGGGCCATCTCGACCGCGACGATCGAGTTGAAGCGCATCCCCGTCGCATCGACGCCGATCGTGCTGGCGATCGCCTCCGGTCCCTGCTCCTCGATCACCTTGGCCAGCGTGAACACCTTGGAGATCGACTGGATCGAGACCTCGGACCGGATGTCGCCGGCCGTGTGGACCTTGCCGTCCACCGTGACCAGCGCGATGCCGTAGATGCTGGGGTCGACCTTGGCCAGCGCCGGGATGTAGTCGGCGTTCGCGCCTTCCTTGAGCGCCTTGTACCTGTCGTAGGCCGCCTTCAGTGCGGCATCGACCTCGGTGGCGGATTGGGCCCAGGCCACGCCCGCGGTCAAGACAGCGCAGGCGACCGCGATGGCGAGAAACGAACGTCGCTGGCGCATGATCACTGGCCTCCCCAGCCGTACGAGAAGTTGTACTTGACCGACACCTGGAACCGCAGGTCGTCGACCGAGAAGCCGTCCGAGAAGTTCTCGCGGTCGCCCCACTGCAGCTCGCCGCCCCACATCAGGTTGTCGAGCGGGTGGACCAGCAGGTTGACCAGCGCGTACTGCCCCTTCTGGAACGCGTCCGCGGCCTGCAGGTCGCTGTTGTCGATGTCGACCATCGAGTAGCCGATCGAGCTGGTGTAGCGCGAGTTCCAGGTGTGATCGTAGAAGGCGACGATACCCAGGACCGGTAGGGGCTCGGCGACGTCCGAGCCGGTCGTGGCGCCGACGTCCGCCGTGGCGTCGTTCATGTAATTCGCGATTCCTTCACCGTAGACGACCTGCAGACGCAGCGTGTCCTCATCGAACTTCACGTTCGAGCTGAGGTTCACGCCCCAGCCGGTCGCGCTCCCCGAGAGGTCGACCGGAGTCGGCGTCGCATCGTCCCACTCCATCTGGCGCAGGATCGCCGCGACCTGGATGTGCCCCCACTCGCGGTTCATCCGGTAGTGGGCCGAGAGATCGGGCAGCGGGAACCGCGCGGTGATGCCGGCAACGTCGGGGTCGCCCACCGCCACGCCGGGATCGCCGCTCCCTCCGGGCCGCTCGAAGGCGACGTACAGCTCGTTCTCCCCCTGCATCGGCATGTAGCGCAGCTGCACGTTGCGGAAGAACACCATGCCGCTCGGTCCCCAGTACTCGATCGAGTTGGGAAACACGTCCGGATCCATGAACGGGCTCCAGGTCTGGCCCGCGCCCCACTTGCGGTACTCGCCCCAGGCGTGGCGCAGGCGGAACGTCGTCTGGCCCGCGTCGGGACCCACGCCGAACAACTCGAACTCGAAGATCGTCTTGATCTCCCCGTTCGAGGTGGGCGTGAAGGTCTTGAATCCCAGGCGGCTCTGCCGCACGCCGGCGTAGGTCCGGCCGTCGCCGCCGAACTCGTCGTCGAACGCCGGCAGCTTGGTCGGCCGCATCACGTCGTACCAATCGGGATCGGACTGGCCGGTCTCGTAGCCCATATCGAGCATCGCGAACCCGTAGAGGTCCAGGCGCGTCTTGCTCGCGTCGGCGGCCTCGACCGGCACCACCGACGTCGCAAGCAGCGCGACGAGACCGAGCATGCGCAGGACTCTCATTTCACGTGCTCCTTTTCCCAGGCCCGCACTCTGCGCCGGGCCTCGTCGAACAACCGTTCGTAGTTGCCTTTCCACACTCGCTGCTCGACCTGCGGGCCGAGCAGGCTCCATAGCGGGGCGTACTGATCGAACACGCGCAAGTACCCGGCCTGGTCGGTCGGCGCAACCTCGTCGGTTCCGAACAGGAACCGCTCGGGATAACGCGCAATCAGCTCGGCCGTGGCCCGCGCGGACTCGGGCGTGGCGACCACGTACTTGGCCACCTCGCTCCACGAGAGGTCGAGGTGCACGTGTCGCAGCTCGGGGTCGCCGAGCGCCCGGTCGAGCAGAGCGATCTGATCCTGCACCGGCTGCACGATGCGACCGAGCCCCACGTGGGCCCAGATGATCGTCGTTGCCGGGTGCCGCTTGAACAGGGCCTTGAGCTGCACGAGCTGGTACGGCTCCTGCCCCGGCTTGGGGAACGGCACGTCCGCGTCGCTGTGCAGCAGCACCACGAGCCCGACTTCTCCCGCGAAGTCGAGGATCCGGTCGAGCGCGGGATTGGTCAGGCTCGCGGTCTCCCCCGCGATCTTCGCCGAGACGAACTCCTTGTGGATCGTGAACTCACCGATGCCCGAGAACACCCCGGGGAACGTCTCGAGCACACGGCGGATGTGGTCGGCCGCGTACATGTCCGCGGGGTTGAACCCGGTGATCATCGGGTCGAAGCGCGCCTGCTCGCTCTTGGTGAGCGATCGGTACTGCATCGCGATGTACGCGTCGGTGAACGAGTAGTAGTACAGCGGCGCATCGGTCTGCAGGTAGTAGGTCGGCGCGAAGTCGCCGGTGTTCCCGTACGACCAGGTCTGCTGCAGCGGGATGCCGAACAGCGCGACGCGCCCCACACGGTCGCCCATGATGCGCAGGAAATCGTGAATGTCCGTGCCTTCCTGGACGTAGTTGGTCAGGTGAAAATGCGCGTCGTGGACCGTGGGCACCGACTGTGCGGCGAGCAAGCCCGGTACGCCGACCGCGAGGCCCGTCCAGAAGACGGCCCTCCTCGCCAAGTCGCCGGCGGCGCTCATCCCGGTGCCTCCCACGAACAGCGGGCGGCAGTGTATCCCAGCGAACCCGCGTTCCAATGGAGCCACTCCGGGTTCATTCGGCGCCCGAGAGCCTAGCTCACTCGGGGCGAAATCTGAAACTTAATACCGGTCTCCCGGCACCATGGCGGGTCAGATCTGCACGATTCCGTGCTTGATCGCGAAGTGGACCAGCTCGGCGCTGTTGGCCAGCCCGAGGATCTCCATCATCCGGTACTTGTGGAACTCGACCGTGCGGACCGAGATTCCGAGCATCCCGGCGATCTCCTTGGCCGCGAGACCCTCGGCCAAGAGCGCCAGGATCTCGCGCTGCCGGGGCGTCAGGCTCGCGGCGGCATCCGGCGGCGCACCGTCCCGGGCCGCGCGGAAGACCTCGCCCGCGAGCGCGGGCGCGACGTACGTGCGGCCCTCGAGCGCGGAACGAATAGCCAGCACCAGCTCCGCCGGAGCGGAGTGCTTGAGCACGAAGCCCGCGGCGCCCGCCTCGAGCGCCCGGCGCGCGTACGCCACCTCGGCATGCATGGTCAGGAACACGACCTTGACGCCGGGGTCCTCCTGCTTCAGGCGGGCCAGCGCGTCGAGCCCGTTGAGGTGCGGCATCGAGATGTCGGCCACGATGACGTCGGGCCGCAGGGCCCGGGCGGCCTCGATCATCGCCCGCCCGTCCTCGACGACACCGGCCAGCTCGAAGTCGGCCTCGAGCAGCCGCTTGAGGCCTTCGGCCACGATGCGGTGGTCGTCGACGAGGAGCACGCGCGGGCGCGTCACGAGCGTCCCTTCTCGAGCGGGACCCAGGCCAGGATCGTCGTGCCCTGCCCCGGGGCACTCTCGAAGTCGATCTCGCCGCCGCTCAGGTGCACACGCTCGCGCATGCTCGCATGGCCCAGGCTCGGCCGCCGCGGCTCGAGCGCCGGGTCGAAGCCCACGCCATCGTCCCGCACGACGAGCTGCACTCCGCCGTCGAGCTCCTGGAGCGTCAGCTCGACGTAGCGGGCCCGGGCGTGACGCCCGACGTTGCGCAGCGCCTCCTGCGCGATGCGGAACAGACAGAGCGAGACTTCGTGCGGCAGTGCGCGGGAGAGCGCGCGCAGCCGCACATCCACCGGGACCGCGGCCTCGCGCGAGAAGCGCTCGCACTCGACCTGCAGGGCGTCGGGCAGCCCCAGGTCGTCGAGCAGCGAGGGATGCAGGCGGTAGGACAGGGCGTGAATGTCCTCGCTCAGTCGCACCAGCCCCTCCCGCACCTCGCGCATCGCGAGGCCCACGGGCGCGCCGGCGGCCGTGCGCTCGACGCTGCCCGCGTCGATGGCCAGGCGGGCCAGGCTCCTCGATCATGCCGGGCAAGGTCAACCCCGTGATCCCGTCGTGCCGCTGCGCATCTCTGGCCAAGCTGCGCGGCGAGCAGATCTCGAACATCGGCTCGCAGGACATGAACGACGAAGTCTGGCTCAAGCTGGCTCGCCGCATCAACGAGCTGACCGCCATGTCGGACGTCGCGGGCGTGGTGATCACCCACGGCACCGACACGATCGAGGAGACGGCCTACTTCCTGAACCTGGTGGTGCGCTCGAAGAAGCCCGTCGTGCTCACCGCGTCGATGCGCCCCTCGACCGCGCTCTCGGCCGACGGTCCGCTCAACTTCTACAACGCGGTCGCGGTCGCGGCGAACCCGGACGCCGTGGGGCGCGGGGTGCTCGTGGTCATCAACGACTGGATCCACGGCGCATCGTCGCTCACCAAGACCAGTACCACCGCGGTGCAGACGTTCATGTCCCCGCTGCGCGGCCTGATCGGCACCGTGGCCTACGGCCAGTCCGCGTTCTTTCGCGGTCCCGTGGGCCGGAACACGGTGGACTCGGAGTTCTCGCTCGACGGCGTCACCGCGCTGCCCCGCGTCGACATCGTCATGGCCTACGAGAACGTCGACGGGGCCCTGATCGACGCCGCGGTCGCCGCCGGCGCCAAGGGCATCGTGATCGCGGGCGTGGGCAACGGCAACATGACCGAGGCCGCCGTCAAGGCTCTCGCCGCGCAGGCAAAGAAGGGCGTCGTCTGCGTGCGCTCCTCGCGCGTGGTCACGGGCAACGTGGGCCGCAACGTGGAGCTGGACGACGACGGGCTGGGCTTCGTCGCCTCGCTCGACATGAACCCGCAGAAGGCACGTGTCCTGCTCCGGCTGGCCTTGACCAAGACCAAGGACGTGAAGCAGATCCAGCGCTACTTCGACGAGTACTGAGGCGCAGGTCCGAGCACACGAGACGTCGATGGGCAACGCGATGGCCAAGTGCGCGATTCTGGCCGATCGGCACCATGGGCTGAGCGAGGGGGTGCGCTCGTTGCTCCGGACGATGTTCGAGACGGTCGTGATGGTCGCCGACGAGCCGTCGCTGCTCGAGAGCGCCTCGCGGCTCGAGCCCGCGCTCGTCGTCGCCGACCTCTCGCTCGGTCGCAAGGGGGGCCTGGCCTGGGTGTCGCGCCTGCGCGCCGGCAGCCCCGGAGTCCGCGTGATCCTGATCAGCGTCCACGACGAGCCCGGCGTGGCGCGTGCCGCGAGCTCCGCGGGCGCCGACGGGTTCGTGCTCAAGCGCGCCATCGCCTCGGAGCTGCTTCCGGCGGTCGAGGCCGTCCTGGCCGGTCGGCCGTACCCCTAGGAAACCCGGCGGCATGACACTCGTCGCGGTCTTCCTCGGGCTGTTGTTCTGCTACAGCCTGGCGTCGGGACGCCTCGAGCGGAGCGTCCTCACTGCGCCGATCCTGTTCACCGTCGCCGGTATCGCGGCGCACGCACTCGTTCCCGAGCTCGGCGGTCGTCGACCGAGCCACGAATTGTTCCTGACCGTGGCCGAGATCGGCCTGGTGCTGCTGCTGTTCACCGATGCCAGCCGGACCGACCTGGGCATGCTCCGCAGCATGCGGAACCTGCCCGTCCGCTTGCTGAGCACGGGGATGCTGCTGACGATCGTGCTGGGCCTCGTCGCCGCCCTGGCCGTGTTCCCGGGACTCTCGGTCTGGCAGGCCGGAATCCTGGCCGCGATTCTCGCGCCGACCGATGCCGGGCTGGGACAGGTGATCGTGAACAGCCCGCGCGTGCCGCCGAAGATCCGCCAGGCGCTCAACGTCGAAGCAGGGCTCAACGACGGTCTCTCCGTGCCGTTCTTGCTGTTCTTCATCGCTCTCGTGGGCGGAGGCGCAGCGGACGGACAGGCGAGCCTGACGCGCTTCCTGGTCGAGCAGCTGGGCTTCGGCGCGCTGGTCGGGATCGCGATCGGGCTCGTCGGCGGCTGGCTCCTGGGCCGGGCGCATCGCCTGGGCTGGATGGCGCACGCCTGGCGGCAGCTCGGCGTCGTCGCGCTCCCGCTGCTCGCCCTGGTCGTCTCCGAGGCGGTCGGCGCGAGCATGTTCATCGCGGCGTTCGTGGCGGGCCTCGCCGTGCAGGTCGGCTCGACCGACGCGGCCCGGGACAGCGTCGAGTTCACCGAGGAGTGGGGGCAGGTGTTCAATCTCTCGGTGTTCTTTCTCTTCGGCATCCTCGTCGCGAGCGGCTGGGGCCGATTCGGCGTCCGGCACGCGCTCTACGCGCTGCTCAGCCTGACGGTGGTGCGCATGCTGCCCGTGGCGCTCGCCCTGTGGGGCACGCGGCTCAGCCGGGCCACCGTCCTGTTCGTCGGCTGGTTCGGCCCGCGCGGCCTGGCCTCGATCGTGCTCGGCCTGGTGTACCTCGAGCAACTTCCGAATCCGACCGGCGATTCGACGATCCAGCTCACGGTGATGGCAACCGTGCTCGCGAGCACGCTGGTCCACGGGCTGAGCGCGCTGCCCGGGATCGAGCTCTACGCCCGGTGCGTCACCGCGCTGCCGGCGAGCGCACCCGAACGGGAGGGTGAGAATGTCGGGAAAGTTGGTAGCGGGGGCAGGATTTGAACCTGCGACCTTTGGGTTATGAGAATGCTGCGAGTGTCCGCGAGCGACCGTGTATGTCCGAAAAGTTCCCGGAATCCTGCACGTCGAGGGTCGGCGGAGTGGACAGAAACGGCGCTCGCGGACGCACGAAAAAGCACAAGTTGAGCACAGCCGACCTTTGGGTCTTTCAACGTGGAAAACCCAAAGGTCGGCTGCAACGCTTGGGTTGTGCTCAAACTGTGCTCAATCCGTGCTCAATGGTAGCCTTGCAGGCGACCCGATGAGCTGGAAGAAACCGGCACCCTTCAACGGCGGCGCGCTCGTGCAGCCGTTCCAATTCTCACCCGAGGATCGCGCCGAGCTGAGCCGCTACCTCGGCGGCGACCGCCCCGAGCTGATCCACGAGGTCGAGGAGTGGATCGCGGTCTACCTGGCGCACGTCGAGCACGCCGACCCCACGCCCGGGCAGATCAGGAACGCGGTGCGTCGAGTCGACCGCGAGGCCGCACGCTTTCTCGACGGAGCGGCTTCGGACCTGCGGCGCGTGCTGTTCGAGGTCGACGAGATCACGCTCGAGCGTCTCGTCCTGGCGACGTACAGCGAGAGCGGGCGCAATGGCGTGCTGGACGCGGTACGCCAGCCGGGCGGGCCCGCAGCGGATGCTGACGTGCAGGCGCTCCGAGCCGCCTGTGCGCGTGTGCTGCGGGAACTGCCGGCCGGCGGCGGACGGCCGCGGAATCGACATGTCGACTTCCTGACCGACCGCGTAGTCGAGGTGCTGCGCCGGCACGGTGTCGATACGAAGGTCTGGTTCTGGGAGAGCGCCGCCCGACGCGGGAAGACGAAGAGCAAAGACCACCGCGGAGGACAG
>Ga0180085_1000571_pt1 | contig 12921 bp, 12 predicted proteins | sample EasRiv730_16_10D_FD_123013 | JGI IMG/M metagenome (GOLD analysis project Ga0180085, IMG submission 123013) | Soil microbial communities from meander-bound floodplain in the East River, Colorado, USA - East River metaG ERMLT730_16_10D | ecosystem: Environmental > Terrestrial > Soil > Floodplain ... | reverse complement strand
TTCATCGCTCGCAGACCGGCGTGATACCCCTGCTCTCGAATGGCGCCACCCAGACGCCGCGCTGGAAACCTGGACGTTTGGAGAACTCGACATCCGCAGCAATCGGCTCGCGCACCTGCTCAAACAGCGTGGCCTGTGCAAGGGGGACAGACTGGCCGTTTATCTCGCTAATCGCGTCGAGTTGATCGACCTGTATCTCGCCTGTGTGAAGGCCGGCATTCTCTTCGTACCCATCAATGTGCTGTACAGAGAGCGAGAGGCGGCGCACGTGATTCGGGATGCGGAGCCGAAGGCCGTGGTCACGGCCGGCGATTTTCCACACACGTTTCAAACCTGGCATTGCGAAGAACTGAGCCGCGAGTCCCTGAGTTGTTCTTCCGACCCACTCGATTGCGCCCTCGACGGTGACAGTCCAGCTGCTTTGGTCTATACGTCCGGAACCACAGGCACCTCCAAGGGTGCTGTCCTGACCCACAACAATTTTGCGAGCAATGCGCTCAACCTGCTGGCTGCCTGGCAGATCACGCAGACAGACCGGCTGTTGCTCTCGTTACCGCTGTTTCATGTGCACGGTCTGGGCAACGGACTGCATTGTTGGCTCGCCAGTGGCTGCCGGATGCGGCTGCAGGAACGTTTTGAAAGTTCGAAGGCTGGAGAAACGTTTCTCGACTTCCGCCCTACCCTCTTCTTCGGTGTTCCGACGATCTATGTTCGACTACTGGAGATATCCGAGGAGGTAGCTCAAACCATCGGCCAGTTCATGCGACTTTTCGTGAGCGGTTCGGCACCGCTTCCCGGCCATCTGCTCGAAGCATTTCACAAGCGCTTCGGCCACACGATTCTCGAACGGTATGGAATGACCGAGACGCTGATGAACCTCAGCAACCCATACGTCGGTGAGAGGCGCGCCGGTAGCGTTGGCATGCCACTGCCTGGTGTATTGGTGCGATTGTTGAACTCGGATGGACAGCTTGTCCCCGATGGGCAAACCGGAGAACTTTATGTTCGTGGCCCGAATGTGTTTCGTGAATACTGGAAAAACAACCAGGCCTCTGAACAAGCGTTTGTCGATGGGTACTTCCGCACGGGTGACTTGGCCACGTGCTCCGCGGACGGCTATTACACTCTGCAGGGCCGCCGATGCGATCTCATCATTTCGGGGGGGTTCAACATTTATCCACGAGAGATCGAGGACTTTCTGACTGAGCAGCCCGAGGTGGCCGAAGCTGCCGTGATCGGCACTCCCGATCGACTGCGGGGCGAGGTGCCAGTGGCCTACCTCGTCGCTCGGTCTACGGTCGATCCCGCACAATTGGAACAGCGCTGTCGCAAAGGCCTGGCGTCTTTCAAGGTTCCTCGAGCGTTTCGCGTTGTCGAGAGCCTTCCGCGTAACGCGCTGGGCAAGGTTCAAAAGCATCTTCTTCCTGGAATTAATCCCTGAGGATTCTGGGGATGGGCAGCTTTCCCGCGTCTGCAGCTGGCAACGGGTTGTTCATTCTTGTTCAACTATAGGAGGCATCTCCATGCCAGGTGCAACTGACCTTAGCCAAGTCCGAATCGGACAGATTTCCGTCACCGTGCACGATGTGGACAGAGCGGTGGCGTTCTACAAGGACAAGCTTGGCCTCAAGCATCTGTTCACAGTTCCAAAGATGGGCTTCTTCGACTGCGGTGGAATCCGCTTGATGTTGGCCGTTCCTGAGAGCCCGCAGTTTGATCACCCGAGCTCGGTGCTCTATTTCAGCGTCGACGACATTCAGGCGCTGTTCACCACTCTGTCTGAGCGCGGTGTTCGGTTTGAAGGGCCTCCACACCTGATCGCGAAGATGGACACCTATGACCTCTGGATGGCTTTTTTCAGAGACTCCGAGGACAACTTGTTGAGTCTGATGTCCAACGTCGCCAGATAGGAATAGGCGTGTCGATTCACTACGGAGCACCGCCATGTCATCATTCCAGGTAGAACAAATCGATCACGTGGAATTGTTTGTTCCAGATCGATACACAGCTGCGCGCTGGTATGAACAAGCCCTCGGCTTGCGAATCCTCAAGGAGCATGAGCACTGGGCCGGTCCGGGCGGGCCGTTGATGATCTCGAGCGACGGTGGAGGTACCATGCTGGCGCTGTTCGAGGGAGAACCTCGAGGCACCCGCCCCACAGCGGGTCATCATCGGGTGGCCTTCCGTGTGAGCGGTGCTGGGTTCCTTCAATTTCTGGAACACGTGCGGGAGATCCCGGTGCATAGTGAGTCGGGAGAGCCAGTCGGCCGCCTGCCACCGGTTGACCACGGGAAAGCCTTCTCGGTCTACTTCTGTGATCCCTACGGAAACCGGTTTGAAGTCACAAGCTACGATCACCAGCACATTAGAAGCGGGCTGTCCTCCACGGAGTCGTTATAAGAAACGGTCGTGACGTTGAGGGACACTCACTGCGGCGTTCCCATTGCAACCGAGGACCGACTTCAAAATGCTTTGCCGGTCAACCCGGGGAGGCACAGCGCCCCTCCGAGAAGGAGGGTTTCCCAGAGCAGCCGCGACACCTGTGAAAATGATTGGCCGTACTCATCATCCTCGGTTTTCTTCGAGGACGAGAACGATTGCGTTGGGCCGAGCACGCAATGCTCTGTCTTGCCGAGTAACGCTGATTACGCTAAATTAACACGCTCCTGAGAGAGGACATTGACGATGCTATTCACCAATCCTGGTGCCCAGCTCAAAGTGTTGATCGACGAGTGTCAGCTTCAGCAGCGCGTTCGAGACTTGGGTGAACAGATCTCGCTCGACTATCAAGGGAAGCACCTTCACTTGATCTGTATTCTCAAGGGAGCTTGCGTTTTTCTGGCTGATCTCATCCGGCACCTGCCTCTGGATATCAGTATCGATTTTATGGCGGTCTCCAGCTATGCGAACAGCTTGCACACTTCCGGAGAGGTCAAGATCGTCAAAGACCTTGACTCCATCATCCAAGGTCGTGACGTGATGATTATCGAGGATATCCTGGACACCGGCTTGACTCTCGACTACTTGACGCGCAGCCTGCGCACGCGGGCTCCGAACTCGCTGAATATCTGTGCGCTGCTCAGCAAGCCCACTCGGCGAATCAAGGAAGTCAATGCAGCATACGTTGGGTTTGAGATTCCCGACGAGTTTGTTGTGGGCTATGGCCTGGACTTTGCCGAGCGATATCGAAACCTGCCGACCATTTCAGTGATGAAGAAAGATGAGTAAGCCGGTCTTAACCGAGGCGGAGGTCAAGCAGTTGGATGCCGGGAGCCCGTGCTATGTCCTGAAAGGGACGTTGATCACAGCGCTCGCTCGAGAACTTGCAGCTTTGCGGCAAAACGAAATTGTCGAGTGCGGCAGCAAGGAAGAATTCACAATCCTTAAATCCACCAACCGACGGATTGCGCTGGGTGCGGATCATGGCGGGTACATCCTCAAGGAGCACTTGAAGGTCTTTCTCAAAGACGCAGGTTATCAAGTACTGGATTGCGGCGCTCATAGTCAGGAAGCCGTGGATTACCCTGACCTCGCCCTGAAAGTAGCCCTCGCCGTCAAGTCGGGCCAGGCGTTATGGGGAATCATGGTTGATGGAGTTGGAACCGGTTCGTGCATGGTAGCCAACAAGGTGCCGGGAATCCGTGCCGCCCACTGCTATGACCGTTTGACGGCCCGCAACAGCCGGGAGCATAACGATGCAAACGTTCTAACGTTAGGGGGCCAAGTACTGCAGCCTGATCAGGCAGCTCTCATCGTTAGCACCTGGCTGAACCCTACCTTTGCGGGTGGCCGTCATCAGCGGCGTGTTTCCAAGATCGAACAAGCGGAGCAGCAGTTCCTCAAGGACACAGTGACTGCCGTGGCGGGCGATTGCAGTTGCGCACTCTGAGCTTAGCTGATGAACAAAGACTCGTCGTTGGAACATTTGGTACGGGTTGTCAGTGAAGAAATTCACCGCAGCCTGAGTCACGGCGCGCGTGGCGGCGGGTCCTGTCCATGGTGTGCCCAGTCCTGTGGCGGGCACTGTTCCGCGGAAGTGAACCGGATGGTGGAGGTGGGCGCCAACCGCGTTTCGGCGCTGGCACCCGACGCTTCGATCGACCGTTCGATTGCTTCGCTCATCGATCACACGCTCCTGAAGGCGGATGCGGCGTATGAAGACATTCGCAAGATTTGTGATGAAGCGAAGCGGTATGGATTTGCCTCGGTCTGCATCAACCCGTTCATGGTCTCATTGGCCAGCCGCATTCTGACGAATTCTCCCGTCAGGGTCTGCACTGTAGTCGGTTTTCCCCTTGGGGCGACCCTTGGTGAAGCGAAAGCCTTTGAAGCTGAGGCCAGCATTGTGAATGGTGCCCACGAAATTGACATGGTCCTGAACATCGGTGCGTTGAAGTCCAAGGATCTAGTTACCGTAGGCCAGGACATTCAGTTGGTGGTCCAGGTTTGCCATGCCCGCGAAGCAATTTGCAAGGTGATCATCGAGACTGCGTACCTCACCGATGAGGAGAAAATCTCTGCTTGCAGCGTGGCCAAGGCCAGCGGGGCGGATTTTGTGAAGACCTCGACTGGTTTCGGGCCAGGTGGTGCTTCTGCCAAGGATGTCGCCTTGATGCGCAGCGTGGTGGGTGACGACGTGGGCGTTAAAGCTTCCGGAGGCATTCGCGACTGGAAAGTGCTGCAGGAGATGGTTCAATCCGGGGCCACCCGCATCGGCGCCAGCGCCAGCGTCAAGATTCTTCAGGAAGCGAAAAGCCAAAAAACAGTTTCGAACTTGCCTGTGCCGGTTGGTGAAGGACGCACGGGGAATGACTACTACTGAGCGCCGGGCGCTCCTAAGAAAATCCCCTCTCGGGAGGGGTGACGGCCGAAGGCCGCCGGGGTGGGTCCGTTCCCGAAACTTCACAACCCACCCCAGGGCCTGGCGGCCCTTGCCCCTCCCAGGAGGGGATTAAAACGGCATTTTCTTTCTCACCACACCGCGCAAATCAGTGGTGTGGGGAACTCCAATGAAAATCGTCCTCGTGCTCGTCCTCGAACAATGGTCGAATACGACGACGAGGACGAGGAATTGCTTTCATTCTTTCGTGGCTCTGCATCGCGGCATGCAGAACTCCCAACAGCGAATTTGGCAAGTTGCTCCCTACTAGACCCAGTCCACAAGAATCTTCATGAATTTGAAACCCGCCAAACTTGAACGGATTGAGAACTATAGCCAGGAACAGATTCTGGCACTCATGGCGGAGATCAGCCGCGAAATCAATGGCATTCATTCATTGGATGAGTTGCTGGAGAAAATTGCGGAACTTTGCCGCCAGTTTATCGACTACCAGATTTTTGCCATCCTCCTTGTAGACGATTCCAAACAGGATTTGTATTGGCGGTTCACGATTGGCTATCCCGAAGTGATTCAGGGAAAGCATATTCAGTTTGGCGAGGGCTTGGTAGGTACGGCGGCGCAGCGCCGCGAACCCATTCTGGTTCCAGACGTCACCAAAGATCAACGCTACATCGATCTCGTGGCGGGTGTGCGTTCCGAACTGGCTATTCCACTGATTTCCCGAAATCGCGTCGTCGGCGTGCTGGACATCGAGAGTCCGCAGGCGAACTATTTTCAGCCTTCCCACCAAAAAGTGCTGACGCTCCTGGCGGCGCAGCTGGCTGTGGCCATCGACAACGCGAACCTCTACGAGAATCTGGTTGCCAAGAGCGAGATGCTCGAGACGTTGAACGAGATTGGGCGCGAATTGTCCTCCATTCTGGATCTGGAGCAGCTGTTGAAGAAAGTAGCGGAGTTATTGCAGCGAGTGTTCCGCTACCACGTATTCTCGATCATGCTGGTGGATGAAGAAGAGCAGGCGCTTCGGTCCCGGCTGGCCGTCAAGTTCAACCGCGATGCGGTCGAGAAATCAAAGATTCCTTTGGGGAAGGGCTTGGTGGGTTCGGCAGTGACGAAAAAGAAATCGCTGCTCATCAACGACGTTTCCAAAGATCCTCGTTACATCGGCGTACTTCCTGAAACGCGCTCGGAACTGGTGGTGCCGCTCATCTACAAAGACAAGGCCATTGGAGTGTTTGATCTTCAGAGCCCGTTTCTCAACTATTTTACGCAGGCGCATGAAGAGACGCTGTCGGCACTCGCCAGCCATGTGGCCGTCGCGATCGAAAACGCGCGCCTCTATGAACGCGTCGTTGCGGCCGAAGCGCGGCTCGACCGTGAACTGAAGTTTGCTCGTGAAATCCAGTCGTCACTGATTCCGGACAGATTCCCCGAAGTTCCAGGCACTTCGTTCTGGGCGGAGTTTCGTCCGGCGCGTACGCTGGGCGGCGACCTTTACGATTTTTTCCCCTACGACGACGACAAAGTGGCGATCGCCATCGGTGACGTCTCGGGCAAAGGAGCGCCTGCCGCGCTTTACGCCGCGCTCGCCAGCGGCATTCTGCGCACGCGTGCTGGCGGGAAATACCCGCCGGCAGAAATGCTCAGGCTCGTCAATGTCTCTCTCCGCCAGCGGACCATCGAGGGGCGCTTCATGAGTCTGTGCTATGCCGTCTACGATGCCAGGACCCGGGTGTTGCGATTTGCCAATTCAGGGGCCCCGCCCCCGATTGTTTGCAGGAAGGGAAAGACGGAGGTGCTCTCCGTCGCCGGCTTTCCACTGGGAATGTTCGACAAAGCTGAGTATCAGGAATTGGAGTTACAGCTGGAACCAGGTGACCTGGTAGTTTTCTACACGGACGGACTGTCAGAAGCCCGAGACTTGCGAGGAGAAGAATTTGGAATGGAGCGACTTCAGGAGGTAATCGAGAAAAACTGCAACTTGCCGGTGAAGAAGCTAGTGGAGAAAACTTTCAGTCAAATTGAGAAATTTACCCTAGATACCCGCAGATACGACGATCAAACGGCCGTGGCTTTGAAAGCAACTGCGGATTGACTCAACTTCCTACCCTACTCCTTGTCGCCGCGCTTCATGGCGCCCTTGAAATTCTTGATGCCTTCGCCGATGCCCTTTCCAATTTCAGGCAAGCGCTTCGCCCCGAAGAGAAAGAACACAATCGCCAAAAGTATCAATAGCTCAGGAAGTCCAATCTTTCCACCCAACATACAACCTCCCAAATGCGAAGATGCCGCGCCCCGTCCTGCTTGAGTGCCCGTAAAGTGTATTGAATTCCCAAGGGAAGGGCAACGAATTAATCCTGGAACTACTTCTGGGAGCGCGGACGTCCCGTCCGCACGGCCCGCCGCCCCCCAGCTTCGGCGCGGACGAGGCGTCCGGGCTCCCAGGTTCTTGCCTGTGCTAGCGCGGCTGTTTGACGCAGAACTCGTCAAACGCCTGAGTCAGTGATTTGGCGATGTCCGTGGCGTCCCGATTCTCAATCTGGTGGCGATGCAGCATGAATACAGGCTTGCCATCGCGAAACAGCGCAACGGATGGAGATGACGGGGGGTAGTCTTTCAAGTACTCCCGTACCCTGGCGGTCGCCTCGATGTCTCCGCCGGCAAAAACAGTGGCTACCTTGTCCGGTAAGACGGAATGCCTAAGGGATAGCGCGATTCCAGGACGTGCCCGTCCTGCTGCGCAACCGCACATGGAGTTCACGACCATCATTACCGTGCCGCTGTCCGGACCCAACGTGGCGTCCACATCCTGGGGAGTCCGTGTCTCCTTAACTCCCAAGCGGGTAAGCTCCTGACGCATGGGTCCTATGAATTCTTCTGGGTATCTCATCGACAAACGATTCCTCCTTATAGTTGATGCAAGTACCGGATCTTGATGCTCGTGGGCATTCTAACAGCCGGGGCCAGATTTGCCAAACTTCGGGTTGCAAAAGTGCATGCCTGCCTTGCTCCGCCTTCATTCCTGGCTCGGCGCGGCGCCCGTTCGGGCCGTGTTATACTCGCCCCGCTTCGTAACGATGGAGACTGAAAGAACCTGATGAAGATCTCGAAACCTCGCCGCCGTTTTCTCCGACAGTCATTAACAGGCACGGCTTTGGCTGGGACTGCCGGTGCATCGTTGTTTGGTGCCGAGCCGCCTCAAGAATCCAAGAAGAAGGCTCGGTTTGAAATTTCCCTAGCGGAGTGGTCGTTGCACAAGGCGATTCAAGGAAATCTTGTCAAGACACTCGACTTTCCGCGCATCGCGCGCCGGACGTTCGGGATCGGAGCCGTCGAGTTGGTCAATACCCTGCTTGAGGTTCCGACTGCGGAATACGTCGCCCGACTCAAAAAGAACGCAACGGACGAGGGAGTTCGCATCCTGCTGATTATGTGCGATGCCGAGGGCGCGCTGGCTCATAAGGATAAGGCGCAAAGGATGAAGGCTGTGCAGAGCCATACGAAATGGGTGGATATCGCGGCCGAATTGGGATGCCATTCCATTCGCGTGAACATGCGGGGTGAGGAAAAAGGAACTGTAGCCAGCGCGGCTGCGATTGACGATTTTGTTTCCCGCTCGGTGGATGCCTTTTCAGCTCTTTGCGAGATGGCTGCAAAGAGTCAGATCAACATCATCATCGAAAATCATGGCGGCCTCTCCTCCAATGCCGAGGTCCTGGCACGGCTGATGAAATCGGTCAATCGTCCCAACCTGGGTACGCTGCCCGATTTCGGTAACTTCGATCGCGGCATGGATCGTTACGAAGGCGTTCGCAAGCTGATGCCCTTCGCTAAAGGGGTCAGCGCCAAATCTCACGACTTTGATCCTCAAGGCAATGAGACTGAGATCGACTACGGCCGAATGATGAAGATCGTTCTGGACGAGGCGCGCTTTCGCGGCCACGTCGGCATAGAGTTCGAAGGTGACAAACTCGGGGAGTACGATGGTATCTGGGCAACCAAGCGGCTCTTGGAGAGATTTCAGTAGCGGGGTACTTTCGAATCAGGACATCGCGCACAGAACCTGACGGAGATCAAACACCAACAAACCCACCTATGACGAAGCTGGAACACCTGAAGGAACGTTTGGCCGTCGTGAGCGACCTCAACGGCGCTGCTTCGCTACTTGGCTGGGATCAGCAAACCTACATGCCACCGGGCGGAGCCGCGGCTCGTGCCGAGCAACTGGCAACGTTGGGCAGGCTGGCCCACGAAGCTCTCATCTCGGACGAGATTGGCGAGCTATTGGAAGCAGCTTCCGCCGAATCGACAGGCAGCTCCAGTGATTCTGACCAGAGCTGCTTGGTCCGCGTCGTGCGGCGTGATTACGAGAAAGCTCGCAAAGTTCCGGCAGCGCTGGTTGCCGAAATTGCGCGGGCCACATCGCTCGGAATGGAAGTCTGGGTTCAGGCGAGGAAGGACTCGAACTTTGTAGCGTTCCAGCCCGCATTGCGAAGGATTCTGGATTTGCAACGGGACCTGGCGCACTGCCTTGGTTTTGAAGAGAGCCTGTACGACGCACTGCTCGACCAGTACGAGTCGGGCATGAAGAAGTCCGAGTTGGTGCGGATTTTTTCTGAACTGAAGGTTGGACTTGTTCCCCTGGTCCAGTCGATTTCGGAGCGACTAGACCGCGTGGACGATGGCGTGTTACGCAAAGTCTATCCCGAAGCAGCCCAGTGGGAATTTAGTCTTGAGGCGGCGCGGCGTCTCGGCTATGACTTCCAGCGCGGGAGGCAGGACAAGTCCGTGCATCCTTTCACCACGTCGTTTTCAGTCAACGATGTCCGCATCACGACGCGAGTTGATGAACAATTTCTGCCGACAGCTCTATTCGGAACATTGCATGAGTGCGGTCACGCTCTTTATGAACAGGGGGTCAGCCAGAATTTGGAGAGGTCTCCATTAGCTAGCGGCGCGTCTCTGGGCGTTCATGAATCTCAGTCTCGACTCTGGGAGAACCTGGTTGGCAGAAGCCGCGGCTTTTGGAAGTTCTTCCTTCCGCGCTTGAAGCAAGCATTCCCACAGAACCTGCAGGATGTGTCTTTGGAATCCTTCTATCGCTCGATCAACCGCGTGGAGCCGTCTCTGATTCGCGTTGAGGCCGATGAAGTCACCTACAATTTGCATATTCTGTTGCGCTTCGAACTCGAAAGCGAACTCATCGAAAGCCGGCTCGCCCTGGCCGACCTGCCGGAAGCTTGGAATTCTGGGATGAAGGCGTTGGTTGGTGTCGTGCCTCATAACGATGCTGAGGGAGTGCTGCAGGACGTACATTGGTCCAATGGATTGATTGGGTACTTTCCCACCTATTCGCTGGGGAACCTACTTTCCGTCCAGCTCTTTGAGAAAGCCCAGGCAGCAATTCCGGCACTCACGGCTCAGATCGAAAACGGCGATTTCGCATCGTTGCTCGACTGGCTTAGGACAAACGTTCATCAACATGGACGTAAGTTTCTTCCCTCTCAACTGATTCAGCTCGCCACCGGCGAATCTCTGCAAGCCGCCCCTTACCTCCGTTACCTGACCAACAAGTATTCCGAGATCTATGTCTGAGACTATTCAGCACTGCCTGCTCAAGCAGACGAGCGGAAGTGGCCGCTGGAACGTGGCGGCGGCATCTTGCCGCCGGGCGATTGGAACACGCCGCCAAATATCATAGACTGGGTAATATCACTCACCCGTCATTCCGGCCAAGCGCAGCGCGAGCCGGCCGGTGATGTTCTTTCGCGGGAATGACGCGCCGAACTTTCTCCCCAATTCGATTGCTGTTTGGGACGAACGGAAACCCCGGAATGCGCGTGATCAAGTCTTTCCCCTCAAATCCTTCGTCCCAAAAGCATTTGTTATTTGAAACCTCTGTGGCTATACTTACGCGCTGCTGCAGCCTTTTGCTCTGAAGGACCCGCTCAGTGCCGCTGGTGCGGACTGCCGTGCGGAATCTTGTTCGGTAAACTGGAACGCTCATGAACATCAAGGAAATCAAAGAGCTGATAGAAGTTGTATCGCAACACGGGATCACCGATCTTGAGGTGGAGCGCTCCGGTGTTAAAGTCAGAATCAGGAAGGAAGGGCAACCGGTGGTTGTCAGCTCGGGAGGGCCAGCTCAAACAACCTATGCTTTTCCGACCGGGTATCCACCTGCCACAGCACCAGCAGCGACCGGTATTTCAACAGTGCCCGTGGCGCCAAATGAAGACGAAGGTCTGCTGCACGTGAGGTCTCCAATTGTTGGAACGTTTTACCGCTCGCCAAATCCGGATGCCGAACCTTTTGTCAAGGCAGGTGACACAGTTGAACCGGGCCGAGTTCTGTGCATCATTGAGGCCATGAAGTTGATGAATGAGATCGAAGCCGAAGTCAGCGGCGAGGTTGTCAAGATCTACGTAGAGAACGGAGAACCCGTCGAGTTTGGCCAAGCTTTGTTTGGCATTCGACTCTCCAAGAAGCCCTAAGCCGAAGATTCCCGAATCTCGGTATCCCAGCATCCGGTTCTGCATATCGGATCGCTCTCACACGGTTAGCCTCCATTCATGTTCAAAAAAATTCTCGTAGCCAATCGCGGCGAGATCGCCCTGCGTGTTATTTGTGCCTGCAAAGAGCTCGGCATCAAAACAGTGGCCATTTTTTCCGAGGCAGACCGCAATTCATTGCACGTCCGTTTCGCTGACGAAGCAGTGTGCATCGGGCCAGCCAAGAGTTCTGACAGCTACCTGAAGGTCCCCAGCGTCATCAGCGCGGCGGAAATCACCAATGCCGACGCCGTTCACCCGGGTTATGGATTTCTTTCCGAAAATGCCTACTTCGCGGAAGTCTGCGAAGCCTGCCATATCAAGTTCATCGGTCCGCCTCCGAATGTGATTCGATTGATGGGGGACAAGGCGCGAGCGTTAGCCGCCATGTCGAAGGCCGGACTGCCAATACTTCCCGGAAGCAATGGCATCGTGTCTTCGGTCGAAGCGGCCCACGACATTGCTCGGGGCATTGGCTATCCGGTGATCATCAAAGCCTCTGCTGGCGGCGGTGGGCGAGGCATGCGGATTGTCCGCAGCCGCGAGGAGTTGGCCACAGCCTTTGCAACGGCGCAGCACGAGGCAGGGATGGCTTTCAGCGTGCCAGATGTTTACATCGAACGATACATCGAGCGGCCTCGCCACATTGAGTTTCAGGTCATGGGCGACAATTTTGGGAGGGTGATTCACTTCGGAGAGCGTGAGTGCAGCATTCAACGTCGCCATCAGAAACTGTTGGAAGAGTCCCCTTCGGCGGCGCTCACCAACGCGATCAGAAACCAGATGGGAGCCAAAGTCGAAGCCGCCTTGGCCAGTATCGGCTATTCCAACGCGGGTACTGTTGAGTTTCTGATGGATGAGGCGATGAATTTCTATTTCATGGAAATGAACACCCGCATTCAGGTGGAGCATCCGGTCACGGAGATGGTGACCGGAGTTGACCTGGTGAAACTCCAAATCCTGATTGCAGGCGGCTCCAAGCTTCACTTCGAAGACCACCTCAAGCCGCGCGGCCATGCCATCGAATGCCGCATCAACGCGGAAGATCCTTTTACGCATGTCCCGTCACCGGGGAAGGTCACCTCCTTCAATGTGCCTGGCGGTATCGGGGTTCGGGTGGACACCGCAGCGCATACCGAATGCACGATTTCTCCACACTATGATTCGCTGATTGCCAAGTTGATCGTTCACGCCAACTCTCGGTCAGAGGCCATACGCAAGATGGAGCGTTCGCTTGAGATGTTCGTTATTGAAGGTGTCAAGACGACCATTCCTCTCCACCAGCGCATCATGCGCGACGCAGATTTCGCCACCGGGCGTTTCGACACGAAGTTCATGGAACGGTATTCTGAGTAAGTTGGTGTCTGTTGTCAGTTGTTGGTTAGAAGCGGCCAGGAGCTAGGGGTTGAGTCATTCCCGCGAAAGCGGGAATCGTGCGCCTGAAAGCGCATTTGGTCAGAGAGGTGGAAGTCCTCTTCAGGTACGCCCTCTCCGGCCTGTAACCGACTGCCACTGCGTCGCCGTGAGGCG
>Ga0180085_1000570_pt1 | contig 12953 bp, 11 predicted proteins | sample EasRiv730_16_10D_FD_123013 | JGI IMG/M metagenome (GOLD analysis project Ga0180085, IMG submission 123013) | Soil microbial communities from meander-bound floodplain in the East River, Colorado, USA - East River metaG ERMLT730_16_10D | ecosystem: Environmental > Terrestrial > Soil > Floodplain ... | reverse complement strand
CCCGGCGCGGAAGATCACCAGGGAGAAGTAGCGGCCGGCCTCGTTGAGCAGCGCGACGTCCGCCCCGTCGCGCGAGGCCGCTTCGATCCGGCCGTGGCACAGGTTGACCAGGTTCGACGTCGCCACGTCGACCAGCCCGACGCGCCCGCCGATGGCCTCGATCGCGCGCTCGAGCCCCTCGACCAGCGCGCGCCGGACCAGCACGACGAGCACGCTGACCTCCCGCCCCTCGCCCGCGAGCAGCTGATGGCGAAAGCGTGCGTCCTCCAGGCGGAACGGCACCGCACGGCGCATCCGGGCCCGCACGAGCTCCTCGAGGTCGCGCGCGCTCCCCGGTCGCTCGGGCAGCACGATCAAGCTGATCTTGGCCAGGTTGTCGGGCAGTACGATCGAGACGCGGCCGGGGCGCGTCCCGCTGGCCTCGAACAGCTCGCGCAGGCGCTCGGCCAGCGAGTCGGGCGAGCGCGCCTGCGCCTGGAAGATCGAGCGCGGGATCGTCTCCGCCTCGAGCGTGCGCAGCGCGTGGGACTCCAGGCGCGCCGGCTTGCGCCCCCGCGGACGCAGGCGCACCAGCACCGCGTCCTCCGACTCGACCGACACGGCGATCGGCGGATAGGGCGGCCGCAGGCCGAGCAGGCTCTCGACGTCGAGCCCCCGCGCCCGCTCCACGATCCCGCGCATGCTTCCCGTCACGCCCGCCTCAGTCGACGAAGGTCACTTTGTTGATCTCGTGGAGCGTCGTCTTGCCCGAGAACACCTTGGATAGCGCCGCTTCACGCAGGAAGATCATCCCTTCCTCTTTGGCGGCGCGCTTGATCTCCGAGCCCGGCCGGCGCTGCAGGATCATGTCGCGGATGCGATCCGACATGTCGAGCAGCTCGGCAATCGCCGTGCGCCCGCGGTAGCCCGTGCCGTTGCAGTCGATGCAGCCACGTCCCTCCTGGAAGGTGAACTCGCCGTAGCGTCGCGGGTCGAGGCCCGAGTCGAGCAGCTGCGCGGCCGTGGCCCGCACCGGATGGCGGCACGCCGGACAGATCAGTCGGACCAGGCGCTGGGCCAGGATGCAGTTGAGCGCCGAGACGAAGTTGTACGGCTCGACGTTCATGTTCAGGAACCGCCCGATCACGTCGACCACGTTGTTCGCGTGCACGGTGGTGAACACCAGGTGCCCGGTCAGCGCGGACTGGATCGCGATCTGGGCCGTTTCCTGGTCGCGGATCTCGCCGACCATGACCTTGTCCGGATCGTGACGCAGGATCGAGCGCAACCCACGGGCGAAGGTCAGCCCCTTGCGCTCGTTGACCGGGATCTGCGTGATGCCGGGCAGCTGGTACTCGACCGGGTCCTCGATCGTGATGATCTTGTCCTCTTCGTTGCGGATCTCGGACAGCGCCGCGTAGAGCGTGGTGGTCTTACCCGAGCCGGTGGGACCGGTCACCAGCACCATCCCGTACGGCTCCTTGATGAAGCGGCGCAGCCGCGCCTTGTCCCGATCGCCGAAGCCGCACACCTCGAGGCTCAGCTGGCTGAACTCCTCGTTCATCGACTCCTTGTCGAGAATGCGGATCACGCAGTCCTCGCCGTGGACCGTGGGCAGGATCGACACGCGAAAATCGACCGTCCGCGCCTTGACGCGCAGCTTGAACCGGCCGTCTTGCGGAACGCGCTTCTCCGAGATGTCCAGCTCGGACATGACCTTGATCCGCGAGATGATCGTGGAATGGAAGCGCTTGTCGATCGGCTCCATCGCCTGGTACAGCACGCCGTCGATGCGGTACTTGATCACGACCTGACGGTCGCGGGTCTCGACGTGGATGTCGGAGGCGCGTCGTTGCAGCGCGTTGAAGATCGTCGAGTCGACGAGCTTGATGATCGGCGAGGAGTCCGAGGTCAGCCGATCGATGCTCAGCGTCTCCTCGCCCGTCTCCTCGTTCTCCGTGACGATCTGGATCCGGAACTCCTCGGTCGCCTCCTCGAGCACGCGCTGGGAGGACTCGCTCTTCTTGAGGATCTCCTGGATCGCGGTCTGCGTTCCCACGCACACGCTGACGCCGGTGCCCAGCAGCAGCTCGAGCTCGTCGAGCATCAGCACATCGGTCGGGTCGGCCACCACGACCGACAGACCGCGCTCGGTGCGGCGCCGCGGCACGAAGTTGTAGCGGAACATCAGGTCGACCGGAATCGAGCGGAACAGCTCGGGGTCGATGGCGAACTGCGCCAGGTCGACGTATTCGAGGCCCAGCCGCGTGGCCAGCGTCCGCGCGTGGATCTCCTCGGACAGGACGTCGTCGCTCGGGACCGCCGTCTCGCCCGTCCGCTCCCGCACCCGTGTGTTCTCGGCCATCTCGCTTCCGTTCCTCGCTCAGACCGCCGCGCCGTACATGCGGAACATCGGTAGGTAGATCGACAGCAGCATCGTGGCGATGATCACGGCCATGAACACGAGCATCAGCGGCTCGAACAGCGCCACCAACCGCGTTAGGCGCGCATCGATCTCCTCGTCGGTGAAATCCGACGCGTGGTTCAGCATGTCGACCAGCGCTCCGGTCGACTCTCCGACGCGCACCATCTGGATCGTGATGTCCGCCATCAGCCCGGTCTGGTCGAGCGACTCCCACAGCGAGCGGCCCTCGCGCACCCGGTTCGCCACCTCGACCAGGCTCCGCTCGTAGACCACGTTGCCCACCGCGCTGCCCGCGAGCTCGATCGAGGTCACGAGCGGGATCCCGCCGGCCTGCAGCGTGGCCAGCGTCCGCGTGAACCGGTTCTGGGCGTAGTCGGCCAGCACGCGGCCGAGGAGCGGAATGCGCAGCTTCAGCGCGTCGAGCCAGGCGCGGCCCCCCGGAGTGCGGGACCACACGACGAACGAGACCACGCTCGAGCCGAGCACGACGAGGCTGACGTGCCAGAAGCGCTGGCACAGCATGGCGAAGCCGATCACGAGCCGCGTGATCAGCGGCAAGTCCTGGTTGAAGCTGATCAGGAACTCGTTGAACTTGGGCAGGATGAAGAACACCATCAGCCCGATCAGCAAAGACGACAGCGTGAGCAGGATCGCCGGATAGATCAGGGCCGAGACGACCCGGCGCTGGATCGCGAGCACCCGGGTCGAGTACTCGACGTAGCGCGTGACGACGTTCCCCAGTTCGCCCGATCGCTCGCCCGAGGCCAGGCTCGCCGCGTAGAGCCGCGGGAACAGCCCGCCCTGCGCGGCGAACGCGTCCGACAGCGCCTCGCCGCCCTTGACCCGCTCGCGAATGTCGACCAGCGCGCGACGGAAGGCCGGGTTCTTGCGGCGCTCGGTCAGGATCTCCAGGCTGGACAGGATCGGCAGACCCGCGCGGATCAGCGCCACGAACTCCTTGTTGAAGGCCAGGAAATCGCGCGCCGACACCGACCCGCGCAGGCGGAACATCCGCGCCAGCTGGTCGACCAGAGAGTTCGTGCGGCGCAGGTCGAGGACCAGCAGATCCTGGTTCTCGAGGTCGTGCCGCAGCCCCGCCTCGTCGTCGGCGCTGTACGTGCGCTCGACGATCTCGCCCGAAGCCGTGGCCACGCGGCAGTGGAAGTCCGGCACGGCTACTTCTCCCGCACCTGCAGCGTCAGGAACAGGGCGCGCTTCGAGCCGGGGTCGCTCGCCGCTCCGACGGTCTGCAACCGATCGAGCGGGAGCACCATCCCGGCCGTGTACAGGTCCTGGATCGTCTCGTGTCCCTCGTCGTCGCGCAATCGGCGCTGCAAGGAGAAGCGCTTGAACGTCACCGCGCGCTGCCCGAGCTGGACGGCGTCGACGGTGAACACGACGCGATAGTCTGCCGAGAGCTCGGCGACGACCGGCGCGCCACCCTCGATCGCGATCACCGCGCGACTGCCCAGGGGCTCGTAGGATGTCCACTTGGTGAAGTCGCCGAGGGTCTCGAGCACCCCGCGCACCTCGCGCGAGAAGCTGGCCGCCCCCGGGCTCTGCCCGACGCGCTCCTGGGCCGTGCCCAGGAACAGGCTCAGCGTGACCTCGACATTGCGCGGCGGCAGATCGAAGCTCTCGAGGAGCGTGGCCACGCGGGTCAGGACGTCCGAGCGATCCTGGACGACGAGCGTGCGCAGGCGCGGCTGGAGCGTGACGCTGCCGTCGGGCGACAGGATCGGCTGGACCAGGTCCGCGGCGTCCGCCAGCGCGCGGTGGTGCACGACGAACGCCCGCGCCAGGATCGGCCCCGCCTCAGGCTCCTCGGCCGCCGCGGGCCACGCGGCCAGCACGAGCGCGACGAGCCACAGCCCGCGGCGGGCGCTCACAGCTCGAGGTCCTTGTCGAAGATCATCACGACCTGGGTTCCGCCCACGCGCAAATCGAGGACCTGCGCCTCGCCGGGGGAGGAAAGCAGATCCACGCGCCCGTAGGCCGCCTCGGCGCTCGTTCCCAGCTCGCCCAGGCCGGCGCGCTCGGCGACCGACGGCGAACCACGGTCGCCGGTGAGGCCGGCGAGCCCCGCCGCCAGAGCGACGGACGCAGCGATCGACGCGGCCCGCCTCAGCGGTCGCGCGGCCGCCCGGCCGCTCGACCGGTCGATCTCGCGAGCGAGAGCCGCGCTGAGCCGATCGAGCCGCGCGGGTGAGATGGGCAGCGTGCCGAGCAGCGCGAACGCGCGGGTCGGCTCCGCGGCCAGCAGACGCGCCCGGCAGTCGGCACACTCGGCAACGTGCGCCACGGCCTCCGCCCGCGCGCCGCGGTCGAGCCCGTCGAAGCGCTCGACGGTCGGCTGGCTCAGGTGCCCGCTCATCCTCGCCCCTCGCCCGGCCCGCGCCTCGACCGGTCGGGCACGAGCCCCGGATAGTGCCGCTCGATCCCCTCGCGCAGGATCCGGCGCGCCTGCATGAGGTGGTTGCGCACGGTCGAGGCGGCGATCCCCAGGACTTCCGCGATCTCCTCCGCGTCGAGCCCCTCGATCTCCCGCAGCACGAACACGGCGCGCTGGCGCGGTGCGAGTCCGGCCGCGAGATGCAGGAACGCCCGCTCCACCGCCTGCCGGTCCAGCTCGGCCTCGGGCTCGGGAGCCGCGCCCGCGACCTCGTCGGCATCGGGGCCGAGGACGACCTGGAGGCCACCCCGCGCCCCGCGGGCGCGCAGGGAGTCGATCGCCGCGTTGACCGTGATCCGGTACAGCCAGGTGTCGAGGGCATGTCGCGAGTCGTACCGACCGAGGCCCTGCCAGACCTTCAGGAACACGCCCTGGGCGACGTCGAGCGCGTCCTCCCAGTGGCCCGTGATCTGATACGCCGCGCGCACGACCCGCTCCCGTTTCCGCCGGACCAGCTCGTCGAAGGCCCGACGGTCCCCCGCCGCAGCGGCGCGGACCAGCTCGGGCTCGTCGGGCGGATGAGACATCGGCCACGCTCGCGCCCCCGGGCGCGCCGTGACGAGGGTCTCCGCCCCCGGCCTGAGGTACGGCCGGACGCGACCCGCCGTCTAGTCGACCCGGGAGGGGTGCTGCCCGTGCCGTCCGCGGCGCGGGACCGGACTACTCTAGCGAAAGACGCGCCGGACGTGTTGGGGCCGGGCCGGCCCTCGGCCTAGGGTGTGGTCTGGAGCACGACCTCGCGGCGGACGGGCAGTCGGCCGCGCAGCTCGGGCCGGCCCGTCGGCTCGAGCAGCACCGCGTCGAAGACCTCCTGGACGTGGCGCACGAAGACGAACGCCAGGTCGCGACGCAGCGCGGCCGGGATCTCCTCCACCGAGCGCCGGTTCGCGTTCGGCAGCAGCACGGTCCCGATTCCGGAGCGGCGCGCGGCCAGCGCCTTCTCCTTGATCCCGCCGACCCCCAGCACGTTGCCGCGCAGCGTGATCTCGCCGGTCATGGCGATCCCGCTGCGTACCGGGCGGTTCGTGAACGACGAGAGCATCGCCGCGGCCAGGGTGATCCCGGCCGAGGGGCCGTCCTTCGGGATCGCGCCCTCGGGAACGTGGACGTGCACGTCTCGCGACTCGAAGAAGCCCGGCTCGATCCCGAGATCCGCGGCGCGGGCCCGGGCGTAGGACAGCGCGGCCTGCGCCGACTCCTTCATGACATCGCCCAGCTGCCCCGTCAGGATGAGCTGGCCCCGGCCGTCCATCACCGTGGCCTCGACGTAGAGCACGTCGCCGCCCGTCTCGGTCCAGGCCAGACCGGTGGCGACGCCGATCTGCGCCTCCTGCATCGCCTCCTCCCGGCTCGGCGGCGGCGCGCCCAGGTAGCCCTCGAGACTCGAGGCGATCACGCGGACCCGCGTCCGCCGGCCCTCGGCGACCTGTCGGGCCACCTTGCGACACACGCCGGCGATCGCCCGCTCCAGATTGCGCAGCCCGGCCTCCCGCGTGTAATCCCGCACCGTGGCCCGGATCGCGTTGTCCGAGAACTCGATCTGCGCCGGCTTCAGCCCGTTGCGCTCGACCTGGCGCGGCACGAGGTGCTGGCGGGCGATCTCGAGCTTCTCCTCTTCGGTGTACCCGGAAAGGCGCAGCACCTCCATGCGATCGCGGAACGCCGGCTGAACCGGGTCGAGCAGGTTGGCCGTCGTGATGAACAGCACGTCCGACAGATCGAACGGGACTCCCAGGTAGTGGTCGCGGAAGCTGTCGTTCTGCTCGGGATCGAGCACCTCGAGCAGCGCCGCCGACGGATCGCCGCGGTGGTCGGCGCCGATCTTGTCCACCTCGTCGAGCATGAACACCGGGTTCATCGAGCCCGCCTGGTGCAGTCCCTGGATGATCCGTCCCGGCATGGCGCCGACGTACGTCCGACGATGACCGCGGATCTCGGCCTCGTCCTTCACGCCGCCGAGGGCCAGTCGGACGAACTTCCGGCCGAGCGCGCGCGCGATCGAGCGGCCGAGCGACGTCTTGCCGGTGCCGGGCGGGCCGACGAAGCACAGGATCGGACCGTGGCTGCGGCGGTTCAGCTTGCGCACCGAGAGATGCTCGAGGATGCGCTCCTTGATCTTCTCCAGGCCGAAGTGATCCTCGTCGAGGATCCGCGCCGCCTTGACCAGGTCGCCGCTGTCGCGGGTCGTCTTGCCCCACGGCATGCCGACCATCCAGTCCAGGTAGTTGCGCAGCGTCGACGACTCCGACGAGTCCGGGTGCATGCGCTCGAGCTTCTTGAGCTGCCGGTCGAACTCCTCGCGGACGTCGGCCGGCAAGCGCAGCCCGGCCAGCTTGGCCCGGTACTGCTCGATCTCCTCGGCCAGCTCGTTGCCCTCCCCGAGCTCGCTGAGGATCGCCTTCATCTGGTGGCGCAGGTAGAACTCGCGCTGCGAGCGGTCCATCTCGTCACGAGCCAGCGAGTCGATCTCGCGCTGCATCGACAGCAGGTCGAGCTCGCGCTTGAGGTAGTCGTGAGCGCGGCGCAGCCGGGCCAGCGGGTCGAGCGTCTCGAGGATGTCCTCGGCCTCGGCCAGCTTGAGGTCGAGGTTCGACGCGGTCAGATCGGCCAGGCGTCCGGGGTCCTGCAGGTTGCCGGCGATGGCCATGACTTCCGCGGGCAAGTTCTTGCCCAGCGTCGAGGCCCGCTCGAGCAAGCGCTTGACCGAGCGCAGCACCGCCTCCGTCTCGATCGAGTCGGGATCGTGCGCCAGGTCCTCGACCTTGGTCAGCCGGGCCTGCAGGTACGGCGCCTGATTCAGGAACTCGTCGACGCGCGCCCGACACACGCCCTGGACCAGGACGCGGATCCGCCCGTCGGGCAGCTTGAGCATGCGCATGATGACCGCGACCGTCCCGACGCGGAACAGGTCGTCCGGCCCCGGCTCCTCCTCGTCCTTGTCGCGCTGGGCCACGAGCAGGATCATGCGATTGGAGGCCAGCGCCTCGTCGACCGCCTGGATCGAGATGTCTCGAGCCACCGACAGCGGAGAGATGATGAACGGGTAGACGACGAGGTCGCGCAGCGGAAGCACCGGCAGCCGCTCGGGAATACGGACGTCCTCGCTCACGCCCTTGGCAGGCTCGACGGAGTTCATTCGGCCCGTACCTCGATCGGCACTTCCTCGCCGCGACGATTGGGAACTTTGGGGAACTCGACCCGCAACAGGCCGTTGCGCAGCGACGCCGCCGCCTGACGGGTGTTGACCGGCACACCGAGCTGGATCACGCGGCGAAACCCACCGTAGGCGCGCTCGGCGACGTGGCTCTCCGCTCCGGCGGCGACCGCGGGTCGGACCTTCTCCCCGCGCAGGATCACGTGGCCTCCCAGCACGCTCACCGAGAGCTTGTCCGGGTCGACGCCCGGCAGATCGACCTGCAGCAGGACCGTCGATTCCGTTTCGATCACGTCGGCGTTGGGGATCCACGCGCCCTCGCCGCGGTCGGCCCCGCCCAGGTCGATCAGGTTGTCGAACAGGCGGTTGATCTCGCTCTGGATCCGAGCCATCTCGAGGAACGGTCCCAAGGTTGAGGTCACGACGGTCTCCGCGGGGCTACTTGCGCCCCTCGAGGTTCTGCAGTTCGGCCATGAACTCGCGCACGTCCTCGAACTCGCGGTACACGGAGGCGAAGCGCACGTACGCCACCTTGTCCAGCTCGCGCAGCCGCTCCATGACGCGCTCCCCGATCAGGCTCGAGGAGATCTCACGGTCCGGGCTGTCGGTCGCGAGCTGCTCGATCTCCTCCACCAACGCGTCGAGCGCCTTGGCCGAGACGGGGCGCTTCTCGCACGCGCGGTGGATCCCGGCCGTGAGCTTCGTCCGGTCGAACGCCTCGCGGCGCCCGTCCTTCTTGATCACGAGGTAGGGAATCTCCTCGATCCGCTCGTAGGACGTGAAGCGTCGCCCGCAGTCGAGGCACTCGCGGCGGCGGCGGATCGAATCGCCGGCGCCGCTCTCGCGCGAATCGACGACCTTGTCCTTGGTCTTGGCGCAGAACGGGCACTTCACGAGGCGTTCTCCACGACGGATGCGGGCGCTCCGCGCGCGCCCAGCCGCCGCATCCCCGCAGCCGAGGCCCGGACCTCGCGCCACGAGATGCCCTCGGTCCACAGCAGCACACAACCGGTGATCAGGATCGGAACGGTGATCACCACGTGGATCAGCAGTCCCGCGCTCACGGCGGCCGACTCCGCGATCCCGAACGCGACGAGCCCGACCTTCATGGCCCCGTGGTACCCGCCAGCGCCGCCCGGCGTGGGCAACGCGACGCCGAGCGCGAGCATCGGCAGGATCACGAGCACGGCTCCGAACGCCAGATCGGCACCGACGGCGCGGATCCCGAGCCACGTGCCGAGCGCGATGGCCAGCCACGCCGCGAGGCTGTTCAGGATGACGAGCGCAGCCAGGCGCGGACGCGCGAGCGCGGTCGCCCCATGCGAGACCTCGGCCGCGATCCGCGCGAGCCAGCGTAGCGGACGCGGACCGCGCTCGAGCCACGCGGCCATCGCCGGGGATGCGTGTGCCAGGACCAGCATCCCCAGGAGACCGGCGATCGCGCAGCCGACGAGCACGAGCGAGCCGTGACGCAGCAGGTCCGCGTGCTGCGCCGCTGGCCCGGCGAGCGGAGTGGTCAAGCTGCCCACCGCGAAGAGCGCCGCGATCGTGGCCGCGTCGAGCAGTCGATCCGCCACCACGGTACCGATGCACGGGCCGAGCGGAACCCCCTCACGGCTGGAGAGGAGGAGCGGGCGGACGAGCTCCCCCAAGCGTCCGGGAACCACCCATGTGGTCAAGTAGCCAACCACCACGGCCACGAAGGCCGCGCGAAACCCGACCCCCGCGCGAGTCGGCTTGAGCAGCGCCTGCCAGCGCCAGACTCGAAAGAGGTTGTGCCCGAAGTTGAGAGCGGCGCAGCCCACGAGCGCCCACGGCGAGGCCGCCCGGATCTGGCGCCACACGATGCCCAGGTCCGTTCCGCGCAGGACCCACGCGAACAGCAGCGCGGTGAGGAGGAGTCCGCCGGCGTACTTGACACCCTCCTTCACGAGCCTCCCCCGACCCCGAGACCGACGATCCGGCGCTGAATCTAGGCCACCGCCCAGGCCGGGTCAACCGGGAAGCTGCCCACCTTTTCTGCGAACCGATCCAAGTTTTGTCCGAGAGCGCGCATGTCCTTGCGCGGTTCAGAGCTCGACCGGCGTCGACGGCCGCACCCGGATGACCTGGAACTTCTTGAGGATCACGGTCCCCGCGGGTGCAGCCCGCTTCTTCCGCACGAACTTGCGCCGCGTCCACTGGACGTCCACGGCCGCCTCACCGCGCGCGTCGCTGTACCAGGCGGCGATGCCGGCGGCGAAGCGCAGCGCGTCGGGATCGGGCTCGGCCGCACCCGGACGCCCGCGCAGGACGACGTGGGCCCCGCTGACACCCTGCGCGTGGAGCCAGAAGTCGTCGGCGGTGGCGAGTCGGAAGGTCACCCGGTCGTTGCCCGGACCACTCCGCCCGGCGAGGACCGTGCTCCCGCCCGGTGCGAGGAACGTCCGGACCCCTGCCGCACGCCGAGTCGGGGGAGGCGCACTGCGTCGAGAGCTCCGCGGCGGCTCGATCGGGAGCCCGATCTGCCGCAGCTGCTGCTCCACGCGGTCGAGCGCAGCCGGCTCTTCGCTCGTCGCTGCGCTCGCGATGCGACCGAGCCGCACCAGGCGCGCCTCGAGGCTGCCCTGGCGCGCGAGCGCATGCTCGCGGCCCCGTAGCGCTCGCCTGTGGAGCCGAAAGCACTCCGCAGCACACGCTGTGAGCGGCAGGCCGGGGCGAACCGGGATCGCGATCTCGGCGTCGTCGAGCGAGTACGGGTCGGGAACTCGTACCACGTCGCCACAGCGCACCGCGCGGGACAGCCCAGCCAGGAGGGCCTCCCCGCGGAGGCGATGGACTTCGGAGTCCTCGAACCCCGCGAGGTCGGCTCGCGCGCGCTCGAGAGCGCTGCGGATCCGGCGCTCCTCGTCCGCGAGGAGCGCGTGCAGCGCCTTGACGCGCTCGCCCCGCGCTTCGATCTGGTCCAGGAGCTCGTGGTACATCCCGACGGTTCCGGCCGCATCGGGACCTCGGAAGGGAGCGAGCCCGGGCAGGTCGGAATCAGGATCGGTCGTCCACGGCAACAGGCGCAGACTGGATCGGTCGACATGCTCTCCCGCTGTTGCCTGTCGCGGATCCTCCGCGGCCAGCACCAGCGGCTCGAGGCGATCGACCTCCACGGGATCGAGTCGCCGCGCGAGAACCGTGCCGGCGCTCCTCCCCGTTCTCCCGGCCTCCTCGATCACCAGGCGAGCCGTTTCGACGCCGATGCCGAACACAGCCCGCTCGAGCGCAGCCTGGAGCTCGAGGCCTTCCCGCCGGCGCTCCCCGACCCGCTCGTCGATCTCGCCTGCGGAAAGGGACCGCGCGTCGGGCGTGCGCGGCCGGGGGGCGGGCGCGTAGGGCTGGCCCTCGACCAGCCGGCTCGCCGCCGATCGTGGGCGCCGGGCCCAGCCTCGCACAGCCCCGTCCGACCCCACGACGATCAGATTCGCGCGGTGGGGAACCAGCTCCGCCACGAGTGTCTGGCCGTCGGCGAAGCGCAGGGTGATCACGCGATCCCCGTCGGCCAGGAACATGTCCACGAGCTGCAGGCCCTTCAGCTGGCGGCGAAGCATGGCTTCGGCGTGCGTCGGGGACAGGACCCGGCGGGCGGACCTCGACGCCGGGCGTCCGATCCAGGGACGATGCGGAGCGATCGAGATCACGAGCGAGCGCGGCGTGTCGTCTTGCGCGACGAACACGAAGCGAAACCGGTCGTCGTCCTGCCGGACCTCTTCGACGATGGTCCCACGCAGCGCGGACCGCAAAGCGCGGACCACCGGAATCAGGATCGGCAGATCCATGACGCCTGGAGACGACGACGCCCGGCTGGAGAGCCGGGCGTCCGGGGACGACGGGTTGCGCGCTCGGTCGCGATCAGTGCTCGACCTTGATCTTGGCGCCCTTCAGACTCTCGCCGAGGGCCTCGTCGATCTGGAGCTCGACGTCCTCCGCCTTCTTGCCGCTGGCCTCGGCCAGCTCCGAGACCAGCAGGAACCGCGCGCGATCGAGCATCTTGCGCTCACGGTAGGACAGGGGCTTGACCTCGTTGAGCATGGTCAGGCTCTTCAGCACGTCCGCCACGGCGCGAATGTCGCCCGTGCGCATCTTTTCGGAGTTCGCCTGGAAGCGCCCCTTCCAATCGTCGTACGTCTTGACCTCGCCCTCGCGGAGGGCCTTCAGAACGTGTCCGGTCTCGCGGCGAGTCAGGACCTTGCGGAGCCCGACTGCGCGGATGTTCTCCACCGGCACCATCACCGTGCTGTCCGTGGCGACGATGCGGAGGCAGTAGAACGAAGACTCGATATTGCCGATCGACCGGCGCGTGACCTGCTCGATGACCCCGACGCCGTGGTTCGGGTAGACGACCTTGTCACCGATCTTGAAGGACGTGATTGGCATGGCGTTCTCGCTCACTTTGGAAGTCGGCACTCGGGTGGAAGGGGCGGACACGCGGCGGCATGATAGCCGTAATTGCGAGAATCGTCAACAACTTAAACCCGTCCCTCGCAGCCTGCGCTAGAATCGCGCGCGAGCGGCCGGAGTGGCGGAATGGCAGACGCAGGGGACTCAAAATCCCCCGCCCTTCGGGGCGTGTGGGTTCAACTCCCACCTCCGGCACCAACCCGGGCCCGACGCTGGGTTCCGGCGATTGCCCTGCTGGCCTCCCTTTCCGCCCTGAGTGGCGCCTCCACGAGCCGGGAGCCGACGCTCGAGGAGATCCTCGGGCGCCTCGGGGAAGCGGGCGAAGGGTACGTGGGCCACGCCCTCGGCTTCTCTTGCGTCGAGCTCCTGCAGTGCCCGGGATTGTCGCCATCGCCCGCGGGGCTTTCGCCTTCGACGACATGACTCTGGTCCCCAGGGTTGATCCGATCGAGCCACCGCCCTAGGCTCTCTGTCATGGAAACCGCCGCCTTTCCTCTTTCCGAAACCTGGAGCCT
>Ga0180085_1000569_pt1 | contig 12958 bp, 16 predicted proteins | sample EasRiv730_16_10D_FD_123013 | JGI IMG/M metagenome (GOLD analysis project Ga0180085, IMG submission 123013) | Soil microbial communities from meander-bound floodplain in the East River, Colorado, USA - East River metaG ERMLT730_16_10D | ecosystem: Environmental > Terrestrial > Soil > Floodplain ... | reverse complement strand
GCGGCGCGTTGTACCGGTTCGTTCCCGGCGGCCCGAACATGGACGAGGAAAACTGGCACATGGGCGACGGCGGCGACATGTCCGGCACCTACTGGTGGGGCGCCGTCGACCCCATCTCCGCGCACGACGAGGGGGAACTCTGGTTCCGGTACGATGCCTTTTTCGTCGGCACCGACGGCGTGGTGGATTACGTCAAGGGCGACTAGTGGGAGTGGACCGGGGCTTACGGAGGCGTGGAAGGGCCGGTCAAGCCCGCGACTCCAGTCAATCACGTCCTGATCCGCGACTACGTTCTCGTATGGACCGGGCTTGCCGGGATCGCGCAGAGCAATATCGGCAAGGAGTTCGACGCCCCGCACCCCGAGACGCTGGTGACGAATTACGAATACTCCGAGCCGTTTTATCCGGCGACGGCCGCGTACGCAAGAGAAATTCCGGGCGATGGGGTAGGCGTTGTTTACGGCGGGCCGGATGTTTATCAATCGGCTGGTGGAGGAGCCCCGCTGCGTGGCTCTCTCCAACAGGATATGCAGGCCTCCGGTTCTGTCACGGTGATGGACCAGTACGGGAACCCGTTCGGATGGTGGTCGTCGGGGTCAGTGAACCAACTGGCGATCAAGTTCCTTGGTGCGGCTGGCGGGTATGGCGAGGTCAGTGACGGGCTCGGGGGTAGCGTTCCGTCTGATGGTACGGAAGCGCTCGTGAGCCTCGGTATTGGGCACACCTTCAATTTCGGGTACACCCGGCAGCATCATACCGTCGAGCAACCGGACAGCGAAGGCGCGGGGTATCCGGGATACGAAGAGTCGGACGCGGACTCGCACACGGCGGTGCTGAACGTCCGGCTGATCTCCGCGCAGGCGACCCATCCCGTGGCCGCCTTTCTGACGTTCTGGAACCTTGACAGAAACGGAATCCCGCAATAACAGGAGGATCGAATGGACGAGAAGATCTTGGAGGAATTGAAAGCACAGACGGCTCTCCTGGTAGATATGGCGGGCGAGATTCGGTCCCTGCGTTCCGAGGCGAAGGCGGCCGGCAAGGAAGCGATTGAAAAGGCGACGAAGGAGGCCATCGAGCAGGTGTCTGCCATGTTTGCCAACACACCGATGGGGCCGATGCTGCAGGACATGATGAAACGGGCTGCGGAGAAGGGGGCAGGGAAACCCGGAGGGAAGGTCGATGGGTAACAACTTCTTCACGCCCTGGACGACCGATACAAATTACACTCCGACGCCGATGAACGCCCCCCTGATCTCTCTGGACGCGGCGCTCACGAAAGGAAAGAACCTGATCGTCCACTGCGACGGCGCGATCGAGTACCATCCGCTGTCCGGCATCCTGTACTGGGCCGGTCCGCTGCGGTTCGCGTTCAACGCGACGAACGGGCTGGCGTGCGTGAATCAGGCGGCGGCTGGCAGCGTGCAACTGGACGACAACGAGTTCGCGTACGTGGATCTTTCGGAGGCGAGCGGAGCGGAGATCGTCGTGCAGAAGGCGGCGGTTTCTGCTGGTTCCGCTTCGAACTTCATCGCCTTCAACCGGGTCGTGCTTGGATACAGGAACGCCGTTTCCAACGACTTCTACCCGGTCGCGCTGCGGCAGCCGTGGCCGAACACCCTTGGATCGTGACCTGAACAGATAGCCCCTTACACAGCGCTTTGAACGAAGGCCCCTTTGGGGCCTTTTTTATTTCCCCAACACGAAGGAGGAAGGCGATGAAGAAGCTCTTCGCGCGGATGCTCGGATTCACCGGCAAGATCGGGATGCGGACGAAGTACGAGGTCGAGTGCTTCGGGCCGGACGGGAAGTTGAAGTGGCGGGACGGCTTCGAGAACCTGGTCGTCACGGCGGGGCTGAACAAGATTCTCGACGCCTGTTTCAAAACCGGACTTGCGGCTCCGGCGTGGTACGTCGGTCTGAAGGACGCCGGTACGCCCGATGCGGCGGACACGATGGCCTCCCACGCGACGTGGCCGTGGATCGACAATTACACCGGGGACCGGCAGGCGTTCACGCCTGGGGCCATCTCCGCCGGGTCGGTCAGCAACTCCGGAGCGAAGGCGGTGTTCCCGATCACCGGGGACGACACGATCTACGGTTGTGGCCTCTGCGACAGCGCGACCGGCGACACCGGTGTGCTGTACGGAGCCGGGGACTTCGCGGCCCCTCGTGCGGTGCTGAACGGCGACACGCTGAACGTGCAGGTCACGCTGACGGCGGAAGCGGCGTAACAACGAGGTATTCATGAAGCAAGTCATCACAGGCAAGGGCGCTGGCGCAGCCACTTCGAGTCTGTATTGTCCCCTAATGGGCACCAACCTCGGAGATCTGAGCAGCACCTATATTACGCAAGTCATTCCAACAGCCGGGGTCTTGAGCAATTTCAAAATCTTGGCTAATACCTCCCCAGGCGCGTCCAAATCGTATGCTATCGACGTGTTCATAAATGGATCGTCTGCGTTTTCTTGTTCGCTGACCGGTGCGGAAGTCTCCGATTCGGACGCTGGAAGCGTATCAGTCGCCGCCGGAGACCTGATTTATGTAAGCGTTGTGCCAACAAATTCTCCCGCGAATATCGTCCTTTATTATTCAATCATGTTCGAGGGCAGCACGGCCGGGGAGAGCATACTGTTGGGTACGGCAGTAGCGGCCTTGTCCACTACCGCAACTCGGTATGGTGTCGTTGCCGGGTATTTATCGCTTTCCGCAACCGAACCCGAAACAAAGCAGATTATCCCCACACCGGGAACGCTGAAGAAGTTGTATTGGTACGTCAGCGCGGACCCCGGAGCGGATCCGGACGCCTACCGAATCACGTTGCGGAAAAGCGGCGCGTCATCCGCGCTCACTTCTGTGATCGTCGCGAACAATGTGTCGGGGAATGATGTGGTCAACACCGTGGCGGTTTCTGCCGGTGACGATGTTGGAATAATGATCGAGCCGGTAGACACTCCCACCATCGCTCCCCGTTGCGGGTGGGGCATGGTGTTCGTCGCCGACACGAACGGAGAAAGCCTGATCCTCGGGGGATCATCGGGCGACCTTGTGAATTCCGCAGTTCGTTATAATACCTTGGCCGGACAAGGGAATGCCTGGGTCGTTACTGGGATTCCAACGATGTTGCAACCGTGCACCCTGAAAAAACTCTATATAGAATTGTCTGGATCTCCCCGTGCCAATAATGATAACGCCGATACTTACGCATTTGAAGTCTTATTGAATGCGGGCAGTACCGGAATAGTCGCCACCGTTGCAGACGGCGGCACGGGAAACTTTGTCGCAAACGACACCACGCACACGGTGTCCGCCACGGATGGGCAACTTCTCACCCTGAAATGCACTCCCGCAAGTTCCCCGACCGTGCGGGACGCTTATTGGGGGCTGGTGTGCTACATTCCCCCGGTATCGACGTACAACGAATCCCTGACCCTCGCCGTCTCTGCGGACCTGACTCGCGGCGGGGTGCTTTCTGCTGTTGATGCTCTGACTTTCTCGCTCGCCGCCGGCCTGTCCCGGGCGGGAACCCTCTCCGCGATCAACGCTCTGATCCTCGCGGTCGCGTCCGGGCAGGAGCAGGCCGGGGGGATGACGTTCGAAGAGGCCGTGGAACTCGCGGTGAGCGCGAGGAAGGTGCAGGGGATTGTCGCGTCCATGGAATCCGGGATTTCCTTCGGGATGGCCTCTGACCTTTCCCCGATCGGGCAGTCCGACATCCACGCGGGGGCGTCCTTCGGGGTGGGCGCGGGACTGACGCTTTCCGTAGCCCTTTCGATGGTCGAAGCCTGCGCCTTCGGGATCGCCGTCGCCAAGGCCGTAACCGGCGGTACGGTTTTTCACGAGGCGGTCGTCCTCACGATCAACGCCATGGAAGCCCGGTCCGCGACGACCTCCATGAACGCCTCCCTCTCTCTCGGCATCGTGGCAGAGCAGAGGGACGGGACCGTCCTCTCGACGGACGCGGCGATCGCCCTGTCTCTCGCCGTGGCGATGCTTCAGACCGGGAACGTGGATGTCGGTCCCCAGACGTACGACGAGGCGGTGGAGATCGCGGTTGCGATGGGGATGTCGCTGGCCTCCATCGGGACCCTGCGCGAGGCCGTGACGCTGGCGACTGCGGCGGGCATGGGACAGGCCGGGCAGTCCGTTCTCGTAAACGCCCTCGTCCTTCAGGCGACGGCGGCCATGACGCAGGCCTCCGTGGGGACCCTTCTCGCGTCCCTCAATCTGGACGTCTCCATGGGCGAGGCGTTCGGGACGGCGCTCATCCTTCAGGCGGCCGCGCTCCTTGGGGTATCCTCCGGCCTCGACTCCGCTGGAGGGTCCGAGTTCGACGAATCCGCAACGCTCGGCGTGAGCGCGGGGATGGCCCAGACCCTTGGACACCTACTGAACGCCGCCCTGGCCCTGAACGTCCAGGTATCGAATGCTCAGACGGCTACCCTCACGGCAGAGGCGCAGGTCGCGCTCTCCATCGCCTGCGATCAGATCGACTCCGCTTTAAGCAGCGGCATCTACGACGTCTCCGTCGTCCTCTCCATCTTGGCTGGCATGGACCGGTGGGGGATCGTCCCTAGAATCGCCGCGGCGAAGCACCTATACAGCGCCCTCGCCAGAAAGCGGGAGTACGACGCGCTCGCACGAAAACGGGAATACGACGCCACCCCGCGGAAGCGGGAGTACGACGACCAGTAGGAGGGGGCTATGGCGCAAGAGGCACGGGAAACGAAGCAGCCGTCGGAGAAGGTCTGGTACACGATCAACTTCGACGCCAAGGACGCGCTGGTCGCCGGGGACAGTCTCACCACGCTCCTCTCCTTGATCTGTGTGCTGGATCCCGCCGGGACCGTTGTGACGGCCACGGCGATCGAGCCGGCGTCTCCGGCGATCGTCGGTAACAAGGTCACGTTCCTCGGCATTGGCGGGACGAACGGACAGGTCTACAAGTACACGGCGAAGGTCAGGACGACGCTGGGCGAGGAGCTCGAGGAAGACCTGATCGTCCGGATCCGGGAGGGCTGACGCACAGCTGCATCGGTTCATCGCTATCAATGGCGCCCCTTCGGGGGCGTTTTCATTTTCGGAGGGACCATGAAGATCGTGATCGACGCGGGCCACGGTGGCCACGATTCCGGCGCAGTGAATCTGAAGGTCGGCGTCCGGGAGAAGGATCTCAACCTCCAGATCGCGCTCGCCCTCCAAGGGTGGCTCATGACGGGGGGGCATGCGGTCCTCCTGACTCGCGGGGCGGATTTCTTCCTGGGGCTTGGGGAGCGGGCCGCGATCGCGAATCGGGACGGCGCGCAGGCGTTCATTTCCATCCACTGCAACGCCGCGGGGAACAAGGAGGCCAAGGGTTTCGAGATCTGGACCTCGCCCGGGCCGACGTCCGCCGATTCGCTGGCGACCTTCATCGGGCAGGCGGTACAGGCGAACATCCCGCGCCTGGTCAACCGGTTCGACTTCTCCGACGGAGACCTCGACAAGGAGGGGAACCTCGCCGTCCTGCGGCTGACGAAGTGCCCCGCGGTGCTGGTCGAGGCGGGGTTCGTCTCGGAGGATTCGGAGGCGGAGTGGCTGCGGCAGCCGGAGAACATCCAGCAGATCTCCCACGCGATCTCCCTCGGGGTGTCGATGTGGGCCACGGCGTGAACGACATCAGCCAGGAGGGTTCAGATGAAAAGGTATTCGAACGTCGTCCTGTTTCTCGCGATTGCCCTGCTGTTCGGGATTTCAAGTGGCGCGTGGGCCGCCACGATCACATGGAGCAACCCGACGACATACGACGATTCGACCGCGATCGGTGCGTCGGCGCAAGCGACGCTGACGACAAAGATTTACTACGCAGCGACCGCGAACGGCTGCGCCACCGGGACCCTGTTCCAGAGCGTCCTTAGCGGTGCGATCTCGTACAGCGGGACGCTGCCCGTGACGGCGAAGGGGTCGACGACCTACTATTGCGCGACCTCCACGATCCCGGCGGAGGGGCAGGAGTCCCTTAAATCCCCGGCGGTATCGTACACCGTGCCGTTCGTCGCGCCGACCGCGCCGGTCCTGCTGAACATCGTGAAATGAAACGGGCGGCCCTCATCCTTCTCTTGGCGGTGGGGTGCGGCGGCGGCTCCGCTCCGCCTCTACACGACAACGCGGAAGTCCTGCGGTGGGCGCAACCGCCGATGTTCGCGGATAACACGCCGCTGGACATCCACCGGGACGTGGCGCGGTGGGACATCTACTGCACCTATTTTCCGATGCCGGTGGACAACGACATCGTGGCGTCGGTTGCTACGCCGGATAATCTCGCGTTCGACCTCGCCCTGCTGCGGCAGTACGGGATCGAGCCGGGTCCGGACGGCAAGCTCGTATTCCTGCGGTGCGTCGGGATCGACAACCAACAGTCCGACTACTCCGCTCCGGTGGAGTGGAGAAACTGAAGGAGGAAATGGACATGGAAATCGGAATCGGTACTCTGCTGATCGTGTTCGTCTTCGGGGTAGCAGTCGGGGGGACGGGTGTGTTCCTCGTCATGCGCAAGTGGGGCGGCAGGGCAAAGGCGGCGGAGGACGCTCTCCGCGGTACCTCTGATAAAGGGCAAGCCTGATGGACGAAGGCGCGTTCTTCATCCAACTGCTCGGGTCCGTAGACGTGGTGGCGGTGGCGTTCGCGATCACCACCACGTCGATGCTGAAGTACATCCTCTTCCGCCCGCCGGATCCGGGGACGATCGACCCTCTGCCACCCCCGGCGTGGAAGAAACTCCTTGAGCGCGTTCTTCCGGTCATGCCGATCTTCTTCGCGACGATCTATGTCCTCGTGAAGGGATACATCGAAATAAATTACGGGATCGTCCAGACGAAGATGTCGCCGGAGCACGTCAAGGGATGGGCGACGGTAGCGAACCGTGGCGTCGTCTCCGGCGCGATGGCGGGGTACGCCTACCGTGTCTGGAAGGTTTCGATTCTCGGACAGTAGGGGAGGCGGTATGTGGAAATGGATTATTTCCTCCAGGGCGAACAAGGTCGCTGCGGCGGCCATTGCGGTACTCTTGGTCATTGCCCTCAGCTCTGCAGCCGATTCCTGGCGGCAGCGGAAGACGGCGGAAGGGTACCTCCAGGCCGGGAAGAAGCAGACCGAGCAGCTCCGGAAGCTCCTGGACAACACGACGGCGCAGTATCAGGGGCGGATCCGGGACCTCGAGGCGCGGGTGGCCGACGCCGAGCGTCGGGTCACGGTCGCAAGGAAACGCCTCGATGAGGCGCGCGCGGCCGCGGGGCGTCCGTTCGTCCCACCGACGGGGCCCGGCGAGATGGCGAACCGGTTCGGGAAACTCGGGTTCCGGGGGAGGGTGAAATGAGGAAACATTCTCGCATGAACACCACGGCCGCCGTATTTGCGATATGGGCCACGCTCTCCCTTCCCGCCATTACCCCTCGGCTTTACGCCGGGGGCCCAACAGGGGCCAGCGTGGGCAACACTGGGGGGGAGATCTGCTTCCCTCTCCCAGAAGCCGAGAAGGTGCTCCGGGAGCTCGAAGCGGCGCCGGCGGTCAAGGCTGAGGCGGATGCCTGCCGGGAATGGCAGGCCCAGGAGGAAGCCCGGGATCAGGCGGTCGCAGAGGAGGCCCGGATCCGGGAGGCACGGATCGCGGAGCTCGAGCAGGAGAAGACTGCTGCGCTGACCCAAGCCGAGGAAAACCTGAAAGCCGGGGAGCGGGCGGTCAAAGTGGCCAGCGGACCGTGGTATCAGCGTGTACTGTCGGCGGGAAAGTGGATCGGGCTGGGGATCCTCGTCGGGTTCGCGGCAGGAATGGGAAAGTAGGCACTCCCCCCCGGGGGGCCGGGAGCTTATCCCCCCGGGAGGGCCGCCCCGCTGGCACGGGGCTGAAGGCTGCATATCATGGATTGCATCCCAACTTCAAACACGGGAGCCAACATGGAAGAACGCACGCAGCGGAAGATGGTGCTGACTCCAGAGGACATCAAGGCCATCGTGACGGAGATGAGGGAGCAGGGTTTGAATCACATCTGCCGGTACGATGTCTCTCCCGAGGACATGCACCACCTCATGGCGTTCGTGCGGACGTTCTACGATGGCGCCATCGAAACCCGTCGGACGTTCAAGACGATGGTTATCCGGATGTTCGTGTGGGGAACGATCGCCGGACTCGTTGGCCTGCTGTCGAACAAGTTCGGGTGGGTGAAATCCCTGCTGAAATTCTTCGCCAGCACTCCTCCCTGAAAGGGGCGCAAGCGGGGGTTCAGCCCCGCCGACCTCTAATCACCTTCACTAGACGTCGTGTCTCGACGTACAGCAACAACTCATCATCCTGTGTGATGGGCCGCGCGTGCATCGTGTCCAAACGGATCGGATAAAGCCTTTGGAAAGATTCCCGCACGCTCTCCGATCGGCCGAAGAACGCTGCAAAGATCTCGCGCCAGTTGTCTCTCTTGCAGATCACCCGCTCGTAATCCGTAAAGTCTGCATAGGCGACTAACGGCCATTCCTCTCCGCCCGCCTCTTTCGCTTTCTGCTTTTTCTCTTGCCACGCATCATACAGGCCGTTCGGCAGACGATGCTTAGGCCAGTCTGTGCCAAATACTCGCGTCATCCGTTCGTCGATGAACTTGCGCAACTGCGTTTCCAGTCGCAGCAACCGGTCGTACGCCATATTGGTGCGTGTCAAGCCATTTTCATTATCGTCGTCCTTGGCTTGCGGTACCGGGCCTGCATACCGGTCAATCAACGGTAGCGGATCGCGCCGCAACCCGGCAATATCCAGGCTCTGCGCGAAAGCCAGCGCCGGAAAATCCGTCAGCGCCCGGTCGAAACCGAGACTTGCGTAGAAATCCGACCGCGCCGCCAAATCCGTGAATATCTCGGACCGCCACGCTATGGGGTCTCGCCAGTCCCCCAAGTCGATGCGCAATGCCGACGCCAGGCTGTCCCCGAATGAGGGCATGCTCACCAGCGCACGGCCGATGCCTTGCAATTCTGCAAATCCGGCCATCGAGCGCATCGCTTCCTGAGCGTCTAGCCACGGCGTGCACATGCTTTCCATAGCATGCTGCAGGCTGGAAGCCTCCTCGGCATACCTCGCCAGAGATTCCGAAAGCGGGCTTGTCCGGAACTCCACCATCAGACGCGCGGCTTCCGTTATCTCAGGCAGACGAAACCGTGCCTCGAAACCCGAGATTGCCTTCTGAGCCAGCTCCATTTCGCGCCGCCACAGGGAGTCGACGTCGAAGACCCCCGCTCGTCGCAGCACTTCAGATTGTCCCAACGCTGTCTGCATCGCCGCATCGCGATGCTTGATGCTCTCCAGCATTCGTGTAATTTCGGAGTTCGCCGCGGTCTCCCGCAGGACATCTGCCAGGGGGCGCGCGGCCCGCATGGCCGTCTCTATTGCCTCTGCGTAAGCCCGGCTACCGAGTTTTCCGTCAGACATGATTTCTCCTCCGTGAAGTGATATGAAAGGGCCGCCCGGAGGCGGCCCCTCGACCTACTTCTTCTGCGTACCGTACGGCGCTTGGTTAACCGGCTTGAGCGACTGTCCGATTTCGCTCGCCCGGCCCTGAACGGCGGCCGGGGTGCGGCCGAGCTTCAGGCCGATGACCCGCGTGGGGGTGTTGTCCCTCGCGAGGTCTCGGAGTTTGGCGTCCGCATTTTTCGTCCACGTCTCGTTGTGATGCTCGGGTTTCTTTGCCATGTTCTTCTTACCTCCTGTTCCGACGGTTCACTGCTTCCGGTTCGTCAACGTGCCCGAGGTACATCTCCGCATCGCGGTTGCTTCTCTCCCTTCACGGGAGATCACCCCCGTCCACGCCCCAAAAATTTCACTTGATCTTTTCGAACCGGATGGTGGAGAATGCACCATCTAACAGGCTAGCGAGGCCCCGATCCGAGTCCCATCGAGTGAGGGGCATATGTGAGAGCCGGGGCGCCAACCCCGGCTTTTACAATTTCATCCCTTCGTAGTTTCCGTCCTTGGCACTTACCGTGCCTGCCTCTTGTGTCATCTTTCAATTCGAATACAAGATATGGTGTGAGCCCCGGGCTGTCAAGAAAATGCTGGGTAGAATTATATATTTTGCTAACTACATGTTCTGTAGAACGTTCCCGGGATATAAAACGGCGTGTTTATCATTTACGGCTCCCAACAGTGTCCTCACGGCGAGCGCCCCGTTCCGCTGCTCCGGAACAGGCGGCATCCGGGATCGTGACGATCGGGAATGTTCCTCCCCTTGAATTCCGTGTAAACTTCCCCCCATGGCCACTCGCCTCTCCATGCAATCACACCGGCATCGCGAAGAATCGGTCAACACGCAACTGGCCATCCTGCTGACTCGGCATGGTGTTTCCGCCGAATCGGAAACCATCCATCAGTCCGGCCAACAGAGGCCAGACGTTATGTTTGTCCTTGGTGGCCTCCGCGTCGTCATCGAAGGAAAATTTTCGGATTCCCCGAACGCCGAGAGTGTTGTTTTTTCAGACGCGCTGAAACGGGTGCAAAGCGGCATCTGCCACATTGCTGTTGCATTGGTGTATCCGAAGGCGCTGCGAACGGTGGCGACAGCGAAGCTCGAGGAAGTGCTGTCTGTCTCGCGCATGCGCTTCCTGGCAGTCTCGGAAACCGGGCAGACCGAATGGGCAGACGCGACTCCATCAGAGATCCTCGCCTCGCTCCGTCGTATTCACGTCTCACTGACCAAAGACGACATCGTCGCTGACTCGGCCAGAAAGCTTTCGGAACGCATCGAAGGAATCGCCGAACTTTGGGCCGGACAACCTGCGACGTGCGACCGGCTGTCAGTCCTGCTCGGGATGCCAATCAAGAAAAGCGAGACCGCGGAAGAACGCGACGCGCGTCGAACCACGGCCAGTAAAGTTGCATCCTTGGTACTGGCGAACGCCATGATCTTCCAGGAGCAGCTCGCGGCGTCTGGCGGGGACGGACGTGTCGATTCCCTCCGGGCCTACGACAACGAACCGGACCCCGCGGCAAAGCTGAAGAGCCACTGGCGGTGGATCTGGACGAAGATCAACTACGTTCCGATCTTCCAGATCGGCGAGTCGATCCTGCAGGAGATCCCCGTCAGCCAGAACGCCATAACGTCCATCCGATGGCTGATGGCCGAGGCCAAGTCGATCTGTGCCAACCAGTCGGCACTTCGTCACGATCTGATGGGGCGCATTTACCACTGGCTGCTGCACCATGCGAAGTACCTCGGCACCTACTACACTGGCACGGCAGCTGCGACCCTGCTGCTCAAGCTGACCTTCGCGCAGAACTGGGGGGAGCAGGACTTCGGCACGCCGAAGAAGTTGGTCGATTTCGCCGTAGCCGACCTCGCCTGCGGGACGGGGACCCTACTGATGGCGGCGGCACAGGCGATCACCGATCAGTTCGTCGTTTCGCGCGTCAAGACGGGTCGTACCCTGACGGATACCGACCTCAAACACCTCCACGAGACACTCATGGAGAACATGCTTTTCGGCTACGACGTGCTGCCGTCGGCTATCCACCTGACCGCGTCGACCTTGGGCATGCTCGCCCCGCACGTCACCTACCGGAAGATGAACCTGTTCGTGATGCCGATGGGGGCAGAGGGGCGGCGGACGCTTAGGCTCGGGAGTCTGGACTTCGCCGGCCACAAGAAAGTCGACACACAGCTGAGCCTCGACCAAAGCCAGATGGAGGTCAAGCGGACCGGGATCGCGTCGGAGAACTACACGGTTGCCGAGGTCCCGACACTCGACCTGTGCGTGATGAACCCGCCATTTGTCCGGTCGGTCGGGGGTAACCTGCTCTTCGGTAGCCTCCCCGACGACGAGCGAGCGAAACTCCAGACGGAGTTGAAGCGTAGGGTGAAGACTCTCCAGGCGTCAGTAACGGCCGGTCTTGGGAGCGTGTTTCTTGCCGTCGCCGACAAGCACCTTCGCGTCGGCGGGCGAGTCGCTTTCATCCTCCCCGTGGCGTTAGCGACGGGCGAAGCGTGGGGGACGAGTCGGCAGTTACTGGCGAAAGGCTACCACGTCGAGGTCGTGATGGTCAGCCACGACGCGGAGCGGCCCAACTTCTCCGAGAACACCAGCCTTTCCGAGATTATGTTCATCGCACGGAAACTCAAGAAGGACGAGATCGCTGGAGAGACGGTCTACGTCAACCTCTGGCGCAACCCGCGCACGATCTACGAGGCGATGGACGTTGCTGAGCGGGTCCGGGCTTGTCGGGCCGCGCAACTCGACGCTGCGAGCACGTCCTCGTTGTTTGGGGCAGACGGTCGCAAGCTGGCCGAGGTCGTGTCCCTGCCGCCGACCAAGGGGGACGACCAGTGGGTCGGTGTCCAGTATGCCCAGACGTGGACCCTTCGGGCGGCCGTCATGCTCGGGCAAGGAAAGCTCGCAGTGCCAGGGAAGGAAACCGTAGCTGTCCCCCTTTGCGGGTTGGGCAACATCGGCATCCTTGGGTACGACAGGCGTGACATTCACGACGCCTTCACGATGTCCGAAACGGACTGGTCGCCTTACCCCGCCTTCTGGAACCACGAAGCCGACAAGGTGCTCTCGGTCCGGCAGGAGAGCAACTCGCACCTGTTACCGAGAGCCGTCGCTGCTCCAGGTCGAAATCTCAAGGACGCCGCGAAGGTTGCGGAGAGCGCGGGCCGCGTCCTGCTGGTCGAACGTGTCCGGACGACGACACATCGGGTGTTGGCAGTCGGATTCGACGGGCCGGTCCTCGGGAACACATGGTGGACCTTACGCACAGATCTATCCCCGGAGCAGGAGAAAGCCCTCCTCCTATGGCTCAACAGCACACCAGCGCTGTTGCTAATGCTCTCTCGACGTGTGACGACCGAAGGGGCGTGGATGCAGGTCAAGAAGCCAGCGTGGACCACCATGCCCGTCCTGAACGTGCAGGCGTTGCCGGAAGCCACGGTCGCGCAACTGGCCGCTGCTT
>Ga0180085_1000568_pt1 | contig 12959 bp, 12 predicted proteins | sample EasRiv730_16_10D_FD_123013 | JGI IMG/M metagenome (GOLD analysis project Ga0180085, IMG submission 123013) | Soil microbial communities from meander-bound floodplain in the East River, Colorado, USA - East River metaG ERMLT730_16_10D | ecosystem: Environmental > Terrestrial > Soil > Floodplain ... | reverse complement strand
CTCAACGCGCGGCAAATCGGTCTTCTTCTCCGTGGTGCGCTGCATGTCGACGCTCCCTTTAAAGTGGGCGCCGTCAGCAATTGAGATTCTAGGGGCCTTAATGTCCCCCATGACAGATCCTGAAGTCTTGATTTCGATAATATCGCTGGCGCTGATATTGCCAACAACGCTGCCGATGATCGTTACGTTCTTTGCATTGATCTCGGCGTTGATCTTTCCGTTGGGCCCAATGACGAGGTTGTGATCCTTGAGCTCAATCTTCCCTTCAACACGACCTTCAATAGTGAGATCTTCATCACCAGTCAACTCTCCTTTGATGAAGACGGATCTTCCGATATTGATGACTTCCTCCTTGCTTGGGTTGGGTCTGGGTTCGAACCGTGATTCCATAGGTTTTTTCTCCTCGAATGCATTCATTGGAAACTCCTCCTTTCGCGGTGCGTAGGTTTCCCTGTCATCCTCGGGTCGTTTGTTCTTCCACATGGCGCCTCCTGAACGCGAAGCCAAACAACTCTTCGTCATTCATCCGAATATGATGGCATGCGGCCCCCCAACCGGCCTATACCTTAGCACAGGAAAAATTTAGGCGTGCAAGGAATTTTCCTCTTCCTTTGCGCCGATGGTTGGGCTTTTCGCGGATCTTGACGACCTGCTGTGCTCAGGTCTTGCTGTTGCGAGTCGCAAGCGTTATCGACACTTCATGCGGCGGAGGTTAGTTTTGGTGTGAAGAGTTGGTGAGAACGTCTCTGGCCCCGTGCCAGCCCCGACAATCGGAGCCTTTGGAGCAGCACCGTTGCCTTGGGCAGAAGAGAAGCTCGCACTCCGAGGAACACTTCAATGGATTCAAGTTGAAAAGTGTTACCGTTTGTCTGAATTCACGGTCGTGGACAACCGATGCGCGAGATGAAGGTGCGGTAATGCAGGCGCTGTAGACGCCTGCATCACTGCGATTTACACGGTCGGGCTAGTTGGCTGGTTCGGCTTTACGCTGTCGAAACCGTTGAATGACCGGGCCGCCTTCCTCAATTTTGTAGTCGGCTGGAATTTCGAAAAGGGAGCGGGATTGTTCGCTGCGATTGATCCCTGTAAGGCGATAGGTCGTTTCACCCATTCGCGGATCGCTGTTTTTCGACATCACGACAGCCTGCAACTCAGGTGAAAACCAGCTTTCGGAAACAATCTGGATTGGCAGTTCATTGCCGACCTGACCCGCCGGGATCGTCATAATAGTCCTTGTACCTTCAGCTGCGACACCTTCAATCACGCGCTTCCCCAGTGATTCCGTTTGAGGTTTTGGAAGGGCACTCTCGAAGGTACCCCCTTCGAACGCGATGGTCCCTCCCGGACCGGCCATGCGTCGTTCAAAGCGCATGTTTTGCCCTGGCGGCGCATGGCTGATCGACAGAGCGACTTCTCCAACTTCTCCCTCTGGCTCGTCCGTCGCAACAACTGCCAGGGGTTTGAGAGAAATCCTCCGGGCGGTGCGATCCTTGGGCTTGAGGATGTAATGAACGCCAGCCACGATGTCGTCGATGAAAATGGTCTGCGGGGCATCACCCGATGATGCCCAAGGCCCGATGGCACTGAGGGTCTGTTCGCGGCGCGTGCGCCCATCGCTGTCGCGAAAGACGCTCGCGCTCGATTTTCTTTGGATGCGATTGCCATCGCTAAGTGTTTGTGTGGACTCAGTGACAGCTTCTGCAGCATAAGGCGCGCCTTTTACCGGCTTGCCGCCAAAGCTCATTTCTGATGCGACCCAGCCAAAGGTTCCTCCAGCTAGCGGACCGCCTACCACATCAGGACCGAACATACGGACGCCTGGCGTCCCGGGGGCGCGTTGGATCAAAACGTCTTCCTCGACTCGAACCGGGTCCTTTGCCTTCGCAGGTTCTTCCGCCGCTACGACTACGGCACCAGCCAACAATAGAACTGCGTGGATGAAAACTTTCTTGGTCATCATTCGCTTGTTTCCTTTCTTGATTAGAGTCATTCACAACAGCGACCGTTCATCTGCTGGTGCACCAGCTTGTGGACGGCCTCCTTCCTGCTTCCACTGTTTATTCCCTGACAAAACGTACCGCCAGGGCCCTGCCATCTTCACCCAACATAACATCCGCCTGCACGGGTTCCCGCGCGCGCTCCATGTTCATGGGCAATCCGAACACCTGCAGCGCCGATCGAGGCAGCTTCACACGCACGAACTGCCGCTGCTCCGACGGAAACCGGGGTCCGGCAGCCATGAAGGGAATAAACTCCGTTTCAATGCGGTCATTAGCCATCCGTTCCGTTTCGAGGAGGCGCCGCTCGCCGAGTCTGGAAGAACGCGCCACATACTGCAGTCGGCCTTCGGTCACCGGAGTCGTAACTTGCCGTGGACGAGACTTGACCGGACGCACTGGTTTCCGAACCGGTGCAGTGGAAGGCTCTGACCTCTTTTTCAGAGTGATTTCCCTCTCAGGAGGAGGGAGGGCCGCCAGGCCCTCGGGGTGGGTTGTGTCAGCCTGGGGACCCACTCCCAGAGAGGGGTCTTTTCCAGGGGCAGCAGCCGCCTTCTCTGAACTTGCAGAGGGCTTCGGTGTGGGCTGATGTCGAGCTTGCTCCACACCTGTTTCCCGAGTGAATCGAATCAGCGCCCAACCTAACAACAACAGAATGGACGCTGCCAACCCAACGTAACGTGGAGCTTTCCACAATGCCCGCTTCGGCGATTGGATACCCGGCACCGCCGCCTTCGCACGCTCAAGCTCGCGGAATCTCGTCAACAATGCAGCCTCAACATGTGCCGGCGCCGTTTCATGTTGGGCCCTCTTGGCCCACGTCCTCAAGCCTGCCATCAACCGTTGCTCCTCAGCCAGCCGGGCGGCGCAGCGTGAACAAGTGCTCGCATGACTTCGAGCCTCAGCACGAACCAGGTCCGCGGGCATCCGGTCAGCAACCAGATCTACAAGACAGGCTTCAAATTCGGAGCAATTCATGTGAAACACCCCATACTGTTGCGGCTGACTCCGGATGGCGTCTCATTGGCCTCTCGCAGTTTCTGAATCAGCAGGCCGTGAGCACGGTGCAGGCGTGAACGAATGGTTCCCACCGCACAGCCAATCGTGCGGGCAGCGTCGTCGTAGCTCATTTCCTCAAGATCGCATAGAGCCACAACTTCCCGGTAATGCAAGGGAAGTGTCAGAATCGCCTGTCGCAATGCTGACAGCCCTTCCCGGAGTGTCAGGTCTCCCAGTGGGTCTGCCTGGGCGATGATTGCCTCGAAAGAAGAAGCTTCATCGGCATCGTCGTCAAGGGGAACCTGAAACTTGCCGTGCTCCAGGTGGCGTCGCACCTGGTTGCGCGCCACGCCGTAGAGATAGGTTGCGAGCGAACCTCGCGATGAATCAAATCGGAAAGACGCACGCATCAATGCGAGAAAGACTTCTTGCGTCACATCGTCGGCAACGCTGTCGCTGCCGCTCATTTGCAGAGCAAACCGATAAATAGGTCCCTGGTGACGTCGATAGAGCAGGGTAAAGGCATGCTCATCGCCGGCTTGTGTCAGCCGCAACAGTTCCTCGTCGCCCAGCTTTTGCGGATCGATCATCGTCTGTGAGTCTGCGTCAAGTTCCGGCTGACAACTATAATTCAGCCGGCGAGCGAAAAAGTTCCAGTAAATTTTCTGGTCGGGGTCGACAGAGACCCCATTGAGCCGGCTTTTTGCTTGGCAGCCTGTTCTGATTCCCTCTACCATCACAGAGGTTGGCCATCGGATGTTCAGTCACCGAAGAAACTCGCTCCGCACGGCGGATGCCCCGAAGGCCGGGCTTGTCAGCTGCAGGTGGTGGGTCAAAAGGCGCGACGCACCCTACAGACTACAGACCGCCACTTTCGTGCGGCATCCAAAGATAGCGAGAACAAGAACCTCATTAGGATTCGTATAGTGGTCTATGGCACGAGTTCTGATTGCAGGCTGCGGCTACACGGGCATAGCCTTGGGCACGCAATTAGCCAACGAAGGGCACGTCGTGTGGGGACTCCGTCGACGGCCTGAACTCTTGCCGACAACGATTCACCCGCTGAAGGCAGACCTCTGCGATCCTGGCAGCTTGGTCTTGATACCGCCGACACTCGATTTCGTCTTCTATACAGCGGCTGCCGATCGCACGGATGATACTTCCTACCAAGCGGCCTACGTGATCGGGATTCGGAATCTCTTGGACCATCTGTTTGAAACGCACCAACCGGTTCAGCGGCTTTTCTTTACTTCTAGCACAGCGGTGTACGCACAAACAGGCGGCGAGTGGGTTGATGAAACTTCCGAGACTTTGCCTCGGGAGTTTGCCGGACGAAGGCTCTTGGAAGGAGAAGAGTTGCTCTTGAGGGGCCCCTTCGTGGCAACGGTTGTGCGGATGGCAGGCATTTACGGGCCTGGCAGAACACGGTTGATCGACCAGGTGCGTCGCGGTGAAGCAGTCTGCGACACAGCTGAACCTCGCTATACCAATCGGATTCATCGGGATGATTGCGCCGGTGTTTTGCAGCACTTGATGAGGTTGAGTTCACTCGAGACCCTGTACCTGGGCACGGACAACGAACCGGCCGATCAAGGCGAAGTGTTGCGCTGGCTTGCAAAACGGCTGGGAGCTCCCCCATCTAGCGCAGAATCAAGAACGCCGACTGGCAGAGAGTCTAGGGGTAACAAGCGCTGCCAAAATTCCCGCCTGCTGCAATCCGGATACTCTTTCCGCTATCCGACGTTTCGCGAAGGGTATGAGGCGATTCTGGCCGAAATGGTGCTTCGAACCGATTGATTGCACGCAAGAACCGAGCGGATCCTGTTTTGGATGTGCTGCGTTTCTAGCGCAACCCGACTCCAAGGATCAAGCGTTCACGCGGACGTTGTTCTGGGATCTGGAGGAAGGTGCCCCGCCGTGCTTTGACTAGTTTACCGCTGAAAGGCTTCTCCCAAAGTCAGGAGAAGTCGTTGTGGAACTGCTTGAGAAACTACCTGATGTGACAGTAAAAGGCGACGGGGCAGAAATAGTCAAACACGTTTCTTCAGGTTCTGCAAAACAAATCATGGCAGGAATCTCTTTCACCTGCCAGAACGCGGAGCCAGCCCGCGAGCATTCAGACCAATCCGCCAGAGTGCAGTTCCAGCCGTGATGTAGAGTGACTTCAGCTCAGGGTCTCCGAAGGTGCAGTTGGTGACAGAGTCCTCGGGCACGGGAATGAACCCAAGTGCCTTCCCCTGGGGAGAGACGACATAGACGCCCGCCTTGACGGAGCCATCCTGCTCCGGAGAAAAACCACCATTCAATCCTGCCGTGATGTAAGCGTTGCCGTCGCGGTCCAGACACATGCCATCGCCGCCTCTGCCCGTTCCAAAGTCGTGCAACACTCGGCGAGCACCGACGGAGCCGTCTGGTCGCAAGCCATACGCATAAACTTTCCGTGCACCACCTCGGCTGGGGTTGTTGTCCACGACGTAGAGCGTCTGCTGATCGGGCGAAACGGCAATCCCATTGGGACGCTCGACATCAGTAATGATGCGCACAAGTTTGCCGGAAGGATCGATTCGATACACCGACTCCTTGTCCAACTCTAAGCCGTCCCGGTTCCCGTAGCGAGGATCGGTGAAATAAATCCTACCTTTGGCATCGACAGCCAGATCATTCGGACTGTTCAAGCGCTTTCCCTCATATTTCTCGGCCAGCACCGTCAGAGCTCCATTACTTTCCGTGCGCGTGACGCGTCGGCCTCCTCCGCTGCCACTGCCTTCACACGCAAGCAATAGGCCCGCTGCGTCGAATTCCAGCCCATTGGCCCGCCCACTGGGTTCACGAAAGATTTCCAGCGTCGCTTGCCGGTCAACACGAACTCGCAAGATCCGGCTGTTGCTGGTGTCGGTGAAATAGAGATAACCTTCCCGATAGGCTGGGCCCTCGGTAAACGGAGTCGTCTGGGCAGCCTGGGTGCGCGCCACCAGTTCGACTTTGCTTCCAGCTGGAACAATGTCTGGTGCAGCCACAGCGTGGGAGACAAGGCCGCAATTTAGGGTCAAAGAGATCAGAACAAAGTTTGCAGTTGTCATAGAGCCCTATGTCCCCCTCATTCGCGCATCAAGCCGTGGTCAAGAAGTTCCCTTGGCCGCCTCGGGTGCAACTTCAACCACGCTTTCCCCGAAAGTCTTTCTCTCCAAACCTTTCATGCGAGTGTAGCCTCCGAATCAGCAGTCTTCACCGCAGTGTCTGTGGAGCCGCAACCATCAAGCCTCACCACAATCCCAAGATCTTCCACCACGCAAACCCAACAATAACCCAGATGGGTATGTTCACCAGCGACGTCAAAAGCCCGAGTCGCCACCACGTGTGCTGGGTCACATACCCTGCACCAAAATAGATGGGTGCGGGTGTGGTGCCGTAGTGGGTCAACGACGCGTTGAGGTTGGAGAACGCGGCCAGGGAAAACACCGCCAGATACGGCGGCGCGCCGGCCGCCAAAATTACCACCAGGAACGGAGTGTACATGGCCGAAACGTGCGCCGTGATGCTGGCGAATCCATAGTGCGCATAGAAATAAACAAACAGCAACGCGGCCATCGCCGGTGGCCAACTCCATCCGGCAGTAAAACCGGCCGCAGCTTCGGCAAATTGGCGCGTAATACCGGCCTCACCCAGGGCCTCGGCCATGCGCACTAGGCCACCGTACCAGATGAACACGTCCCAGGCGCCCTTCTCACCGAGCATTTCGTCCCATTTCAACACCCCGCTCAGCAGCAGAATGCAGATGCCAAGCAATGCAACCACCGCATAATGGATGCCGTGCAACGAAGAGGTCATCCACAACGAAGCCACGAGCAGGAAGGTCAGAAGCATCAGCCTTTCGCCGCCCGACATCGCGCCCATGCGCTTCAGCTCTTCTCGGGCAAAGTCGGATGCAGCCGGTGTGTGCTTGATCTCAGGTGGAAACACGCGGTCAATCAACTGCGGCACCACCAGCAGCGACACGATCCCCGGCACGATGGCTGCCAGAGCCCACTGGCTGTAGCTGAGTGTTTTCCCCGTGACCTCTTGCGCGAACTTGGCGATCAGCACATTCGATGCCTGCCCGGTTAGAAACATGGCGCAAATGATCACTTCGCACTGGTAGACGAGACAGATCAGAAATGCGCCCAGCCGGGCAGCCGTTGCACCGGGCTTGGAATCGTAAGCTTCGGCCAAGCTTCGGGTGACGGGAAAAAGAACGCCACCCGCGCGGGCTGCATTCGAAGGGATTACCATGGCGAGGAGCATGTCGGTGCAAACCAGCGCGTAACCCAAGCCCAACGACCTCTTCCCAAGCGTGCGAATGAATAAAAAGGCAACGCGACGCCCGAGACCCGTGTTGACCATGCCTCGGGAGATGAAGAATGCTGCCAGCACCATCCAAACAATCGGGTCCGCGTATCCCCCCAACGCTTCAGCCACGGGCAGAGCGCCCGTGAGGGCGGCAGCCGAAACGCCCAGCATGACTACCGCAGCCCCGGGAACCGGCTGAAAGATCGAGCCGACAATGGTTGCCGCAAAAATAGCCAGCAGCCGCCATCCCTGGGGAGTAATACCGGCTGGCGGCGGAATCATGACGATGGCAAGCCCGACAAAGATCACCGGGCTCCACTTTAGCAGCGGCCGACTCGGGCGACCTTTCCCGCCGTTTTGCAATGAAGCAGTTTCCTTCAAAGGATACGCCGGAGCGCTCATGAGGTCTGGAATGGATCGGGCATGAAAAACGAGTCCCAACCTTAGCACAAGTTTTTCGCATCGCATTGTTGAAAGGGAATTCTGTACAATCCCTTGGCTCGGTCAATCCGCCCTAACAAGGGGAGCTGTGAAAGAATCGGGAGGGCCAGGCCCCTGCCGCGATCAGTGCAACAAGCCGAGTCAGACGCGGGTGTTTTAGGTAACGGCCTTGACCAAAGATAAAAGACTCGTGAGGTACCCATGAGAATCGAAGAGCTGGACACTCCAGCCCTGACAGTCGACCTGGACATCTTGGAACGCAATCTGCGTTCGCTGAGTGACTACAGCCGGAAGCACGGTATCAAATTGAGGCCGCACACGAAGACGCACAAGATTCCGGCCATTGCGAAAATGCAGATCGCCTCCGGATGCTCAGGGATCACCGTGGCAAAGGTAGGCGAAGCTGAGGTAATGGCGAGCGCTGGGCTGGAGGATATTTTGATCGCCTATCCAGTGGTCGGTCAGTCGAAATGCGAACGGCTCGCCAAGCTGGCTCAACAAAGGAAGATTACCGTTAGTCTGGATTCGATCGAAGTGGCTCGCGGCATTTCTGAAGCTGCGACACGCGCCGGCTCCAGGGTGAACATTCTTGTCGAGTTTGATATGGGCATGCGGCGCTGTGGTGTTCAGACCGTGGAAGCATGGCTTAGTGTAGCTCAGACGGTCGACAAGTTGTCAGGAGTGCGGCTTTCGGGCTTGATGTTTTATCCAGGACACATTTGGGACGCCCTGCCAGAGCAGGGCCCAGCGCTCGACAAGATCAGTCGGGTGATTGAGGAAATTCAAGCGAAAGCCAAACAGGGCGGGCTGAACTGTGAGGTCGTTTCAGGGGGCAGCACGCCCACTGCCTACAACAGCCACCAGGTGCGCGGCCTCACTGAAATGCGACCGGGAACCTATGTCTTCAACGACATGAATGAAACCAAGGCCGGTTACAGCCAGCTTTCTGACTGCGCGCTGAGAGTCCAGGTAACCGTTGTCAGCAAGGCTGTGCAGGGAAGGGCAATGATCGATGGTGGATCGAAGACCTTTTCGGGAGACCGTCTCATTTCGGGCGACAAACAGGGCTTTGGGTTTGTGACAGAACATCCCGACACCCAGTTCACGTCCATGTCCGAAGAGCATGGCCATTTGGATTTGGGTCCCTCTGACCAGGTGAGTGTTGGAGAGAGGCTTTCAATCATCCCCAACCACGTTTGCGCCTGCGTGAATATGCACAACCAGATTTACTACCACCGTAAAGGGATTGTGGAAGGTTCCTGGACGGTAGAGGGTCGGGGGAAAATTCAGTAGCCCTCGTCCCCCTTGGACAAGGGGGGACTTCAGGGGGGGTTGCGATTGCAGCCGCAAACTCACCCTGCCCCTTCTAATGCAAGGGACGTTGATTTCACAGGAGTGATGATGGGAAAGTCAACCACCTCACGTCGGCGATTTCTGACCACTTCGCTATTGTCTGCAGGACCGGTCTTAACTGCGGGCGCGCTGCCAGGGCTTCAATCCCCCACTCAGATCAAGGCTGGGCTTAAGGTGGTTTGTGTCGGCGGCCATCCGGATGATCCCGAATCTGGTTGCGCCGGCACGCTGGCCCTCTACCAAGAGCTGGGCAACATCCCCACAATCGTTTATCTCACCCGAGGCGAGAGGGGGATTCAAGGCAAGTCCAACGATGAAGCCGCCCAGATCCGTAGCGCCGAGTGCGAGTCGGCTTGCAAGGTTCTGGGCGCTAGAGCACGCTTCGCTGGACAGATTGACGGTTCTGCGGATTTCACTCGATCGCGCGTCGAGGAGATCCAGAAGATCCTAGCGGAGGAGCATCCCGACGTGGTCTTTACCCACTGGCCCGTAGATACGCACATGGATCACCAGGTAGCGAGCATGTGCACAATTCGGGCTTGTCTGGCCCTGAAACCCCGACCCGAATTGTATTTCTTTGAGGTCAATACGGGCAGCCAGACGCTGGGATTCATCCCCAACCACTACGTCGACATCACGAGAACCCTGGAAAAGAAGAGAGCTTCCTTGTTCGCCCACAAGAGTCAGAATGGAGAGAATATCTGGAAAGATCATCATGAACCGATTGCCAGCTGGCGGGGCCGCGAAGCCGGTTGCAAGGCAGCTGAGGCGTTTGTCCGCCTGAATCGGGATGTCGCCCTCAAGCTTCCCCGTACCTGAAAGGCCGGTCTCGCCAAACGCGGCTTATGGCCTTGTAGCCTTGGAACGCTACGTTCCGCGTTTTGAACAAGGAAGCGTCGTGTGGTTCCTGTCTGCTACACTTATTGGCTGACGCCTGTCTGAATGTTGCCTCCGGGCAAATGAATGCCGACGAAGCGGCGCTGGAGAAGATTGACTGTGCGTTAGATCCATCCTGGGAGCGATCTGAACCATTGATGTCGAGGTCCTTTCTAACAACCTTCCTCATTTGCTCTGCCGCAATTCTTGCTCTGACCTTGGGCAGTCTCTCTGGCAACCAACCAACTCCGGTGCGATACGTGGACGTGACTGCCGCATCCGGATTGCAGTTTCTGCATCGTAACTCAGCCACCCCCAGCAAATTTCTGATCGAAACCATGACAGGTGGTGTCGCTCTGTTCGACTACGACAACGACGGTTGGCTCGACGTCTTCTTCGTTAATGGCGCAAAGCTGAAAGAGAACCAGGCCGACACCGAATCTTTGGAGAAAACGGGTCCTGAGTTCTGGAACCGCTTGTTTCGCAACAATCATGACGGAACCTTTGCCGATGTGACCGCCAAAGCCGGGCTGCAAGGCAAGGGCTATGGCATGGGAGCAGCGACAGGGGACTATGACAACGACGGGGATACGGATCTGTTCGTCACCAGCTACGGATTCGCTGTGCTCTACCGCAACAACGGCGATGGCACGTTTGCGGACGTCACGACCAGTTCCAAACTGAACGCGCAGGGATTCCTCACCAGTGCCGGTTTTCTCGATTACGACCACGACGGTAACCTCGACCTGTTCGTCTGCCGCTATATGCAGTGGAACTTTGCCTCAAACATCTATTGCGGGAACAAGGGCGAAGACGGCCGGTCCTATTGCCATCCGGACAACTTCAAGCCGATCTCCAATCTGCTGTTCCGTAACAATGGCGATGGCACCTTTACGGACGCCACGCTTTCGAGCAAGATTGGGGAAAGCCCTGGTAAGAGCCTGGGGCTGGCCTTTGCAGACTTCAACAACGACGGGCTTCTGGACATCAGCGTCGCCAACGATTCCTATCAGCAATTTCTGTTCAAGAACCTGGGCAAGGGTGTGTTCCAGGAAATGGGTGTGATCGCGGGCACCGGATACACCGAAGACGGCAAGAGCTTTGCCGGTATGGGGACAGATTTCGCCGACATTGATGACGATGGCTTTCCAGACATTGTGACCACGGCACTGTCGAATGAGAGCTATGCCTATTTCCACAACAACGGCGATGAAAGTTTCACATACGCCACGTTGGTTTCAAGTTTGGGCGAGATCACGAGGCTACTGGCAGGCTGGGGAATGCGGATTTTTGACTATGACAATGATGGCGCCAAGGATCTGTTTCTGGCGAACAGTCATGTGATGGACAATATCGAAAAAACCCAACCCCATCTCCGTTACCTTCAGAAGCCACTGCTGCTAAAACGCAGCGGCAAGAAGTTCCAGGATGCTTCGCCCGCATCTGGTGAGGTCTTCCAACAGGTGTGGGCCAGTCGGGGTGCGTCTTTCGGCGACCTGGACAATGACGGTGATATCGATATCGTCGTTTCCAATTGCAACGGACCGGCTTACGTCATTCGGAATGAGGGCGGCAATCACAACCATTGGATTGGCTTGGAACTCCAAGGCAAAAGAAGTAACCGTGACGGCATTGGCGCCCGCGTGAAACTGGTCTCAGCCAGCGGCAAGGCGCAGTACAACCTGCCAACAACGACAGCGAGCTATCTTTCGGCCATCGACCGCCGAGTGTTTTTTGGTTTGGGCACGGAGGCAAAGATTAAAGAGCTCGAAATCCTCTGGCCCAGCGGTGTGAAGCAACTGGTATCGAATCCGGCGATCGATCAATTCACAAAAATCGTGGAAACAGAAGGCAAAGGGAATTGAGAGTTGCAGACTAAAGAGCAGAGTTCTGCCTCGGATTCAGAGCGACTCAATTCCGCGCTTCTGCCGATAGCCCAGACCAGACCATGAAACGACGCAAGAAATCAGAGCCCTCGAACGAGCGCGTGCTGCCTTCTATGGACGTATCTGGCAAGACCGCCTTGGTGACTGGAGCAGGTTCTGGCCTGGGTAGATCCATCGCCTTGGCATTGGCAGAGGCCGGCGCCGATGTCGCCGTCACTGAGCTCGCGAACCGACTGGAGAATGCCCAGGCCGTGGCCGACTCCATCCGAGCGATGAGACGAAACGCACTGGTGGTCAAGTTGGACGTCACCTCCGTGAAGAACATACAGCGTGCGGTGGATGAGGTGGTGAAAGAGTTTTCGAGAATCGATATTCTTGTCAATAACGCCGGCATCAATGTTCCCAAACAAGCGCTGGATGTCACCGAAGACGATTGGGACCGCATTTTGGACGTCAACCTGAAAGGTGTCTTCTTCTGCGCGCAGGCCGTGGGGCGGGAAATGGTGCGGCGTGGCTCAGGCAAGATCATCAACATTGCTTCTCAGAATGGTGTTGTCGGCTATCATGATCGTGCAGCCTATTGTTCGAGCAAAGCCGGCGTGGTAAACCTGACACGAGTGTTGGCCATTGAATGGGCGCAACATCAAATCAACGTGAACGCGGTGGCACCAACCTTTGTGTTGACGCCGCTGACGGAGAAGATGTTTGCAGATCCAGCGTTTTCAAAGGAGATCCATCGGCGCATACCGCTGGGAAGGCTGGGTAAACCGAAAGATATTGTAGGAGCAGTGGTGTTCCTGGCAAGTCCGGCAGCAGATTTGATCACAGGACACACGCTGCTGGTGGACGGCGGCTGGACGGCGATCTAGGTGTGAACCAAACCTGCCGTTTCGAAGGTGATCTCAAACTTATGACGTGCGTCATTCCCGCGGAGGCGGGAATCCAGGTATCTTGTGGGAACCTGATAGGGGTAGGGAGAGCGTACTGCTCCCCCTCCCTCCGAACCGTACAGGCGGATCTCCCGCATACGGCTCTCCAGTCGGTGGTTTTACCTGGTTGAGGATTGACAGGCCATAGCATG
>Ga0180085_1000567_pt1 | contig 12992 bp, 9 predicted proteins | sample EasRiv730_16_10D_FD_123013 | JGI IMG/M metagenome (GOLD analysis project Ga0180085, IMG submission 123013) | Soil microbial communities from meander-bound floodplain in the East River, Colorado, USA - East River metaG ERMLT730_16_10D | ecosystem: Environmental > Terrestrial > Soil > Floodplain ... | reverse complement strand
CTCCTGCACGACCGAAACCCGGCGTTCCTCGTCCAGCCGCACCCGGATGATCCGGTCGAATCCCTCGCGCACGGCTTCGATGTGGGTGATCAGGATGACCTGTGGGAAGCGGTCCGCGAGGCTGCGGAGCAGGTTGAGCACCGACGCGCGGCGCTCTTCGTCGAGCGAGCCGAAAATCTCGTCGAGGACCAGGAGCGAGAGCGGCTGCCCCGCCCGCTCGGCGATCATCTGGCTGATGGCGAGCCGGAGCGCGAGGTTGGCCACGTCCTCCTCCCCTCCGGAGATCACCGGCTTGACCTCGCCGTCCTCGAGTACCGTCGGCACGTAGCTCTCGTCGAGCTCGAGGTCGGTGTAGCGGCCGTTGGTGAGGTCCAGCAGGAACGCAGAGGCCAGCTCCGAAAGATCCGGCCGCAGCGTGGCATTGAGATCCGTGCGAAGATCGGTGAGGGCGCGGTCGAGCTCCTGTGCCAGGAGCAGTTCCCGCTCCGCGATTCTGGCCTCGGCCTCGCGGGTTGCACGATCCGCCCGGCGGCGTGCGACGCCGCGCCCGGATTCCTCCGCGGTCGCACGCTCGCCCCGGGCCTCGACCATCCTGAGCTCTGCCACCCTGCGGGCCTCGTTCGCGGTCTCCACCGCCTCGCGGGCCGCCTCGAACGTCACCGGCGAGAAGCCGAGCTCCGCCTGGTGGCGGCGCAGCGCCTGGAGTGCCGCTTCACGCTCGGACAGGTGCCGCTCCGCCGCCTCGGCCTCGGGGATCAGTTGCTCGGCGCGCTCCGCGGCCCCGCGCAATCGCTCGGCCACGAGGGCCTTCGGCTCCAGTTCACCGAGCAGCCGGCGCACCTCCTGATGCCGCCCCTGATCGTAGGCGGCGCCGCTGCCGGCCAGCGCAGCCTCGAGCTCCACGATCCGCTCCACCAGCTGGCGCCTGCGCTCGACGAGGCGCGCGGCCTCCTGAAGCTGGAGCTCGAGCCGGCCCAGCTCCGCAGCGACCTGGTTCGCCTCCAGCTCCGCGTGCTCCCGGCGGCGGTCCAGCTCCGCAAGCTCAGCCGGCTCGTCCTCCAGCTGCTCGATCCGCTGGCGATAGAAGTTCCCGTTGAACAGCACGTCCTGGAGCTGACGGTCCAGCACGCCGAGCACGACCTCGAAGTCGGCACCGAGGGGTCGGGCGCAGGTCGGGCAGGCACCCTCGTGTCCCGCGGCGACGATGCGCTCCTGCTGCTCCTTCAACTCCTTGTATTGATCCAGCAGCGTCTGTCGCTTGGTCCGCGCGTCCTGCAGGTCGCGCACCCAGGCGGTGCGCCGCTCCTCCACCTGGTCGCTGATCCGCGCGACCACCTCGCGGGTCTCGGCAACGCGGGTGCGTGCCGCCTGGAGGAGGCCTTCCTCCGGCAACCGGGCGATCCGCTGCTCGTGTTCCTGCAGGCTCGCCCGTACCTCCTCGAGATGCGCGGCGCTGGTGGCACGGCGGGTGGATGCCTCCGCGCCGTGGTCGAGCGCCTGCCGTTCGGCTCGCAGCGCGGCCAGTGGCGCGAGTACCACCTCGAACTCCGCCAGACGGCTGCGGGCATTGAGCGCCTCCGCGAGCTGCCGGTCGAGAGCCTGGAACCGCTCGCGCGCCGCCCCCACCTGATGCTCCGCCAGGCGAATGTCGCCGTCGAGCGACTGGACCGACTCGCGCAGGCGCAGCATCGCGTCCCAGCGCGGGCTCACCTCGGACCAGCGCTGCTCCGCCGCCTCGCGGGCGACGCGCGCCACTTCCGCTTGCGCTGCGGCCGCCGCGATGAGCGCCGCCGCGGCCTGCTCCTCCGCATCGAGCTGGGCCGCGTCCGGCAGGCCCGATTGCAGGGCCTGGACGCGCGCGCGCAGCTCGCTGCGGGTCAGCCGCAGCCGGTCCTGGGCGATGCGCAGGCGCTCGTAACCCAGCACGCGCGAGAGAAACTGGGCCCGCTCGGGCGCGGAGAGCTGGGCCATCACCGCCAGTTCCTTCTGGCCCGTGAAGTACGTGTTGAAGAACTCGTCCCGGCTCATGCCGAGCAGGCGGATCAAGCGCTCGGTGACGGTCCCCAGGCTGTTGGCGATCGGCTCCGGGTCGCCGTCCTGATAGAGCTCGGCGGTGTTGAGCCCGCGCACGACGCGGTAATGATGGGGACCCAGCGCGAAGTCGAGCTCGACGCGCACGGGGGAGCGCGGCGGCGCGCCGCGGCGCCGTATCGATTCCCGGGTGCCACGCGCGGCCGGCGTGCCGTAAATCGCGAAGGCGATCGCCTCCAGCAGGGTCGTCTTCCCCGCCCCGTTGGGGCCGATGATGCCGGTGAGCCCGGCACCCAGGGACAGCTCGGTGTCCTCATGTTGCCTGAAGTTGACGAGGCGGAGCCGATGGATCTGCATCAGCTCTCCGCACCGTCGGTGGCCGCGGACTCCACGAGGGCGGAGCCGGCCCGGACGAACGCTGCGCGATCCACCTCGGCCGGCAGCGGTCGGCGGGCGAGATAGTCCGCCACGATTTCCGGCAGCGTCTGCCGGCGACCGGGGGTGCCAACGCCGACGGTCCGCGCCGGCTCCGGACGGCGAAGGTCGAGATGAAAATGCAGCGCCTCCGCCTTCCACTCGCGGATCGCCGCATGATCCAGCTGCCGGGCGACGTGGCGGGGGACGTCGTGCACGACGAGCCGCACCACCTGGTCGGCGATCCCGTCCGTTGTTCCCGCGACACGATCCGCAATCCGCGTCTGCAGCTCCTCCGGCCCGAGCCCGGCCCCCTGGAGCGCCGGCAGGTCGATGACCCGCCGGGCGAGTTCCACCGGGTGCGGCTCCGCGCGGCCGGTCTCCAGGTCCACGAGCAGCCATCCCTTGCCAGCGAGGCCCTTGCCGGCCTCGTCCCGCAACTCGCCCCATGGATTCGTGCTGACGTAATCGAGCGACCCCGCGTACCAGGCCCGCGGACCGAGCTGCGTGCGCACGTGGTAGTGGCCGAACGCGACGTAACTCCACCCGCCCGACGCGAACTCTTCCGGGCGCACGACCGCGCCGCCGTACTCCACCGTGCTCCGGTCCGCCGGGAACACGCCCTCGACTTCCCCATGCGCGACCAGCACCTGGAACCGCTGGGGTCCCGCGGGCTCGAGCGCGATGCGCTCGCCGGACACGAGCGCCTCGTGGGGCACCGCGAGCACGCTGAGGTCCAGCCGGGAATAAACCAGGCGCCTCGCCTCGTTGCCCGCCACATCCACGCCCAACTCCTCGAAGAGGCGCAGGATCGAGCCGGTCTCGGTGGAGCGCGGCGTGTCGTGATTCCCGGCGATCAGCACGACAGGCGCGTCGGGCAAGGCTTCCCGAAGCCGCTGGACCTGCTGAAACGCGAAGACGATGGCCGCGTTGGTCGGACGGACGGAATGAAAGAGGTCGCCCGCGATCACCACCACGTCGGGCCGGGCGGCGATCACGCCGTCGATGGCCTGCCGGAACGCGTGGGCCACGTCAGCCTCGCGCTGGTTGATGCCGGCGGAGGTCTGTCGGTGGTACTGGCGGAAGCCGAGGTGGAGATCCGCGAGGTGGGCGAGTTTCACGGCTTTGAGAATGGCCGCCCCCGGGCGGCGAGGCAAGGCGCTATGAGCCGTAGGGATCGGAGGCGGTGCGGAGCGGTGGGACCCCGGCGCGGCGGGGCACGAGTTCGGGCTCGACGCGCCGGCCGAGGGCGGCGGCGAAGAAGCGCAGAGGGTCGTCGGGCCGGGCGCGCCGGGTGGCCGCCAGGGCTCGTCGCACGTCGCCTTCCTGTCGCCCGGCAACCAGCTCCCGCACCGCATCCGCCGCGAGCCGCGGCGCCAGCGACCGGAGCTGCCGCACGACCGCGTCGGCGAACGGCAGGTCCGGCACCGGCGGGAACCGCTCGACGCCTTCGCGCCCGGAAAGTGCCGCGGGCCGCGGGAACCGGGCGAAGATCGGCTGCGTGAAGTGCGGATGCCGGATCATGATCTCCCCTTTCGGCAGGGTCGCGAGCTTGATCCGGGTGGCGGGCGACAGCGTGGCATACGCCGGCAGCGCGAGCTCATCCGCATCCATCCGGCCGTACAGGGCGGTCCCCGCGTTCCCCACGACGCGCCGCAGCACCTGGGAACGGAATTGCTGCGCAGAGAACAGCACGAGTCCGAGGTAGCGTCCGCGCTCCGACAGGTCGAGCAGCATCTTGCGCACATACGTGTCGGGCCCGTCGGCAGGCGCATACTTGTTGAGCTCGTCCACGAACACCACCACGTGATCCACGCCGAGGTCCCGCCGCTCCAGGTGCTCCCGGAGCTTGGACACGACGCGCGCGAAGACCAGATCCTGGGCGAGCGGGTCCACGCCGGCGACATCCACCACATACACGCCGCGATCCTCGAAGTCTCCCCACGGGAGGTCGCTGGCATCGCCGTCATCCGTGACCAGGCCTTTGGAACGCGTGCTGATGTTGCCGAGGCGGTTGCGGACCTTCCGGATCGTGGCGATATGGTGCGTCCGCCAGATCTCTCCCCTGCCCGCCGCCTCGAGATGGTCGAACACGGCGACGAACAGCTCGTCGAGATCGGCGAAGCTGGCGACCTCGAATGCGCGGCCGCGAAGCTCCGGCGCCGTGAACACCTTGCCGACCACCCGGTCGGCGAGGAAATCGATGAAGGCGTCCGCCTTTGCATCGAGGTCGTCCCGCTGGAGGACCACCTCCGCATACTCGAGAACTTCGCGGAGGCCCCAGGCGAGCGGCTCGGTGTTGTGGGCCAGGTCGGGATGCGTCCGCAGGGTGTTGAGATTCACCCCGTCGGGTTTGAACGGCGCGAAGCAGCGCATCCGCGCGAACGGCGCCGGCTCGAGGCCGAGCCGTTCGTACAACGCGCGATCCGCCGCATCGAGTTCGGCCGGCTGGTCCAGGAAGCAGAGATCGGGGCCCTTCACGTTGAAGCAGACGGCCGCGACGGATCCTTTGTGTGCCGGAAAGGTCTGGAAGATGCTGGACAGGAGGAAGGTGACGGCGCTCGTCTTGGTCGCCAGGCCCGAGACGCCGGAAATGTTGAGATGCGCCGCTTCCGGCCCCAGCAGGAAATCCGCGTCGAGGAGGATTGGGGCCGTCAGGCCGCCGCCGGTGTACACGCCGATGGGGAGGCCCGTCGCGCGAGTGCCATCGGTATAGGCGGACATTCTGAGGGCCACCCGGATGTCCGCGTCCGCGGCGAGATGCACCTCGCCCAGCGGCACCGGCTGCAGCGGCGCTTCCGGCACCTGGCGCAACACCGAGGCGGTGTAGAGCCGGATTTCGGCGCGGCCGCCCGGCTCGTCGCTCCCGCCGGCCGGATCACCCGCCGCGCCGATGACGGCATCGAGCGGGCGCGCGAGATCCGCGTAGGCGACACCGTCGGTGACGACTCCGTACACGGTGCGGCCGGGCGCGTCGGTCCGCACCACCGACCCGATCCCGACTGGGGATTCGCGGGCGGTCCAGAAATGGAACTGATGCGGCGTGGACGGCCGGAGCTCGGTGGCGACGATGCGGCCGATCGGCGCGGGGGAGTGCATGAGGATGAATGATAACGACGATCGGAGGGGAACGACGGGCGTGCTGAAGGGGCTCAGGTGGGGACGAACGGCGGCACGGCGGTGAGCCAGAACCCGGCGAGGCGCCGCTTGTGATCCAGTTCGACGATCAGGTGATCCGCCACCCGCACGGGCGCGACCTCACGCCGGGTGCCGATCCGCAGGTGAAATACGCTCTCGTCGCGGTTCGTGGCGAGCGACAGCGTGGAGTCCACCTCCAGCGACGCGATCCCCGGACGGGACGACCGCGCGGGAACCACCACCCGCCCCGGGGACGCAACGGGCGGCGCCAGCTCCGGTACCACCTGCACTTCCGGCCATACCACGACGTCGAGCCCGCACACGACGCCCTGGGCGACGTCCACGACGGCCACCGAGCCCTCGTCGTCCGCGAGCTCGACGCTGCCGTCGAGGCCGCCCGCCCCTTCGTCCACGAGGAATCCGCCCGAGAGGATGTCGGTTTCTGGGTCCCAGTGCCAGGCAATGCCTGGCAGCGGTCCGGCGAGCGGTTCCACCCGGGTTTCCACGGTCATGCGTCTGCTCAGGCGGCCTGCGCGGCCGTGAGCGTGCGGACCAGCCGGAGCACGCGATCGAGGGCGGCCTGGAGATCCTTGTCGGATGTGGCGTAGCTGAGGCGGACCCAGCGATCATCCCCGAACGCCGCACCCGGCACGAGTGCCACGCCCTCCTGCTGCATCAGCCGCTCGCAGAAGCTCGCGCCTCCCCCGCCCGGCCCGGTCAGCCCGTCCACCCGGAAGAAGAAATAGAAGGCACCGTGCGGCTCGACAAACTCGACGCCCGGCGCCTCTTCCCGGAATCGCCCGACGATGTAGTCCCGCCGGCGGCGAAAGGCCGTGACCATCCGCTCCACGTCGGGCTCGACGCGCTCGTCCCCGAAGGCGGCCGCCGCCGCCCACTGCGCCGGGTGATTCGCGCCCGTGGTTGTGTGTGACTGGAGCGCGGCCATGGCTTTCGTGACGTGAGCCGGGGCCAGGGCGGCGCCGATGCGCCAACCGGTCATCGCATAGGCCTTGCTCGCGCCATAGACCACGACCGTACGCTCGAGCAGCTCGTCGGGCAGGTCGAGGAAGCTCGGTGCCGGTCCCGCGCCGAAATGAATACGGCGATAGATCTCGTCCGCGATTACCCAGACATCGTTCTTGCGCGCCCACTCGGCGATCGCGCGCAGTTCCGCGAGGGTATACACCGCGCCGGTCGGATTGCACGGAGAACAGAGGATTACACCGCGCGTCCGGGTGGTGGAGTGCCGGTCGAGATCCCGGGCGCTGACCTTGAGTCCCCATTCGATATCGCCTGGCACGAGGACCGGCTCGGCGCGGCAGAGGTGCACGATCTGGGGGTACGACACCCATGCCGGCGCGGGGATCAGCACCTGGTCCTTCGGCCCGAAGAGGCTGAAGCAGGTATTGAACAGGCACTGTTTCGAGCCCGAACTGATGAGAATGTTGTCGGGATTCACCGCCCGGCCCGCGCTGAGCAGCGAGAGGTGTCGTGCGATGGCGATCCGCAGCTCGGGGATCCCCTGGTTCGGCGGGTACCGCGTCATCCCCCGCTGAATCGCCTGCATGCCGGCCTGCGCGATGATCGCCGGAGTGTCGAAATCCGGCTCGCCGATGCTCAGGTCGAACACGTCCTCGCCGGCCGCCTTCCGGCGACGGCATTCGGCGCTGATCGCAACGGTTTCCGATGGCGTGAGATGAACGAGATTCAGCGACAGCGGATCGGGCATCGTGGATTCCGGAGCGAGGGACGCGGGAAGCGAGTCGAAAACTCCCTCGCGGGCGTGACGATGTCAACCGGTATGCGAGTGGCGCAGGCGGTGCGGCCAGCGTACCTTCCGGGCACTGCAGGAAGGCTTTTTGACAACCGAGGGTCCCGTGTCCGAGACCGAGTCGTTCGCCACCCTCGCCCAGATGGGCGAGGCCGCCGCCACCGTTGAGCGCGGCCACAATCTGGTGGCCGTGGTGCCACCCTCCGCCGCCTACGCGGTGCCCGCCATCGCGGCCTTGGGCCGCCGGCTGGCTGCCACCCCGGGATCACGGGCCCTTCTCCTGACGCCATCGGAAGCGATCGCCGACTGGGCCGCAGTGTGTTCCCGCGCGGCCGGAGAGCGCGTACGCGTCCTCGCGAGCGCCACTCCGGCGCGAGCGGGCCGCCAGCTGCGCGCGGGAGCGGTGGACCTGCTCGTCACCTCCCCAGAAGTCGCCGTCGAGCTCACGCGGCGATCGGTGCTCAAGCCCGAGGCGCTGCTGACGGTCGTGCTCGCGTGGCCGGAGCATTGGGCCGAGGACGATACCGTGGCCGCCATCATGCAGGACACGCCGAAGGACGCACAGCGGCTGGTCTTCACGGCCCGGCCTGAGACGGTCACGGGCCTGGTCGAGCGGTATGCCCGGAAGGCGCTCACGGTTGGGGCGCCAGCCGCGGGAGCGCCCGCCCTCGCGCCGGCCGGCCCGGTGCGCACGGTCATCGTGCCGTGGAGCCGTCGCAGTGCCGCCCTCGCCGAGTTGGCGGACCTGCTCGATCCCGCCTCGATGGAGGTCTGGTGTCTCGACGAGGCGGGGGTCGCCGAGGCCCGCGGCGCGCTGGCCGGCCGGGAAGCGAATGCGACCGTCGGAACCGCGGTCAGGGGCGGCTCCGAGCTGGTGGTCGCATATGACCCCCCCACCCCGGCGTGCCTCCGGGAACTCCTCGCCGCGGGCGCGGTCGTGTTGCTCGCTACGCCGGTGGCCGTGCCCTACCTCCGCCAGGTCGCCGGCCCGGACCGCCCGCTCCGATTGACCGGTGCCGCCGATTCGGCGCAGAGCGCCGCGGCGACTCGCCGGGCAGCCGTCGCCGCCGTCCTCGAGCGGGGCCTGCCCGAAGCGGGGTTGCTCGCCCTTTCCCCGCTGTTCGAGCGGTACGATCCGGCCGCGGTCGCGGCCGCCCTGTACGAACTCTGGCGTGGCGGGGACCAAGCCGTCGAGCATGCCGCGCCGCAGGAAGCGGCGCAATCGGCCGCGACCGGCAAGGTGTGGGTCGGGATCGGGAAGCAGGAGGGTGCCTCGGCCAACGACCTCGTGGCCGTCCTGACGAAGGAAGTCCGTGTGGACCGCTCCGTCATCGGGCGCATCGAGCTGCGGGAGGGGTTCTGTCTCGTGGAATTGCCGGTCGGAATGGTCGAGCGCGTCGCGAGTGGGCTCGACGGCCGGATGATTCGCGGGCGGAAGGTGACGGCGCGGGCGGATCGCGGTGCGACGCGGGCGGCTGGCGGCGCCGCGCGGCCGAAGGGCCGGCCTACTTCCGGCGGTTCACGAGCTCCTTGAGGGCGGTACCCGGCCTGAACGCCGGCACGGTGCAGGGCCGGATGGTGATCGTCTTGCCGGTCGCGGGATCGCGACCGGTGCGGGCGCCCCGGGCCCGCGTCTCGAAACTGCCGAAGCCGGAGATCTGCACGGTACCGCCGCGGCGGAGTTCCGCCGCCAGGATACCCTCCTGGCCGAAGAACGTCTCGACGATCTCGCTCGCGCGCGCCTTCGAAAGATCCAACCGCTTCGCGGCCGCCTCGACCAGCTCCGATTTCTTCACGACGGACTCCTCGCACCGCAGGCAGGGTCCCGGCGACGCGCGCGGGGAATCGAGGCGCACAATATCGCCCGCCCGAGCTCGGCGCCGCAAGAGCGCCTCACCGGCGCTTGACCCGTTCCCGGGAGTGCTGTAACCTCACCCGCCCCTGCTTGGGAGACCGGTGGATGTTCCACGGAAGTCGTCCCGGATCGATCGAAGTGATCGCCGGCGTCATGTTCAGCGGCAAGAGTGAAGAGCTGATCCGGCGGGTGCGCCGCGCGATCATCGCGCGGCGCAAGGTTCAGGTGTACAAGTCGCACCTCGACGCCCGGTACGCGGGCCTCTACCGGATCAGCAGTCACGACGGCCTGGAGATCGACGCGGCCCCCGTGGATACCGCAGGAGAGATCTTCCGACTGGTCCGGCCGGAATCCGAAATGGTCGCGATCGACGAGGCCCAGTTCCTCGACCCCGAAATCGTGGAGGTCTCGTCCACGCTCGCCGCGCGCGGGGTGCGCGTGGTGCTGGCGGGCACCGATACCGACTTCCGGGGCGAACCGTTCGGCCCGATGGGTGCCCTGATGGCAATCGCGGAGCTGGTGGACAAGCTCCGGGCCATCTGCGTGGTCTGCGGCGATCTCGCCTGCCGCAACCAGCGGCTGATCGACGGCCGCCCCGCCCGGTACGACTCCCCCACCATCATGGTGGGGGGGCGGGAGAGTTACGAGGCCCGCTGCCGCCATTGTCACCGCGTGCCCCGCGCGGACGAAGACCAGACCGCCCTCCTATGATCGTCGCGCTGACCGGCAACGTCGCCGCCGGCAAGTCCACGGTGGCCGCATTGTTCCGCCACTGGGGCGCCGCCGTGCTGGACGCCGACCAGGTGGTGCGCGAGCTCCAGCGGCCCGGCACACCGGTGTACCACCGGATCGTCGAGCGCTTCGGGCCGGGCATCGTCGGCGCGCACGGCGAGCTCGACCGGCCGGCGCTTCGGCGCCTGATCCTGGCCGACCCGGCCGCGCGCGCCGACCTCAACGCGATCGTGCATCCGGCGGTGCGCGCCCAGCGGGAGGGCCTGGTCGCGGCGGCGCGCGCCGGCGGGGCCCGCATCGTCGTGGCCGACATTCCGCTCCTGTTCGAGGCGTCGGACCCGGCCGAGTACGATGCCGTGGTCCTCGTCGATGCGCCCACGCCGCTCCGCCGCCAGCGGCTGGTGACGATGCGGGGACTCCCGCCCGAGGATGCGGACCGGCTCATCGCCGCGCAGATGCCGAGCGAGGGCAAGCGGCGCCGCAGTGATTTCGTGATCGACAACGACGGGGACCGTACGCAGCTCGAGCGCCGCGCGCGCGATGTGTGGCTTGCACTGGAAGCCCGCTCCGTCGCTTGATTTCGGGGGCCGGCCCGTCTATCCTCTCCACCGCCCATCTTTCCAGGAGCCCGCGTGTCCAATGTGCCGGCTGATCTCCTCTACACCGCCGACCACGAATATGTGAAGAAGACGGCCGACGCGGCGGTCGTGCAGATCGGCATCACCGACTACGCCCAGGGCGAGCTCGGAGACGTGGTGTTCGTCAACCTGCCCAAGGTCGGCGACACCTTCGCCGCCCACGCGGTGTTCGGCACGATCGAGGCCGTGAAGGCGGTCTCCGAGCTGTACTGCCCGGTGCCCGGCGCGGTCGTCGAGGTGAACACGGCCCTGGATGCGGACCCCGCAGTGGTGAATCGGGAGCCCTACGGCGAGGGCTTCATGATCAAGCTCCGCGTGACCGACGCGGGGGCCCTGTCCTCGCTGCTCACGCCGGAGGCCTACAAGTCCCACATCGGCGAGTGACGCCGATACCGAGGTCCTGACCCGATGGCTCCCAAGGCAAAGCCGCCCGCCGCGCCCCTCGCGGGGGTGATCGCCCACGATCGCTTCGTTTCCCGCCACATTGGCCCCCGCCCCGATGAGATCGCCTCGATGCTCGAGGTCGTGGGATATCCCTCGCTCGACGCGTTCATCGACGCCGTCGTGCCCGAGGACATCCGGCTCCGCCGCCAGCTCGCGCTGCCTCCCGGCCGTACCGAGCGCGAGGTGCTGCAGGAGCTCCGGCGCATGGCGGCCCAGAACGCGGTGTTCCGCTCCTACATCGGGATGGGCTACCACGGCTGTTTCACGCCGCAGGTGATTCAGCGGAACGTCCTGGAGAACCCCGGCTGGTACACCGCCTACACGCCATATCAGGCGGAGATCTCGCAGGGGCGGCTCGAGGCGCTGTTGAACTTCCAGACGATGGTGGCGGACCTCACCGGTCTCGAAATCGCCAATGCGTCGCTGCTTGATGAAGCGACCGCCGCCGCCGAGGCACTCCACCTGACTGTGGCGATGGCCAATGCACCCGGAACGCCGGTGTATCTCGTCGACGATCGCTGCCACCCGCAGACGATCGCCGTCGTCCGCACCCGCGCCGAAGCGCGCGGCGTGCAGATTGTCGTCCAGGACCCTGAGCAGTTCGCCTTCGGCCCCGGCGTCGTCGGCGCGCTGGTACAGTATCCGGCCACCGACGGCGCCATTCGCGATCACCGCGCGCTGTGCGAGCGGGCCCACGCGGCAGGGGCCCTCGTGACGGTCGCGACCGACCTGCTGGCGCTCACGCTGCTCACGCCGCCGGGAGAATTCGGCGCGGACATTGTCATCGGCAACAGCCAGCGGTTCGGCGTGCCGATGGGCTACGGCGGCCCGCATGCCGCCTTCTTCGCCACGCGGGAGGCGTACAAGCGGCACCTGCCGGGGCGCATCATCGGCGTCTCGAAGGACGCGGAGGGGCGGCCGGCCCTCCGCATGGCCCTCCAGACCCGGGAACAGCACATCCGCCGGGACAAGGCCACGAGCAACATCTGTACGGCCCAGGTGCTCCTGGCGGTCATGGCCAGCATGTACGCCGTGTATCACGGGCCGGACGGGATCACCCGGATCGCCGAGCGCGTCCACGGCCTCACCGTACTGCTCGCCGCCGCCCTGCGCCGGCTGCGCTATCGCATCGTCCACGAGACGTTCTTCGATACGCTGTGCGTGGAGGTCGAGAGCTGGGCGCTGCCGCGGCTCCTGGACCATGCGCGGGCCCGGCGGATCAACCTCCGGCCGCTCGGGCCGACGCAGGTCTGCGTGGCCCTCGATGAGACCGTCACGCTCGACGACCTGGCGGACCTCATCGCCACGTTCTCCCTCAACGAAGCCCTGCCGTTCATGCTGAGCGACATCGGCGTTAAAGCCGAACGGGCGATCCCGGCCGGCCTCGCGCGGACATCGGCCTTCCTCACGCATCCCGTGTTCCACCGGCACCGGTCGGAAACGGAAATGCTCCGGTACCTCCGGAAGCTGGAAGCCAAGGATCTCTCGCTCACGTCGGCGATGATTCCGCTCGGCTCGTGCACGATGAAGCTCAACGCCACGACCGAGATGATGCCGGTGGGGTGGCGGGAGTTCAACCGGCTGCACCCGTTCGCCCCGCGGGAGCAGGCCCAGGGCTACCAGATGCTCTTCCGGCACCTCGACGCGGCGCTGGCCGAGATCACCGGCTTCGCCGCGGTGTCCCTCCAGCCCAACGCCGGCTCCCAGGGCGAATATGCCGGCCTACTCGTCATCCGGGCCTATCATCGGGCCCGGGGCGACCTCGCCCGCACGACGTGCCTCATCCCGATGTCCGCCCACGGCACCAATCCCGCGAGCGCGGTGATGGCCGGCATGACGGTCGTGCCCGTGAAGAGCGATGCCCGCGGCAACATCGATGTCGAGGACCTCCGCCAGAAGGCGGAGCAGCACCGGGACACGCTCGCCGCCTTGATGGTGACCTATCCGTCCACCCACGGCGTCTTCGAGG
>Ga0180085_1000566_pt1 | contig 13002 bp, 12 predicted proteins | sample EasRiv730_16_10D_FD_123013 | JGI IMG/M metagenome (GOLD analysis project Ga0180085, IMG submission 123013) | Soil microbial communities from meander-bound floodplain in the East River, Colorado, USA - East River metaG ERMLT730_16_10D | ecosystem: Environmental > Terrestrial > Soil > Floodplain ... | reverse complement strand
GCGCGCCTTGAAAACTGTTCAGCGACCACAGCATGACGCAAACCACCGCAACAATCACAAGATGATTCCGTTTCATATTCTTCTCCCTAGTTGTATCGTGCAAAGGCGGGTGGCCATCGCCATCAACTCCGCGCCACTGGGTTCTACTTCTCCGGCAGTCGTGCCACCTGCAATAGAGTGGACAAAATCTCATCCGTTTCCTGGTCCTTCAATTCTCCTCGGGTCGCGAGGTGTTCCAGCCGGGTCCGGGTCAGAGCTAAATCCTGCTGGCGCTGCCGCTGCAAGGCACGAAATACGTTACTTGCAGATTGCTCCATGCCAGCCGTCAACGTGACAGCACTGTCTTCCACGCGGTCGTTCAACCGCGTTTCGAGATTCTTCAAAGCCGCATTCCACTGTTGCTGTTGCCGGGCTCCATACCGATTAGACTCTTTGATTTGCTGTCGCAGTGCATTCATCCACTCCGCTCGCTCGGCCGTAGACTGTGCTGCCAGCAATCCCGTCAACTCCGCCCTTAAAGCCTGAATCTCGGCTGCTGAATCCTCTGTCGGAACTGACGCTGGCAACGGGCGGCCAAAACTGAAGGTATAGATCCCCTGCTCGACCCGGAATTGAACCCGCGTCGCCATCAGGCCGGCAGAGACCGCCACCGTGAGGACCGCCAAACTGGCAGCCACTTTCCAGCCGGGAGCCAAACCTCTCAAAAACTCCATCACTGAAGAACGGCGCTCGTCGGGATAGACAAAGAAGTGCCTCGGAATTGGAGAGTCCGAAACGGATCGAACCTGGCTCAAGGTATCTACATAGACTCGTTGCTCACCCGAGCACGCTGGACACTCTGCCAGGTGCGTGTTGAGGGCCTGCTCCTCTTGTGGCGCCAAGTCGCCCATCAAGGCTCGCGGAACCCAGTTGCGCACTTCTTCACACGTGGTTTTCATCAGCGCCCTCCCGTGATTGCTTGATCTCGCGCCGCACCGCGTCCCAGACGGATCTTGAGAATTTCCAGTCCATGGTAAAGCCGGGACTTTACCGTGCTCAGGGGTGCTTCAACGACCAGTGCAATCTGCTCAAACGTCATTTCCTGAAAAAACTTCAGCTCGACGATGATGCGCTGCTCTGGCTGCAGATACTCGAGCGCACGGCGCACTTTGTGGTCAGTCTCCTGACGGAAAAACTCGCGTTCAGGACACTCCGCCGCCGCGAGACTTTGCCCGGCCTCAGTCCCTTCCTGTGATCCATCCAACGACAAGTGCACACCTGGAGGGCGTTTTCGAAGCCGCGACGTGCAATGGTTTGCCGCAATGCGGTAGAGCCATGTGGAAAACTGCGCGTCAAGTCGAAACCGGCGGATGCCCTTGAACGCCAGGAGAAACACTTCCTGGGTTGCCTCAGCCGCCTCATCCGCGTCACGCAGCATGCGCAACGAGAGGTTGTAAATGGGCCGCTCCCACTTCAAAACAAGCCGATTGAAGGACACCGCATCACCACGCTGGCTGGCGGCAACCCAAGCAGCTTCTTGGGAGGTCTCAGCGTTTTGGGTTGTAAGTGTTTGTGTGTGCGACAGGGCAGAATCCAAAATGTTTTCCATCTGTCGAGAATGCACCCTTGGGGCGGTTTCCTTGTCCTACACCCCATTTAGACAACAGGTCACTTAGAATAGTCGAAAGATTCTTTCCACTTGGAGACTTGGGGCCTAGATCTCTGCCAGGCAGTAGCCCATCAAGAGATTGTATTCTTCGCGTGCAATGGCTTGGAGCAATACCCCATCCTCCGTTTCGCGCCTGGCTGCCTGCTCCATGGCGTCCACAAGTCGAAATGGATCCCAGTCCGACAGCTCGTGAACAGCTGCCAGCCCTGAGCGAGAACTGATTTCGAGCTGTCGCGCCGCACGAAGCAAGTCCGGGAAGATCGCATGACGGCCGACCCGCCGGTACCAGTATTTCGAATTACTGAAGTCGCCTTCGCTTCGATGCATCAGCGCATGCCAGTAAGAACCTTCCGCCGAATCGATTCCTTGAGCAATCGAGTGAGACTCGTCCAGAAACCCATAGAGCCAAAGGGCACCGGCCCGCAACAGTTCGCCATTCCGAACCTTGCCTTTGCTCGTCCAATCGCAACGTTCCAAAGCGTTCAAAACTTCCCTATTGCCACGAGGAGGACGAATGGGAACTGGAAGTCGTTCGGGGGCTGGATGGAAAAGTTCTGTGTTCAAGACTCAAGTCCTCCTTTTACGATCAACTGCCTTCTTTCATCAATGGTTCCGCATTGCAGTCTCATGCCATAAAAGATGGGGCGTTCATGAGTATGTTATTATGCACCGCGTCGCTTCATCACCTAAGATACAAACGGTCGACGGCATGTGAGACCTGTCGCGACTCGGCGTAGCCATTCCTCCGAGGCTCTCTTGCTCATGAAGAAACTCTTCGCCGTCGAGAACTGGCTGAACTGGCTGCTCATTTCTTTGCCAGTGACTGCTTTCCTCGAGTTCAGCCATGGATCGCCTGTCGCGATCTTTGTGACCTCCTGTCTTGCAATCATCCCTCTGGCTGGGCTGATGGGCAAGGCCACGGAGCATTTGGCAGAAAAGATGGGTGCGGGCATTGGCGGCTTGCTCAATGCAACTTTCGGAAACGCAGCCGAACTGATCATTGCTGCTTTGGCTCTCCACAAAGGGTTACACGGCGTCGTTAAAGCGTCAATCACTGGCTCTATTATCGGAAACGTCCTTCTCGTCTTGGGGCTCAGCGTATTGACTGGCGGAATGAAATTCGCGCAACAGCGATTCAACCGCACCGCTGCTGGACTGGGTTCAACGCTCCTGGCTCTCAGCGTCGTCGCCTTGTTGATTCCGGCGGTGTTCCACTGGGTCGCCGAAGATAGGCTCCGCAGTGGGTCAATTACCCAAACGCAAGAGACGGTGTTGGAACGCGGACTGAGCTTCGAGATCTCAATCGTTCTATTTCTGGTCTACGTTTTGAGCCTGGTCTTCTCGCTCAAGACGCACAAGGGTCTGTTTCTGGGTGACGAGGGCGAACATCAAGCCCACGAAGAATTCAAGAAGGGCTGGAGTCTCCGCTTGTCGGCCACCGTGCTGCTTCTGGCGACCGCCGGCGTGGCGGTCGTCAGTGAGTTTTTGGTGGGTGCTGTCGAGGCCACTGCGCACGCCCTGGGTCTGACGGAGGTATTTGTGGGTGTCATTGTAGTTGCTGTCATTGGCAACGCGGCTGAGCACAGCACCGCGGTTCTGATGGCAATGAAGAACAAGATGGATTTGGCGATCAATATCGCGGTCGGATCGAGTATTCAGGTGGCGCTCTTCGTCGCTCCCGTCCTTGTGTTCCTAAGCTACGCGTTTGGAAATCCAATGGATTTGCGCTTTACGCCGTTTGAGGTACTAGCTGTCGCGATGGCAGTCGGCGTGGTGAACCTGGTGGCCCAGGATGGTGAATCGCACTGGATGGAAGGGGTTCTTCTTCTGGCAGTCTATTTGGTCATCGGAATTGCGTTTTACTTTCTTCCGGCATAAAGGCTTTACGCAGAACCACTTAGATGTTCGCGATGTTCCTGGACGTTCCCGCCGACTTGTGCTTGGCTCCCCAGTTAGTACTAGTCCACTCCTCCTAGCCAAAATCAACACTCTAGGTGATTGCAGGCTGGCCATTTGAGCCCTAGACTTGGGACTGTAAAGGAGTCCACGATGACGACGAGCGCTGTGTCAGACAATTCCGAGATTATCGTCAGCGGCAAAGATATGTTTGGCGCACCGTTCAGCGAGAGAGCACATCTCCTGTTTCTCGACAAGTCTGAGTTTTCATTCTCTTTATTCAGGCCAGTTGCCGAACAACAACCTCTCCAAGTTAGCTTTGAACCGCAATCCAATCACTGCGTCGACGGGCTCGTGACTAGCGTCAAAAACCGCCTGGACGGTATGCAAACCGTTGAGGTGAGGGTACTGAACTGTAAGAACTGACCTGGCCCGTTTCCTAGCTAGTCGCACCGCTCCCAACTCCAGCTTGCACCCTCAACGCTAGAGACTCAAACTCCCAGTCGCTATCGCACGAGCAACTGAATCTAGTTGGGGCCAATCTGGATCGGTACAGCTTTGATGGTCTTCTTTGGCGAATCAGTACCCTTCGCGCTTGGCTTGGCAGAAGTCTTCGCGACCCCGAGGCCTACCATCTTGCGACTTGCAGCTTCACGCGCATCGAAGGGCAGCTGGGTATTCGCGTCGAACACCGCACCGGTAAGGTTGGCTGTTCGAAAGTTGACATCCAAAGCACGAAAAGCCAGCGTTTGACCAACTTCCCCAACGACTCCATCGCGGAGATTTGCGCCACGCAGGTCGGCCTTCTGAAAATCCGATCCATACAGGGTAGCACCCGATAGGTCGGCGCCTTGCAACAGGCTGCCCTTAAGACTGGCGTTCATCAGGTTAGCTCCGCGCAAGGTGGCTTGTCCAAGGTTGCCGTTGCTGAGGTCGGATGCGACCAGGTTCGCCTCGCTGAAATCTGCGCTCTCCATGCGTGCCCGGCAGAACTTGGCTTGACTGAGCTCGGCTTTGTAGAACCTAGCTCCCATCAAGGTGCCGTCACTGAAGTCCGCCTGCACAAATTTTGTATGCTCCAAATTGGCCTTTTCGAGCGAGACACCCGTCAGTTCGGATTGGTCAAACCAGCCTCCGCTCAGATCAACGCCGCTGAGATTCGCCCTATTCAACTTCGACCAGGCGATATCCGCACCTCTCAGCTTGACCTGGCGCAAGTCCACCCCATTCAAATCGACTTTGAACAGTTTCGCCTTCGACAGGTTTGCCGATGTCAGCTTCGTTGTCCGCAGACTCAGGTGGTGTAGGGCCGCGCCCCGAAGATCCGCGCCGGAGAGATCAGCCTTGTCGAGAAGCGTATTGAGCAACTTTGCTTCAGCCAATACGGCACCATTCAGATCAGCACCTGACAGGTTCGCGTCCGCCAGGATGGCTTGCGTCAGATCGGCTCCCCGCAGGATGGCGCCATCGAGCCGTACCCCGGCTAAATCCGCGCCGCGGAGCTGAATACCAGCGAGATCCTTCCCGCGAAGGTCCAACTCTTTGAGGTTCGCACCTGTCAGATCGGCGCACGAAGCCAGGACCCACACGTTAGTTCCCTTCTGTCCAGCCGCATTGCGGCACTCGCCCGACGCCGGGTCATAACGATACTGGATTTGGTCGGGAGAACTTGGAGGCAGAATAGGCGGCGTTGATTCCCCGTTTTGTGCACGGATCGGCAACGTGCACCACGCGATCGCGCCTAGTAACGGAATCACCAGCAGTGAACGTCGCCGTTTCTCGGAAGAACGCTGTCGCGACATCATGGTCAACCCTTGGAAGAACTATTGAAAAATCATAGCTCACACCCGACTCAAATGCCAGCATCCCCTTGGCAGGGTAGAAAAAGTCAACATGATCGGCTTTCGGCTGGAGTTTCCGGCTCCTACTCTCTTGTTGCGGGGCACAGCGAAACCGCCTATTCTATGGGCGAATCGAGGCAATATTCCGGAGGCCCCACACCACAGCCAGGCCGTTTAGTCGAACACTCCACGCATCGCCAAGAAGTTGGGTTCAATGGCGTTCAGGGTTTTGTTTCGTGAAATCATCCAATCTGCAGGAGGAGGCGACAATGAAAGACAAAACGCGACGCAAGTTTATTAAACAGTCCATTGGCTTGGGAGCGGCCGGTAGTGCGCTTCTAGCGCGGCCGATCTCAGCCGCAGCGTATTCCCGAGTCTTAGGCTCCAACGACCGCATCCGGGTGGCCCTAGTTGGATGTGGTGGCATGGGTCGGGGTGATCTGCGCGACTTTCTGAAGGTGAAGAACGTGGAGTGTGCGGCGCTTTGCGATGTGGATGAGTCCCAAATCGGCAAAGCGGCCAAGGAGATTGTTGAACCCGCATCGGCTGCGGCTCCGAGCCTCAAAACATCCGACTTCCGCAAAGTCTTGGACATGAAGGAACTGGAGGCCGTCATCGTTGCTACACCGGACCATTGGCATGCGCTGCCGACCGTAATGGCGTGCCAGGCGGGCAAGGACGTGTACGTGGAGAAACCTCTTTCGGTCAGCATCGGCGAAGGCCGGGTCATGGTCGATGTGGCCCGTAAGCACGATCGTGTCGTGCAGATGGGGACTCAGCAACGCAGTGCGCCGCACTATACCGAAGCCGTTGACTACGTAAAGAGTGGAAAGCTAGGCCGGGTGCGGCTCGTGCGCGCCTGGGCTTATCTTGATTGGAAAGGCGAAACTCCATTGCAGCCTGATGGGCCAGCACCTGCTGGTGTGGACTACGACATGTGGCTCGGGCCCGCCCGAAAGCGGCCTTTCAATCTGAATCGCTTTCACTTCACCTTCCGTTGGTACTGGGACTATTCCGGTGGCTTGATGACCGACTGGGGTGCACACATGATCGATATCGCAAATTGGGCTATGGGCATCAAAGCGCCCAACTCAGCGGTTTCGATTGGCGGCAAGTTCGGCTATCCCAATGACGCCATGGAGACCCCGGATACGCAACAGGTGATGTGGGCATTCCCGGGCTTCAGTATGATTTGGGAGCATGCATTGGGCGTTGGACGCGGTCCGGAAGGCCGTGAACACGGTGTCCAGTTCCACGGAGAGCAGGGGGTCCTGGTTGTCGATCGTAACAGCTGGGAAGTCTTTCCAGAAACCGATCGCATCGACAAGCCGGGGCGAATTTACAAATCAGCAGGCGTCCCGCGTCGCGCGAGCTCCGGCGATATGCACTTGTTGCACGTCCAGAACTTTATTGACTGCATGCGCTCTCGCAAGCGGCCCAACTCGGATGTGGAGATCGGCCACAATTCCATGATTGCTTGTCACCTCGGAAACATTGCCCAGCGACTCGGTCGCCAGGTGAAGTGGGACGTGGACAAGGAAATGATTATTGGCGACAAAGAAGCGCAGAGCTATGTGATGCGCGACTATCGCGCACCTTGGAGGTTGGTGACGTAGGCGCAGTGGGTCAAAGTGAACGACTGGAACAGAGGTAAATGACTAGTGACAAAATCCGAATGACGAGTCTGTGGTGAACAAGCGAAGGGTTTCGTCATTCGGATTTTGGGCTTCTTTAGTCATTCTTGCTTCGTCATTAGTCATTCCTGTTCCCTTCCCTGCAGCACGCATTCTGAGGTTGTCTCCAAGCAAGGAAGAATCCATGTCCAAGAAGATGCAACGTCGCGATTTCCTTCGCGAGAGCAGTCTGGCTGCTCTTGCAGGGGCTGGGGCGAGATCGGCTCCAACTTTCGCCCAGCCTTTGTCGAGTTCCACAGTAAGTCCAAACGACAAGGTGACTGTAGGCTTCATTGGCACAGGCCGCATGGGGCAGTCCAACCTCACAACGTTCATGAAGCATCCCGAGGTGGAAGTGGCCGCCGTGTGTGATGTGTATGGTGCGAATCTCAACGCGGCTGCAAAGATCGCTGGTCCCAAAGCAAGAACGTTGAAGGATTTTCGACAGGTTCTGGAAATGAAGGAAATCCAGGCGGTTGTGGTTGCTTCTCCAGACCATTGGCACCCGCTGCACACCATTCTCGCCTGCCAGGCAGGCAAAGACGTTTACGTGGAGAAGCCGGTTTCGGTATACCTCGAAGAAGGCAGGCGTATGGTGGAAGCGGCCCGTCGCTACAAACGCATCGTTCAAGTGGGCACTCAGCAGCGATCTGGCCTCCATTTTCAGAAAGCAGTAGACCTGATTCGAAATGGCGCCATCGGAAAAGTAAGCTTCATACGCACCTGGAACTTTGGCAATAGCTACCCTGAAGGGATTGGAAATCCGCCGGACGGAGATCCGCCACCGGACTTGGATTGGGACCTGTGGCTGGGACCTGCACCGAAGGTGCCTTTTAATGCGAGCCGTTTTGGAGTTCACCCGGAGCGATTCTCCAGCTTCCGCTGGTTTTGGCATTACGCCGGAGGCATGATGACGGACTGGGGCGTACACCTGTTGGACATTGTTCAGTGGGCGATGAACGTGGAAGGTCCTTCAGAGATCGTGGCTCAGGGAGGGAAGCTTTACCTGCAGGACAATCGCGAAACACCCGACACGTTGCAAGTTACCTATCAATACCCAGGATTCGTCTGCGTGTATGAAAATCGCGAGTGCAATGGCGCCCGGCTAGACGGCCATGGCTACGGCATCTGCTTCCATGGGTCGCTGGGAACGATGTTCCTTGACCGTGCAGGATTCGAGATCATTCCAGAAAAGACACCCAAAGGTGTCAACCGACGCGAGCCGTTCACTGAAAAGAGCTCGAACAATCACAATCTGGCGCACAGCCGGAATTTCCTCGACTGCCTCAAGAGCCGCCAGTTGCCGATTTGCGATATCGAGATCGGCCATCGGTCTACTTCGGTTGCCCAGCTCGGAAACATTGCCTATCGCACGAAGAGTCATTTGCTCTGGGATGCAAAGACCGAGGAGCTAAAAGGCAACAAACGAGCCAGCAAGTTGCTCTCGGCCAAGTATCGGAAACCCTGGAAGCTTACCGTTTAAGACCCGCGTCCGAAAAATCCGTAAAGGCCAATCAGTGGCAGCAGAGACGGGAACCTAGATAGTTCAGCCCGCCAACGATCATGCCAGTCCGCCGATATCAGCTGTTGCCTCACGCAAGACAGGTCATCCGCGATCGTGACTTCAAAATGCTCCCGAGCATTGTTCGGGATTGGAGTCCGAGGGACCTGGCTGAACTCGTGGAGAGCCTGCCGGCGGCTGACCAGGCTCTTGCGTTGCGTCATCTTTCCCGCCCGCAAGCCGTGGCAGCGTTCCAGTACATGATCCCGACGGCCCAACAGCGATTACTGCAGCGGCTCGCGAACGATGAAGCGGCGGAGATGCTGAACGCTCTGCCACACGACGATTTGACGCTGCTGCTGGGAGAGCTGAAAGCTCAAGAGTCTGGGGAAGTCCTGCGCTTGCTGGCACCACAGAAGCGCAGCACCGCGAAGTCACTGCTCGAATTTCCGGAAGACAGCGCCGGGCGCCTGATGACGCCCGCCTATCTGGCGATCCGGCCTGACTGGACCGTTCAGCAGACGCTCGATCACGTGCGGGTCCACGGTCGTGACAGGGAAACGATTAACGCGCTCTACGTCCTGGATGAACGCGGAGTGCTGCTGGACGACATCCGCATTAGCGATCTCCTACTGGCGCCTCTGACGGCTCGCGTCGTGGAATTGATGGACAGAAACTTCGTCGCCCTGAACGTCACCGACTCCAAAGATACCGCTGTGGCAGTCTTCCGGCGGGAAGATCGCACGGTGCTCCCAGTCGTCGAAGCCGATGGCCGGCTGGTGGGCATTATTACTGCAGACGATGTGCTGGACATGGCTGAGGCCGCCGCAACGGAGGATATTCAAAAGATTGGCGGCATGGAAGCTCTCGATGAACCCTATTTGCAGATTTCCTTCGCGAAAATGATTCGCAAGCGCGCGGGCTGGCTGGTGCTGCTGTTCTTAGGCGAGATGCTGACTGCGACCGCCATGGGATACTTCGAGAAAGAAATCGCACGGGCTGTTGTCCTGGCCCTATTCATCCCCCTCATTATTTCCAGCGGCGGCAACTCCGGCTCACAGGCCTCTACACTGGTGATCCGCGCGCTCGCGCTGGGAGAGCTCACTCTAAGAGACTGGTACCGAGTTCTGCGCCGTGAACTGGCTTCAGGCCTGGCACTCGGCACTGTACTCGGCTCGATTGGCTTTCTCCGCATTGCCATCTGGTCAGAGTTTTCGGATCTTTACGGCCCGCATTGGTTGCTGGTAGCCTGGACCGTCGCCGGGGCATTGATGGGAGTGGTCGTCTGGGGAACACTCTCTGGTTCCCTGCTTCCTTTTCTGCTGCGTCGACTAGGATTCGACCCAGCGGCATCTTCGGCACCTTTCGTGGCCACCCTTGTGGATGTGACCGGCCTGGTCATCTACTTCACTGTCGCCGCCTTCATCCTGCATGGCACGCTCCTTTAGGCTTCCGCAACACGACAAACCACCGACAAGCAAAGCGACCGCTGAGAGTTTTTAAAGGATCGACCCGCGACGATCTCTGGCCCGCTGGAACCGGGTTACGATCGCGGTCGCTGGTGTCACGAGGTTGCTTCCCCGGTGCCCCATCGCTCACGGCTGCTCGTCAGTGGAAGTACAGGCCAACTCTGCTTAACGGCCAGCCTGTGGAAGTGATTTCCTAAGTCACCGTGCCCTTCAAGCTAGACCCCTAGCGCCGCCTATGAACCTCTAGTCGAGAAGCCGAGTCGGAAACAGGCGGACCGTTCTCCGTCCAGTTTCCTGAGCAGATCGAGTTAATTTGACGCAACACAGTGCCATTCGCTCTGCCGTCTCCTGTCCAACTGAGAACTCCAGCAAGATTTTTCTGCCGAGTTTTGGCAGAACGCGATTCAGCAGGCAACTGAATAGGCAAGATCGCTCATCCTTAGACGCATGGAAAGCTATATTGGGAAGAGGAGGAGCTCATGCCAGCCAAGCACAGGGTGCTTCTTGCAGTCTTCAATTCGTCTGTTCTTGTCCTTCCCCTGGCGACTGCGCTGATCGCTCAGGAAGGGGCAAAACCGAGGGTGTACATTTCGGATAGTCAATCGTGGCAGACTTCTGGTGGATTCGGTGGCAGCCGCGACGGGTTTGGCGGCGCCAGTAGCGGGGGGGCCAGGCCTCAAACGGCGGAAATCATCAAGACATTCAACGAGAAATGCCCAAGCTGCACGGTGACTGCAAACAAAGACAAAGCCGATTACGCCGTCATCCTGGAACACGAGGGAGGCAAGGATCCATTTAGCAAAGACAACAAGTTCGCGCTCTTCAACAAAGACGGCGATGTGATAAAGAGTGGCTCAACTCGGAGTCTGGGGAACGCGGTTAAAGAAGCTTGCCGCGTCATCCTAAACGATTGGCGGGGACCCGCTTCGAGGAAAGAAACTTCGGCTACCAAGCCCGAGAAGAGCGGGTCCTGAGCGGAACCCACTAGAATTATTGAGAATTACAGAATATAGTAATGCCCCTTTTCGTCTCTCGAAATAATCGATGGACTTCGGTCCTCTCACCCCTAGCCCCTCTCCGCGTTGGGGCGAGGGGAGCCGATGCTCGCGACTTGTAGCTGTATCAGCCAGCCGGTAGAAGTGTCACTGTAATGTGCAATCTCCGCAGGAGCCAGGAACGATTCATCAAACTCATGCGGATCCCAGCCCCCACACGACCTACTTCATCGCTGAGTAGTCCGTTGCTTCCATGTAGATAGAATCCACTTTAGCAGTCAGCACTCCGTTGACTTCAGACGCGTCCCTCGCTTTTACCCATTCCGGGTCCTTGCGAAATCCTTCCCATGCCTTCTTCGCCGCTTCACGATCTGGATATGCCAGAACATAAATCAGCGTGTTCTTTGACAAAGGCTCATCCAGCGGCTTCCAATAGCCAATACTCGTCATGCCGTGCTTCTCAAAAATCTTCGTCGTGTGGTTTCGGAACCGAGCATGGAGAGCATCCAGCTTCCCCTCGTTGGCCGTGTAGGTTCTAATCTCGAAGACTCTTCCTTTGGCGGCAGCATCCGCTGTGGTTGTTTTGCCAACCCAGACTCCAGCCACAAAGATTACGAGCACCGCACCGCATTGAATCAAGATTGCTTTCATAGTGTCCTCGCTTCGCTTGTTAAGGTTTTTGTTCCACTCCCACGTACACCCAACCAGTGAGTTTCTTGCCCTTGTCAACGAGCAGCAAATGCGCCTCTTTCTCCAGCCCTTTCGCATAAAGGTTGTGGGCATCGGTCGAGCAAGTTTGGTTCTCCATGCAGAAGAATGGCTTTCCCGGCGGCGTATAAACCACCATGTGCGTAAACTCTGGCGACCCCCCTAGGCTCACTTTGATCCCTTTGTCCCTGGCCTCGTAACCAGGAACGCGCTCTGGCGTTAGCCCCCAGTATACGTCGTCAAGCTTCAACGCCTCCAGCGAGACCAGTTCGCGCATGTCGTACGGAGTTCCAGCGAGGTCCTCCAATTTTCCCGTAGGCAACAGGCCCTCGGCTTCCATGTGCTTCTGAGCCGGAACCCGCAAGTAGGTCGCTGCGCGGCTGCCGAGAATCTGAAACCAGGGGTGGAAAGCAAACCCGAACGGGAGGCGCTTCGTGTCTTGATTATCCACGGTGAATGCCAACTTCACGCCGTGCGCATCCAGCGTGAATCGCAAGCCGAGCCGGTGTTTGATTGGAAAGAGCTTGAAGTCAGGTTGGCTCGAGTCCCAGTCGAGATAGGTTTCCATCGCGGCTGACTTTGCGTCTGCTGATGCCGCACCTGCCTTCCATGCCAGCTTGTGAACCAGGCCATGAATAAAGTGAGTCCGCTCGTTCGCCGGAAAAGCATAAGTCTGCCCGTCGAAGGTGAACTTACTGTCGCGCACGCGGTTGGGCGTCGGGAACAGTACGGGGAACCCGTAACGCAGACTAGGCGTGGTTCCCCACTCTGCGGGCTGCACCAGCAGCTCAGTGCCACCAATCTTGAGCGAATACAAGTTGCTGCCCGCTTCCACCGCGACGCGAGCCTCAAGGTTGCGTTTCGCGTCGCCTGGGTCGGCATATTTCAGAACGGCAATGTTCCACCCTGTTTTGGAGTCGCGTTCGACTACCGCGCTGAAGAGTTGTGGGTTCATTTTCTTGTTGAGAGGGAGTGTCTTGTCTTTCGCCTGCGAGCTGGACTGCAGGCCCAGCAATAGAGACAGAGCAGCGCTGCAACACCACGCTGTATGCATCATGCGAAGGTTCCTCTGTTAAATGGCGGTCATAATAGCACGAGTTCAAAGCGCCGCTTCCCGAATTCCATAGAGCGTCGACAAAGCTTTCGTGGTCGGCGAGTCCGCCTTAACAAAAGGGGGGAAAGAAGGCGAAGCGACAGCGGTCGCGGAGCCTTCAGGGGGTTGTCTTAGCGGGTTTGGGAACGACGAACGGACAACCCCGGCGCTCCCTTTT
>Ga0180085_1000565_pt1 | contig 13008 bp, 11 predicted proteins | sample EasRiv730_16_10D_FD_123013 | JGI IMG/M metagenome (GOLD analysis project Ga0180085, IMG submission 123013) | Soil microbial communities from meander-bound floodplain in the East River, Colorado, USA - East River metaG ERMLT730_16_10D | ecosystem: Environmental > Terrestrial > Soil > Floodplain ... | reverse complement strand
CGAGGGAAGAGCTGCAATAACTGGGGCTGGCTGGAGTCAGGGCGGCCAATGGACGCCGGATACTGGTGAATCTCTATAGCGGCGCGAAGAATCCTCGAGAGGACCGACGATCGATGACATAGCGATAAACCCGGAGCGATGCAGGAAGGATGGCTTGATGGTTGAGGAAGTTTGAGTGGTTGGTTGACGGTAACCCAGGAAGGAGCAAACGATGTTCCGTGTCCTCCGCCCCAGTAAGGGAGGCCTGGACAGCAGGATTCGATGGTTGTTTGCAGGAGGTGTAGCCGCAGGTGTGACCTTCTTGTTGTCGGGTCGTTTGGCGGTGGAGCACACTTCCAGCGACCAGTTCTGCGATCGGGCTTGCCACGCCCATCCGCAAGCCACTCAGCTATGGATCAAGTCTACCCACTTCACCAACAAGAGTGGGGTGATCACGCACTGCACCGAGTGCCACCTTCCAGCGGGAAGCAGCGTTGACCATTACCTGCAGAAGACACGTCTGGGTGTTCAGGATGTTTACGGAAAACTCTTCAAGCATGCTGCCGCAATTGACTGGCAATCCAAGCGACTGCTGGACCGCGCGCGAACCTTTACCTTTGATTCTGGTTGCATCAAGTGCCATGCGAATCTCTTCAGCAAGGGGCTTTCCAAGAAAGGAACGGACGCTCATCTGCATTACCAGCGGTCCGGCACCCGTCTTCACTGCATTAACTGCCATCTAAATGTTGGACACTTCTCTGACCAGAAGCCCCCGGAGACAGAGATCTCCAGTGAGGAGCCAGCAACCGTTGAGAGCCTGGAGTTCCCTCTGACGACGGCTGGATTCGGCAACTATACCGAGGCGATCCCGGGCTCTCGAGTTAAGTTTCAGATGGTCGCGGTGTCCGGCGGATCTTTTCTTATGGGAAGCCCTGCAACGGAAGCCTATCGGCGTTCGGACGAAGGCCCCGTCCGGAGAGTGGCAGTGAGCTCATTCTGGATGGGCAGGGCTGAGGTCAGCTGGCGGGAGTTTGATGCTTACTACGGTCAGCGTGGCACACGGAGTCGGCAGGAGCAGGCGGTGGACGCTGTCACCGGACCCACCCCTCCATACGGTTCTCCCGATCAAGGTTGGGGGCGAGGCGGACGACCCGCTGTCACCATGACCCACCATGCCGCCACAGCTTATTGCGCATGGCTCTCGGACGTGACAGGCAGGAAATATCGCCTGCCCACCGAAGCGGAGTGGGAATACGCCTGCCGCGCGGGCACCACGAGCCCTTACTTTTTTGAAGGAGATCCCAGGCAGTTCACTGCACGTTCCTGGCTGAACCGCATTCTGGGAGTCAAAACTCAGCCCCTGGCTGATTACGCCCGCTATGAGACAACCAGCCAGGGTCGTACTCATTTGCCAGGAGTTGCGAAGCCCAATCCTCGCCAACTCGTTCACATGCTCGGCAATGTCAAAGAATTTTGTCTGGATTGGTATGACCCGCAAGCCTATGCGATGGCACCCGGGGATGCCGAGGTGCTGAATCCCCGCGGTCCGAGTTCAGGCAAAGAACATGTGATTCGGGGAGGCTCCTTCAAAAGCGACGCGGCCGATCTGCGTTCTGCGGCCCGCGACCACACCCGAGAGGAGGAGTGGCTTCTTACCGATCCGCAGTTGCCTAAGGGTCTCTGGTGGTATTCCGACTGCAACGACGTCGGCTTCCGCGTTGTGCGCGAGGTTGAAGAGGAGGAAGTACGCTTGAGTCGGAAGTGACTTTCAATCATCCGCCCTCTAAGAGAGCGTCGTCGCTCTCGTCCGACGACGACCCCACAGAGATGAGGACAGCAAGTTTCAGAACGAGAACACAGGGGCAAGAACCCTTGAAAGGAGAATCCAATGAGACACCTAACTGAATCTGGCTTTGACCGCCGCGACTTCATCGGTGCGCTAGCTGCCGTGGGGGCGGGCACTCTACTGTCGAACTGCGGCAGGTCTCACACGAGGACCGAATTTCGTGACGCCGCCCCAACCGGACCTGTCCTGAAAGCCGGGCTGATCGGCTGTGGAGGCCGAGGCACCGGCGCGGCCCAGAACTTCTTGAAGGCCGGCCCCAACCTCCAAATCGCAGCGCTGGCCGATGTTTTTGAAGACAGGCTGCAGAGATGCCGGCAGACTCTAGCCGACAAGTCCAACCAGAAGATTGATGACAGCCGCTGCTTTGTAGGATTCGATGCCTTCAAGAAACTTCTCGCCACCGATGTAGACATTGTGCTGCATGCAACCCCGCCGCATTTCCGGCCGGAACACTTTGATGCAACCGTTGAGGCGAAGAAGCACGTCTTCATGGAGAAGCCGGTAGCTGTCGATCCGACCGGAGTGCGCCTGGTGTTGGCGGCGGCGCAGAAGGCGAAGGCCTATGGGCTGACGGTGGTGACGGGCACACAACGGCGACACCAACGAGACTATCTTGAAACCTATAGCCGGGTGGCCAACGGAGCAATTGGCAAGATTGTAGCGGCCCGATGCTACTGGAATCAGTCACAGTTGTGGTCAAGACCCCGCCAAAAAGGCTGGTCGGATATGGAAGCGATGCTGCGCGACTGGGTGAACTGGTGCTGGCTATCCGGGGATCATATTGTCGAGCAGCACGTCCACAACCTTGATGTCGTCACCTGGTTCACAGGAAGCTTTCCCGTCAAGGCGATGGGTATGGGAGGCCGGATGCGGCGCCCCACCGGAGACCAGTACGATTTCTTTGCTGTGGACTACACCATGGATAATGGGATCCATGTCCAGAGCACCTGCCGTCAGATAGACGGGTGTGCCAACAACATTTCGGAGTTCTTACTCGGAACCAAGGGGTCAACCAACTGCCGCAACAGAATTTTTGACCGAACTGGAAAGGTTATCTGGCAGTACCAAGACACAGCAACGGCCGCAGTCAAAGAGGGCGAGGCCAAAAGCGCTGTCGCAATCGAAAAGGAGGATCTCAAATCCAGGATGTCCGCGTACGATCAGGAGCACATTGATCTCGTGACGGCCATCCGCACAAATCAGCCGATCAACGAGGCTGAAAATACGGCAAAGTCCACGCTCATGGCAATTCTTGGCAGAGCCTCAGCTTACACTGGGGCTGACATCACTTGGGACGAAATCTTCCAATCTCCGCTTCGCTTGGGACCAACGGAGTACTCGATGGGCGATTACAAGATTCCTGCGACGCCGCCGGTCGCGGGCAGAGACAAACTGACCTAACATCGTCGGTGTACAAATGCAGCCCCTGCTGTCTGTGAAGATTGGAGTTGCCGAACGTCTTTCAAATGACTGTCACCGTGTCGTGTGTCTTTACGCTTTTCAACGGCCGGCCTGGCTTTCTCACCACAGAAGGTTTGCCAGCCGAGGGAGGTCTCAGCATCATTAAAAGCAGGCCAAGCACCATTGACTGCCGGTAGGCGTAACAGTCGATCAATTCAGTGGGTTGGAGAATTCGCTGTTGGTACTTCCACTCTGGCACGATCTTGACAGGAGATCGCGATGATACGAGGGTCGGGAAGCAGGAAGGTTGTGACAATACTGGCTAGTGTATTACTTCCTTTTCTTGCGTCACTGCAGTATGGCGAGGAAAAGCGGCTCGCTGTTATTCCGAAGCCGCGTCATGCAACTCTTCAAGAGGGTCGCTTCATTCTCAACCGAGACACAGTGATCGTTGTAGACAGCGACTCTTTCGAAAAGGGCTGGCAGCTCTCACACATGCTCGCGGCCGCAACCGGCTATTCTCTGAGGATACAGACATCCGCTCCAGATAATCAGCCATGGATCGAAGTTAGGATTGATCGAGCCTTGAATGCTTTGAGCGAGGAAGGTTATCGACTAGAAGCCACGCCACGCAGGCTTTCCATTCGCGCGCCCAAGATTGCCGGCCTCTTCTATGCCTTTCAAACCCTGAAGCAGCTTTTGCCTGTCCAGATTTTTCGCGAAGCCAGGATTGCAGGCGTCGATTGGACAATTCCATGCTTTCAGATTGAAGACTCTCCTCGATTCAAATGGCGGGGAGCATTGTTGGACGTTGCACGGCATTTCATGCCAAAGCAGTTCGTGAAAAGGTTCATCGACCTTTTGGCGCTTCATAAGTTAAATGTCTTTCATTGGCATCTCACTGATGATCAGGGCTGGCGCGTTCAAATCAAGAAATACCCTAAGCTGACGGAGGTTGGTGCTTGGCGCAAGGAAACCCTGGTCGGGCATTGGAAGAAGAATAAAGAGAACCCAAAATCTGATGGCAAGCCCCACGGGGGCTTTTATTCTCAAGAGGATATTCGTGAGATCGTCGAGTATGCTCGGGCCCGTAACGTCACCATTGTTCCCGAGATCGAGATGCCCGGACATGCGACTGCTGCGATTGCCTCGTACCCTGAGTTGGGCAATGCCGAGCAGCCACTCGCAGTTAGCACGACCTGGGGAATCCACGAAAGCATTTTCAATGTCAATGAGACTACCATTCGCTTCTTGCAGGACGTGCTGTCGGAGATTCTGGAGCTCTTTCCATCAAAGTTTATTCACGTTGGTGGCGACGAAGCTGTTAAGACGCAATGGAAAGCGTCCCTGGCCGCTCAGTCAAGAATGAAGGAACTAGGGCTCAAGGATGAAGAGGAACTCCAAAGTTACTTCATCCGGAAAATGGATGACTTCCTTACGTCCAAGGGACGTCGATTGATTGGCTGGGATGAAATCCTCCAGGGAGGCCTCGCCATGAATGCCGCGGTCATGTCATGGCGCGGTGAGCAAGGCGGGATCGTGGCAGTCAAGTCAGGGCACGACGTGGTGATGACCCCGACCCATCATACCTACCTGGATTACTATCAATCGACGGACACGAGCAAAGAGCCATTGGCTATCGGAGACTACCTTCCGTTGGCAGTCGTATATGATTACGAACCCATTCCTTCGGAGCTTTCTCTGGAAGAGTCCAAACACGTACTTGGAACACAGGGTCAAATCTGGACGGAGTACATGCCTACCCCCAACGACGTGGAATACATGGCGTTTCCAAGGCTCGCCGCCCTGGCTGAAGTTGCCTGGACACCTGCTGATCAGAGAAGCTACTTCGACTTCATCCAGCGGTTGAGAGTGCACCTAAAAAGGCTGGAAATCCTGGACGTGAACTACCGCCCTGTCGATCCATGAGCGTAACATCATTCTCTCGGAACACCGATCTGGAGCTAAGTGCCGGGTTTCATGAATCCACTTGGGGGTGTGGCTCTCAACGCGTACCCGCATTAATAAAACTAAGCTCTAAGTTAAGACCACTGTGGAATCCCGAAATTGTCTGTCGCGGAAGTGAAGCAATGCTGATAGGAATCACTCACTGTGGGCCGAGTGACAGCACTTCCCCAGTCTTGGATAAACGCGACAGCGCGTCATGAGTAGCCTTCTCTCCAGCTGCAATCATACGCTCGACGGATGCTCTACTCGGCGCCATCCCCAGAGCCGGAATGCGCGGTTGAATCAGCAGATCGGAATGACGAACTGCAACCAGATAGTGAGAAGGGTAAAACCGACGTCCCAGAGGGAGTGTGGGAAACACTCCAATGCTCCGCAATGCTGAACTTAGCTCCCAAACATCTGAACCAATCACGAAGTCGGCGCCTAACTGCCGGCAGACACGGGCGGGCAGCACGCAGGCAATTCCTCCATCCTTGAGACGACGCCCTTGATGCAGCACCGGACGACGCAAAATGCGCATGGCGCAGCTAGCGCTAAGAGCAGGCGCAAGCTTGCCCTGAGTTATGACAACGGGTTTCTTGCTTGGCAGGGCGGTGCCCACCGCTGCGAAGGGCAATTGAAGTTGCGAAAAAGTCTCAGGAAGATTCCTTCTACAGAAAGCCTCCAGTGCTTTCGCGTGCAACAAGCCAGGCCAAAAGACGGAGCATGCCAAGGATGCCAGTTGACGCCAATCCAGGCCTGCCGCCACAGCCGCTCCGATGAGGCTTCCGGCGCTTGTTCCTGCCACAATGACTGGGCTTATCCCATACTCACTCAAACCTTTGATAACTCCGATGTGGGCCAACCCGCGCACCGATCCTCCACTAAACGCCACCCCAATACGGCGAGATCGAATAATTCGTAGTAGGCTATCCATTTAACTCATTGTACTGTGCTTTCGCTCGCATGGAAAAACCCTCAAAAGAAATGGTTCAGCGAATTACCCAAATTGCGGATTTGATAACCGATTCTGGGCCGCGAAGGTCATCGATCGGCCTGCGATATGGGCGCAATCTTTGGACGCGCTCCGTCGACCGAGGGGTCTCCTTTGTCCGCCAGTATCTTTCTCCTCTCCACTACATTGGAAGCGCGACCTTCGCCATCAGCCTTTTCTTCTACATTCGGTTGTGTGCGTTTACGGTGCGACTGACGACATCGGGTTGCTATCACTGGCCGGAGTTGCCGGCGCCCTCCGTGCTGGCATTGTGGCACGGATGCGCACCGTCGCTGCTGGTGGCAATTGCCGCGCGAAGACCGCGGGTTTCGCTGGCAATCATGGTCGCTCGAGACCCTAGAGGCGACAGCCTCTCGCTGTTATGCCGCCTGTTGGGGCTACGGGTGGTGCGCGGGGACAGAGAACAGGGAGGATGGGAAGCGCTTGCCGAGCTGGCAGGTGAAATCGAGCGCGGCGCTTGCGCAACGATCACCGCCGACGGTGGAGGACCCGCACGAGAGGCTAAAGTAGGGGCTGTGGCCTTGGCCTCGGCGACCGGAGTGCCACTGCTGGCATTTGGGGCAGATTGTTATCCCGCCCTGAGTATGCCCCACAAGTGGGATGCCCCACGTAATCCTATCCCGTTTAGCCGGCTCGCCATCACCGTCAGCGAATCCTTTCATTGCCCATTCTCCCTCGATCTCTCCTCCATAGAACACTCTCGTTGCAGGTTGCAGAGCATGCTGAATGAGAGCTCCGCTGCGACGAGCTTCCAGGATGACCATTGATCCTGCACTCCGTTGCATGGCCTGCCAGAGACCGGCTTTGACTCGGATCGATACGCGTGCAATCGGAGGAAACGAAAGCCAGACCTTCTCATACACGGCGCCTCTCTCGAATTCCTTCACAGTGCTCAAATGAGTGAAGATCATTTCACCGTTGCTCTTGGGTTGAAGAATCTTTGCGTTTTCGTCACGCCCCAACCTTGGAAGACCTTGAAGCCTGCTCCCCAACAAAGTTCAAAGACTCAGCAGTGCGCTGCAAGAACCCGGATTCTTGTGAAACGCGACTTGTGAATCTGCTAGTAAAGCGGACAAGCGGTGCCCTGGTTTTTGCGGATTTCGTTCGTGCTCCAACCTCGGCCTTCGGCGGTTGGCGGAGGTCCAATGCGTTATCCTCAGTCGCCATGCCGTTGACCCCACAGGCAGGTTTGGAAGGACTGGCCACTAGCTTGCAGTGAGAGACGTTTGCACTGGTTTCGGACTCTCAAAGATGTCCATAACCTGCAGCCAGGGTGGTCGACCTACTTTCATCCTGCGGACAATCAGATCACTTCGGCGACACTACCAAAAGGGGACTTCGTTTTTGGCCAGTTACAGTTCGACCGTCGGACGCATGGGGGACTGCGGTGGGATCAGACCGATACGATTCTCGATCCGGCTCTGCGGCGGAGCGGCTTGACACCGTATGTCTCTTACTATTTCAACGAGTTTTTCCGTTTCCGCCTCAGCTACGAACACCGTAGGAGCGACCTGGTCAGTGAGAATGGCAGAAATTCGGTTTATATGGAGCTGAACTTTGTCTTCGGATCGTCACCCAGCCGAGCCTTTTTGGGTGAACAAGTAGGCCATGGAGCCTACAGAACGCTAGTGAGGGGAGAAGCGCCAACGCCGCCGGAGGTTGTCTTGCCAATCGGGGAGGCCTCACCTTAGCGCATCTCAAACGACAGCATCGGACGCTACACCGAAAGCGTTACAGCTTGGGGCCAAGAGCGAGAAACTGGAACACAGCATTTTTTCATAGCTTCAGGGGGCGGCGCCGTAGCCGCGGGGGTTGTCCAGCAAGTCCGGAAGGCCAAGAAAGCACAAATATGAATTCTCAGAACGGACCCGCCGCTCATAGAGCGGCCGCTACAATTTTTTCGCAGCTCTCCTTGCTTAAGGGGGAATTCCTGGCAACCATACTCCGTCGCTGAGCCGCGGCCCTTTTGACTTACGGGGAATTCACAGCCCCCCGGTTACGGCTTCTTTCGACTGGACGCGAAAGGATGGATTGATGAAACGCTTCAAAGTCTTCGCCTGGCTTCTGCTGACGTCCTTATTAGGCTTGGCGCCTTGTTTTGCAGCCGACAAGAAGGTGCGTGTGGTCTGCACCCTGCCCACCTTGAAATCGCTGACTGAAGAGGTCGGAGGTAATCGTGTGGAGGTTATTGCACTTGCCAAAGGGGACCAGGACCCGCATTTCGTGACACCCACGCCGGTCCTGATGAAGAGAACTCGCCAGGCAGACCTATTGATTGAAAACGGCCTCTCACTGGAGCCTTGGGCCGATCAGGTGGCTAATGGCTCGGGCAATCCAAGGATCTTTCGTGGCACGCCTGGGCGAATCGCTGCCGCGAATGGTATCTCTCCTTTGGAAGTTCCCTCCGTTGTGACACGAGAGATGGGAAATATTCATCCTCAGGGTAACCCTCATGTCTGGCTGGATCCTTTGCTCGCCAAGGTCCAAGCTGGCAATATTTGCGAAGCGTTGAAGTCTGTTGACCCAGCCGGATCGGCGTACTACGAAACCCGCAAAGACGATTTCTTCAAACGTATCGATAACTCGCTATTCGGGCCCGAACTCATTCAGCTTTTGGGAATTCCAAAACTGACGCGTTTAGTATGGAGCGGCCAGTTACATGCTTTCTTGGGTGCCAACAAGATCGGAGGCCAGCCACTGAGTTCTAAGGCAGGAGGATGGCTCAAGGCCGCCGAGGCTTTGCGAGACGCCAAGGCTTATGAGTTTCACCGAGTGTGGGCTTACTTCGTGCGTGTGTTTGGAATGCAGCTGCTGGGCACCATCGAGGAACGGCCGGGAATTCCGCCGGCGCCGCAACATGTCCGGCAGGTCCTCCAAAGAATCAAAGCGGAACAAATCCCGCTGATTCTCGTGGACAATTTCTACGACCCCGCGTTGCCTGGCAACATCGCCAAGCAAACCGGCGCTGTCATGGTGCTCCTGCCAAACCAGGTGGAGGGTGAACCAGGCGTGAAGACCTACTTTGATCTGATGGACTGGTTGATCGGCAAAATGACTGCTGCGCTGAAGCACGGCTGAAAAGCGCGGTCAATCCAAGTGGAGCACTCATGCCCACGTTCGAACTCAAGTGGATGCTAGTTCCATTCCTTGCGTGCCTAGTGCTGTCGATCAAGCACGTTTATCTGGGGATTCACGTCATTGCACGAAAGGTCATTTTCGTCGATCTGGTCCTGGCCCAGATTGCGGCGCTGGGAGCGACGTACTCTCTCACCCTTGGATACGACCCTTTGGGTGATTCCTTCGCCGTGCTGCTCTTCTCCCTGGCGTTCACGTTTGTGGGAGCCGCGGTCTTCGCCATGGCCCGCATGCGTAAAGAAAAGGTCCCGCAGGAAGCATTCATCGGGATTATCTACGCCACCGCCTCCGCCGGCGCAGTCCTGATTCTTTCAAAATCGGCCACCGGTGGCGAGGAGCTCAAACACATGTTGGTGGGCGACCTGCTGCTGGTCTCCGCTCCAGCAGTCGTCAACATGGCCATTCTCTATAGCGCTATCGGCCTCTTTCATGTGATTTTCCGACGGCAGTTCCTAACGATTTCGTTTCACCCCGAGGTGGCTGTAGCCGAGGGCCTCAACGTCCGCTTCTGGGACACGCTGTTTTATATGTCCTTTGGGCTGGTCATCGTCAAGTCCGTGGCTATCGTTGGGGTCTTGCTGGTGTTTTCTTACTTGGTGGTGCCCGCCGTGATTGCGCAAATGTGGTGCGCCAGGGTGAGAGACAAGCTGCTGGCAGGCTGGCTGGCGGCGATCCTGGCGAGTACTTTCGGCATTGTCTGGTCGTTCTACTCGGACTACCCGACCGGCCCGGCGGTCGTGCTGATGCTCACTGCTTTCCTCGTGGTTTCTGGTGTGGTTTATTACCTGTGGCATGTGCCAGTCAAGAGCCGAGCCGTGGCAACTGTTACGGCGGTCGCCCTATTCGCTCTGCTTTTTGTCTCTGGACTCTCGCGTTTCCAAAAAACCGCTCCTGCAACAGCTGCGAAACTCGCCCCTATCGACCTGTTTCTCAATCAGCTTCAGCAGCATGAGGAATCGCAGCAATTGGATAGCGTAAGCCACTTGGGAGAGATGCACGATTCGCGGATTGTTCCGGCCTTGGGCCGAACTCCTGTCCCGCACCCGTTCGGAACAGGTGGTGGAGGCAGTCGTGGAGGCGCTTGCGAAACAACACGATCCACGGGCTATTCCCGCACTGCAGCAAGCGGCCCAGGGAAAATTTGATGACTTTCTGAAACTGTCCATAGCTCGAAGCCAATTGGCGAGTGGCGATCCCTCAGGGTTTCTGTCTCTGATCAGTATCCCAAGCGGCGAAGAAGGTGGTTATGCCCGCCAGTAGGCCAATGAGCTACTAGAAACCAAATCCGGCCGCAAGTTCGGTTATGACCCGTCTCAGTGCCCGGCGCACAACAAGGCTGCTTTAAAGAGAGTCGAGGAATGGTGGAAGGATGAAAGAAGTCGGTCGAGATTACCGTAAAACTTTTTGACATCAGGTTCGCTCGATTTGGGTTAACGTCACACCACGGCTAAGATCCTCTCCCTCAAGAAAAGGAGGCAACTGTGTTCTCATTGAACAGAATTCTATTACCCATAGACTTCTCAGAGCGCTGCCTTGAAGCCGCGCGCCATTCGGTGCCAACCCTGGCGAAACACTTCGGTTCTGAAGTGGTCGTGCTGCATGTCTTAACCCCTTATCGAGAGTTTGGCACGGCAGAACCCGGTATGATACCGACCGTCGAGTCAACCGCCGAAAGGAAAGCCGAAAGAAGACGGACCCTCGATTTGTTCCTGACGGAGGAACTCGGCGGGTCACGGGTAAAGCGGATCCTAATAGATGGTGATCCGGCACGCACCATCGTCGAGTACGCCCATTCAGAGAATTCCGACCTGATCGTGTTGCGCACTCACGGGTATGGTCCTTTCCGCAGACTACTGCTGGGCTCGGTCACCTCGAAAGTCCTCCACGATGCCGATTGCCCTGTTTGGACAGGAGCGCATTTGGAAAAACACCCTTCTGCCGAGCCGTTGGCCTTGAGTCACATCCTGTGTGCGATTGATCTGGGACCACATAGTACCAAAGCCCTCGATTGGGCTAGCCGGCTGGCTACAGAATTCCGTTCCAAATTGACGATAGTTCACGTCGTGGCATCACTTGACCCTCGCACCGAGGACTACTATTTTGCCCCCGAGTGGCGAAAATATGTGATGGACCGAGCCAAAGAAGACATCGAAAAGCTACAACGAAATGTCGGAACTCATGCCGACGTGGAGATGGAAACGGGGGACATTTCCAAGTCGATATCCTTTGCCGCCGAGAGCCTCAAGGCCGACTTGATGGTCATCGGGCGCGGTGCGACAGCCGGCGTGCCTGGCCGGTTCAGGACGAACGCCTACGCTATTATCCGCCAATCGCCTTGCCCGGTGGTCAGTGTCTAAGGCGAGAGGGACTACAAAAACATCGCCTGTTGACCAGGGTGCCCTATAGCAACCGCTTTGGGATATTCATGCGTGCGACTTGGCCCGACTCTGGGGGATAATTCGTTTCCTGAGGAACCTCAGTTTCCGTACCGCTCTCAAAAGCTCGGCAGTTCGCTCGGTCCCGAGTAGTCCTAATTTCAGCCAATGCGTGCTTCGAGAGACAAAACGACAGAGTGCTTTCCTTAGCCAGATTAACAATCGTGCGCAGAGCACTGATCGCCGCCTGGTGCTTTTCAGGAACGGGCTTTGAGCCTAAATCCGATTTAGAATTGAGGTATCAAGATACAATTCCGCCGGCGCGGCTCCCGTCGCATTTGCTCTTCCTGTTCGGCTGTCGAGCTTACTACATCGTTTCCGCCCGAAGTCGGAGGCGGACCCAACTACGTCAACCTCTAGCCTGATTGATTCATGACTTGGTGTCACTTCCTGATCCAGAAAGGCTCGCCGGAAGCCTCGCCCTCCCGCCTTCGGGCGGGGCGGTTGACCTTTGGCGGTGCCGGACATAGCCTTTTTGCCCATAAGCGGCACGTTCCAATTGATAACATGGTCCACGCATGCCCGAAAGCGTGTAGCCTATATCAGCGCAAGATTTCCTATTAATCAATGGTTAGATGTCGCTATATGGAAGAAGATGACTCTGAGTTGTTTCCCGAGGCTCCGCGAATCGCTCCGGAGATGCTCGCTGAATGTCGGGAGAGCGGCAATTACTGTCCCGTTCTGTTTGAGTGGTACAAGTACACCGGATTGGTATGCAGTTTCTTCGCGCGCATCCAGCGCCAGTCACCGGCTCTTCGGTCAATTCCGGCACACCACTATCACGTCCTGGTTGGTTTACTTAACCGGTGCTGTCGCTTGATGCTTGCGAATGTGGCCCTATCCCATAAAGGTCTTTTGGGGGAGACGACTGCAATTGTCGATCGCTGCATCTTCGAGTCTGCTGTGAAACTGGCATGGCTGTGTGAAGCGTCCTTGCACGATCGCTTCGAACGGTTCACCGCCGAAGGACAAAAAACAGAACTCGAAGTTCCGCGACAAAATCAACGCCAACATCGCTGCTCGCAACGGAGAGGTCTGGCCCATCGAAAAGAGAATGCTCGTGTCGATTGAAAATCACATTCGGTCATCGGGCCTGACCTCTGAGGAGATCGCAGCCGCAAAGAAATGTCCCGATCTCGCATCTATGATCGACGCATTAGGTCACGACCGCCTCTTATACCTTATTGGCCAAAAGATTGGTTCACATCATGTCCATGGCACTTGGCCGAGCTTACGGTTTCACTACTTGG
>Ga0180085_1000564_pt1 | contig 13011 bp, 13 predicted proteins | sample EasRiv730_16_10D_FD_123013 | JGI IMG/M metagenome (GOLD analysis project Ga0180085, IMG submission 123013) | Soil microbial communities from meander-bound floodplain in the East River, Colorado, USA - East River metaG ERMLT730_16_10D | ecosystem: Environmental > Terrestrial > Soil > Floodplain ... | reverse complement strand
TACACGCAGGGCGAACCCAAGGCGATGCGGACCGAGGTCGTGGTGATGGAGCTTGCGACCGGCCACACGACGGTCCTTACGTCGGGCCCCCGGGAATACGGCGCGATTCCAGCGCTCGACGCGACCGACCGCTACGTCACCTATGCCGAATGGCACGAAAGAGAGCCCGACCAGTTCACGAACCCCGCGATCGTGGTGCTCGATCTCGAATCGAGAAGAAAGCGGTACGTGACCGACGGAGAGGGCGAGAGCTGGCGTCCGGTCTTCAGTCGGGACGGAGAGAAGCTCGCGTTCATCACGAAGCCGGCCGGCCAGTTCGATGTGTACGTGCACGACCTTGCCTCCGGAGAGACACGGCAGCTTACGGCGACCCCGTACGACGAATGGGATCCGAGCTTCAGCGAGTCCGGGCAGGAGGTGGTCTACGCGGCTCGCAAGGACGGGAACTGGGATCTCTTCTCGGTTGACGTCGACTCAGGACACGAGCGGCGTCTCACGATGACGAAGGGCGAGGAGTGGGATCCGGTCTTCGCGCCGGGCGACCGGGCGGTGCTCTTCGGCGGGGAGTTCGGGATGTTCGCGGGAACCTACGAAATGACGCTTCAGCCGAGAGGGGAAGGTCGGTGACCGACGGTTTCGCCGTGGTCTGGCTCGTCGTGGCGACGCTCGCGGGTGTACTCGTCACTCCGCAGCGCTTCCGCCCATCGGTATTGCTTTTCGGGAGCTACACATTCCTCGCTCTCTGGAGCCTCCCGGGGCTCGGTGTTCTGTGTTGCGTCACCGCCATCGCATATCTGTCCGGGCGTGCGGTCGAGGCGCAACGGTCGAGCCTGGTCACCGGGGTGTGCATCGGAGCAACACTTCTTCCGCTGTGTCTTCTCAGGTTCATGGCCCCTGGGGCAAGCGGGCTCGGCGTCGTTGCGGGCGGAGAAGGCGTCTCGGGCCTCCTCCTCCCGTTCGGTCTGTCCTTCTTCACGCTCCAGGCGGTAGGGTACGTGCTCGACGTTCGACTCTCCCGCATCCCGGCGGAGCGTCGGTGTACGCCGCTCGCGCTGTACCTTGCGTTCTTTCCGAAACTTCTCGCCGGGCCGATCGAACGGGCCAGTGCCTTCATTCCACAGCTTCCTTCCATCCGGTTTCCGCGAGATCGAGAGATCGTCCGCGCGGGAAAGTGCATTCTCCTCGGCCTGTTCGCGAAGTACGTGCTTGCCGATGCCTTGGCCCGGGTCGGAGCCGAGCTCTCGCAGGACGAGAACGCCGGTGGCGCGATCGTGGCGCTCTCCTGCCTGGCGTACTCCTACGAGATCTACCTCGACTTCTTCGGCTACAGCATCATCGCGATCGGCGTCGGGAGGCTGTTGGGCCTCGAGCTGTCCGATAACTTCCGCACGCCGTATGCCGCCCGATCGCTCCAAGAATTCTGGCGGCGCTGGCACATGACGCTCTCCTTCTGGTTCCGGGATTACGTCTACAAGCCGCTCGGCGGGAGTCGCACCTCCGAGAGCAAGCGCTGGGTGGTCGTCATGCTCGTATTCCTCTTCAGCGGGCTCTGGCACGGGCAAGCTGCGACCTTCCTCGTCTGGGGAGGCCTGCACGGGGCCCTGTATCTGATCGGCACATCTACGCTGGGGCCTCGCCGACGGGCATGGGAGGCCTTGGGGCTTTTGCGAGCGCCGACGGTGCACCGGCTGCTCCAGACCGCCGTGGTGTTCCTTGCCGCGACCGTGGCTTGGGTATTCTTCCGGAGTCCGAACGTGTCCGAGGCGCTGAACATCCTCTCTCGAGCTACTGGGTTCGCATCCGGTGACTACCTCGGCCTTGGGGGAGTGGGGGGCCAGAGTGTATTCCTGGCGCTCGGGCTACTGCTCGCTGTTGCGATCTTGGACGCTTCGCGCTTTCTTGAGGTATTCCCCCAGAGAACAGCGAGCAGCAACCTGGGATGGGTTGGCGAGCTTGTCGCACTCGATGCGATGTTGCTGGCTCTGCTTCTCTTCGGAAGTGGAGGAGGGCAGTCTTTCATCTATTTCAGCTTCTGATGTCGTCGAGCCGCGCTCGTGGGGGGTGAGCGTGCGAGCGGTGCTAGCCGCGGCCAACCGGAACAACCATGGCACTGATCGAGTGTTCCGCGTGCGGGAAACGAGTCTGGACCAGGCAACGATGTGTTCCACGTTGCCCTGTTCGACCTCCATGTTCACCGGTCGGTTGCTATCCACCCTCCCGTGATGGTAGCGAAGGGACCTCGAGGAAGGCCTTGGTCGTGGCCTCGCCGGCGGAAACGATCGGGTTCGGCAGGACCGGCATCCCGGCCCAGGCCATGCGCCGCCCCGCCTCGCGCGCGAGCCGACATCGCGCGGGGCACCCGTCGTTGCAACCGTGCAACCGAATGCGTATCGTCGTCTCAACACGACATTCGTGTCGGAGACGACGGTGCATCGCCACTACCGCGGAAAGGGCCACCAGAGCGTAGACCGGCCGCTGGAGCATCGCCGAGAACGGCGGGGTTCGCTCACTCGGGACCGGTCAGACGAGGCCCTACTCGAGTCCGACATCCACGTCGATTCGATGCGGACTGGAGCCGTGCTCGCGTTCGTGCTGACGGACGGGACACGCATGACTGGCCACGTGGAATGGTACGACCGGGCCTGCGTGTGCGTCCGACGTAACGACGGCGTGTCTCTCGTCCTCTACAAGAGCGCCGTCCGAGACGCGAGGCCGATCGTTGGTCACGGAGACGAGTAACGCACGATCACGGGAAGCCCAACGACCACAGAGGCGAAGGTCATTCAGTCGACGACTACTGGGACTCGGAATGCGAGATACATGAAGCGCCCATCACGGCGCAGGAGTACTGCGCTGCGAAGGGGCATCGGGGAGGGCCGTGTGAAGTGTGCGGCGAGCCGTTCTGATTCCAACCACGAGCCGGCGGGATCCGGCCTGCTGCCCTCTTCGCCATCCCGACGACCGACGATTCTAGGGCGCGTCGTACGATCGCGCCGACGGGCCCGGCGCCAACATGAATGCCGGGTCCTACTCTTATCGGCTCCAACGATCGTGTAGTCGTTACCATCGACATGTCTCCGCGGGGTTGGGCGGGTGATCACAAACATCACGGTTGCACGCGGCCCCACTCGACGCGCGTCGCTCAGTGTTTCCACGTACGGCCCTACGCCGTTGCCACGGCTGCAATAGTTTGGAGGGCCACGTAGAGTTCGTCCTGCAAGCGAGGTTTCAAGAGACGGCATCCGATCGCGACGGTGATCGTCGCCACGCGGCCGATCTCAACAACCCCGCCATCGAGAAAGGAAGCAAGGGATGGCGTACCGACGCAGAAAGGGCTCGGACACGTGGCACTGGTGTCGCAACTGCTCGAACTGGCCGGTGTCGAACTACGACGAGCAGCAATCAAAGCCGTCGAGCGGCGAGTTGTGCAACGAGTGCCAGGGGAAGGACAAAGCGGGTACTTGCCAGAAGTAGGACGGCTTGCCTTCTTCACGAAGTGTGCCTTGCTGTAGTCGACCGCGGACTTCCTGTCGAGCGGTCGACAGCGCCCGAGCGCGACCCTGCGTTCGCGGATGTCGACGCGGAGTTCCGCACGATCGAAAAGCGACTCGACAGCTTCGACGAGTGGCGAGCTGACTTCCGCAACCCTGTGCGGATGCTTGCTGCGAAGAATCCGCTAACGCGGTGGCCGCAAACCTCCACGTGCACCTCGAACGACCGGCGGTCTAAGGGCTGCGGTACTTGTCTCTGTGGGCGACGACGGCAGCACATACACGTTTGCTACTTTGATCGCCCAAGATCCTCAGCTCCTTCGGGTAGGAGGCCGGAAGCGGCATTTTCCAGAACGTGGAATTGCAAGAAGGCAACGCAATGGTGATGGCAACCTTCCAGCGAGAAGCCTGAACGGGGGTTGATGGCGTCCCCTTCGTCCACGCGGCGACGGTGCGATGGAAGTCATGGAAATGCCTTGACGCGTTAGATGAGGGTTGATATAGAAAGCGGCATCTAACTCTAAGGGGGATCGTCGTAGCTCCAATGACATCGGTACCGAGTCGCAGAGTATTCCTACGGTCCCTCGGGCTCGCCGCCAGCGCTGAGTTGGCCTCCATGTTTCCCACGGGCCTGTTTGCCCAAACTCGCGTCCCCATCAACTACTGGACGAATGGCTTTGATGAACGGTATGGGGAGAACTCTGTCATCGCGCGGGCTATGAATCTTCTGCATGATCGCTTCCGAAGTCTCGAGGTCTTGAAGAAGGCCTACGAGTATTCCCGCGGGAGTTATCATATCAAGGGCGGTTACTGGGAAGAATGTCGAATGAACCGCCAGTCCCACTTCGGATACGCAGATCTCCTCTGGCACCAGATCACCACGCTTGCGAGGTCCGTACCGTTTCCCGATGTTGAGATCAACGCCTACCATAGAGAGGATGACTCGTGGGGCAGAGCCGATGTCGGGCGTGTGAAGGTCTACTGGGCCGGTTACGGCATCGACTGGTCAGGAAAGTTCAAGGTTGAGTTAAACCGGTACCACTTGGGGTCTGCAGGAGCAGGCTCGAACCCGGAGATGTGGGCCTCGACGATCGCTCACGAAATGCTCCATAATCTCGGACACGATCATCCGCCTTGTGATAACGGTATGGGCCTTCAGATCAACGCGTTCTCGCGTGCAGTACACACCTATGGAAGGCAGAACTGGGCCATGCTGACGTTCCGTGGCTGCAGGTGAGCCACCAGCCGGCGATGCGATGGGAGGAGCGATGGTGAGATTGATCGTGGCAGCACTTTTAGGGACGGGGATGCTAGTCGGGTGCGCTCATCGGTTCGAAACCCGAACCTTCGACCCGTCTCGGTGGGAAGTAGGCGATAAGGCCGTTAGAGGCATCATCTACTACGAGCCACAGCTTGTGAAGAATACCTACCGGTTCACCCTCCGAACGAACGAAACAGGTGAAGTCGTAGGCTCAGCTAAAGATGACACCTGCGTACCAGTCGTCCAGAAGCAAGAGCTCGTCGTCCTTCCCGACTACAGCCACCCTCGAGCGTTGATCTACAAGCCATCGTGGTTTGCTGCGGGGAAGTTCGGCGTGACGCTCAAGGACGGGATGCTAGCCGGGATCAACGTGGAATCGACATCGCAGGTCCCGCAGTTCTTGGAGGCGGTTCCGAAGGCGATCGAACCCTTTGGAATGGTGACGCCGACGCTATGCAATGCTGCGCCGGAGCTCGCCTCGACGGAGCGCGTACGGATCCAGTGAAACCGGGATCTTGTTGCCTCCTCAGGGGGGACTGTGCGCGAAAGCGGGGGTGTCTCGAGCGGGATCGCCGACAGTGTTGATTGATCGCCAAGATGGATCAGGGCCCCGTCACTCCGAGCAACCCCCTTCCTGCCAACCCGCGCGAACCGCCGTGAGGCGCTTGTTCCTGCCGGGGTGGTAGTCGTCCGGCGCCGGCTCTTCGGGTGCCTCCCTTCGAATGACCGCTTCCACGTCCGACAAAGAGGCTGGCAGTCGGTTGTCGCGCGCGAGGCGGCAGACTGCATATCCAGCGAATTGGTCCGCCTCGAGTTCCGCGGCTCGACGAGTGTCGATATCGCGAGCGCCAGCACCCTTGAACACATGTCGGTGAAGGAGGTGTCCCAGTTCGTGCGCGAGAACAGTCTCGAGGAACCAACGGGATCCCGTTTCCCCCACCGAGCTCCGAAGCCAGGCGAAGTCGGCGACGAGGATCGCTTTAGGATGTCCTGACTGCATAGAGAACAGGCCATCCGCAGGGATATCAATGCCCGCGTTCTGATATCCAGGCGAATCGACGAGAAGCGGCGACCCCATACCGCTCTCCGGTGTCACTCTTGGCCACTTCCCAGTATTCATGATGTAGATAAGGGTGTTGTCGTTTACCGGCGGCGAACGCCTCTGCTCGAGCCCAAATGACCACATCGAGGCCCCGTTGTCGTTGTGGTGACTGAATGTACAAAACGGAGCGACCGATCGTGTTGCCCTTTCGCCTGCCGCCACGGGCAGTAGCACGGCCACGAGTAAGACCCGCGCCCATGCGTTCATTCTCCGGTTCCTCATTGGTTTAGAGACACGCAAATGGAGCGAGCCGTGCGACCAACGTCTGGCGGGATATCATGGCAACCCGCGCCGGAGACGGTGTAGGAGGAACCTTCGAAGTCCTTGCGGTCCCACAACGTCATTGCCATCCCATCGCGCAGAAGAACAGATTTTACCCGCCCTTGAAGGCGAGTGCCGTCACCAACCTGAATAACACGGCCATCGGGAAGTTCTTTGGGACCGAAGACCATCATGCTCGAAATGTCGGGGAAGTTGAATGGAGCATCACGCACGGTTGTGCTCAGGCCGCTGCAACCCGGCTCGATGTAGATAATTGTCTGCGCTTCCCACGGTTTCGTGGCGCCGGTGCTACCTGGCGTCTGCCCGCAAGGAAATTTCGTGAACTTGCGAACAGTCACCTTCGAGTGCTGATCGTTGGACTGCACAGGGTTGCCCACCTGCGAAAGGAAGAGTGCGATGACTAGCGCCGATTCTACGCGACCAAGGGAAAGCCGCTTGGATGTCATGAGACGCACCTCGAGACCAATTCTGTTTCGTCAACAGGATAGCCGGAGCCGGAATGAGCCGCAGTGGCTATCCGTTGGCCGAGCTTCGGGGCGTTGGCGGCCGCTATTGATCCGCCGGCCGAGCTAGGAAGCAGAAGGGTGCTGTTGCCGGGAGCGCCGCGGCACGCTCGCGCCGTTCCCGCGCGCGCAGCTTCGAACAGAACAAGGGTATGAAGGCAGAAGAGAGCGCGTTCTCATAGCAGGTTGCTGCTCTCATGCCCTGGTCGAATCGTCGAGGAGGCGGCCGAGGGCGTCGCCGCACCTTGGCGTTGGTGCGCGGGCAGCGGTTTCCCACCGCGAAACTGTGCCTGGATCAACACTAAGGAGTCGGGCAAGCTCCCGCCGCCCAAGACCGTGCCAATAGCGGTAGTCCCGGAGCTGCTCGCCGAGCGTGGTTGGGGCGGGCCAGGGCGAGTATCCAAGAGAATCGAGTGATCCGGCCGAGGCTGCGAGGCGGAGGTATGGTTCGGTCCGCCTCGCAGTTGCTGACCGCTGGTGCGTGACGCCGAGCTGCGCGGCAACGTCACGTTGAAGGAGGATCGGAGCCTGGCGCGATGCCGCACCGCCGTGGCACTCAGCGGACAGGGACCGGCTAGGGATCGCCCGTATGGCCGCCTACTCCGTAGGCAGCGTGCCCGCAAGGTCTTCGGGGGAGCGGACGCCGATGAACTTCTCGACTTGCTCCGGTGTGAGCCGGCCCTTCCACTTGATCGCCTCGGCGTCTTCCGGCACGGCGCTCGCTTTGTAGCCGAAGATCCACTCGAAGTTGCTTCGCGTCGTCGCGTTGCTCGCGTTGTCCATCGCGGTCACGACGTCGTAGAGTCCCATGAGCAAAACGCCCTCACTTCTGACCTCGGCTGCCTCGAGCAGCCCTCCGGCGGTTGCGGCCCGAGCGTCGAAGACCTTCAAGCCGAACGCGTCGAGTGTCGGCCCGTTAAGCGTTCCTTCCCAGGTGTTCTCGGGGAGGATCATGACCTTGTTGAGGTCGTTCTCGACGTTCTCGATCGAAAGGGTCTCGCCGTCCTTCACGAACTGCAGCGCGACGCCCTGGAGACGCAACACCCGCCCCAGGTGGTTCGTGATGCGGACCTTGAACCGGAGGTTCTGCGGCGAGATGTTGTAGAAAGGCAGGACACCGATCCAAACCGGGGAGGCCGTCCCCATGCGGATCCCGGTCACCGATTCCCACCCCGACTCGCGCTCCTGGACGTTGACGAAGTACATCGACCGGATCTCGAACGGCAAGCGAACGAGCTCGACGCGCACACCGCCGATCTCCTGGACACTCGGGGACTCGGCCGCCGGCTCGAGCGAGACCTCGGGTTTGAGGATCTGAAACGGTCGCTTCTTGACCTCGTCTTTATCCTTCTTCCCGGCTGCGAGAGACTCACCCAGGAGAGTCGCGGCCAGCACGCAGCACAAGATCAGCATGATCGGGAGCACACCGCCGCTACCAGGCTTGAACACGTTCAACCTCCTGCCGCCGACGCGGCCTTGTTGTGGTCGATTGAGTCCATTCGTGCGATCAGACTGATCCCCTCGTAGACCGTCGATCGGCTGATCCTGAGCTGCCGTGCGATCTCGGTCTTGCTCGTGCCGGCGTGGACGAGCGCGTCGATGACCCGGAGCCGTGCCTGCGTGAGCGTCGGGCGAAGACCGGGCTTTCTTCCGCCCCAGCGCTTGCCCCGGGCCTTGGCAGCCAGGATCCCCGCGCGGATGCGCTCCGAAATGACCTCTCGCTCGTATTCCGCGAACCCGGCGAGAATCGTCCGGAGGAGCCGTCCCGTTGCGGAGCCGGCATCGAAGCCGTCTCGAATGGAGATCAGCCTGACGCCGAGATCGTCGAGGAGAGCGAGAAACGCCAGCGTCTGGACGGCCGTTCGGCCGAGCCGGTCAAGCCGCCAGACGACGATCGTCTCGACATGCCCGGCCCGGACCGCCTGCTCGAGGTGTTCGATCCCCGGTCGAGCGAACGTCGCGCCGGTCATCGTGTCTCGGTACCAGATGACCTCGTGGCCGTTCCCATGCTGGTCGGCCCACGCGTAGAGATCCGGCTCCTGCGCCGCCAAGTCCTGTCCGGACGAGGAGACGCGAGCGTAGATCGCGATGTGCTTGCTGCTCATCGCTTGACTGTAGGAAATGGACTGAATCTGTAAACGGACACTTATCCACCGCCCATCACCAGCCGGAGATCTACGAGAATCAGCCGCCGCATGGGTTCATCTCGGACGTCGGCTCCATGTGCTCTGAGAGCCGATCCCGTCGAGACGCGGGGGATCGATTCAACCAACCACCCTGTCAGCGGCCCAGCAAGCCGTGGGGCACGTACGTGAAAACACGCACCAGGACCGCGGAGTGCTCAGCAAGGAAGGTCGAAGGATGGTGCGGCAACCAGACCAACGGAGTCGCCTACCGATGCCGATTGTCCCTTCCCTGGTGACGAGAGTCGGCGTACGATCTCAGGCCATCACATGAGTGCTCGCGCAGCGCGCCGATAGGGGTACCGGGGGTCCAGCGGGGTGTCCGACTTGAACTTCAGTTCGCGGCGCACAGCGAACGGCGTCGGCTTGCCGGAGCTGACAATGCCGTGATTCGAGGGCGCTGCCCCGTAGGCAACGGGGCGGCGTCAATCTGCGGCTTTCGGAGACATGGTTGAGGCGACCGGACCCCTTTCGCCAGCTTCTAGTCAAGGCTCTCGCCTCATCCGAAGTCTCCTCGCGCTTCTCGCCCCCGCGATTTTTCGAGAAGTGGTTTCGCGACAGCGGATCAGCATACCTGTTTCTGTTTCGAAAGAACCTCGCCGTGACGAACGTACAGTTCGCCGAACTCCTTGCATTACTGCGCGTGCATACCCGGCACTCGTCTCGGCGCGACCGAAGTCCCGACCTTCAGTTCCTGTCGGTAAGCGAGTTCAACGCAGGGATTCGCGGTGTTGTTGTTGACGCCTTTGGACGCGCTGGACGCTCGTCGGCTAATCGGAATGCATTCGTCGCGGAGTTGTACGCCGAACTGTTCCGTCGCTCGGTCGTTGTCGACAGTTTCTACGGATCGTGTGCCGTCTTTGCTCCGCCTCATCTCAGGATTGACGTAGCCGCGATCTGTGCAGAGTCGGGTTACGTTCATTCCTGCGGGCTGAATGTGTTCACGCGAAAGACATCGAAGTGCACCAAGAAAGTGTTCTTCGCGGCCGTTCGACGGCACCTAGAGAGACGCCGACAGACCAAGCGCCTATTCTTCAGCGTATACGCGCATGAGGACTTCACACGATTCGACCGCGCAGAACAGGAGGAACTACACCATGGCCTGGATGATGTGAAGATCCACGTCGAGAAGTTCTACATGGGAAAAGACCGGCTCGTGGACGTACTGACCGAAATGCGCCGAAAGTTCAGACGCGAACTCCAGATTCCGGATCCAGGAGATTTCAGAACAAAGCACCGGCAGGCGAGACAGCAAAAGAACATCGATCTTCGACGCACACTGTGGTTGATCGCCGAAAGGGGCATTGACCCTGGGACGCTCACGCCGTCGGCGGAGCGATACTACATTTGTTACGACCAACACCATGTGAACGAGAACCCGTTCTACCTGTTCGACGAAGACAAGCCTGCGTGGCTAACGCATACCACTCTTCCACACACCCTCACCGCGGCGATGATCAACATCACGCGGCCGGCGTGGCCGCACGGAAGGCGAGTGGTGATCAGCGATCCCTTTGCGGGAACAGGAACCACCGCACTCGAGGCCTGCAAGGTGTCGCGTGTCGCGCTTCGCTGCTGCGACCTCGAGCCAAGCGCCGGCCTGATGCTCGCCGACAATGCAGTGTTCTTTGGAAGTTCAATCAAGGACCTGCAGATCAATATTCTGGATCTACTCTTCGCAGGCCGCGTCGCGGCACTGGGCGCTGGTCGCGGAATGAGCAGACACGAGAGTGAGATGGCGAAGGCGTATGCAGATGTACAGACGCTTCTTGGAAGCATCAAGCGGCAGAGAGGCTCGGCCGACCGGCTGTCGGTGCATGGAGCCGTGCTGCGAACACTGGAAGGTTGGCAACTGCGAAAGCGGATGCTGTTCTACGTTGGTTTGAGGACGCTTGGCCGTCACCTTGCTGCGTTTGACCGGCGATCGGAAGACTGGGGCGGCGCTTATCGGCTGGAGGCCAAGAAGCTCGCCCGAAGAGTGAAGAAGCTCAGGGACCTCATGCTGCGGACGGAGACAGGAAGGTCTCAAGGTCGCGGAATCATATGGACAACACAAGGACGCTACTCTCAAGGTTGGTCGATCAACTGGAGGCGCTTCAGAGCGAGATTCGGTCGCCGATGGGCATCCGAAGTTGTGAAGCACGAAGACGCTCGGCGTATCCCCCCGGGATGTTGCGATGTGATAGTAACCGACCCACCCTATGGCTTTAACACTGGAGAGGGCCCGAGAGACTTAGCTGCGCTGTACGCGAAGGCGATCGAGTGCTTCGTGAGCGCGCTACGGCCAGATGGCCAGATAGTCATCGCGCTACCCGAGACCTCGTACACGGGAAAGCAGACGCTCCTCTTTGCGCACAAGGAGGTTGTGATACAACAGCTTCTCGAAGCGGCGGGACGCGCCCGGAAGGAGATCGTCAGTCCGTCACCAAACGTGCCAGGACCGAGCCGTGTGTTCCGGGCACCATTCTACTGGGAGTCAGCGCGAGCTCTGCGCCGAACGATCATCCACTTTCGGATCAAGGGTCCCCAGGCTTGACTTGTGTGTGACTCCGCGGTGCGCGGCTGGGTGCGTGTGACCGTGTCCGGGGACTGCTACGTCGGGACGACGACCGTCGCGGAAATGTTGGCAGCCAGGAGCCGTTGGGTACACCGGAATGTTGGCGTCCTGGTTCGCTCGATCTGCTCGCGGCGCGGGGTGGATCCTGCACACTTCGGCGCACTCTCGAACGACCAGTTGATTGGGGTGGATCGGGACACCGTGGTGGAAATGAAAAAGACCGAAGGCTCGATTTGGGAAGGCCGTCTAACCAGTTGGCTCGCACGGGACGATCCTCAGACTCTGCGCGTCTGGATCAGCGCGTCTTTCGAACAGCGAGTGGTCAGGGCGATGCGACGCGATGGACTTGACCGAAGTAGCGCGGAGCGGGTGATTGTGCAGAGGGATACGGAAGAGGCGACCCTGTTTAGCCGCCTGTACGGCGTGGACACGGATTCACTTCACAAGTGTTGCCATATCGCCTTCGACAGTTCCGGGATGTCCGCAAGCACGATCGCCGGCGCGATCGGACGAGTGCTTGCCGAGGAGGCTGATGATGTCGTCCCGTAGGTGAGCCACATCATCCTCGTAAACAGGCTCCGAGGATTGGATCTCCTCGAATCGACTGTCCGAGTCCTGCGAGAATCGAAAGAAGCGTAGCGGTTTGCCGGAACGCGCGAATAGGAGCATCTCCGCAAGGACGCCGTCACTCACTGGTCCGAATGCCCACAGCTCGTCGGCCTTCGTAAGCAGGCTATTGTTTGCGGAAAGCAGTTGCCGTTTGGTAACTAGGCTATAGAAGTCGAAATCGAACGCCATATACGGGTTGGCTGGGCAGCAACCACGGTCAAATACATATCGACTGACCTGGACGCGGAAAGGGAACGTCTTCCTCGACATCGCTGTGTACACGACTGTGAGGGAGGGGGCCTCCAAGATCTCGTGTTGGAAACCCGTATGTCTTAGATTGTCCATGAGGTCATTAAATCATGTCCTCGCAGAAACGGTCAAGGTGGTTCGTGCCGCGAGGTGCGACGTGCTACCGCCAAACCGCGCTAGACGCGCTTGTGATTCCCCCGGGTCCCGGGGCTCCCTCCCAACGCGATCGATGGTGTCAACGAACATGGAGAAGTGGTCCAAGGCGAACAACGAAAAGTTGACCACCCTGCCGGATCGGGTGCTCCGCTGGGGGCACGGAGACGTCGGGCGTACCGCATGCACGTCAATCCACACGCGCAGAACCCCGCCCCTCTTTCCTCCGCTTCTTGACGTCGCCTTCGACGGGCGCCGCGGGTCCTTCATCGATCTCATCGAAATAGGCGGCCTTTGCCGCCCGGTCCTGAGTGCGCCCTTCGTCGATCTCCGCCTTCGACCAACGACGTGCCCACACTACGCGGTTACGTCGTATCCAGTAGTGAGACTGACAAGGTAGGCTCCAGTTTCCGATGGAAGGATCTAGGGACACCGTCTGGCCGTCGTAGACTAGTGTCCAGTCGGTTGGACTGAGTGGGGTGACGACCTCGCGTCCACCCTCGGTGGACACCCGAAACCGGCCATTGATGTACACCTGAAAACCGGCCATTAGGCTGGACGGCCGAGACGTTGACGCCGGCGTGGAGCAGATGCTCCAACGCCGGGATGAGCAACGTCTTG
>Ga0180085_1000563_pt1 | contig 13012 bp, 11 predicted proteins | sample EasRiv730_16_10D_FD_123013 | JGI IMG/M metagenome (GOLD analysis project Ga0180085, IMG submission 123013) | Soil microbial communities from meander-bound floodplain in the East River, Colorado, USA - East River metaG ERMLT730_16_10D | ecosystem: Environmental > Terrestrial > Soil > Floodplain ... | reverse complement strand
GCTCCCGGCACACGCGCATCTGGGACTATGGCGTGCTGTTCGGGGACGAGGGCGAGCTGCCGCTCCCCAACCTGGGCCTCTTGGCCGACGATCTGCGCTGGTACCGCAGCATCGGCGTCGAGGGGCTGTTCGTGCAGCTCGAGGACCCGATCGGCAGCGACCTGTGGGATCTCAAGATCTGGGTCCTGTCGCAGCTGCTCGAAGACCCCGCGCGGGATCTGGGGACGCTCGTGCGCGACTTCACGAGCGGATACTACGGCCGCGCGGCGTCCGACGTGCGCGCCTACCTGCGCGGGCTCGAGCGAGCGGCTCGCCGGCATCCGGCGGTGCTGCGCTACCGCGCTCCGCCGCAGTCCTACGTCTACCTCGACGCGGCGTTCGTGCTGGCGAGCCAGCAGCGGTTCGAGCGGGCCGAGCGGCGCGTGGCCGACGACCCGCTGCGCCTGCGTCGGGTCCGTCACGCACGCGCCGCGCTCGACCGCGCCACGCTGGCCCTGTGGCCCGAGCTGTGGCCCGGACTCGCGGGCGGCGGGCGGGCTGCGGCGCCGCTCGATCGCCAGGCGATCGAGCGGCGCTTCCGCGCGACGTGGCGCGAGCAGGCCGAATTGCGCCTCGGTCCGGCCGCGGTCGAGCCCGTGCTGGCCGAGGTCGACCGCCAGCTCGCGTACTGGGCCGCGCGCTCGAGCCCCGCTCCCGTGTTGACACATCGCCCCCGGATCGCTCAGCCTTGACTCGCATGGACGCGCCGACGACACGAGCGACCTCGCGCCGCGAGCCGCGCGTGGCCCTGATCACCGGGATCACGGGCCAGGACGGGTCGTATCTGGCGGAGCTGCTGCTCGACCGCGGCTACGAGGTTCACGGCGTGATTCGCCGCTCGTCGTCGTTCAACACCGGGCGCATCGACCACCTGTACCGCGACCCGCACGAGCGCGGCGTGCGGTTGCGCCTGATCTACGGCGACCTCGACGACGCCTCGTCGTTGAACCGGATCCTGCGCCTCGTGCGTCCGGACGAGATCTACAACCTCGGAGCGCAGAGCCACGTGCGGGTCTCGTTCGATGTTCCCGAGTACACGGGTGAGGTCACGGGGCTCGGCACGGTGCGGCTGCTCGAGGCGATCCGCGAGGTCGGGCTCGAGACGCGGTTCTACCAGGCCTCGTCGAGCGAGCTGTTCGGTCAGGTCGTCGAATCGCCGCAACGCGAGACGACGCCGTTCCATCCGCGCAGCCCCTACGCCGTGGCCAAGGCCTATGCCTTCTGGATCACGCGGACCTACCGCGAGGCCTACGGGCTGTTCGCCTGCAACGGCATCCTGTTCAACCACGAGTCGCCGCGCCGCGGCGAGACGTTCGTCACGCGCAAGGTGACCCGTGCGGCCGCGCGGATCCGCGTCGGGCTGCAGAGCCAGCTGCACCTGGGCAACCTGGAAGCGCGGCGGGACTGGGGCTTCGCCGGCGACTACGTCGAGGCCATGTGGCGCATGCTGCAGGCCGACGCTCCCGACGACTACGTCGTGGCCACGGGCGAAAGCCACACCGTGCGCGAGCTGCTCGACGCCGCGTTCGCACGCGTCGGGCTCGACTGGCACGATCACGTCCAGATCGACCCGCGGTACTTCCGGCCCGCCGAGGTCGATGCGCTGTGCGGTGACGCGACGAAGATCCGCACGCAGCTCGGCTGGGTCCCGCGCGTGCGCTTCGCCGAGCTCGTGCGCATGATGGTGGACTCGGACCTCGCACTCGCCGAGGCCGAGAAGCGGGCCGGGATCGGACGGCTCGCGGACTGAGCGCGCCCGGGCGGCGCGGGAGCGGCATCCTGAACCGAAGCAGGATCGTGGTCACCGGAGGCGCGGGCTTCCTCGGTCGGGTCGTGGTCGAGCGCCTGCGCGCGCGGGGCGGCGAGCCGCCGATCGTGCCGCGCAGCTGCGACTACGACCTGCGCCGGGCCGACCAGGCTCGGCGGCTCGTCGAGGACGCGCGTCCCGACGTGCTGGTCCATCTCGCCGCGGTCGTCGGCGGGATCGGGGCGAACCGCGAGAACCCGGGCCGCTTCTTCCACGACAACCTGGCGATGGGTCTGCACGTGATCGAAGCCTGCCGGCTGGGCGGAGTGTCCAAGATCGTCTGCGCCGGCACCGTGTGCTCCTATCCGAAGCACACCCCGGTGCCGTTCCGCGAGGAAGATCTGTGGGCCGGCTACCCCGAGGAGACGAACGCGCCGTACGGCGTGGCCAAGAAGGCGCTCTTGGTCGCGCTCCAGGCGTACCACGCGCAATACGGCCTGCGCTCGACGTACCTGATTCCGGCCAACCTGTACGGACCGGGCGACGAGTTCGACCCCCAGCGCTCCCACGTCATCCCGGCGCTGGTGCGCAAGTGCGTGCTGGCGCGCGCGAGCGGCGCGCGGACGGTCGAGGTCTGGGGCACCGGGCGGGCGACGCGGGAGTTCCTCTACGTCGACGACTGCGCCGAGGCGATCGGGCTGGCCGTCGAGCGCGACGTCGCGCCCGAGCCGATCAATCTCGGCACGGGCCAGGAGATCGCGATCGCCGATCTGGTGCGACGGATCGCCGCGATCGTCGGCTTCGAGGGCGAGCTGGTGTTCGACGCGAGCCAGCCCGACGGGCAGCCCCGGCGCTGTCTCGACACCTCGCGTGCGTGCGAGCGCCTGGGCTGGGTCGCGCGGACTCCGCTCGAGGAAGGCCTGGCGCGCACGGTGCGCTGGTTCGAGGGCCGGTCGGCGGGGGAGCGGTGAGCGAGCGCGCCGAAGACCTCGAGCGGATCGCGGCCGCGCTGGCCGAGGCCTGCCGGGTGCTGCGCGGCTTCGAGTCCGGTCGCGTCGAGGCGCGGGAAAAAGACGAAGGCGGCCCCGTGACCGCGGCTGACCTGGCCGTCGACGCCGCGCTGGCGCGGATGCTGCCGCGCGCCGGCGAGGGCTGGCTGTCCGAGGAGACGGCCGACGACCGAGAGCGTGTGGGGCATCGCCGCGTGTGGGTCGTCGATCCGATCGACGGGACACGGGAGTTCGTCGAGGGCACACCCGAATGGTCGGTGTCGGTCGCGCTCGTCGAGGACGGGCAGGCCGTCGCCGGCGGCGTCGCGCTCCCGGCGCGCGCGCTCACGATCATCGGCGCCGCGGGGCTGGGGCTCCGCGCGAACGGCGAGCCGGTTGCGACCCGGCGCGGCGTCCGGCTCGCCGAGGCCGAGATCCTGGCCAGCCGCAGCGAGCTCCGGCGCGGCGCCTGGCAGCGCTACCGCGACGCGCCGTTCGCCGTGCGTCCCCACGGGTCGATTGCCGCCAAGCTCGCGCTCGTCGCCGCCGGGCTCGCCGACGCGACCTGGACCCTCGAGCCGCGCCACGAGTGGGACGTCGCCGCGGGAGTCGCGCTCGTGCTCGCCGGTGGCGGCGAGGTCTGGCTGCCCGCGGCGGGCACGCTCGGCTTCAATCGCCTGCCTCCGCTGCTGCCCGGGATCTTCGCCGCGCCGCCCGATCTGGCACGGGAGATCCGCAGCTGGTTCGCCGGGCTCGACGCGACGTCCGCGGCGCGAGGCTGATCCGGCGATGTGCGGGATCAACGGGATCGTGCGCCTCGACCCGCGCGCACCGGGCGTCGACCTCGCGGAGCTGCTGCGGGTCCGCGAGGCGATGGAGCGCCGCGGCCCCGACGGCGCGGGCCAGTGGCTCGCGCCCGACGGCTCGGTGGGGCTCGCGCATCGGCGCCTCGCGATCATCGACCTCTCGGAGGCCGGCCGGCAGCCGATGCTGCGCGAGGACGGTCGGCTGGCCATCGTGTTCAACGGCGAGATCTACAACTACCGCGAGCTGCGCGGCGAGCTCGCCGACCAGGGCGAGACGTTCCGCACCGGGAGCGACACCGAGGTCCTGCTCGCGCTCTACGCGCGGGAGGGGACGCGGATGCTCCCGCGGCTGCGCGGCATGTTCACCTTCGCGCTGTGGGACGCGCGGGAGCGCACGCTCGTGCTGGCCCGCGACACGTACGGGATCAAGCCGCTGTACTACGCGGTCGAGCGTGGCACGCTGCGCTTCGCCTCGCAGGTCAAGGCGCTCGAGGCCGCGGGCTCGCTGCCCGCCGCGATCGATCCCGCCGCGCTGGTCGGCTTCCTGTCCTGGGGCTCGGTGCCCGAGCCGTTCACCTGGCGTCGCGCCGTGCGCGCGCTGCCGGCCGGGCACTACCTGGTGGCCCGGGACGGGCAGGTCGGGCCGCCGCGAGCGTTTCGCGACCTCGCGGACCCGCCCCCGGGCGCGCGTCTGCCGCTCGGCGAGGCGCTCGAGGACACGGTTCGTGCGCACCTCGTCTCCGACGTGCCGGTCGGGGTGTTCCTGTCCGCCGGCCTCGACTCGAGCCTGCTCGCGGCGCTCGCGCGGCGCATCGCTCCCGAGCCGCCGCAGACGTTCACCCTCGCGTTCGAGGCCTATGCCGGCAGCCCGGCCGACGAGGCCCCACTCGCCGCCGAGGTGGCCCGCGTGCTCGGCACGCGGCACGTCGAGCGTCGCGTGCGGCGGGAGGATTTCCTCGAGCTGTGGCCCCAGGCGCTGCGCGCGATGGACCAGCCGAGCGTCGACGGGTTCAACACGTTCGTGGTCAGCCGCCTGGCGCGCGAGGCCGGATTGAAGGTCGTGCTGTCGGGTCTGGGCGGCGATGAGCTGTTCGGCAGCTACGACTCGTTCCGTGACGTCCCGCGCTGGTCCGCCTGGGCGCGCCGGCTCGGCCACGTCCCCGGTCTCGGCGCTGCCTGGCCCGCGCTGGCGCGCCGCCTGCGGCCGGGCCAGCCCAAGCTGGCCGGTCTGCTCGACACGGCGACGAGCCTGGCCGGCGCGTACTTCCTGCGCCGCGCGCTGTTTCTACCCGACGAGATCGCCCGGATCATCGGCCGCGCGCGGGCCGAGGAGGGCCTCGCGACCTATGACCCGCGGGTCGCCGCGGAGCGATTGCTCGGCGCGCCCCAGGCGGCGAGCGATGCGGCCGCGGAGTGGCGCGCCGTGCATCGGCTCGAGTCGGCGCAGTACATGCGCAACCAGCTGCTGCGCGACAGCGATTGGGCCTCGATGGCCCACTCGCTCGAGCTGCGCGTTCCGCTCGTCGACCCCTGGCTCCTCGGCTCGGTCGCCGCCGCGTCCTACGAGCCCGCGCGGAGCTCGGGCAAGGCCGCCGTCGTGCGCGCGATCGCTCCCGAGCTGCCCGCGGCGCTGTGGACGCGCGCGAAGAGCGGCTTCACGATTCCGGTCGCCGAGTGGATCGACGACGGTTTCTCGCCCGCCGCGGGCGCGGGCGCCGCGTCACGGCGGCTCGCGCTGCGCGTGCTGCGCGAGTTCGGCGTCGAGCCCGACGCCCCGGGCCAACACCCTGTCCACGCCGCTTAGACAGCGCCTCGTCGCCGGCGGGGCGTGGGTGGTGCTGGGGAAGCTGGCCACGGCTTCGTCGACGCTCGTGCTGACCTTCTTGCTCGCCCGGGTGCTCGATCCGACCGAGGTCGGCCTGTACGGGCTCGCGTTCAGCCTGATCACCGTGGCCGCGCTCGCGGGCCAGCTCGGGCTGCACCAGACCGTCGTGCGCCTGGTCGCCGAGTCGATCGGACGCGCGGACCCGGCGCGCGCGCGCGGAGCGGTCGGCCTGGCCTACCGCGGCTGCGCGATCGGCAACGTCGTCGTGTGCGGGCTGCTGCTCGTTCTCGGCGGCTCGGCGCTGACGCGCTTCGTCGGGGCCGGCGCCCTCGCCGGATCGATCGGGCTGCTCGCCGTCTGGACCGTGGTGACGAGCTTCCAGGTCCTGACCTCCGAGACGTTTCGCGGCTTCCAGGACCTGCGCTCGGCGACGCTCTACGGCGGCGTGATCACGTGGGTCGGCGCGACGGCCGCGCTGGCCGTGGCCTGGGGCGTACGCGGCCCGCTCGACCTGACGTTCGTCCTGGGACTGACGGCCACCGCGACCGCCGCGAGTCTCGTCCTCGGTCTCCTGGCGCTCGCGCGCCGGCTCTCGGCGATGCCGGCCGGCGCTCAGCCGCGAGTGCGCGGGGTGGCGGGGATCGCCGCGCCGCTGTGGATCAACGGGCTGACCGGATTCGTGCTCGGTCAGGCGGATCTGTGGATCGTCGGGGCGAGCCTGTCCAAGCCCGAGCTCGGCGTGTACACGATCGTGCAGCGCCTGGTGACGCTCGTCTCGACCTGGCTGATCCTGGTCAACCTCGTCGTCCCGCCGTTCATCGCCGAGCTCTACGCGCGCGGCGAGCGCGCGCGGCTCGAGCGCGTGCTGCGACAGACGGCCAGCCTGGCCGGACTCCCCGCGCTCGCCGTGCTCGGGGTCTACGTCGCCTTCGGCGGGCCGATCCTGGGGCTGATGGGTCACGACTACCGGGCCGGTGCCGCGGCGCTGGCCCTGCTGAGCATCGGCCGGCTCGTGAACGTGGCCACCGGCTCGTGCGGCGTGACGATGAGCATGACCGGGCACCAGACGCTGCTGATGACGATCAACCTGGTTTGCGGCGCGGGGACGGTGGTCGGCTGCTGGCTCGCCGCCCGCGCCTGGGGCCTGGTCGGCGTGGCTGCGGCCTCGTCGGCCGGGATCACGCTGCAAAACGTCGTGCTGTGGCTGGCCACGCGCCGCGCGACCGGCCTGTGGACGCACGTCGGTCTCGTGCGGGCCAGCGAGATCCGTCAGATCCTCGGATTCGGTCGCCCGCGCTGAACCTGCCCGCGCAGCTCTCAGGGGCCCTCGACGCGCGCGCGCAGCGCGGCCTCGACGCGCGCGAGCAGGCCCGCCACGTCGCCCGGGGGATGCTCCGCCGGGTCGATCGGCGCGAGGAACTCGACGCGCACCGGCCCGGGCCGCACGCGCAACGAGCCGGGGGCGAGGATGCGCCAGGAGCCGGTGATCGCGACCGGCACGATCGGGACCCGCGCCTCCAGGGCCAGGTGGAACGGTCCGCGCTTGAACGGCTGCAGGCGGCCATCCCGGCTCCGCGTGCCCTCGGCGAACAGCACGACCGAGCGTCCAGCGCGGATCGTCTCTGCCGCCGCGCGCAGCCCCGCGATCGCCCGCGTGCGGTTCGTGCGGTCGACGAACACGAAGCCGCCGGCGGCCATGGCCCAGCCCAGCACCGGCACCCGGCGCAGCTCCTGCTTGGCCACGAAGCGGGTCTGGGGCGGAAGGATGCGCAGCAGCGCCCACACGTCGACGAACGACTGGTGGTTCGCGATGTACACGCGCGGCGCCGCGCCGCGTGCCCGCTCGAGGCCGGCCCACTCGACCTTGGCCCCCGTGGCGAACAGCATCACGCGCGACCAGACGCGCGCCAAGCGGAGCACGAAGTCGCCCGAGGGCGAGAGCGGGCCGAACAGGATCGCCGGGACACCGGTCGCGATCGTCGCCACGACGAGGACCAGCGCGACCCATATTCCGCGCAGCATCGGGCCCCCACGCGCCGCGAAAGCGGCGAGTATAGCAACGCGCCTGGCGCGCCGCGGACGTGCTTGACCACTGCGCCGGCCGGCTCCTATTCTTTGCGCCGGCCTCCACCGATCGGCGCGGCGAGCCGCGCACGGCGAACGCGAGCGAGACGGACGTGAGTCTGGTCCGGATGTACCTCGAGCAGCTCGGAGGGATGGCCCGTCTCGGCTGGGGCACGGCGCGCCTGGCCCTGCGCCGCCCGTTCGAGCGCCAATTGTGGCTCGACCAGCTGTACGAGCTGGGCTTTCGCTCGCTGACGATCACGAACGTGACGCTGCTGTTCACCGGGATGGTGCTGGCGCTGCAGACCGGCTATTCGCTCGCCGCATACGGCGGCAAGCCGTTCGTCGGCGACATCGTCGCGCTGTCCGTGGTGCGCGAGCTGGGGCCCGTGCTGACGGCGTTGATGGTCGCGGGTCGGGTCGGGGCCGGCATCACGGCCGAGCTCGGCTCGATGGCGGTCACCGAGCAGGTCGACGCGCTCCGCGCGCTGGCCACGAGCCCCGTGAAGAAGCTGGTCGTGCCGCGCGTCGGCGCGCTGGTGCTCGTGCTGCCGCTGTTGACGATCCTGGCCATCGTGGTCGCGCTGTTCGGCTCGCTGCTGATGGCGGTGCTCGAAATCGGCCAGCACCGGGCCTACTTCCTGAACCACGTGATCCTGGCGCTGACCGTCCCGGACCTGGTGAGCGGCGTGGGCAAGACGGTGTTCTTCGCGCTGCTGATCGGGGTCATCGCCTGCTACAACGGGCTCGCGGCCTCGGGCGGCGCCGACGGTGTGGGCCGGGCGACGACCAACACCGTGGTCGTCTCGTCGATCGCCGTGATCATCGCGGATTTCTTCCTGACCAAGCTGTTCATCGTGGTGCTGTGAGCGATCCCGGCCCGTTCATCCGCTACGTCGACGTGCACAAGTCGTTCGGTGCGCTGGCGGTGCTGTGCGGCGTCGATCTCGACGTCCGGCGCGGCGAGACCGTGGTGGTCCTCGGCGGATCGGGCTCGGGCAAATCGGTGCTGCTGCGCCATACGATCGGTCTGATCCACCCGGACCGCGGATCGGTGTGGGTCGACCAAACGGACGTGACCCACCTCGACGAAGACGCCCTGATCGAGACGCGCAAGCGGGTCGGCATGCTGTTCCAGGCCGGCGCGCTGTTCGACTCGATGACCGTGGAGGCCAACGTCGCCTTCGCGCTGCGCGAGCACACCGGTTGGGACGAGGCGCGCATCGGCGAGCGCGTGCGCGAGGTGCTCGGCCTGGTCGAGCTCAGCCCGACGGTGGCTGACGTGATGCCGGCTGCGCTCTCGGGCGGGATGCGCAAGCGCGTGGCGCTGGCCCGCGCGATCGCCCTCGCCCCCGAGGGCATCCTGTACGACGAGCCGACGACCGGACTCGACCCGCTCACCGCGACGGCGATCAACCAGCTGATCCGCAGCCTGCAGCAGCGGCTGGGGGTGACCTCGATCGTGGTCACGCACGATATCCACTCGGCGTTCACGGTGGGCGACCGGATCGCCTTCCTGCGCGAGGGGCGGATCGCCTTCGACGGGTCGGTGGACGAGGCACGCTCGACACGGGAGACCGTGCTGCGCACGTTTCTCCAGGGGGGGGGCTATGGCTGACCGGCGGACGAGCAACCTCGCCGTGGGCTCGATGGTCTCGCTGGCCCTGGTGCTGCTGGCCATCGCCGTGCTCGCGGTGGGCGGCGAGTCGCGCCTGTTCTCGGACAAGACGGCGTACGTGCTGATGTTCCCGACCGCCGAGGGGCTGGTCGTCGGCTCGCCGGCCAAGATGGCCGGCGTCGTGGTCGGGACCGTCACCGACATCCGCCTGTCCGGCGACCCGTCCCATCCGGGGATCCGCGTCGAGGTGGGCATCGACAAGACCTACGCGCCGCGCGTGCGCGAGGACTCCCGCGGTGCGCTGCGCATCCTGCAGCTGCTGTCGGGCGAGAAGTTCGTCGAGATCACGCTCGGCTCGCCCACGAGCGCGCAGCTCCCGGCGGGCGGGACGATCCCGGTGTCGCAGCAGCAGGAGCTCCTGGCTCAGGCCGCGGTCACCGCCGAGAACCTGAGCGAGATCACGGTCTCGCTGCGCAACATCCTGTCCACGCTCGAGCGCGGCGAGGGCCTGATCGGCAAGATGATCCACGATCCGACGTTCGGAGAGGAGGGACTCGAGGCGCTCGGGCGCACGGTCGACAACCTGGACGCGCTGACCACACGCCTGCGCGGAGGTCAGGGGTTCGTCGGGCGGCTGCTGACCGACGAGGCCTTCGCCGCGCGGGTCGACGACCTCGGCGCGGCGATGGGAAACGTGGCGGAGGTCCTGCAGACCGTGCAGCGGGACCGGGGCGCCGTGGGCGCGCTGCTCGCCGAGGGCGGCTCGGGCGAGCAGGCGATCGACAACCTGCGCGAGGCCTCGGCCGGGCTCAAGCGGGTGACCGACCGGCTCGAGTCGCGGGACTCCCTGATCGGGCGGTTGCTCGCGGACCCCGAGTACTCCGAGCGCGTGACGCGCGACCTGGCGCGGATCACCGGGAACGCGGCCGAGATCCTGGAGAAGATCAACCGCGGGCAGGGCACGCTCGGCGCGCTGGTCAACGAGCGGACCGTCCACGACGGTCTCGAGAGCGTGGTCGCGGGGGTGCAGGACAGCAAGTTCGCGCAGTGGCTGCTGCGGCGCTATCGGAAGAAGGGGATCGTCGTCGAGGAGCAGCCGCCGCCGTCGCCGTCTCCGGAGCCCGCCGAGGCCCCCTCGAACCCCTGAACCGCCTGGCGGTGCTGGCGGTTCCGGACCGTAATTCCTATATTTCCCACCCTCTCGCGCGCCGTCCACGGGCGCAATGGAGCCGGTTCGCCCATGGAGCAACTGTCCTCGACCCTCAAGCGCAAGATCGACCGCCGCGAAGCACGGATCGGTGTGATCGGACTGGGCTACGTCGGACTGCCGCTGGCGGTCGAGTTCGCCCAGGCCGGCTTCGAGGTCGTCGGCATCGACGTCGACCCGCGCAAGATCTCGACGTTGCGCGCCGGGCGCTCGCACATCGAGGACGTGCCGGGCGAGGTCGTGGCGCCGCTCGTGCGCACGAAGCGCCTGCGCGTGCAGAGCGACTACCGCGGCTGCGGCAAGCTCGATGCGCTCCTGATCTGCGTGCCGACGCCGCTGCGCAAGACGAAAGACCCCGACATCTCGTACATCCTCGCTGCGCTCGAGGAGCTGGCTCGCGAGGTGCGACGCGGGCAGATCGTGATCCTCGAGTCGACGACCTATCCCGGCACGACCGAGGAAGTGCTGCGCCCACGCCTCGAGGCCGGCGGACTGCGCGCGGGCCGCGACTTCTTCCTCGCCTTCTCGCCCGAGCGCGTCGACCCCGGCAACCAGCAGTTCCAGACCCGCAACACGCCCAAGGTCGTCGGCGGAACGACGCGCGCATGCACGGAAGTGGCCGCGCACCTGTACCGACAGGCGGTGGATCGCGTGGTCACGGTCGGCTCGACGCAGGTCGCCGAGATGGTCAAGCTGCTCGAGAATACGTTCCGCGCGGTCAACATCGGCCTGGTCAACGAGATCGCGCTGATGTGCGAGAAGCTCGGTCTCGACGTGTGGGAGGTCATCGACGGGGCGGCGACGAAGCCGTTCGGCTTCATGCGCTTCTATCCCGGGCCGGGGATCGGCGGCCACTGCATCCCGCTCGATCCGCACTACCTGTCCTGGAAGCTCAAGACGCTGAACTACTCGGCCCGCTTCATCGAGCTGGCCTCCGAGATCAACGGCAACATGCCGCACGTCGTCGTGCGGCGCGCGGGGGAGCTGCTCAACGAGCGGCGCAAGAGCGTCAACGGAGCGAAGGTGCTCGTGCTCGGCGTCTCGTACAAGAAGGACACGAGCGACGTGCGCGAGTCGCCGGCGCTCGACATCCTGCGCCTGCTCGAGGAGCAGGGCGCGCGGGTCGCCTTCCACGACCCGTACAACGCGAGCATTCGCCTGGAAGGCGGGCGCGAGCTGCGCGGCAGCCCGCTCGACGCGCGCACGCTCGCGCGCGCCGACCTCGTGCTGATCGTGACCGATCACGCGAGCGTCGACTACGGACACGTCGTGCGACACGCGCGCGTCGTCCTGGACACGCGCAACGCGACGCGCGCCGTGCGGGCACGGAGGACTCATGTCCACAAGCTCTAGCCCGGGGCCGGCGGACGCGCGGGCGATCCTGGTCACGGGGGCTGCCGGGTTCATCGGCTCGCACGTGGTCGAGCGGCTGCTCGAGCAGGGTCGGCGCGTCGTGGCCCTGGACAACTTCGACTCGTTCTACGATCCGGCGCTCAAGCGCCGCAACGTGGCGCCCGTCGCGGCCGACCCGCGCTACCGCCTCGTCGAGGCGGACATCCGTGACGCGGCGGCGCTCGACCGCCTGATGACCGAGGAGTCGCTCGGTGCGGTGATCCACCTCGCCGCGCGGGCCGGGGTGCGGCCGTCGATCGCCGAGCCCGAGCTGTACGTCTCGGTCAACCTCGCCGGGACGGCGGCGCTGCTCGAGGCGTGCCGGCGTCACGGCGTGCCGACGTTTCTGTTCGGCTCCTCGTCTTCGGTCTACGGCGACAATCGCAAGGTGCCGTTCGCCGAGGACGACCCGGTCGACCATCCGATCTCGCCCTATGCCGCGACGAAGAAGGGCGGCGAGCTGCTGTGTCACGCCTACCATCACCTGTTCGGGATGCGCGTGGCGTGCCTGCGCTTCTTCACGGTCTACGGGCCCCGCCAGCGGCCGGAGATGGCGATCCACAAGTTCGCGCGGCTGCTCGCCGCGGGCGGGGAGGTCGAGCGCTACGGCGCCGCCGAGACCGCGCGCGACTACACCTACGTCTCGGACATCGTGGAGGGGGTCGTGCGGGCCCTCGAGCGGGCCACGGCCTACCACGTCTGGAACCTCGGCGGGTCGCAGACCGTGACGCTCGGCGAGCTGATCGAGCGCATCGCCGCGGGGCTCGGCGTGGCCGCGCGCGTGCGAGCGCTCCCGCGCCAGCCGGGCGACGTCGAGCGCACGTGGGCCGACATCACGCGCGCGCGGCGGGATCTCGACTGGTCGCCCCGTGTCCCGCTCGATCGCGGCCTGGGGCAGTTTCTGGCCTGGTTCCAGGCCCAGGCGCCGGCGCGCGCCGGGAGCGCGCCATGAACGTATGCGTCGTGGGTGCGGGGTACGTCGGGCTCGTCACCGGAGCCTGCTTCGCCGAGTTCGGCAACTCCGTCGTGGCGGTCGACCACGACGAGACGAGGATCGGCGAGCTGCGTCGCGGGCGCATGCCGATCTACGAGCCGGGGCTCGAGGACCTCGTCGACCGGAACGTCAAGGCCGGGCGGCTGCGCTTCGCCACCGACGTGGCCGAGGCGGTGCGCGAGTCGCTGGTCGTGTTCATCGCCGTCGGTACGCCGCCCACCGACGACGATGAACACGACCAGCGACTCGCGCACCGCCTCGGCCACGTCGGTGGCGAAGCGCAGCCGCCCGGCCTTGACGTTCCGGTCGACGAGGTCCTCGAGCCCCGGCT
>Ga0180085_1000561_pt1 | contig 13023 bp, 11 predicted proteins | sample EasRiv730_16_10D_FD_123013 | JGI IMG/M metagenome (GOLD analysis project Ga0180085, IMG submission 123013) | Soil microbial communities from meander-bound floodplain in the East River, Colorado, USA - East River metaG ERMLT730_16_10D | ecosystem: Environmental > Terrestrial > Soil > Floodplain ... | reverse complement strand
TCAGCAGGTCGCGCACCCGGCTGACTTCATTTCTTTTCAAGTGGCCCATTAGCGAAGATAGCTCGGCCGCCATCACCATGCCGGCGGAGATGGCCTCGCCATGCAGCCACGTGCCGTAGCCGGTCGCGGCCTCGATGGCGTGGCCGAAGGTATGGCCGAAGTTGAGCAGCGCGCGCGCGCCCGATTCGCGCTCGTCCTCGGCCACGAGGCGGGCCTTCAGCTCGCAGCTGCGGCGAACCGCGTGAATCAGGGCCGCGCGGTCTTTCTTCAGGATCCTTTCAATGTTGGACTCGAGCCATTCAACGAACGCCGCGTCGAGGGCGAGGCCGTGCTTGATCACCTCGGCGAGACCCGAGCGCAGCTCGCGCTCGGGGAGGGTGCCGAGTGTCGCCACGTCGGAGATCACGGCGAGCGGCTGGTGGAAGGCGCCGATCATGTTCTTGCCGCGGGCATGGTTGATCGCGGTCTTGCCGCCGACGGAGGAATCGACCTGCGCGAGCAGCGTCGTCGGCACCTGGACGAACGGCACGCCGCGCTGATAGGTCGCCGCGGCGAAGCCGGCGAGATCGCCGATCACGCCGCCGCCCAGGGCGACGATCAAGGTGTCGCGCCCGCAGCGTGCTTCGAGCAGGGCGTCGAACACGCGGTTGAGCGTTTCCCAGCTTTTTGACTGCTCGCCGTCCGGAACCACGATCTCGGTGACTCGCGCGGCCCCCAGGGCCTTCCTGACCTCGGCGAGATACAGCGGAGCGACGACGTTGTTGGTGACGATCGCCGCGCTGCCGCCGGCGAGGTAAGGCGCATAAAGGTTCGCCGAGCCGATCAAACCCGAGCCGATATGGATCGGGTACGAGCGGCTGCCCGAATTGGGCAATAAGGCTACGCTGAGGCTTTCCATCGCGCTCCGAGCTGCTCGAGCAGGCCGCGCGCCAGGACCTGGACGCTCTGCCGGCCGGTGTCGACGACGAGGTCGGCGATCGCGCGGTACAGCGGATCGCGCTCGTGGTAGAGCTCGCGCAGCCGCGCGAGCGGGTCGCCGGTCGCGAGCAGTGGCCGGTTGCGGTCTTGGCGCACGCGCTCGTAGAGGTGCTCGGGCGTGGCGCGCAGGTAGACCACGGTGCCGCGCGCCGCGAGCAGGCGCCGGTTCTCCTCGAGCAGCACGACGCCGCCGCCGGTCGCGAGCACGATGCCTTCGAGCCGGGTGAGCTCGGCGATCGCCTGCGCCTCGCGCGCGCGGAAGCCGGCTTCGCCCTCGATCTCGAAGATCACCGGGATCTTCACCCCGCAGCGCGCCTCGATCTCGTGGTCCGAATCGACGAAGCGCAGCTTGAGCCGCCGCGCGAGCGTGCGCCCGACCGTGGTCTTGCCGGCGCCCATCATGCCGACGAGGTAGAGGTTCCCCGCGTGCTGCATCCCGGCATTGTAGAAACAAAAGCGGCCGGGAGGTCCCGGCCGCTGCACGACGAAGAGAAGGAGAAGCGTGCGATCTAGCGAATGGTGAGGCGCTCGTTGACGACGCGCGGGGTGATGAATACCAGCAGCTCGGTCTTGCTCGAGGTGGTGGCGTTGTTCTTGAAAAGCCAGCCGAGGACCGGAATGTCGCCGAAGAAGGGCACCTTGGTGGTGTCGGTGCGGTCGGTCTGCTCGTAGATGCCGCCGATCACCACCGTGCCGCCGTTTTCCACCAGGACCTCGGTCTTGACGTGCTTGGTGTTGATCTGCACGCCGCCGGGGACCTGCTGGCCGGGCTGGTCCTTGTTGACGTCGAGGGTCATGATGACGTTGCCCTCGGGGGTGATCTGCGGCTTGACCTTCAGCGAAAGCACCGCCTTGCGGAACGACAGCGCGGTCGCGCCGGACGAGGTCGCGGTCTGGTACGGGATCTCGGTGCCCTGCTCGATGACCGCCTCGACCTGGTCGGCGGTCAGCACGCGCGGGCTGGCGATGATCTTGCCCTTGCCGTCGGCCTCCAGCGCCGAGATCTCGAGGTTGAGGAAGCGGCTCGCGGCACTGTTGAACAGGATCAGCGAGAACTGCCCGGCGCCGAAGTTGTTGAGGCCGAGCGCCGGCAGATTGACGTTGGTCGTGTCGCCGAAGAAGTTCGGCTCGTCCTTGATCTGGCCGGTCATGAAGCCTTCGCTGGCGACGCCGCCGCCGGCGACGAAGCGCGGGCTGTTCTGGCCCAGGACGCGGTGGCCGCTCGACTGGCGGTCGTTCAGCGCGATGCGCGAGCCGAGGTTCTTGCTGAAGGTGTCGCTGGCTTCCACGATGCGCGCCTCGATCATCACCTGGCGCGAGGCGATGTCGATCTTGGCGATCAGGCGCCGCACGTCTTCCAGGCGGCTCGGCGTGTCCTGCACGAACAGCGTATTGGTGCGCGCGTCCACCACGGCGCTGCCGCGCTTGGAAAGGATGCGCTGCGTCGGATCCGACAGCAGCTTCTGCACGTCGGTCGCCTTCTGGTAGTTCATCTGGAACGTTTCGGTGCGCGTCTGCTCCAGGTCCGAGATCTGGTTCGCCGCCTCGAGGGCGAGCTTCTCGCGCGTGGCGAGCTCGTCGCGCGGCGCGATCCAGATCACGTTGCCGCTGCGCCGGCTGTCGAGGCCGCGCGTCTGCAGGATGATCTCGAGCGCCTGGTCCCACGGCACGTCCTTCAGGCGCAGCGTGATGTTGCCCGATACGGTGTCGCTGGTAATGATGTTTAGGTCGGTGAAGTCGGCGATCACGTTCAGCACCGCGCGCACTTCGACGTTCTGGAAGTTGAGCGACAGGCGCTCGCCGGTGTAGCGGCCCTTCTGCGCCGCCGCGCGCGCCGGGTCGGCGGTCACCGGCTTCACTTCCAGCACGAACTGCGTGTCGGACTGGTAGGCGTTGTGCTCCCATTGGCCCTTCGGCTCGATCACCATGCGCACGTTCTCGCCCTGCTGGAAGGTGCTCACCGTGTTGACCGGCGTGCCGAAGTCGACCACGTCGAGCCGGCGGCGCAGGGCTTCCGGCAGCGAGGTCTTGAGGAAGTCGACGATGATGTTCTGTCCCTGCACCCGGATGTCGATGCCGGTGGTCGTGTCCGAAAGGTCCACGACCACCCGGCCTTCGCCGGCGCGGCCGCGCCGGAAATCGACGTCGCGCACCGTGTGCTTCACGTCCTGGCGCCCTTCGGCGAAGTGCGCCACGCCGGCCGGCGCGGCCGGCGCCAGCGGGGCCTCGGCGAGCGTGATCACGAGCGTGTTGCCCTCGATCGCGGCCTCGTGTCCGACGGCGCGGCGCAGGTTCAGCACCAGGCGCGTGCGGTCGGCGCCCTGCACGATGTTCATGCTGCGCAGCTCGCCCTGGCCGATGTCCTCGCTTGCGCGGCCGAGCGCGTTCACCGTGTTCGGGAAGTCGAAGGCGATGCGCGCCGGCGTCGCGACCGAGAAGTTCGGCGGCACGCTCTTCAGCGGCTCCTTGGTGGTCACCCGCACGACCGTCTTGCCGGCCGCCTGGCTCACCTGGAAGCTGTCGATGCTGTTGCCCTGCGCGGCGCAGACTCCCAGGCCTGCGATCCAGAGAAGCAGCGCGTGGATGATGGTCGTGGCTTTGGTATTCATCGTTTTGCCTCCACCAGTTGCAGCGAGCTAATGCGCTCCACCCAGTCGCCGGTCGAATCCTGCACCAGCTCCTTCAGGCTGATCTGGGCTTCGTCGATCGCGGTGATGACGCCGAAGTTCTGCCCCATGTAGTTGCCTTTCCTTACCCGGTACAGGTTGGGGCCGGCCTTCACCAGCGCGAAGGTCTCCTGGTGCTGGGTGATGGTGCCGAGCATCTGGATCGACTCGAGCGGGAAGGCCTCGAGCGGCTCGGGCGGGCGCTTCTTCTGCTCCTCGATCAGGGCGGTCGAGGCGCTCGCGGCGCGGCCGGCGGCCGCGACCTCGATGCGCTCGGGGCGGAACGGGTCGATCTGCCCCTCGGCGGTGTACGGCACCGGCTCGTAGGGCTTCACCTGCGGCAGCGGCTCGACGCGCCCGCGCAGGTCCTTGGTGAGCTGGTGCAGCTCCTCCTTGAGGTCGCCGTGCTCGTCGCCGCCGCAGCCCGCGGCGAGCGCCACCGCAGCGCACAGCGCGGCGAGAGCGCTTTTCCGGACGCAGCCGGGCGCGCTCATTTCTTGCCCGGCCCTTTCTTCGCCGCCTTGCGCTGCTCGGCGATCTCGTCGTCGTCGAGATAGCGGAAGGTGCGCGCGATCGCATCCATCGTCAGGATGCCGTCCCTGGTGGCGACGATGCTCACGTCCTTCAGCGTGACGATGCGCGAGAGCTGGCCGACGTCGCTCGCGAACGCGCCCATGTCGTGGTAGGTGCCGGTGACGCGCACGTCGATCGGCATCTCGGCGTAGAACTCGCGCCGCATCTCGGAGCCGGCAGGCTTGAACAGCTCGAACTGCAGCCCGCGGCCGAGGCCCGCCTGGTTGATGTCGACGAGCAGCGCGTCCATCTGCGATTTGTTCGGCAATTGCTTCAGCAGCGCGCCGAACTGGGTATCGATCTCGCGCAGCTGCTGGCGGTGCAGGTCGAGGTTGATCGCCTGCTTCTTCTTGTTGACGTACTCCTCCTTGAGCTTGGTCTCCTTGAACTGCCCGGCCTCGAGCTCCTCGATCTGGCCCTGGTTGAAGACGAAGAAGCCGGCGACCGGAACGCCAATCACGATGCCGAGCAGCACCATGATCTTGGGCGCCGCGCCCCAGGTACCCGCGTCCTTCCAGTTGGTACGCTTGAATTCGTCGACGAAGGCGTTGAAGTTGATCGCCATGGCCTACCCCTTCTTCGCCGCGGCCTTGGCGGCGTCCTTGGCGGGCTCGGCGCGCTTCAGATTCACGAACATGTTGAATTCGGAAATGCGTCGCTTGTCGACGTTGACCGCCTTGACCTCGACCAGCACCGGCTGCGCCAGCCACGGCGAGGCCTCGATGTTGCGCATCAGCGTGGAGACGCGCGCATTCGACTGCGCATAGCCGACGATGTGCACCCGCGGGCCGGTCTGCTTCATCGACTTCAGGTACACGCCCTCGGGCATCTGGCGCACCATCTGCTCGAGCAGGTGCACGGTCTGGGCGCGGTCGGCCTGCAGCGTCTCGATGATCTGCTTGCGCGCGAGCAGCGCCTGGATCTGGTTGCGCAGCTCGTTGATGTCGGCGATGTCCTTGTCGAGCTTCTTGATCTCGCTGGCGAGGAACGCGTTGCGGTCGTTCTGCACCTCGATCTGGCGGGCGTAGAACTGGTACATCAGGCCGGCGAGCGCCGCGCCGACCACGAAGGTGCCTGCGGACACGGTCATGAAATGCTGCCGCGAGCGCTTGCGCCGCTCTTCGCGGTGCGGCAGCAGGTTGATGCGCGCGTTCATTGCGGGTCGAACCTCCTCATGGCGAGGCCGCAGGCGACGATCAGCGACGGCGCGTCCGCCATCAGGCGCTTCAGCTGGATCTTCGGCGAGGCCTGCATCAGCGCGAACGGATTGGCGACGCTGGTCGGCACCTGGGTGCGCGTGTGCACCACCTCGTCGAGGCCGGGGATCACCGCCGAGCCGCCGGCGAGCAGGATATGGTCGACGGCGTGGTACTGCGTCGAGGTGAAGAAGAACTGCAGCGCCCGCTGCACCTCCATCGACAGGTTTTCCATGAACGGCTTCATCACTTCGGACTCGAAGTCGTCCGGCAGCCCGCCCGAGCGCTTGGCGTTTTCCGCTTCCTCCGGGGTCATGCCGTAGCGGCTGACGATGTCCTGGGTAAGCTGGTTGCCGCCGAACGCCTGCTCGCGCGTATAGACCGACTGCTCGTTGCGCAGGACCGCCACCTGCATCACGTTCGCGCCGACGTCCACCACCGCGACGTTCTGGTCCCTGCCGCCGCCGGGCAGCGCCTGCACCACGAACGACAGCGCGGTCTGCTGGGCGAAAGACTCGACGTCCATCACCAGCGCCTTGAGGCCGGCCGAATCGGCCACGGCGACGCGGTCCTCGACCTTCTCCTTGCGCGTCGCGGCGATCAGGACTTCCTGCTCCTCGGGGTTGGTCGGCGACGGGCCGAGGATCTGGAAGTCCAGGTTCACTTCTTCCAGCGCGAACGGGATGTACTGGTTCGCCTCGCTCTCCACCTGCACTTCGAGCTCTTCCTCGCGCAGCGCGGCCGGGACGATGATCTTCTTGCTGATGACGGCGCCGCTCGGCACCGCCATCGCGACGTGCTTGGTGCGCGTGCCCATGCGGTTGTGGGCGCGCTTCACCGACTCGGTCACCGCCTCGAGGTTGTTGATGTTGCCGTCGACGACGCAGTCGCGCGGCAGGGGCTCGATGGCGTAGCGCTCCACGCGGTAGGCGCCCTTCCCGGCATCAACGAGCTCGAGCATCTTCACCGATGAAGAGCTGATGTCCAGCCCGAAGAGCGGTGGCGCCTTCGCTGTGAACAGGTCGAATTTCATTTTGGTGTTCCCCGGTATTTCCCTTTTCGCGTCGGCTCTTAGGCGCGATTCGCAGAAACTGCGTTAAATGCTAGCAACAAGCCCCCCGGCTGTCTACTTAATTCTCCACACGGGTAAGGGGTATCATGCCGCCGTTCCGGCACCCCTTGCAACAACGCCCGCTCCTACGGCTCTAAGCCCCAAGAAGATGTGGATCCGGTTTGTCGCTTTCCCGCTGGCCGTGCTGGCAGGCTTGGCCGTGGCCGGCGTGCTCGCCGTCGGCCTGGTGGTGGTGCTCGCCTACCCCCAGCTGCCCTCGCTCGAGGCGCTGACCGCCTATCAGCCCAAGATTCCGCTTCGCATCTACACCGCCGAGGGGGTGCTGATCGGCGAGTTCGGCGAGGAGCGCCGTTCTTTCATCTCGATCGCCGAGGTGCCCCAGCAGCTCAAGAACGCCGTGATCGCCGCCGAGGACGAGCGCTTCTACGAGCACCCGGGGATCGACTACGTCGGCGTGCTGCGCGCCGCCTGGGCGAACCTGATTGCCGGCGGCAGGCGCCAGGGCGCGAGCACCATCACGATGCAGGTGGCGCGCAACTTCTTCCTGTCCTCCGAAAAGACGCTGACGCGCAAGCTCTACGAGGCGCTGCTCGCGTTCAAGATCGAGCACAGCCTGTCGAAGGAGCAGATCCTGGAGCTGTACGTTAACCAGATCTACCTCGGCCAGCGTGCCTACGGCTTCGCGGCGGCCTCGCAGGCCTACTACGGCAAGGCGCTCGGCCAGCTCTCGCTCGCCGAGCTCTCGATGCTCGCCGGGCTGCCGAAGGCGCCGTCGCTCAACCCGGTTTCCAATCCGCAGCGCGCCAAGCAACGCCAGCAGTACGTGCTGCGCCGCATGACCGAGCTCGGCTACATCGATGCCACGCAATATGAAGACGCGCTGAAGGCCCCGCTGCGCACGCGGCGGGAAGTCACCGAATACACGGTGCATGCCGAATACGCAGCCGAGATGGTGCGCCAGGCGCTCGCCGAGCATTACCCCGAGGACGTCTATACCCGGGGTTTCCGCGTCTACACCACCCTCCGCAAGGCCGATCAGGAAGCCGCCTACGTCGCGCTGCGCGCCGGGGTCCTCGAGTACGACCGGCGCGCGGGCTACCGCGGCCCCGAAGGCTATGTCGAGCTGCCCGCAAATCCCGACGACGACGACCTGGAAGATGCGCTTGCCGACCATCCGGACAACGACGATCTCCTCGCCGCCGTCGTGCTCGCCTACGACGGAAAGCAGGTGCAGGCCGGGCTGCGCAGCGGCGAGCGCATCGCGATCCAGGGCCAGGGGCTGCAGTTCGCCGCGCGCGCGCTCGATGCGAAGGCCGCGCCGCAGCGGCGCATCCGCAAGGGCGCGATCATCCGGGTGCAGCGCGAGGGCAAGAGCTGGCAGGTCGTGCAGCTGCCGGATGTCGAGGCAGCCTTCATCGCCCTCGACCCGCAGGACGGCGCCATCCGCGCGCTCGTCGGCGGCTTCGACTTCGGGCGCAGCAAGTTCAACCACGTCACGCAGGCGTGGCGCCAGCCGGGGTCGTCGTTCAAGCCCTTCATCTACTCCGCGGCGCTCGAGAAGGGCTTCACCGCCGCCACCGTCATCCCCGACGAGCCGGTGGTGCTCGAGGCCGAGCAGACCGGCAGCCAGCGCTGGGAGCCGAAGAACTATGACGGCAAGTTCGAGGGCCCGATGCGCCTGCGCACGGCGCTCGCGAAATCCAAGAACATGGTCTCGATCCGCATCCTCGACGCCATCGGGCCGAAGTACGCGCAGGAGTATGTGACGAGATTCGGCTTCGAGCCGGAGCGGCACCCGCCTTACCTGACGATGGCGCTCGGCGCGGGCTCGGTGACCACCTGGCAGATGGCGCGCGCTTATTCGGTGTTCGCGAACGGCGGCTTCCTGATCCAGCCCTACTTCATCCACAAGATCGTGGACGACCGCGGCAATGCGCTAGCGCTTGCCGAGCCGCGGCGCGCCGGCGACGAGGGGTTGCGCGTGCTCGACCCGCGCAACGCTTTCATCATGGACAGCATGATGCAGGACGTCATCCGATCGGGTACCGCGGCGCGCGCCGCGCGCCTGGGCCGCGCCGACCTCGCGGGCAAGACCGGCACCACCAACGAGTTCGTCGACGCCTGGTTCGCCGGCTATCAGCCCGCGCTTGTCGCCATATCCTGGGTGGGCTTCGACCAGCCCAAGACGCTCGGCAAGAACCAGACCGGCGGCGTGGTCGCGCTGCCGATCTGGCTCGGCTACATGGATAGGGTGCTCGGCGACTACCCCGAGATGTCGCGCACCGTGCCGGAGGGCGTCGTCGCCGTGCCGACCGTGCCGTATCCGGCGCTTGCGGGCGAGACGAAGACGATCCCCGAATTCTTCTACCGCGAGGCGGTGCCGCCGCCGGACGTGCTGCAGCCGCCGCCCGTGCCGGTCCAGCCGCCGCCGACGCTACCCGACCAGTCGAACCCCCCGACCTAGCTGGCCGGAAACGAGCTCCGAAAGAGCGCCGAAGAGCTCGGCGCCGGTACGGGTGTCGCGCCAGGCGGTGCCGTCCCAGCGGAAATGAAATCCGCCGGTGCGCGCCGCCACCCAGATCTCGCGCGCGGCGCCGTGCCGGTTGACGATGATCTTCGAGGCATCGTCGAACTCGATCTCCAACACGCCGCCCCCCTTCAGCTCGAAATCCAGATCAAGGCTTTCGAGCGCTCGCTCGATGGCTTCAAGCGCGGCATCCGCCGCCGCTTCGAATTCACTCTCGTCCATGGGGTAACATGCGGATTTTATGCGCTTCCTTATCCTTGTCGCGATCCTGGCGCTCGCCGCCACCGGCTGCGGCAAGAAGGGGCCGCTATACCTGAGAGAGAGCCCGCCTCCCGGCGTCAAGCCCGCCAAGCCCAAGCCTTACGAGCCGGTTCCCTACCCGCCCGAGCTGACCGAAGAAGAAAAGTAGGCCGCGCCTTGCCTTTTACCTACCGCAACGGCGCGCTCTGCGCCGACGACGTCGCGCTGGACGAGCTCGCGCGCCGCTTTGGCACGCCATGCTACGTGTATTCGCAGGCCTCGATCGAAGCGGCCTATGGCGAGTTTTCAAAAGCAGTCGAAGGCAGAGATGCGCGCATCTGCTACTCCGTCAAGGCGAACTCCAACCTCGCCATCCTTGCGCTGCTCGCTCGCCTGGGCGCCGGCTTCGACATCGTCTCGGGAGGCGAGCTCGCGCGCGTCATCGCCGCTGGCGGCGACCCGTGCAAAACGCTTTTTTCCGGCGTCGGCAAGAGCGAAGCGGAGCTGCGCTTCGCGCTCGAGAAAAACATCGGCTGCATCAACGTCGAGTCGGAATCCGAGCTCAGCCGCGTGAACGCGGTCGCCGGCCAGATCGGGAGACGGGCGCCGATCGCCTTGCGCGTCAACCCCGACATCGATGCCAAGACGCATCCCTACATTTCCACCGGGCTGCGCGACACCAAGTTCGGCGTCGCCCATGCCGACGCCGAGCGCCTCTACCGAAAAGCCAGTGCAATGAAGAGCGTGGAGGTCATCGGTATTGGCTGCCACATCGGCTCGATGCTGCAGGAAGCCGCGCCGTTCGTCGCCGCCGCCGAGCGGCTGATTTCGCTGGTCGAGCGCCTCGAAAGCGCCGGCATCCGGCTGAAGCACATCGACTTCGGCGGCGGCATCGGGATCCGCTACCGGGACGAGGCCCCGCAGCCGCCCGGCGTGTTCGTCGCAGGGGTACTTGCCGCGCTCGGCAAGCGCCGGCATGCCGTCATCTTCGACCCGGGCCGCTCCATCGTCGGCAACGCGGGCCTGCTATTGACCCGGGTGGAATACGTGAAGCCGCGCTTCCTGGTCGTCGACGCCGGCATGAACGACCTCATCCGCCCGGCGCTGTACGGCGCCTGGCACGAGGTGCGCACGGTGAAGGAATCCCCGGGGCCGGCCGCTGTCTATGACATCGTCGGGCCGGTTTGCGAGAGCGCGGATTTCCTCGCCAAGGACCGCGAGCTGGCCGCCGGCGAGGGGGACTTTCTGGCGATCATGTCCTGCGGCGCCTATGCCATGGCCATGAGCTCGAACTACAACAGCCGGCCACGCGCCGCGGAGGTCTTGGTGACGAAGGGGAGTGCCCGTTTGGTGCGCCGCCGCGAATCGGTCGAGGACCTGTTTGCCCTCGAGCGTATTCAGGGCTGACAATCGCCCGTTTCCATGACCACCGCCACCCGCCGCCTCGCCCTTTTCGGCCTCCTGATCCTCGTAGGGGGCGCCGTGGTGGGTGCCTATTTTTTTGCCGGCGACGGGCGGGCGAAGGAATCGCGCAAGGCCGGTGCGAGCAAGGCCGGCGCCGCGCGCGCGGTGCTGATCGGCACCGTCACGGCGCAGCCGCGCACCCTGGAGATCTATGAGGAGGTGGTCGGGTCGCTGGAAAACGTCATGGATCCCAAGATCTCGGCCGAGGTCGCCGGGCGGGTGACGCGCGTCCTCGGCTTTACCGGAAAGAAGGTCAAGAGCGGCGAGCTGCTGGCCGAGATCGATTCGCAGGATTTCGAGATCCAGTCGCGCGGCGATACCGCCGAGATCAAGCGCCTGCAGGCCCTGCTCGCGAACCAGGAACGCGTCGTCGAGCGCCAGCAGAAGCTCGTCGGCCAGGGCTTCATCTCGCAGAACGCGCTCGACGAGGCGCTCGCGCAGCGCGCCGTGCTGCGCGAGCAGCTCAGCGCCGCGCGCACGCGCGCCGAGTCGACCGGGCGCAGCCTGGGCAAGACCAAGGTGGTGGCGCCGATCGACGGCGAAATCGAGACCCAGGTGGTCGCCGCGGGCGACTACGTGAAGGTCGGCGACCCGTTGTTCGCGCTGGTGGGCACGCAGCGCATGCGCGCGCACCTGCTGTTCCCGGAGAGCGCGACGAACCGGATCCGGCCGGGGCTCACGGTGCGCCTGGAGTCGCCGGCGGCGCCCGGGCGGCCGATCGAAAGCGCGATCGACGAGATCAAGCCGACGGTCAGCGCCGGCAACCGCGCGCTCGACGCCATCGTGCGCTTCGAGACCGACGACGGCGCCTTCCGCGGCGGCGGCAGCGTCAACGCGCGCGTCGTGCTCGAAATGAAGACAGACGCCCTCATGGTCCCCGAGCAGAGCGTGGTGCTGCGCCCGGCGGGCAAGATGGTCTACATCGTGGCGAACGGCCGGGTCGCGCAGCGCCCGGTCGAGACCGGCCTCAAGCAGGACGGCCTGCAGGAGATCGTGAAGGGCCTTTCGCCCGGCGAGGTGATCGCCACCGACGGTGCCGGGTTCCTGAGCGACGGCGCGGCGGTGACGCTCGCGCAGCCGCGCGCGGCGGCGGCCGAGGCGAAAAGCGCGTCGAAGAAAGGCAAAGCGCAATGAGCCTGCCCGAGCTCTCGATCCGGCGGCATGTGTTCGCCTTCATGCTGAACGCGGTGCTGATCCTGTTCGGCGTCATCGCCTACGACAGGATCGGCGTCGACAAGCTGCCCTACATCGAGTTCCCGGTGGTCTCGGTCACCACGACGCAGCGCGGCGCCAACCCCGAGGTGATCGACGCCTCGATCACCAACCTGGTCGAGACGGCGGTCAACAGCGTGCCGGGTATCGAGCACATCCAGTCGACCTCCTCGCCGGGCACCTCCACGGTGTCGATCACCTTCGATCTCGCCAAGCCGATCGACGTCGCGTTCCAGGAAGTGCAGGCGAAGGTGAACCAGGTGCTGCGAAGGCTGCCCGACGACGCCGACCCGCCGGTGGTGGCCAAGGTCGAGACCAACAGCTCGCCCATCTTCTGGATGGCGCTGCAGGGCGACCGCACGCAGCAGCAGCTCAACCAGTACGCGATGAACGTGATCAAGAAGCGCCTGGAGACCGTCGACGGCGTGGGCGAGGTGCGTATCGGCGGGCGGCGCGACCGCACGATCCGCGTCAACCTCCTGCCCGCGCGCATGGCCGCGTTCGGCATCGCCGCGCAGGACATCACCGACGGCTTCCGCAAGGAGCATATTCAATTCTCGGGCGGCTTTCTCACCGGGCGCTCGACCGAGCACCTGGTGAAGATCGACCTCGAGTTCCACAGGATCGACGACCTCGCGGCGATGATCATCGGCTACAAGGACGGGGCGCCGGTGCGGCTGCGCGACATCGCCGAACTCGAGGACGGCCTCAACGACTTCCGCCAGATGGCGCGCGCCAACGGCAAGCCGACGGTGGGCATCGGCATCACCAAGATCCCGAATACCAATACCGTCGCGATCATCGAGGCCGTGGAGAAGCGCGTGGCCGAGGAGATCCGGCCGCAGCTGCCGCCGGGGCTCGATCTGGTGCCGGTGCAGAACGATGCGCTGTTCATCGGCGAGATGGTGGAGGCGCTGAAGAGCCACCTGGTCGAGGGAACGCTGCTCGCCGCGCTGGTCGTATGGCTGTTCCTGAAGAGCTTCCGCTCGACCGTGATCATCGCCACGTCGATCCCGGTATCGCTCTTCGGCGCCATCGCGGTCATGTACTTCTTCGGCTACACGTTTACTTCGGTCACCCTGTTCGCGCGGCGGC
>Ga0180085_1000560_pt1 | contig 13035 bp, 6 predicted proteins | sample EasRiv730_16_10D_FD_123013 | JGI IMG/M metagenome (GOLD analysis project Ga0180085, IMG submission 123013) | Soil microbial communities from meander-bound floodplain in the East River, Colorado, USA - East River metaG ERMLT730_16_10D | ecosystem: Environmental > Terrestrial > Soil > Floodplain ... | reverse complement strand
TGAGCGCCTGCTGTACGGCCGATGGATCGCGCGCCATTAGCCAGGTGATGATGCCGGACAGCATCAGGCCCACTGTCAGCAGCGTCGCCCCGAACGGGTTGGGCGTGCCCCGCGCTGGCCGCAGGGCCGTGGCCAAGTCGCGATGCAGCCGGCTCCAGCCCGAGAAGCTCTGCTGCGGGCCCGCGGAAACGAGGAGCACGTTTTTCATGACCGGCTGCAATTCGACCGTGAGCTGCACGCCAAGCCCCTGCGAGACGATGCTGTTGCCCATCCAGCGGACCTGCGGATCCGCTTTGGCCAGAACCTCCTCCAGTACCGGCAGGAGCTGCTCGCTGGTGACGTTGTAGATCACCAGCCGCGGGCGCGTCATCAGGGCCACGCACAGCACGACGAGGGCATAGAGAGCGAGCATGAGGGCCCAGACGACCCAGCCGCCAAAGTCCACGGCGGCCGCCTCGATCAGGAACAGCTCCATGGGCCCGGCGACCACGAGCCCGGCCATCGCCAGACCCAAAGCGATCAGATCGCGGGCCCCGGTCGTCACCAGGGGGCGGGTCGAGAGGTTGATCGCCCCCAGCACCAGCAGGTACATCGCCAGCGGACCGAAGGCAATGCAGGCGTGAAGGGGGTCGAAGCTTAGCATCCACTGAATTCTAAGTCCTTGCCACCACTGCGGTAAGGTCGCTTCCGGTTCGCTCTAGGTCACTTCGCGGCAGACGGCTTACAATCTGGCGGTCACCGTATTAGGCACACTCCGTGTGCCGTTGACAGTGACGACCCCGGACGACGGCACACGGAGTGTGCCTGCTACTTTGTAGGAACGGATTGCCGCCATGTCCAAAAGCAAACGCGTCAAGTTTGAAGTCGATCTGCCCGACGGCGCCATTACCGACCACGACGATCCGCCTCGGCGGTCGTCGCGCCTCGGATGGTTTGCTTCGCGGATGTTCGTGATGCTCGTCCTGTTGAGCGTGCTCGTGCTCTTCGCTCCGACGATCATTTCGGCAAGCGGCCTGTGGAAATCGCTCCTCACCGCCGCCGCGCCGGACTTGGCAGACAAGATCCAGATTGGCTCGCTCTCGCTGGCTTGGTGGTCGCCGGTCTCGGTCTCGAACCTCACCGTTCGCGACGAGCAGGGGACCTTAGCCGAGGCACCGCTCGTCCGCAGCCACAGGACGCTGTGGCAACTGGCGACGGGCTATCCCGACCTCGGCACGTTCGAGATCACCGAGCCACGGGCCAATGTGGTGCTGCGCCAGGACGGCAGCAACATCGAGGACTTTCTCGCCAAACTGCCCCAGGACGAGAGCGACGGCAAGGGCTCGCCCCCCATGAAGATCGGCCTAGTGCTGACGCGCGGCACGATCGGCCTGGATGACGCAGTGGCCGGCCGGCAGTGGTCGCTCGAAAACGTCAATCTCGATCTCACCTGGCCCACGGCCATCGACCAGCCGAAGAGCGGCAAGCTGACCGCGACGGTTCATAGTAGTCCTCACGCTCCGCGTGAGGAAACCGTCTCGCGGAGCGAGACGACTACTATGGGCGACCTCTCCGCCGAATTCTCCTGGCAACCCGGCGCGGGCGACGCATTGACCATGGGCGCCGGCCAGGCCGAAATCAAACTCGGCGCGTTGCCGACGGAATTGCTCGAAGGGGCCCTCCGCCGCTTCGTCATCGACATCCGCCCGCAAGGAGCCGTGACGCTCGACGCCGGGTACGTCTGGACCGAAGACGGCAAGTCGCAGCACCTGGTCCTGCGGCAACTGGCAGCGCCGCAGATTGTCATCGCTTCTCCCGCGCTGCTCGGTGGCGACACGCTGGCTGCAAACATCTCGACCGGCCGGGCCGACGTGCTGATCGCGGGGGACAAACTGGATATCAAACAATTGCAACTGGTCTCGAATCTTGCGCAAGTGTCGGGGAAGGGCTCCGCTTCGCTCGCCGCGCCGACAGACGCCAGCGATGTCGAAATCACCGGCCAGATCGATCTGGCTCAACTTGTGCGGCAGCTGCCGGGTACGCTGCGGATGAAACAGGACACACAGCTCACCAGCGGCGTCGTCCAAGTGACGCTCGTCAATCGGCTTGAGGCAACGGGCCGACGCTGGCAAGGCTCGCTCAAGACCGACCGGCTCCAAGCGACCGCCGCCGGCCGCCCCATTCAATTCGACGAGCCGCTCGCCATCGATTTCGCGGTACGGCTGACCGAGCAGGGCCCGATCATCGATCAACTCGAAGGCAAGGCGAGCTTTCTGAATCTCAATGGCCAAGGCTCGCTCGCAGGTGGCTCGGTCACGGCCAACGCCGACCTGGATCGGCTGGTCGCGGAACTCGGGCAGCTCATTGACTGGCGCGACATTCAGCTCGCTGGCCGCCTCGGTGCGAAAATCGAGTGGAATCAAGGGCAGAACGACGCCTGGACGGCGAAGGCCGATGCCCGCGTGCAGAACTTCGTCGCCGCCGCGGCGGGCATGGCGCCGTGGCGCGAGAATGATCTCGTCATCGGTGCCGATGTCGCGGGTGTTCTGGGAGCTCTGGGGCTCGAACAACTCGATCGGGGCACGCTGTCGGTCGTCTCCGCGGGCGACCGCCTCGATGCCAACCTCACCGAGCCGGTGAAGGGCCCCTCGGCGTCCGCGTCTTGGCCCGTCGGCTTTACGATCAAGGGGGACCTCGCCACCTGGATGCCGCGGCTTCAGCCGGTCGTGGCACTTGCCGGCTGGGAATTCGCCGGCCAGATCGATGCCAAGGGGGCCGGCCGCTTTTCGCCGGCTGTGTGCCAGCTCGGCCCGACCACCGTGCAGGTCGAGCAGCTCGAAATCGCCGGCCCGGGCCTCTGGATTCGCGAGCCAATCGCGAAGCTCGGCACCTCGGGCACGTTGGATTTGTCGAAGATGACCCTCACGCTGCCGACGACGACGCTCGAAAGCACATCGATTGCCCTGCGGGCCGATGAGATTCACCTCGTCGCCAGCGAGGCCCCGACGATCACCGGCCTCGTCGATTTCCGCGGCGATCCGGCCAAGCTTTCGGACTGGATCGGCGCGAAGGGGCAGCCGCGGGCGTGGCAAATCGGCGGCGAAATGACCGGCCGCGTCGAGATTGCCGATCGGGGCAAGGCCCATGAAGCGACCGTGACTGCCGACATCGACAAGTTCGTCTTCCTGACGCCCACGCAGCCAACGCCCCAGCAGCCGGGACGGCCGGCGCTGGCGGCATCCGTCGGCGCGTCGCCGTGGCAAACGACCTGGGCCGAATCGAAAGTCACACTCAGCGGCCAGGCAGCGTATGACCCAGCCGCCGGCAAGATTACGATCGCCCGCTCCGGCGTGCAGACCGATTGGGCTGCGCTCGCCGCGACTGGCACGATCAGCGAGCTGGCGACCCAATGCATGACGGACTTGTCGGGTGAAATCGCCTATGACCTGGCCCTCGTCGAGCGGAAGATCAAAACCGAGCTCTTCCCGCGCGGGCCGAAGGACGATCCGAAAGTCACGCGGAGCATCGACACGCTGTCGCTGCAAGGGCAGGAACAGCGGCCGTTCGTCCTGCGCGGGCCGCTTCTTTCCCAATTGCCCGCGTCGGCCGATCCAAGCGCACGGCAGGGCCTCGTGCCGGTCGATCTCGTCGGCGAAGCCAGTCTCGGCTGGCAGGGAGCGCAGTACGTCGGCCTAGTCGCTGGCCCGGCCGATTTCAAGGCCCAGCTCAAGCAAGGGATCGTCAACATCGGCCCGCTCGACATTCCGGTGAGCGACGGCCGGCTGACGACGGCTCCTCGGATTCTGCTCAACGAGCCGGTGCCGCAACTCGTCGTCGATCGGGGACCGCTAATCCAGAACGTGCGGATCACGCCCGAAATGTGCAACCAGTGGCTGAAGTACGTCGCGCCGCTGCTGGCCGACGCAACCGAAGCGGAAGGCAAGTTCTCGCTGAACCTGGAAGGGGCGAGCATCCCCCTGTTCACACCGCTGGCCAGCACGGTCCAAGGCGGCCTGGCCATTCACGGCGCTCAGGTCGGCCCCGGCCCCTTGGCCAAGCAATACCTGGCGATGGCCCGACAGGTGAAAACGCTGATCGACCCGACCGCCGCTCAGGGAGACAACTACGGCCGCTGGCTGCTCCTGCCCGAGCACAACGTGAACTTCGCGGTGCAGGACGGCATCGTCTCGCACGACGGCCTGACGATGACCGCCCAGAACTTCGTGATGACGACCAAGGGGCACGTGCGGATCGAGGACCAGGCGATCGACCTCGACGCGAACATCCCGATTCAAGACGCCTGGTTCAAGAAGAAGGAACAGCAGGCTCTGCTCGGGGGCCTTCGCGGCAAGGCGATCCCGGTCAAAATCACCGGCCACCTCTCGCAGCCGAAACTCGATGCGAAGGCCTACCAAGACTTCGGCAAGCAATTCGCCAGCGCCGCGGTCCAGGGCTTCCTTGACAAGAACCAGCAAAAGGTGCAGGGACTGATCGACAAGGAGGCGGGCAAACTGCTGGAAGGCTTCTTCGGACCTAAGCCAAAGCCAGCCACTGCGCCAACCACGCCTGCCCCGGCCCCAATGCCGTGAGGCCTTCAGAAATCGAGGCCGCACAGGACCCCCGGCACCCCCTCTGTTGGATCTTGCGAACTGGGGCATCGCTGCGTGGTATGCATGCATAAATGCAAAATCATTCCACGCGCCAAATAAATCCGTAAGTCATTGTGAATTAATAACTTGCGACGATTTTTCAGCGTATTTCGTTATGCAACTTATGCAAGTTATGCAGGGTTTGGCTTTCCCCATGCGGTTCGATCCACTGAGCCTGAACAGTCCACGAACGGGGCAGTCTCCAGCTGGAAAACGATCCTGCGATGGAATTCAACCAAATTGTCAATGAGCCGCGAGTCCTCGCCCGCAATTCCTATAGATGCGCCGCGGTGTGCATTTATTTCCTCCCTGGCTGCCGCACGCAACGATTTTCGTCCACAGTCCGGTTTCCATGCTCTGGGTGCCTGTGGGCGACCCTAGCCGACCACAGCGAAGGCACCCCGCGAAGTATCGGCTTGCGACTCTAACGATTGTAACGCTTGCATTACGATGCTGCACTCCCTTGACGGTGTCCAGGAGTTTTGTCCGATGGAAAGCGAGGGCATGTTTCAGGAATAACGGCGGGCGCCACCTACCACAGGCGCCCGGGCAGGGGCGAAAAGGAGTTCCCCGATGACCAAGGACCTGGTCGGTCTCGCAATTCTAGCGCTCTCTCTGGCTCTCCCGATGACTGGTTTCGCCGAGGACATCGAGTTCCTGTCGGGGCTCGACGAACAGTCCAGCTCCTGTGACTTCGACGATGGCGACTGCTGCCGCCACGGCGGATTCTGGTTTGCCGGCGCCGAAGCGACGATGCTGCAAGCGGTCGTCCGCACCGGCGGCCAGATTACAGCGTCGTTTTCCGATACGACCGCCCCGGGCGTATCCACCGCCGCCTTTCTGGACGGCGACGGCCTGGATGAGTTCGCCTTTGGTCCGCGGGTGTGGGTCGGCCGGCAGCTCAACGAGAAATGGGCCTTCGTGGGCCGTTACTGGGACCTTTCCGCGAACTCGCTGCACAGGCCCGACGAGAACCCAAACATTCCCAACACAGGCACCAACTTCGCCACCTTCGAGCAGGGCGACACCGCCCATCTCTATACGGCCGATCTGGAGTTCATCCGCACCTTCGAGCCCGGGGCCTGGAAGATCGATGCCATGGGCGGCGTGCGGGCCGCCCACGTGGACGCACGTTCCGACTTTCTCGGCTTTGGCGTCTTCACAACGGGCAACTTCATCAACCTGACGTTGCAGAACGGCTTTGAGTTTGATGGAGTGGGGGGAACCGGTGGATTGTTAGGCCGGCGGCAAATCGGCGATACACCATTTTCGCTGGTCCTGGGCGGGCGCTTTAGCTACTTGGGCGGCTTTACCGACGCATTCGGCCGGGCGTCCGGCACCGTCGCGGATTCGCCCAGCGCGCCGCTTGTTGGGGCCGCCACCGTCACGCGGAACGGCGCCTCCGCCCATGCGAGCATCGGCGAGTTGCAGGCCGGTTTGCAGGCCGACTATCCGCTGGCTTTCGTGCCGGCGAGCGCCTTCATCCGCACGACATTTGAGTACCAGAACTGGGCCATCCATGGCCACCCCACCGGGGGCGCGGGTTTTGGCGGCACGATCGGCGAGCTGACCACCAACTCCTTTTCCAGAGCCGGCATGGCCCCTCCCCCCGGCGGCGGCCTCGACGGCAAGGCCGACGCCCACCTCCTCGGCGTCTCCATCGCCGTCGGCATCAACTGGTAAGAATTCGCGCTTCGTGCCACGGTCAGGCTCGATTTAGGTGCCACTGCTGGCTTGCCCAGCAGTGCCGATTGGCGAGTGCGCCGCCTGCGGCCTGAAAGGCCGACCTAACTCAGCCCAGGGCCAGCGGCGTAGCCGCGTCGCCCTGGGTTATCGATACCCCCGAGCGATCCAAAGCCCTGCAAGGGCGAAAGAAATCTGTCCGCCCAAGTTGAAAGGCGGCCCTCGCCCGGTCGTGTCCGGCAGCCATCAATTCCATCGCCGGCAAGGGTCTTCCCACCCTCCAAGGGTTTGGCGAACGCTCCCCACGCCCGAAACCTTTCTCGGTTGCAGCTCGTCTAATTGACAATCGTCCCAGGATACCTGGCCTATGAAGACGTTTTCCGTCGCGATTGCAGTCGCCGCCTTGGCCTGGGGTTGCTTCACAGGCTGTCAACAAACGCAACAGCCGCCATCTCAGGGACAATCGCCACAGGCCAAGGTCATCCAGGAAACGGTCGTCGAAGTCCGCTATCGAATTCCCAATCAGGAAGCTCTCAAGGGCGAATCGTCCGCGGCCCGCTGGGGGCTGGCCGCACCGGTCGAGGCCGAGCTGTCGGACCCCAACCGAATCGTGTACGACCAAAGCTACGTGGAAAAATATGTCGAGTGGGCGGCGAATACTCCGATTGCCGATGGACCGGGGTCCTATGCGATTGTCACGCCCCAGGGGGAGCGCAGCGTATCGAGCGGCCGCGATGCGGCCTATCTGGGCAAGCGGTTCAGCGCCGAACACCTCGTCGAATTCCTCCAGGCGCGCACGGCTGGCAAGTCCGTCGAGCGAACGTTTCAGGTCGCCAGCGCCGAAGCCGTGAAGGTCCTGCGCGACCATCCGGAGTCGATGGCCGCCAAACGGCTCCGCGAGTCGCCTTGGGACCAGGACACGCGAGCGGTGATCCAACTGCTGGGCCTGGTCCCCTACGAGCCCGCCCATCCGCAGCTTGTGGCGCTGGCCAAGGACGCCAACCCCGGCATCCAATTCGACGCGATCATCGCCCTTGGCCGGATCGCCCGCGGCCTGCCCGCCGCCATCGACGACCTGGAGAAGCTGCTCGACGATAAAGAAGCCTGCAGAACGGCCGCCAACGCGCTCGCCATGGCCGGCGAGCCGGCGTTGCCGGCGATCATGCGGGCTCTGGATCATCCCGACGAGACGGCTCGCAACCACGTGGTCTTTTCCCTTGGCCGCCATGCCGATCCGGAAGTTGCGGTCCCCGCCCTCCGCAAGGTGCTGGTCCACCCCGATGCTGAGATGCGCGAGTGGGGAGTCGCGGTCATTGTGGACCTGATCGCTGGGGGCGGCTCGGAGGCAGGCCAACCCTTCGTCGCCGAGCTGGCGACCCGCCTCGTGGAAGACCCGAATGAGAACACGCGTCGCGGCGCCGCCCTGGCCCTTTTGAATATGAAATCGCTGGCCGCCCCCGCCGAGGCGGCTCTTCGGCATGCGGCCGAGCAGGAGCAAAACTCCCAGGGTCGAGATTTTGCGCAGAGGGCCTTGCAGGCACTGAAGGATGAGCCGGAGCAGCAGCCGTGACTGTAGCCGAGTTTCTCCGAGATTCTTGAGTGATACTCCGTAAGTCGCCGGAGGGGAGAAGCACGGGGACCGGCCAGTGGTGCGAGTTGAATTGCCCGATGATGAGAGCTAGGTTAGCCAGCTAAGATGAAATGCCATTTGTTAGTCATGGCCGCATGGCTTCTGACCGCTGCCATTGCGGGCTGCGGTCTGTCGCATACCGGCGATCGCCTGCCAGCCGATGTTTCGCAGCGGCAGTTGGAGTGGGCGACCGTCTACGACAGAGTCGACCCGAGCGACAAGCGAGTCGTGGCCTTTGTATCGTGGCTGAAGCGTCAAGGCGTCACGCTCGAATACGCGAAGAATGCCGAGGGTGACGGGGGGTGGTGGCGGGTCACCCAGCCAAGAATATCGGATGAATACAATGTGACGTTCAGCATCGCCAGCTTTCCATCCTCGGCTTCGGAAGAACAAATGCGTGAGGCTCTCGATGTCAATCTGGCGTACCAGCTCAACGCTCCGGCACATCTCGCCATGTCGTACGCCGGTTTCAGTGGGAATCATCCGGATGCCGTCTTGCCTAAATCCGATGACGAATTGCCCAAGGTCAACAGTTTGCCAGTCACGACAGCGGTTGAAAAACTTTTCATGGAGTACAAATCCCGCTAACCCACTTCGGCCGAGAAGCACCAAGGCCGATTGATGGTGCGCGTCGAGTTCCCCAAACGCCGCCCTGGCCCTGCTCAGTACTAAATCGCTGGCCGCCGAATCGCCTAGGCGGACTACTTTTTTCCCGGCGCAAGCGCCTGGCGCCTCCTTTTGCGAGCAACGTTTTTCCGCCGTGCCACCTCCAGCGCCGTGGTTCGCTGCCGCGACCCACAGCCACCCGCCGGCAGCCGCCTGAAAGGCCGACCGAACTCAGCCCAGGGCCAGCCCGCGCCGCCCTGAGTTACGGATTCCCTCGAGCGATCGCAAGCCCTGCAAGGGCGACCGAATTCTGTCCGCCCAAGTGGAAGGCGGCCCTTGCCGGCTTCCGTGTCGGGCGACCATCCATTCCATCACCGGCGGGGCAACCTCCTCCAAGGAACTGCTGGGCAGCCAGCAGCGCTCGGGGCGTGACACGCCTAAGCAACGTCATTATCTCGTCGCTCCGGCGTTGCTTCGGCGACCTCGCGCAGCCGCTGAACGTCCTTCATCGGCGTCACACCAAATTGCCGCTTAAATTCCCGGCTGAACTGCGAGGCACTCTCGTAACCAACCGTCTTAGCGGCCGTGTTGGCGTTGTAGCCGTCGTGGATCATCAAACGCTTCGCACGGTCGAGTCGGATTCGTTTGAGATACTGCAGTGGTGAGCTACCGGCCACGAGCTTGAAGTTGTGATGGAATGCTGCGACGCTCATGCCTGCCCGCTTCGACATGCTCTCCACGGTAAACGGCTTCGCGGAGTCGGCGTGAACCTCTTTCAATACTCTGGCAATTCGCATGAACTGTCCGTTCCGATTGGCGAGCGCACGCAGTGCACCGTCCTTCTCCTCGCGCAGGACCCTGTAGACGATTTCGCGGACGATCTGACGGCCTAGCATCCGGCTATCTAGGGGGCACTTAAGGCACTCAAGCAGCCGAATCACCGCGCTGCTGAGCGGATCGCGCAGTGGGTGCGTCGTCACAGCCCGCGGCATTTCGCGCAGTGGCGACAACGGTTCGTCCATTGCAAGGAGTACTTCCCCGAGGGTCGTGGGGTCGATTTTTATCCCCAGCACGAGCACGGGCTCCTCTGGACTGGCGTCCCACTCGCACTCAGCCGGCAGCGGAACCGACAAGACGAAATAGGTCGATGGGTCGTAGACGAAAACTTGATCAGCGAGATAGCTGCGCTTCCGCCCTTGTCCAACGAAAACGATGACTGGTTCATACACGACGGAGGTGCGGGGCAACGGACTGGAATGCCGAGCCACTGCGACGCCCTCGACAAGCGTTGGGTGGATTCCCTCTTTGGTGGCAACCTCATTGAGAAGTAGGGCGAGCCGCCCGCGATTCTCGTTCACGACAGCCATCGTGTTAACTCCGTGCGCTCGCACAAAACAACAGAATCAGGATACCAATTTAGCCTTCCACGCGTGCGATTTCGCTTTTGGCAATAGAATTAGGCAAGACTTTTGGAGGATCGGTTCAAACCCTTTGTGTGCCGGGCGAGTTTAATAAACAGCGAGTGAGAACCCCAATATCGCGCTTCGGAGACTCGAAATGACGCGCCTTGGTTTGCTCCGCACATTCTTGACTGTGGTTTCGGTGACCGCGGGATGCGGTTGGCTTTCGACTGCCTCTGGCGATGATTGGCCGCAGTGGCAGGGGCCGGATCGCACCGCCATCTCGAAAGAGCGCGGCCTACTGCAGGAATGGCCGAAGGATGGTCCGCCGCTGACCTGGAAGGGAACGGGACTCGGCAAGGGGATGGGCGGCATCGCCGTGAGCCGCGGCCGCATTTACACGACGGGCGATGACGCCGACAAGACGGCCTGGCTTTACGTCTTCAGCGAGTCTGACGGCAAGCCTGTGTGGAGCGCAAAGATCGGAACCGGCGGCAATCCCGGAAATATCTTCAAGCCGTTCGGCCCCAGAGCCACACCGACGGTGGACGGCGATCGGCTCTACATTCTGGGCCAGAATGGGGATCTCGTCTGCTTCACGACTGACGACGGCATGGAGGTCTGGCGCGTCAACTACGTGAAGGACTTCGGCGGCATCATGCCGGTCTGGGGCTTCTCCGAATCGCCGCTGGTGGATGGCGACAGACTCATCTGCACGCCTGGCGCAGCAGATGCCGTGCTGATGGCGCTCGACAAGCGGACTGGTAAGCCGATCTGGAAATGCAAGGTGCCCGAGGGCCCCACGGGCAATCGGGGATTTCTGGGAACGTCAGGGGCGGCCTACGCATCCGCAATCGCGACCGATTTTGAGGGCGTGCGTCAGTATGTGCAGCTCACGGCGACAACGCTCGTCGGCGTCGCGGCGGAGGGCGGCAAACTGCTCTGGCGGTACGACCGCGCCTCCAACACGCACCGCATCAACTGCACGACCCCGCTCTATCACGACGGCATTGTGTATGCCGCCTCCGCGTATGATGCCGGCGGCGGCGCGGTGAAGTTAACCAAGGATGCCGGTGGAGCTATCACGGCGGAAGAGGTGTTCTTCACCCCGAGGATGAAGAACCACCACGGCGGAATGATGATCGTGGATTCTTGCCTGTATGGAGCCGCCGGAGGAAACGAAGGGGGCTTTCTCGTCTGTTTTGACAAGGAAACTGGCAAGGATCTGTGGACCGAACGCCGGGCTCCCAAAGGCTCTTTGATGATGGCGGATGAGCGACTTTACTTGCGCACCGAGCGGGGCGAGATGATCCTGATCGAGCCGAACCGCGAGCGCTATGTGGAACGAGGGCGCTTCCAGCAGCCCGACCGCACCCGCGAACCCGCTTGGACTCATCCTGTCATCGCCAACGGCAAACTCTACGTGCGCGACCAGGACGTGCTGTTTTGCTACGACATAACGGCAAAGTAAGCTTGCCTCGGCGGGATGGCACCTAACTCGCCTACGTCAGTACTCATTCCCCGTCGCCTTCCCCTCTACTGCCGCGCTGCCGCTGTAGGTCTTCCGCACGCGGCGGGCGGTGATTTCTTCGCTCAGGCGGCTGAGGGCCTGGTCAATGGGCATAGCGCCGAGATCGCCTTCGATTCGGTCGCGGACGCTGACAGTGCTCTGTTCGGCGTCGCGCGGGCCGACGACGAGCATGTAGGGAATCAACTCGAGCTGCGCGTCGCGGATTTTCGCGCCCAGCTTTTCAGGCCGGTAATCCCCCTTGACGCGCAGGCCTGCCATGCGGAGCTTGGTTTCGACTTGCCGGCCATATTCCTCGCTCTTCTCGCTGACCGTGATCACGCGCACCTGCTCCGGCGCGAGCCACAGCGGGAATGCGCCGGCAAAATGCTCGATCAAAACGCCGATGAACCGCTCCATCGAGCCCAGCGGAGCCCGGTGGATCATCACCGGCTGGTGCATATGGTTGTCCTGGCCGACGTATTCGAGCTTGAACCGGGCCGGGAGGTTGTAATCGAGTTGCACGGTGCCGAGCTGCCACTCGCGGCCGATGCAGTCGGTGACCACGAAGTCGGCTTTGGGGCCATAGAAGGCCGCTTCGCCCGGCTCGGGCGTGTAGTCGATCTTCAGCCGAGCGCAGACGTCTTCGAGTGAGTTTTGGGCCCGCTCCCAGACGTCGGCCCCGCCGACGTACTTGTCGCTGGCCGGGTCGCGAAAGCCCAGCCGCACGCGATAGTTCGAGAGGCCCAGACAGTTGAGCACGAACTGCGTCATCTCGATGCAGCCGCCGAACTCGGCGGGCACCTGGTCCTCGATGCAAAACAGGTGTGCGTCGTCCTGCGTGAAGCCGCGCACGCGGGTCATGCCGTTGAGCTGGCCCGTTTTCTCGAAGCGATAAACCGAGCCGAACTCCGCCAGCCGCAAGGGGAGCTCGCGGTAACTCCGCCGCTCGGCCTTATAAATCTGAATGTGGTGCGGGCAGTTCATCGGCTTGAGCAGATAGGCCTCCTGCTCGTTGAACCACTCGCGAATCTTGTGCAGCTTTTCGTCGTCGGTCTTGGCAGTGCCAAAACCGGGGAACGAATTGGGTACGAGGCTGTTGTCGTTGTTCTTGAGCGTCTCCTCGAACATGCCGACGAACTTGCTGGCGCTCACCTTCTCCTGAAATAGCAGGTAGAAAATCTGCTGCACGCTCTGCATGAACGGGTCGAGATAGAAGGGGGGGAACTGACTGTCCATGTAATAGGGAAAGTGCCCACTCGTCTGGTACATCTGGATGCGACCGATGTGCGGCGTATAGACGGGCAGGTAGGCTCGCCGGGTCAGCTCGGCCTTGATGAATTCTTCGAGCTGCGAACGGATCATGGCCCCTTTGGGGAGCCACAGACAGAGGCCCGGCCCGACATCCTGACTGATCGTGAAGAGTTGAAGCTGCTTGCCCAGCGTGCGGTGGTCGCGGCGTTTGGCCTCTTCGATCTTCTTCAGATGCTCGTCGAGCTCTTCCTTCGAGAAGAATGCCGTCGCATATAGCCGCTGAAGCTGGGCGTTGTTGGCGTCCCCTTTCCAATAGGCCCCGGCGAT
>Ga0180085_1000558_pt1 | contig 13058 bp, 10 predicted proteins | sample EasRiv730_16_10D_FD_123013 | JGI IMG/M metagenome (GOLD analysis project Ga0180085, IMG submission 123013) | Soil microbial communities from meander-bound floodplain in the East River, Colorado, USA - East River metaG ERMLT730_16_10D | ecosystem: Environmental > Terrestrial > Soil > Floodplain ... | reverse complement strand
TCGGAGGCGCCCCTGACGGAGCGGAACAGCACCGGGTAGCCGATCGCCTCGAGGAGGTTCGTCTTGCCCTGGGCGTTGGCGCCGAGCAGGATCGCGCCCCGCGCGGGGAACTGGTATTCGCTGTCGCGGAGGTTCCGGAACCCCCTGACCGCCAGCCGATCGAGGCGCATCACCGGCCCTGGAAAACGGCCTTCCGCTTCTCCAGGAAGGCGTCCATGCCCTCCTTCATGTCCGCAGTGGAAGCCAGCAGGCCGAAGTGATTGGCCTCCAGCAAGAGGGCCTCATCGAGGCTCACTTCGAACCCGGTGTCGACCGCCTCGAGGCAGAGCCGCACCGCAAGCGGTCCGTTTTCAAGGATACCCCGCAGCAGCTTCTCCGCTTCAGCCAGGAGCTGATCGGCCGGCACCACCCGGTTGGCGAGCCCCATCTGAAGCGCCTCCTCGGCCCCGACCTGCCGGGCCGTGAGCAGGAGGTCGAGCGCACGGCCCTTGCCCACCAGCCGTGGCAACCGGACGGTGCCGCCATATCCGGGCCCGATACCCAGCTTCACCTCGGGCTGGCCGAACCGGGCGGTTTCGCTCGCGACGCGGAGGTGGCAGGCCATCGCCAGCTCGCAGCCTCCACCGAGCGCGAAGCCGTTCACGGCGGCGACCACCGGCTTCCCGCACCGCTCCAGCCGCCGGAAGACGGCCTGACCCCGCCTCGCGCGGGCCTTGCCGGAAATCGGGTCCTGCGTCGCCAGCTCACCGATATCGGCCCCGGCCACGAACGCCTTGGGGCCGGCCCCGGTCAGGAGAACGCCCCTGATCGCATCGTCGAACTCGACCCGCGCGATCGCACGGTCCAGGTCCGCGACCACCGCATCGTTGAGCGCGTTGAGTTTGTCGGGGCGGTTGATCGTGATGAACGCGATGCCGTCGCGGACATCGAAGAGCAGCGTGGAATAGGTCATCGCAGGGCCGGTTGGGTGGTGGTTGGTGGCGTGGCGGCGTTCGCAATTCTCACTGCGCCGCTTCATTTTACACCGATGACGGTCCCCGCGCCCATCGCCTGGGCTTCCGGCTCCATTCGCATCCTCGACCAGACCGCCCTCCCGGTGGAAGAGCGCTACGTGCAACTCACGTCGCTCGAGGAAGTCGCCCGCGCGATCGAAACCCTCGCGATTCGGGGCGCGCCGCTCATCGGGATTGCGGCGGCGTATGGAGTCGCGCTTGCAGTCGCGAGGCGGGGAAGCGGGGAGGCGGGGAAGGTGCTTGCGGAAGCTGTCGCCAGGCTCCAGCGGACGCGGCCGACGGCCGTGAACCTGCACCGCGCCCTCGCGCGCATGGAGGCAGCCGCCCTCCGGACGGGCGGCGATGCCGGGGCGCTGCTCGCCGAGGCGCGCCGCATTCACGAGGAGGATGCGGCGATGTGCCGGCGGATCGGTGAGGTCGGCTTGCCCCTCGTGCCCGATGGCGCCGTGGTCATGACGATCTGCAACGCGGGCATCCTCGCCACGGGCGGTATCGGGACGGCGCTGGCCCCGGTGTACCTGGCCCACGAGGCGGGTCGGCGCGTGGAGGTGATCGTGCCCGAAACCCGGCCGCTCCTCCAGGGCGCACGGCTGACGGCCTGGGAGCTCGCGCGGAGCGGCATCGCGTGCACCCTGATCGCAGACGTGATGATCGCCTCCCGGTTGCGCCGGGCCGATGTCACCTGCGTGCTGACGGGTGCGGACCGGATCGCGGCCAATGGAGACTTCGCGAACAAGGTCGGCACGTATGGCCTCGCCCTGGCGGCCCGGGAACACGACGTGCCACTCTTCGTCGCGGCGCCCGGCACCACCGTGGATCTGGCGTGTCCGACGGGCGACGCCATCCCGATCGAAGCGCGGGATGCCTCGGAGGTCACCGGATTCGGTGGCCAGCGCACGGCGCCGGAGGTGCCCGTCTGGAATCCGGCGTTCGACGTGACGCCCGCGACGCTGGTGCGGGCCTTCCTCACCGACCGGGGCAGGGTGGACCCCGCGCAGCTCGCGTGGCGGTTCGCCGCGTGACGCGCAAACCGCCCACGGACACCGATCTGGCGCGTGCCGAAGTCGGAATGGTCGTGGTGGTCCTCATCTGGGGCGCCAACTTCAGCTTCATGAAGATGGCGCTGGAGGAGATCCCAGGCCTCGCGTTCGCGGGATTCCGCTTCACGCTCGCCGGCGCCATTCTCCTCGCGATCCTCCAATGGCGTGAGGGTTCCATCGGGGCCCCGCGCGAGGCGTGGTGGCCGCTCGTCTGGCTCGGGGTGATGGGAAACACGATCTACCAGGTGTTTTTCATGTACGGGCTTACCCACACCTCGGTCGCGAACGCATCGCTGATCGTCGCGACCACGCCGCTCGTCGTGGCCTTCCTCGGCGCGGCGACGGGCGTCGAGGCGCTCCGGCGGCCAGTCCTGGTCGGGGGGCTCCTGGGATTCGCCGGGGTGACGCTGATCCTGATCGGGAAGGGGGTGTCGCTAGGCGTCGGCCGGCTCGCCGGTGACCTTGCGATTTTCGCCGCCGTGCTCTGCTGGGCGATTTTCACGCTCGGCGTGCGCGCCCTCAAGGTGCCCATCTCCACGCTCCGACTGACGACGCTCACGATGGTGACCGGCGCACCGGGCCTGCTCCTCCTCGGGGCCGCCGGTCTCGCGGGGTTGGACTGGGGCGGACTCAGCGCGCGCGCATGGACCGGAACCACCTATGCGACGCTGCTCGCCATCGTGACGGCCTACCTCCTTTGGAACAACGGCGTTCGCGTGGTGGGGAGCGGCCGGACCGCGATCTTCAACTCGATGATTCCGCTCGTGGCCATGCTGGTTGCCTGGCCCCTGCTGCACGAGCGGCCCCGGAGCCTCCAGCTGGCCGGGGCGGGGTTGATCGTGTCGGGGGTGCTCTTGTCGCGGTGGGACCGACCCGCGGTCCCGCCGACCCGCTGACCCGCCTCCCATGTCCTCCATTCTCGCCATCGATCAGGGCACGACCGGCTCGACCGCCCTCGTCATTCACCAGGACGGAACGGTGCTGGGTCGGGGATACCGGGAGGTCCCGCAGCACTTTCCCCGGCCGGGCTGGGTGGAGCACGATCCGGAGGACCTGATCGTCGGGGCCATCGGCGCCGCGAGGGAGGCGCTGGCCCAGGCCGGGGAGCGCCCTGCCGGCATCGGGATCACCAACCAGCGCGAGACCATCGTGCTGTGGGATCGACGGACGCTCGCCCCGCTTGGCCGCGCGATCGTGTGGCAGGACCGGCGGACCGCGGCTCGCTGCGCGGAGTTGCGGTCCCAGGGCCTGACCGACCTGATCCGCGAGCGCACCGGCCTCGTGCCCGACCCATACTTCTCGGCGACCAAGCTCGAGCTGTTGCTGCAGGACCGCGACGTCCGGCGCCGGGCAGAGCGAGGAGAGCTGGCGGCCGGCACGGTCGACAGCTGGCTCGTCGCGCGGCTGACCGGCGGGGCCGCCCACGTCACCGATCACTCGAATGCGTCCCGCACGATGCTGTACGCGCTCGGCGCGCGGGATTGGGATCCCGAGCTGCTCTCCATTTTCGGCATCTCCCCCGGGCTCCTGCCGCAGATTGTCCCCTCGAGTGGCGTGGTCGGCGAATCGGCGGCCGAGCACTTCGGAGCTCCGCTTCCCATCGCGGGCATCGCGGGCGATCAGCAGGCGGCCCTCTTCGGACAGGGCTGCGTCGCTCCCGGCCAGGCCAAAAACACGTACGGCACCGGGGCCTTCCTCCTGATGCACACCGGCGAGCGCCGGACCCACTCGGGGCACGGCCTCCTCGCCACGGCGGCCTGCGGGCCCCGGGGTGAACCCGCGTATGCGCTGGAGGGGAGTGTCTTCGTGGCGGGGGCGGCCGTCCAGTGGCTCCGCGACGGGCTCGGCCTGATCGGCCGGGCGGACGAATCGGAGGCGCTTGCGCGCAGCGTGGCCGACACGGGAGGCGTGCATTTCGTGCCGGCGTTCGTGGGGCTGGGCTCCCCACACTGGGAGGCCGAGGCCCGCGGCACCCTCACGGGGCTCACCCGGGGCACCACCCGGGCCCACATCGTGCGCGCCGCGCTCGAGGCGATGGCCTTCAGCAGTGCGGAGTTGGTCGAAACAATGGCTGGGGACGCCGGGCTCGACCTCTCCGCACTGCGGGTGGATGGCGGGGCGAGCGCCAACGACTGGTTGATGCAATTCCAGGCCGACGTGATCGGAACGCCGGTGGAGCGGCCCGACCTGATCGAGACCACGGCGCTGGGCGCCGCCGGCCTCGCGGGGCTGGCCCTCGGTGTCTGGCGCACGGCGGACGACTTCCTGACCGGCCGGCGATTCACGCGCTTCGAGCCCAGATCCTCGCCGGCCGAGCGGGACGCCGCGGCGGCCGGCTGGCGCCGGGCCGTCCACGCGACGCTTGCGTGGGCACGCCATAACGCATAGGCCCCGGGCAGTTTCACCCGGGGCCCTCTGCCGGTTCAGGCAGGTCGCGATCAGCGCTACTTGATGGCGATCTTGCTCTTCACCACGGGCGCGGCCTTCGGCAGGTTCACCTCCAGCACGCCATTCGTGTACGCGGCCTCGATTTTGTCACCCATCACGGCCGCGGGCAGCCTGAGGGTCCGGCAGAATTGACCCGCCTCCCGCTCCCGGTACAGATAGTTCTCGCCCGGGATCTCCTTCGCGGCCTCGCGATGGCCGGAAATCGCCAGCACATCTCCGGTCAGTTTGACGTCCAGGTTCTCCTTCGGGAGCCCCGGAACCTCGACGCGGACCATGAACGCCTTCTCGGTCTCAGAGAAATCGAGGCTTGGCACCCAGGCGCCCTCGAAGGGCTTGAACGCAAGTTCGGGAAACAACGGGCCAGTCATGAACGGATCGAACAGCCGGTCGATCTTCTCGCCGACCGTGCCGAGGATCGGAGTGCTCTTCGTGATTTTCATATTGTCCCCTTGCAAAGGTGCAGCGACAATATGCCACGGAGGGTGTGAAGCGGGGCTGAACTGGGATTGAAAAGTTCTGGCGGGCAGGCGGTCGGACGGTTGAACGGTCGGACGAGACGACGACTCTTCGCGGCGCGCGGCCCGGCGTCGGCCCCTCCCATCGGACGCCCAGACCACCCCCAACCACCACCCCGTCGGACGCCGACGTCCGGGGCCGACACCGGTCCGCTCGCCGTCTCATTTGCTTCCCCGTTTCCCCGCGTCCCCGCCGACCCGCTGACTCTCTGGCCAATCTTTCAGTTCCCGTTCACCGCCGCTTCAGCCCTCCTCCTATATGTTGTGCCCGCTGGACCATGCCAGGAGGGCATATGAGAATCGTCAAGGCTGCACCGGTGCTGGAGAGGGTGAAGGACGATATCGACCGGGTGTTCGATCGCTTCTTCCCGGCGCCGTTCCTCGCCGAACCGGGGTTCCGGACGTATGAGGGCACCACGCCGGTCTGGATGCCGGCATTCGATCTGGTGGAAACCGAGAAGGATTATGTGATCCGTCTCGACGCCCCAGGCGCCCATCGCGAGAACCTCGACATCAACCTGACCGCGAATCTGCTCACCATCGTCGGTCGGCGCGAGCTGCCGGCGACCGAGAAGATGGAGAACTATCTCTATCGGGAGCGGGAGTGGGGCAAGTTCAGCCGGACGATCCGGCTCCCCACCGACATCGTGGCCGACAAGATCGAGGCGACGTATCATGACGGTGTCCTCACCATTCACCTTCCGAAGGTCCCGTCAGCAGTCGCCAGCAAGATCATGATCAAGTAGTTGCGACGGGTTCGGAACGACACAGCCCCGGGCATTACCGCCCGGGGCTGTGGTTTTCGGGACCGGACCGGGCTCAGCCGCCCGGAATCGCCGTCCCATGGCAGACCGTGCACATCTGCGGATTCTTCTTCCTGAGCCGCTCCGCGTCGAATCCGGGCCCGTGCGGGCTGAATCCCCGGCCGAAGAGTGCGGAATGGCAGGTGAGGCAATCCCGTTCCACGTGGCAGGAGGTGCACGTCTCCAGGCTTTGGCGTGCCGCCTGTCCGTGGCCGAGGCTGAACGCGTTCTTCGCATCGTGGAAGCCGTGCGTGAGCTGCCCCCGCGGTGAAACCAGGCCGGACTGCTCGTGGCAGCTCTGGCAGAACGCCGCCGGATTGTGGCAGTCGCTGCAGTCCGTCTCCCGTGCATAGGCCGCTGTGGGATGCCGGGCGAGGAATGTCTCCGGATGGTACTCCGGTGTCCGGGAGGCGGTCGGCCGGTGGCAGTCCAGACACTGCGTACGCACGTGGCAGCCTTCACAGGTGGCCGGCCGGCTCGCCGCCGGAGAAGCGTGGACGTCACTGAAATCGCTGGCGTGGGACTCCGGACGCCGGCGCACGATCACCGCGCCGGCACCCCGCCCGGGTCCGGCCGCGTAGAGGGCCGTGGCGACCTCACGTTGCCCGTTGTGACAGGCGGCGCAGCTCTCCTGGGTGTGGCAGGTCCGGCAATCGGCCGGGGCCTTCCGCGACTGCGAACCGTGCCGCGTAAGGAAGTCGCTCGCAGCGTGTCCGGCGGGAGCCTTGAGGTCGCTCGAGATGCCCAGTGAGCGGGCGTCCGGGGCGAGCGCCTGAATCAGGGCCGTCTCCGGAGCGTCCACGTGGCAGGTGATACAGAAATCCCTGGCGTGGCAGGTGGCGCAACTCGGCGCCACAGAGGACGCTGCGCCGGGCGGCGCCTTGGCCTGGGCGCCGTGGCCACCACGCTCGAGAAAGCCCGCCGCCTGATGCGATTCCGGCTCCGGGAACGCTCCCACGTCGGCGGCCGTAAGCAGGCGGGCTTCCGGTAGCGAGAGGTGGCAGGTCGCGCACGCGGTGTCCGGGGCCGCGGTGTGCGCGGTCTTCACGCCGTGGCAGTCGAGGCACTGGACGGTGACGGCTCGATTCACAGTCATCCAGCCGGAATCAGCCGGCGTATGGCAGGCGCCGCACGCGGCGGTGGAGTCCCGCGTCGCCAGCGCGCGGATGTGGCCGCCGTGGGTGAACCGCAGGTTCGAATGCGCCGCGTCTGGGGGCGTCCAGGAGACGCGTCCCTCGATCGTCCCGTCGTGACAGGTCGCACACCCCTCGCCGGACGGCAGCAGGGCGGAGACCCCGTCCTGGGCTCCCTGGTGGCAGGCGATGCAGCTGGGAAAGACCTTCTTGTGCTCACCGTGGTCGAAGGCGTCGCGCTCCTGGGCCGGAAGGTCCGCGGTCCCAAGGGCGGCGGCCAATCCAATGGCGGCGAGCAACTGGCGGAGTCGCATACGGGTCACCGTCCCGCCGGCCGGCGCACGCGTGCCGGGGGAAGGGCGGCGCGGTCGGCGCCCGAGCTGAACAAGAGGACGACCCGCGCGCCGAGGCGAAGCTGGTCCCATTCGAAGGAGGCCGCATCGGGCCGCTCGCGGTCCTCGTCATAGCGTGTGGCCGTGAGTGCGATGCGCAGGTTGTCCGACGCGGCGAACTCCCCTTCGAGGCCGAGCGTGACGAGCCGCGCTTCGTCATAGCGGTACTCGAGGGGACGGTCGAGGCTGTTGCCGTGTGCCGTGAGGGTCACGCGTGCGGTCGGGGTGAAGGTGACGGCGCCGTCCCAGCCCTCGGAAGCGGCGCCCGGGCCGAACTGCTTGTGATAGCCGAGATCCATGAGCCAGGCCGGGGTCAGGCGATAACTCGCGCCGCCCGACGCGCGCCAGCCCTCGCTCTCGATCGTCACGAGCGGAGATTCCGCCTCGGCATCATCGAATTGATACCGTTCCCCCCGCAGGCGCAGCTGCAATCCCCGGATCGGGTTCACGAACGCCGAGGCGTACCCGGCGTTGTACGGTACCGGGCTAAAGGCGCCCCAGATGGTCCACAGGTCGAAGTGGGGCCGATAGCGACGCCATCCCGCCACGGCACCCCACGGCTGTGTCGTATAGCGCACCGACACGTCGGTCGTGCCGAAGAACCCTTGGGCGATGTCATACTCACTCCCGCCAACGAGACTCACCCGGGCCGCGGGCCGGAGGGTTCCAGACAATGCGATGCGCTCCGAGGTGAAATAATCTGACGTGCGGTCGACCTCGCGCTGGTACTCCCCGTTCAGCTCGACAACGGGAGTGATCCACGAGGCCGTCGCACCGGCGACGAGCTGCGATTCGGCCGGCCGGTACTCGCCGAGGGGATTGGCCGCGGCGCTCGTGATCGGCACCAGCGCCCCCCTGGCGAGGCCCAGCCCGAGATAGCCCGTTGCCTCGAGGCCGGTCGACGGCGCCCGAACCACCACGCGGCCGCCATCATAGCCGTAATAGCCGAGCCGGCCGGTCTGGACCTGCCGTCCGGCCCGCACGCCCCAGGTGGGCGCCGCGGCGTACTCCACGAACCCCTCGAGCAACTGGAGCCCGGGTTCGGTGCCGGGCCATTCGGCGTCATCCGACAGGTCGGTCCCGTAGCGTCCGTTGAGCCGGACGCTCAGCCCCCGGATCCCGAGGCCCCAGAGGGTGAGGTCGGCGGTGGCGACGAGCGGGGTGGAGGATTGCTCCGCGCCGGGCCGGAAAAAGCTGCAGAAGGCCGCGGCGCTCCCGCAGTCCACCGCGAATCCGTCGCTCGATTCGAGGCTGCCGTCCGGGAGGGTATCGACGTCCGAGATCGCGACGCTGTCGAGCTGGTATCCGCGGAACCGGACCGACTGGACCCCGGCGTCGAGCCGGAGCCGGTAGCCCTGCGCCTGCCCCGCGGCCGGGAGCAGCAGCGCCGCGGCCAGGATCGCGCAGACGCGGGTGGTCCGGGGGGTCATGCCCCCTCCGCGAGCGTCAGGTGCGATCGCCAGGCCTCGGGGGACGCATCGAGGTGACAGACCGAGCATTCCCGGTCGGCGTAGTGGTCCTTCGATTGGGGCTCGTGGCAGGTCAGGCAGAAGGTCCGCGCGGGGACGAGCCCGGCGATCCGGGCCGGCGTGTGGCAGGCGTCGCACAACTCATGGGCGGCGGCCGGCGGCGCATGGGTGGCTTCGGCCCTGACGCCTGCCTCGTGGCATGTCGCGCAGTCCCGGCCGACCGCGTGGTGCTCCTCGTGGCAGGAGGTGCACGTGCGGGTCCCGGGGGCCGGTTCGAGCGAGACCGGCTCGCGGTGGCAGTCGGAACACCGGACCGACGCATGCGACTCGTGCGCGAAGCTTACGTCGCGCGTGCGGGCTTCGCGATTCGGGACGCTCACCTCCACCTGCACGGGCGCCGGAAGCAGCTCCGCCTTCGCGTGGCACGCGGTGCAATCGCTCCGGGCCGGGGCCTCGTGGTGGCAGATCTGGCAGCCGCGCGGCGGCTTGAACGTCAGCGTGCTCGTTGGTGATGAAGTCGTGTGGCACTTGAGGCAGGCGAGCTTCTTGTGCCGGTCGTGGGAGAACGAGTCCGCCGCGGCCGGAGAGAATTGCGCCGCCGGAGAGGAGTCATCCGGCGGCGCGTCGCCCTTCCCTCGAGGGGCGGTCGGTTCGGGGAGGTCTGAAACCGGCCGCAGCGCCTTGAGCGTGTCGAAGGGCAAAGGCGGTTTGAGCTTGCCGGTCGCGGACGCCCGCTCGTGACATCCCGTGCAGTCGCTCGCATCGACGCGCGCGGTGTGGGGCAGATGACAGGTCTCGCAGCGTTGCGCCACCTTGCGGTGTGCCGCGCCGGTGTGGAACTCCACCTGGCGCCAGTCGCCGTGACACCCGGCGGTGGCGCACGACTTGATGGCATCCCCCGGCTTCACGTTGGTGTGCGGATTGTGGCACATCCCGCAGGTACCGCCGTGCGGATCCTTTGCCGGGTCGAATTCGGACAGACGCTCCTTCATTTCGTGGCAGGAGAAGCACTCGGTGGAGCCAGGGCGGAGGGCCCCCGCGGCCGAGTCCCGGGTGGCGAGCCGCGGGATCACCTCGGTGAACTGATGGCAGACGGCACAGTGGAGCCCCGTCTGGTCGGTCATCGTGCCCAAATTGATCTTCACTTCGTCCGTGAGGTGGCAGCCCTGCTGGGCGCACGTCGTGTCCACTGGGACGAAGCGATGGGCGGACCGAGCGTGGCAGCTCAGGCACTGCACATCCTTGAGCGCGAGCGAGTCGGACTCGAGGTGGGTGCGGTGCCCGGCCGTGAGCGCGATCGCTTCCCAGTTCTCCTTCGCCTCTCCCTTGACGTGACAGCTCTCGCAGACGTCCCGCGGCACCTTTTCATGGGGGGGGACCTTGTCGGGCCGGTCCACCATCCAGAGGGCCAGCTCGATCATCTGCGCCTTCATGTCCGGGGTATGGCAGTCGTGGCACCGCAGGCTGTCGTGCTTGCCCTCGAGCGCGTTGACGAGGAGGTAGGTGCCGGTATCCGGGTGGACGAACGGCTGGCCGGCCGGGATGAAGATGTGGCAGCCGCGGCAGAAGTTGTTGTCGTCCTCCATGAAGACGTAGGCCTTGGCACCCACACCCACCATCAGGAGGAGCAGGATCCCCACGGTCCCGGCCATCGCGAGCTTGGTCCCGCGGCTTCGCGTGGTGAGCCAGGTGAGGATGTCCCGGCGGTGCCTCCAGCCGAAGGCCACGACCAGCAGGGCGACGATGACCGCGAGCACAAGCCCCGAAATCATTACCCAGCCGGGCCGCTGGAAGATCCATTGTACGATGGGGACCAGCGGATCCGGGATCGGCGGCCTGACCAGCCCGGTATCGGGTGCGGCCGGGGCGGCCTGCTGCAGGGCGGCCATGGCCCCCGTGACCTCCACGGGAGCCATGGCCAGCGATGTGAGGAGCTGCGGGATGAGCGGGGTCACGCGCCTAACGTGCAGCGCTAATCTTCACCTGTCCAGAGATGTACCGGACGCCGGGCCGACTGAGGGCCTTCTCCATCAGGGCCTTCACCGTCGGCGACGGCGGGCCCGGCAGGACGCCGGCGTACACATCCTGGACTTCCTGGATGCTCGCCGCCAACAGCGCCTCGTAGAAGAACGGGTTGTGCACGCCCTTCGACCCGTCGTTGTGGTCGTAGAGGTCCTCGGCCAGCATCATGGCGTTCCAGAGCGCCCCTTCGGCCGGCGAAACGGTGGCGTCGGTGGCATTGAAGGCCTGTACACCGTCCACCGTCGGATTGGCGGCCAGAATGGTGACCAGGTCGCCGCTGTCGGTGGCGATATCCATGTACGGCTCGCCGCCGGTGTTCTCTACTCCGTCATCGGTCCAGAGCTGGTCCACCAGGTTCTGGATGTTCTGCCGCTGGTTGAGGAACAGCGACACCGCCACGTCGGCGGTCGCGTGGCAGCCGGCGGTGGTGCACCCGCTCCAATTGCGGGCGACGCTGGTGTACTCGCAGCTGTTGTCCTTGATGGGAATCCCCGCGGCGTCGAGGCAGGGGTTCGGTGAGAACAGGTGGCCGGTGGACTGGAACACGAATCCGTTCTCGTCTTCCACGGTGAACGCCACTACGTGGCACCCGGCGCAGAGCCGCGGATTCGCCGTCGAGGCGTGCGTGGTGTGGACCGCATTCGTATCGTAGACGAAGCCCCGCGGGATGTAGCCGGCGCCGTCGCCAAGCAGCACGGGGCCCTGGGCCGAGTGGGAACCGCGCTTCGTGACGGTGGCCGTCGAGTTCGAGAAGCTGCCGCCGGGTGTCGTGCCCCGATAGTGGCACTGCATGCAGAGGTTGATCGTGAGCTCGGGCACGTCGATCGGTGCGCGGAGCATCGCGGTGTTGGGGCTGCCGTGCGGGTCGTGACAGACGGTGCACGTCGCGGGCGGGAAGTGCTCCGGGTCTCCCTTTTCCTCGTAATCCGGGTCGTCCCCCGCGAAGCGGCGGAGCGCCACCTTACCCTCATGGCACGACTGGCAGCCGGAGGTCGTGTTGCTGGCCGGCTCCTCGTTGGCCACGAGGTCGGCATGGCCGGTCTGGGACCACTGGTCCGCGAACGGGTGGTGCTCGCCGGAGTGGCAAGAGGCGCAGGACGCGGCGGCGACTTCCATGCCGGCATGCGCCAGGGGGATGGTCCCGGCATCGGGCGCCTCGACGTGGTCGATCCCCGGGCCGTGGCAGCTCTCGCACTGCACATCGTGGTAGGCCTGGTCTTCCACGACGTTCCAGCCGCCGGAGGCCGGGATGGCGCCGACCTCGTTGCCGTTCTCGCTCACCGTGTGGCACGAGTAGCAGAAGTCCTGGGCGCCGCCCGAGTTGACGAGCGTATTGTAGGCGTCGGCGTGCGCCGTCTCTTCCCACTGCCCCTGGAAGGTGACGTGGCAATTGCCGCAGGTGGTGAGCTTGTCTTCGGCCGTGTAGTAGCCGAGGAATCCGTTGGTCGAGTCGGGCGGCGGGTTGAAGGGCTCGCGATCGACGAAGACGGTTTCCTCGTCCGTACAGCCGGCCAGGGCGAGAATTGCCAGGGTGGCCAGGCTGCCGAAGGAGGCGAGGGGTGACACACGAGTCTTGCGCATTGTAGCACCCATGGTCCAAGGAGTATCCGCCAAATTAGGAGTTCCGGTGAATCCCGCAATACGCGTCCGGGCTCCTACGGACTGGTTGTTACAAACTTTAACATCCCTTCACTCGGCCTTCCGCGAAACTTCGAAGGACCCGGCACGTGCATCCGAATCTCCCCGCTCAAGGCGGCTACCGGACGCGCCCGGGGCTCCGCCATTGGCCCTGAACATCGCATCGTCCGCGTGAAGAGGGCGTGAACTGCGGCGGATGCGGGATTCGGACATCCGTACCCCTACGGGCGCCCCGATGGGCACCTCTCGGGAGGTCTTCACAACTCCTTAATCTCCGCTTAACCTCTGGCTGCGATCTTGGGTGGCGTCCCCCTTCCGACGGCGGGCTTTCCCCGCCGCCGGTCCATCGGACCAAGTGGACCGGAGGTCGTCGATGTTCTTCCCTTCCGCACAACCCTGGACCGAGGGGCAGTCCCTCGGTGAACACCTCGAGCTCAGCGGCGTCTCGCGGCGTGAGTTCCTCGAGGTCTGCGGCCAGCTGGCCGTGGTGCTCGGCCTCGGCGAAATGGCCGCCCCCCGAGTGGCCGCCGCGCTCGAGGCGGTGAAGCGGCCCGTGGTGATCTGGATTCAGCTCCAGGAGTGCAC